>Ga0315291_10001478_pt1 | contig 31437 bp, 20 predicted proteins | sample YL17G12_20_MG_FD_203070 | JGI IMG/M metagenome (GOLD analysis project Ga0315291, IMG submission 203070) | Sediment microbial communities from Yellowstone Lake, YNP, Wyoming, USA - YL17G12_20 | ecosystem: Environmental > Aquatic > Freshwater > Lake > Sediment | place: USA: Wyoming | collected...
AGTCGCTGGTCGGCATCCCCTTCGACATCCAGCCCATCCCCGTGGAGGTCCCCAAGCGGTCGATCAGCCGCGAAATGGCCGCCCGGCGGTAGCCAGGGGTCAGGGGACAGGGGTCAGAGGACAGGGATCAGGTGGCAGGGGGCGGGGGCCGGCCCAAAGTCCCGCAATCCCCAAATCCCGAAATCCCCAATCCCCAATCCCCAATCCCCAATCCCAAATCCCCAATCCCAAATCCCCAATCCCAAATCCCCCAATCCCACGCCTCTTCCAATCCATGGAGGGCACCGGCTGAAGGGATTCTCCAAGTGACCGGCGTCAGCGAAGGCTATTGCCTGGTGCTGGGCCTGGGGACCGGCGGGCTGGCCGAGGCCCTGGTCCGCGGATCGAAGCTGCACCTGATCGCCATCGACCCCGACTCGCGAAAGGTCGAGGCGTTCCGCCGGCGGATGGACGACGCCGGCCTGTACGGCACCCGGGTTACCGCCCACGTGGGCAATCCCGCCGAGTACGCCTTGCCTCCGTACCTGGCCAGCTTGATCGTCTCGGCGGACCTTGTGGGGGCGGCGTTGGAGCGGGGCGGGCCGTTTCTGAGCACGGTGTTCGACGCCCTGCGGCCTTACGGTGGTGTGGCCTGCCTCCGGGTCGATGCGGAGCGACTTGAAGGGTGGCTGGGGTCGAACGAAGTGAGCCCCCAGACCCTCGGCTCTCCGGGGGCTCGCCCGACCAACGTGACCATGCTTTGCATGGTGCCCCGTCGGTGCCCGTCGACCCCGGCCACCCGACGGCTGCCGGGCGCCCGATTGAAGGCCGCCGGAAAAGGTTGGTCGCTGCTGGTGCGGGAAGGTCCCCTGCCCGACGCCGCCGACTGGACCCACAACTACGCCGACGCCGCCAACAGCGTGGTCTCACAAGACCGGCGGGTGAAGGCCCCGCTGGGGTTGTTGTGGTTCGGCGGGCCGCCGAACGACGAGGTGTTGCCGCGCCACGGCCACGGCCCCTCGCCCCAGGTGGCCGCCGGGCGGCTGCTGATCGAGGGTCGCGACATGCTCCGCGCGTTGGACGTCTACACCGGCCGATTGCTCTGGCAGAAACGACTTCCCGACCTGGGCAAGTTCTACGACGTCGTCGGCCATCAGCCCGGTGCCGGCGAAATCGGCAGCAACTACGTCTCGCTGGAAGATGCCGTGTACGTTGCCTACGGCGATGCGATTCTCGAGCTGGACCCGACCAACGGCGAGACGACCAGAGAGTTCAAGCTGGAACCCGGCCCCGACGGCCAGCGGCCGAATTGGGGCTACCTCGCCGCTTGGGAAGACCTGCTGATCGCCACCTCCACTCCAGTCAGCCTCGCGCCATCACCGCTGGTCCAGACCCTCAAGAGAGCGTTCTTGGGCGAGAACAAAAGCCTATCCCAAAACCCCTCACCCCCGGCCCTTCTCCCCGCACGCGGGGCGAGGGGAGAACGTATTGCGATAGGCAGTGCGATAGGCAGTAAGTCCAAGTTGGAGCCGACGCCGCTGGGCGAAATGTTGGTCCCCGCACGGTACTCCTCCTCCAGCCGGCGGTTGGTGGTCATCGACCGCAAGACTGGTCAGTGGCTCTGGGACCGCGACGCCAAGTATGGGTTCCGCCACAACAACATCGCCGTGGGGGCGGGCAAGGTGTTCTGCATCGACGCCATCTCGCCGGCCGGGAGGGAGGTCCTCAAGCGCCGCGGCAGGCAGCTTGTCGACTATCAGCCCCGGCTTATGGCGCTTGAACTGCGGACCGGCAGGGAAAGCTGGGGCACCAGCCAGGACGTGTTTGGCACCTTTCTGAACTACTCGGCCGAGCACGATGTCCTCTTGCAGGCCGGCAGTGCCGCCCGCGACCGGGCCGCGGACGAGACAAAGACCGGCATGGTCGCCTATCGGGGCAAAGACGGCCAGGTCCTCTGGAAGAACCTCACGCTGGACCATGAGGGGCCGTGCATGCTGCATCACGACACGATCATCACCCAGGGCCCCGCCTACTCGCTGTTGACCGGCGAGCCGAAGTCCCGCAGTCATCCCTTGACCGGCTCACCGCTCCCGTGGAAGTTCACCCGGAACTACGGCTGCAACACGGCCATCGCCAGCGAGCACCTGCTCACCTTCCGCTCGGCCGCCGCCGGGTTCTGTGATCTGACCAGCGACGGCGGGACTGGAAACCTGGGTGGCTTCAAGTCGGGCTGTACCTCGAACCTGATCGTGGCCGGCGGCCTGCTCAGCGCGCCGGAATACACGCGGACCTGCGAGTGCCGATACCAGCACCAGACGTCGCTGGCGCTGATCCACGACCCGGCAGCGGAAATCTGGACCTTCAACGCGTTTGCCTGGGACGGCAAGCCCGTCCGCCGGGTGGGGATCAACCTCGGTGCGCCGGGCGACCGACTTGCCGCTGACGGGACACTCTGGCTCGACTACCCCAGCCGCGGCGGGCCCTCGCCCGACATCCCCGTCCGGCTCGAACCAACCTCGGCCGACTACTTCCGCTATCATAGCTCGCGCGTCCGGGCCGACGCGGACCGGGGGGAACTCAACTGGGTGGCGGCCTCGGGCGTGCGGGGCGTGCGGGCCGTCACGCTCACGCTGGCCAAGAATCCGGCCCCGCCGCGCAAGTACACCGTGCGGCTGCACTTCGCCGAGGTGGACGACCTCCAGCCCGGCCGGCGCGTATTCAACGTCTCGCTGCAAGGTCGCCTGGTCCTGGAGGGCCTCGACGTTGTCAAGCTGGCCGGCGGGCCCGACCGCGCGCTGGTCGAGGAGTTTACCGGCGTCGAGGTGAGCGACAAGCTGAAGGTGTCGTTCGCGCCGTGCGAAAAAGAGTCTCTGCCGCCGGTGCTCTGCGGCATCGAGCTGGCCGCTGAAGGCTGGTAGCCCGTTGCGGCTCCGCGCCACCACCCGCAGTGATTCCTGTGGCCAGGTCGTCGGAAAAAGGACACAGAAAGGACACGGACGTAACAAACCCGTAACATCCCCGGCGTATGATTCATGGCGACGTGAGCGGGTTTGGTATCTGCGGTTCGTGCGTTCCTTTTTGCGAAGGAGGTCCTGTCATGCTTAGGAATGTCGTTTTGAGGGGTTCTTGGGTCGCGTCTGGGAGGCTATCCTGCTGTAATCAGCACTCAGCACTCAGCATTCAGCATTCAGCATTCAGCATTCAGCATTCAGCGATGGCCAGAGTCCTTTTCCCGGCCCTGGTGGCAGTGCTTCTGGCCACGACTCCCGGGGCGGCCGCCCAGTCGGCCTCACAACTGCTGGAGAAGGCCATCTACACCGAGGAAACGGTGGGGGACCTGGACGGGGCGATCAAGATCTACAAGCAGATCGTCGCCGAGGCCAAGGCGAACCGCAAGTTCGCCGCGCAGGCCCAGTATCGTCTGGGACACTGCCTCTGGAAGCAGGGCAAGAAAGAAGAGGCCAAGGAGGCGTTTCAGGCGCTGATTAAGGACTTCGCCGACCAGACCGAGCTGGTCCAGAAGGCCCGGGAGTTCGTGCCCGCCGAGCCGCAACAACCCGAGTTGAAGCTCGATCCGCTCCCCTGGGTCGACGGCGAACACCTGGAGCTGCGGATCAAGCTGGCCGGCGGAATGGAGATCGGCGACTTCATTCTCTCGGCCCGGTCGGGGAAGGTCGACGGGCGGGAGGTCTGGTACTTGGCGCTGAACCGAAACATCGCGCCAAATGCGCCGAACCTGGGTTTCAGCCGCGTGGTGGCCGATCGCCGGACCTTCCAGCCGATCAGCAGCACGTTCCGGCACAGCTTGCTGGGCTCTGTCGAGGGTGAGTACACCCCGAAGCAAGTCACCGTCCGGTCAAGAGGCGTCGACGGCAAGGAATCGGTCAAGAAGCTGGACCTGGACGGTGTCTACTATGACAATGAGCAGGGGTGGCAAGCCTTCAGGCTGCTCCCGCTGACCGACAACTACAAGGGCCCCATGCCCATCTGCGCGACCTTTGGCGGCGGGTTGATGAAACTCGAGACCGAAGTGACCGGCAAGGAGACGGTCGAGGTCCCGGCGGGCAAGTTCGAGTGCTACAAGCTGTTGGTCAAGCCCGTGCAGCAGACGTTCTGGATCTCCTCGGACGCCCACCGCTACGCGGTGAAGTTCGAGGCGGGGGGAATCACCGGTGAGTTGCAGTCGATCCGGCAGGTCAAGCCGGGGGACACGGTCGGCTACGACGACCCGAAGCTGGGATTCTCGCTTTCCACCCCCGCGGACTGGTATATCGTCCCGGACAAGACTCCTGCGAAGGAATCCGAGAGGGTCCTGATCTTGGTGGATCCCGAGGCGGAGGCGGTCAGCGCACTGGTCGTTCAACCCTTGGAAAGCCTGAAGCAGGAGCAGAGGACATCCGTCCGCGCGTGGGCAGAGGAGAGGCTCGCCGAAGGAAAGAAGGTACACAAGGGCCATCAGGTCCGCCCGGACAGTTGGCAAGAGCGAAAGGTGGCCGGACATCCGGCGCTCAGTTATGTGGCGGACTTTGAACAGGGTAGCACAAAAAGAGCAAAGTACTGCGTCTTCGTGCTGGGGAAATCCACCGCCGCGTTCTTCTCGGCAAACACGGAGCGTGACCGGCTGGAGGAGTTCCGCAAGAAGTTCGACAAGATTATCGACGGCTACAAGGCGAAGTAGGCGTGAGCAGACGCTATCGCACGTCCGGAGTTGGCACAGGCCGCCTCGCACCGTGGTGGCCTGTGCTCTTGTCGCTGCTGGTGGTGCTGGTTCCCACGGTCTGCGTGCTGTGGTTCATGACCAGGGCCGTGGAGAACCGGCGTCTGGTGGTCCGCCGGGTGCTTGCCGACTCCGATTTCACCGTCGCAGGGGAGCGGCTGGAGGGCTACTGGCGGCAACGGGCTGCCGAATTAGAGAAAGGGTGGGGCAAGGGGGAGCCCGGATCGAAGGCCTTCCAGACGTGCGTGCTGGGCAAGCTGGCCGACAGCGTCGTCTGCTACGGTGCGGATGAGAGGCCCCTCTACCCGGCCCCCGCCCAGGCCCCCCCAGTCACCGCGGCGGAGCAGGAGGTCGACTGGGCCGGCATCGAAAGGCTGGAATTCGACCAGCAGAAGATCGCCGCTGCCGTGGCCGCCTACCAGCGCATCGCGGCGGCCCATAACGATCCGGCCAATGACTCTTTCGACGCCAACCTGGCCGCCCGCGCCCTGTTGGCCGAGGCCCGCTGCCTGGTCAAGGCGGACCAGCAGGAGGCGGCGATCCGCGTACTCACGGAAACCCTCGGCCAGCAGAAGTACCGCCGCGCGGTTGATTCGGGCGGCCGGCTGATCGTCGCCGCCGCCGAGCTCCGGGCCTTGGAGCTGATCGCCGACCCGACGGACCCCCGGTTCCGCACCGTGGTGGAGCGGCTGAGCCGGCGGCTGGTAGACTACGACGATCCGCTCTTGGCCGGGCCCCAGCGGGAGTTCCTGATGGGGCGGACGAAGCTATTGGTGGCAGAGCGGCTCCGGCCCGTCAAGGATCGGGCGGCGGCCCCGCCCGGGTGGCGTCTCCCCTCGGAGCCGTTACAGGCGTTTCTACGTCGGGCCGTGGAGTTTCCCACCCTCGAGGCCGAGAGGCTGGCGGCCAGGTTTTGCGAGGCCAATCCCCTGCCGTCGAAGGAGCCCGTGGTGCGGCAGACGCAATCGCCCGGCCTCTGGCAGCTTGCCTCGCCCAGCCGGCGGGTGTATGCCCTCTTCCAAACCGAGAGTGTCGTCTCGCTGTCGCAGCAGGCGGTCTCGGCGCGACCGCTGGGGTCGGGGGCAACGGTGACGCCGGTGCCGCCCGGCGCGAAACTCTCGCCGGACGCGGCGCTCCACTCGGCCGAAGCCGGCGGATACCTGCCCGGCTGGCGGCTGGTACGCTCTTTTGCAGGCGGTGACGACGCGGAGCCGGTCTCGGACGCCGAGATCGCCGCCTATTTCTGGACGGGGACGCTGGTGATCGCCGCGATGTCGGTCTTTGCCGTGGTCATTGCCCGGGCCTTTCGCCGGCAAATGCGCCTGACCCGGCTGCGGAACGACCTGGTAGCCAGCGTGTCGCACGAGTTGAAGACCCCGCTCACGTCGATGCGGTTGTTGGTCGACACCCTGTTGGATGAGGAGCACTTCCAGGAGCAGAAGACCCGCGAGTACCTGCAACTGGTGGCCAAGGAGAATACGCGTCTCAGCCGTCTGATCGACAACTTCCTGGCCTTTTCCCGCATGGAGCGCAACAAACACGCCTTCGAGCTGAGCGAGGTCTCGGCGGCGGAGGTGGTCGAAGCCGCCGTGGAGACGGTCCGCGAGCGGTTGCAGTCGCCGGGATGCCGTCTGCAGGTCGAGATCTCCCCCGATCTGCCTCCGCTGCAGGCCGACGCCGACGCGCTGGTCACCGTGCTGCTGAATCTGCTGGACAACGCCTACAAATACTCCCGCGACGAAAAGCAGATCGGGTTGCGGGCGTACGCCCGCGACGGCAACGTCTGCTTCGAGGTGACCGACAACGGGATCGGGCTCTCCAGGACGGCGGCCAAGAGGGTGTTCAAGCCGTTCTATCAGGTCGATCGGCGTCTGTCGCGGGAGGGCGGCGGCGTCGGCCTGGGGCTGAGCATTGTGCGGTTCATCGTCCACGCCCACGGCGGCACGGTCGCTGTGACCAGTCAACCGGGTCAAGGCAGCACGTTCACCGTCACCCTTCCTTGTGGGCCTGCCGGCTAGCGGGGAGGAAAAAGGGGACAGGTCCAATTTGTGCGAAGCCGGGCACCAACCGAAGGTTGGTCGCGGGCCGTTCCGGCAAATTGGACCTGTCCCATTTTTCCTGGAATCACGCAAGGCTGTTTAGATGGCAGATCAAACCGTCCTGATTATCGAAGATGATGCGACGCTGTTACTGGGACTGAGAGACAACTTCCGCTCCCAGGGCTTTCGCGTCCGGACCGCCGCCGACGGCCGGGAAGGCCTCGACGCGGCCCTGACCAGCCCACCCGACTTGATCCTGCTGGACATCATGCTGCCGAAGATCAACGGGTATGAGATCTGCCGCGTGATTCGCGCACACGAGTTGGACGTGCCGATCATCATGTTGACGGCCAAAGGCCAGGAGGAGGACATCGTTCGGGGTTTGGACCTGGGTGCCGACGATTACGTGACCAAGCCGTTTGGCATCCGGGAGCTGCTCGCCCGGGCCAAGGCGTTTTTGCGTCGCCGGCAGGTGAAGGTGTCGGACGTGTATCGTTTCGGCGACTGTGAACTGAACCTTGCGTCGCACAAGCTCTTCAAGCACGAAGTCGAGGTGCCACTGACGACCAAAGAGTTCCGCATGTTGGAGCACTTCGTGCGGCGGCCCGGCCGCGCGCTCACGCGCAACGACATCCTCGATGCCGTCTGGGGCCGCAGCGTGATCGTCACCGGCCGCAGCGTGGATCGCTGCGTCACCACCTTGCGTGCGAAGATCGAGCCGGACCCCCACCATCCACGCTACATCCAAACGGTGCGGGACATTGGCTACCGCTTCGAGGATGCCTTGGCCGGTGCAGCGAACCAGGCGGCTGCGGCCGCGGAGAACGCCCGGTTGCGGGGCGAGGCGATTCGGGAAAGGGCTATGCAGCACGAGTTGGACGCAGCCCACGAGGTGCAGCAAGGATTCCTGCCCGCCGCCGCGCCGGTCGTCGAGGGATACGATTTCTTCGACTTCTACGAACCGGCCAACCAGCTCAGCGGGGACTACTACGACTATGTGCAACTGCCGGATGGCCGGCTGGCGGTGGTAGTGGCCGACGTATCGGGCAAAGGGATCTCCGCCTCACTAGTGATGGCCAAGCTCTCGGCCGAGACCCGGTATTGCCTGGCACACGAGCCGAGCCCGGTGGGGGCGGTCGGCCGGCTGAACCACCTGCTCTGCGAGAGTTCCTGGGGAGGCCGCTTTGTCACGTTGGTGCTGGCGGTCGTCGACCCTTCCCGGCACCAGGTCACGCTGGTCAGCGCCGGCCACCCCGCGCCACTGTTGTGTGGGGGCTCCGGGGTGGTGCAGGTGCTCGCCGAAGCGGAAACCGGCCTCCCGTTGGGAATCGAGCGCAACGTGGCGTACGCCCAGCGCGATTTGTGGCTCAAACCGCACGATTGCCTGGTTCTCTACACCGACGGCATCACCGAGGCCATGAACAGCTCGGGCGATCTGTACGGGCAGCAGCGCCTCCGCGCACAGCTCCGCTCCCACGTCAGGGGCGCCAGCACCCTGGGCCGGCAGATTCTCGCCCACGTCAAGCGGTTTGTCGGCACCGAACCGCAAAGTGACGACATGTGCCTGTTATGCTTTGGGCGTGGGGGTCACTGAGAAAACTGTTCCCGGCCGGTTGCCAAAATGGGTCTGAAGACCTGTCCCCTTTTTCCTCCTGGGATCGTGCCAATCCATTCAGCGTCCTCTTTCCACTTTGGCTACTTTTCGTTCGCATCCTTCAGTCCCAGCCGCTCCAGCCAGCGTCCGCGGGCCGGTTTGGCAGGGGCGGGGGGCTGGTCGGCTTCGTCTTCGGGTGGACCGGCCCGCTTCCCGGTGGTGGCGAGCTTCTCCTCGATTTGGGCCTTTTCCCGGGCGAGCTTGGCCCGCTCGATGGACATGTCGATTTCGGCCTGGCAGAGCTTCTCTCGCCATTGATCTTGCAGGTCCTTGAGCTTCTGCCGTTCTTCCCGCACGACGGCGTCGGAGTTGATCGCTTCGCCCAGGGCCGCCGCCCCCACGGCCACGGAGCCCAGGCTGGCGCTCTGCTGCTGGAGGAGTTGCTTCAGCTCGCGGCACTCTTGATCCTTCTCGGCCAGCATCCGATCGGTCTCCCGGACCACTTCCTCGATCTTCAGCCGCTCGGCCTTGGTTTCTTTGTTGTTCTCGTCGAAATCGGCCTCCAGCGCGGCCAGCAGACGCTGCTTCTGGGCCTCCCAATTCAGGGCTCCACCCGCTGCCTGGGCCGGCAACGTCGCGGATCGGGCCTGGGCGAGCTGGCCCTGGAGTTCGGCATTCTCGGCCTTCAGCGCGCGGAGATCCTCCAGGACCATCTCGTAGCGGCGGCGGGCGTCATCGTCGGCCGACCCGCAAGCGGGTACCCCGCCCCCGGCGCCCGCTTCCCGCGCCTCGGCCGGAGCCCCTTGGGCTTCGGCCAGGCGGCTCTCCGTTTCACTCAACCGTGCCAGCAGCACGTCGCGCTCTGCTTCGACGCTGCGCAGGGCCTCCGCGCTGGTACCGGCGTCAGGCCGTCGGGCCTGCTCCTGCCGGAGCTGATCGTACTTGCCGTGCAGCGACTTCAACTCGGCCTCCGACTCCGCGACGCCCTTCTGCGACGCTTGGAGCTGGGCGGCCAACTGCTGTTGTTCGGCTCGGGCGGCTTCGAGTTGCTGTTGCAGCTCCGACTGCTGGCGGGTATCCCGTCGTTGCAGTTCGGCGCGGCGGCGCTCCAGTTCCTTCAGTTGCTGGGCGTGCCGAGCCTTGAGTTCGCGGGCGAGGTGGCGGCGCTGCCGCTGGGTGTCGGCTTGGCGGGCGGCGAGTTGCTCTGCTAGGTTGGCGTGTTCGGCCCGTTTTGCCTCCAGCTCCTCCCGCAGGGCGGCCAGTTGCTCGAGCTCGGCCTGGTGCTCGCGGCGCGCCAGGTCCAAGGCCTGCCGCCCGTCGTGCTGCTTTGTCTCGGCGGCGTCGATTTCAGATTGCCGTTTGGCAAGTTCCTCGCGGCGACGGTCCAACTGGTCCTGCTGTTGCCGGATTTGCTCCGCCCAGGCTTCCTGCTGGCGACTGGCTTGCTGCTGAAGCTGTTCCCATTCCGTGCGCCTGCTGCCCAGCTCCTCCTTGAGACTTGCCAGGGTCTGGACCTGCCGGGTGAGCTGCTGCGAGCGCTGGTCGACTTCCTCTCTGGCCTGGCGGAGTTCGCTGCGGTCGCAGGCCAGTTCGTCGGCGAGCTGTTGAAGCTGCTGGTCCAGTTGCGATTCCGCTCGCTGCAGCCGCTGCTGCTGCGCATCGAGAAACTCTTGAATCCGGTCGCGCTGAAAACTCAGCGACTGGTCCAACTGCTCAAGCCAGTTCTCAGTAGTAGTAATCGCGAGAGGCGAAGCTTCCATTGCCGCCGGTTCCGAAAACGCAGTGCGGGCTGCGTCTGCCGCCGAGCGCAGCCGGCCTACGCATGTGTCACATAGGCAACAGGTTCAGTGTCAGAGTATCAATGTCGCGCGGAGCCGTCTCACGCGCCGGCCCGGCGCGTACGGCAACCCAGAAATGCCGCCTATCCGGGGGGAATTCGGCGACACGTTCCTATACTCCTATACGCCACTCCGTCCCCACGGTCAAAGACCACCGGCCGGTTATGACGGTTGGCGCGGTTGCAGCGCAGAGCGTCGCGGACGGTGCGCTCCCACGGACGACCGTGGAAACGAGCAGAACGGCCGCGCCGTTTCGTTCGATCACTTCACCCCCGCCATAAAACGGAGAAACTGGGCCTGCAGCATCCGCCAATCACGGCCGAAGACCGACTGGAAGTCGGCCGTTCGCTGGGCAGGGGTGTATTCCGTAAAGGGCGGGCGTCCGGCGGTCAGGGCCAGGTACTTGGCGTACTTGCCCGGCTGCGTCTCGACCAGGTAGAAACTCAACGCCCAGGCCTCGGCGTAGGCTTCCGCCGGATGAGTCTGGAACCGCCGGTCCGAGGCGATCATGGCTTCCAGCGATTCCGGTCGGTGATTCGGCTCCACCGACTTCTTGAACGCCAGCAGCCGCCCGCGGTTGATCCGATCACTCTGCCGCGTGAAGTGGTGCGGGTCGTACACGCCGGGGGCCTCGAACATGGTGGCCAGCCCCTCGGCGACCCAGAGCGGCGGTGGGGCATAGCGGCTGTGCACGCCCGTGTTGAAAGCCGTTTGATGCGTCGCCTCGTGGATCACGACCGCGGCGTTCTCCTGCCATCCGGGCGAATCCTCGTCGGCCTGCATGTCGTAAAGGATGATCCGGTTCGAGATCAGCCCGTAGGCACCGACCGGGCACCCGCGCAGCGGGTCGGCCGACACCGCCTCCCGTTGCTCGGAGGCGTAACGGCGGAAATCGGCCTGGTCCTTGCAGACGATGCCCAAGAGCGGGAAGGGCGGCTCGACCGGCGCGAAGCCGCGGACGGCGAAGTAGTGCACAAACGAGCGGTAGAGGTCCTCGAAGCGCTGGGCCCATTTGTCCCGCTGCCCGCGCGGGTGCGCCACCAGGTAGTGGCTGCTCCCGGTGGCCTCATACTCCTCGCCCACGGCTCGCAGCAGGATCGCCCGAAGCTGGGAGGTGGAGTAGCTGGAGAACCGGCTGGAGGTCGTGCGGAAGTCGGTGGCCTGGGTGGGGTCGAACGCCCAAAGCCGGCCGTCGCGTCCCAGCAGTTGCACCTGGCGGGCATTCCAGGCCAGGGGCGTTCCCTCCACTTCCTGCCCCTTCAGCATCAGCCTGACCATCCCCTCGCCTGGCGTGGCGGCGTGGGCGGGTGGCACCGGCGGCTGGCCAGTGGTACACCAGGCGGACGCGGCGAGCAGGGCTGCACGGGCAATTCGCATGGCAATTCTCCGCAAGCAGCATGGCCTTTCTGGCTTCTTGCCGAGTACCACAACTCTACCGCGCAATTCCCGGCCCCGTTGGCATAAGGTCCACGCCTGCTGCCGACGTTTCGGGTGTGGTTTACCCCTGGAAGCCGGGCGGGAAAGGGCCTACAATGGGATCGGAGTGGAGAGTGGGGAGTCGACACTGCATGCTCATCACTCACCACTCACCACTCACCACTCATTAAGGGACGTTTCCTCGCTCCCCGGGAGACCCGCCCATGTTGACTTCCGCACTGCTGGTGGGATGTGTGCTGGTGGGGCAGGCGGCGGGTGGCGCTGGCGTCATGCCAGTGGCACCCCAGGCGGCCGCGGCGGCAGACGACGACTTGAGACTCGAGGTCCGCAGGCTGGTCCGCCAGCTCAATGCGACGCAGTTGGCCCAGCGAGACGCAGCCGAAGACGAGTTGCTCAAGCTGGGGCCGCAGATCCTGGAGCTGCTGCCGCCGGTGACCGACGGCACGCCGGCCGAAGTCGGACAGCGGCTGGGCCGTATCCGTCAGAAACTCCAGCGGGCCGCCGCCGAGGCCGCCACCCGACCCTCCCTGATTTCCCTCCGCGGCGACGCCCTGCCGCTTGCCAAGGTCTTGGCCGCGTTGCAGGAACAATCGGGCAATAAGATCGTCGACTTCCGCAAGCGCTTCGGACAGGAGGTGACCGATCCGCAGTTGAAAGTGGCTTTCGACAAGACGCCCTTCTGGCAGGCCCTCGATCAGGTCCTGGACCAGGCCAAGCTGAGCCTGTATTCCTTCGGGGAAGACAGGGCGATCTGCCTGGTCGGGCGGGACGACGCGCAACTGCCCCAGGGCGATATGGCCAGCTATGGGGGACCGTTTCGTTTCCAGCCGGTACGCATCGTTGCCGTTCGGGAACTCCGCGACCCGCACGGCCAATCCTTGCGGCTGGTGCTGGCGGTGGCCTGGGAGCCGCGGTTGAAGCCGATCAGCCTCAAGCAGCGAATGGCCGACCTAAAGGCCGTCGACGAGAACGGCAACCCGTTGGCGGTCGACGACGCCCAGGCCGAACTGGAGGTGCCCGCCGGCAAGGAGACTGCGGTGGAACTCACCCTCCCTTTCGAGCTGCCGCCGCGCGAAGTGAAGCAGATCGCCAGCCTGAAGGGGAAGCTACTGGCGATGTTGCCCGGCAAAATCGAGACGTTCAGCTTCGAGGGTCTGACCAAGGCCAAGAACGTCGAAAAGCGGGTGGCCGGCGTGACCGTAACGTTGGAGCAGGTCCGCCAAAACGGCTCGATCTGGGAAGTCCGCCTGCGGGTGCGATTCGACGAGGCCGGCCGGGCGCTGGAGTCGCATCGCGGATGGATCCTGAACAATGAGGCCTACCTGGAGGGTCCCGACGGCAAGCCGATCCCCTACGACAACCTGGAACTCACCGGGCAGAGCGAGAACGAGATCGGTATGGCCTACGGCTTCGTGCTCGACGGCCCGCCGGCGAAACACAAGTTTGTCTACAAGACCCCCGGCGTGATCGTGGCCACCGGCTTCGACTACGAAATCAAGGACGTGAAGCTCCCGTGAGCGCTAAGCTGCCATGCATAACAGCGCGGCGATCGACAACGTGCTCTCCAAACTCAACCCGCAGCAGCGGGAAGCTGCCACGCACGGCTACGGGCCGCTGCTGATCGTGGCCGGGGCGGGCACCGGCAAGACCGCCACGCTGGTCCATCGCGTGGCCTGGCTGATCGCCGACGGGGTCGCCCCGGGGCGGATCCTGTTGCTGACGTTCACCCGCCGGGCGGCGGCGGAAATGCTCCGCCGGGCGGACAGCATCCTCCGTCAACTCGGCCAGCTTCAGCGGGCCACGAATCAGACTGGCCTGCAATCACCGTCGGAGACGGCTGCCACTGAAAGCCTATGCCAAACCCCCTCACCCCCGGCCCCCGACCACTGCGTGGTGCCCGCCGCAAGCGGGGCGAGGGGAGAAGGGGTGCTGCGCAGCAGCCGGGTCTGGGGCGGGACCTTCCACGCCATCGCCACCCGGCTCTTGCGACGCCACGGCAAGGCCATCGGCCTGCCGCCCGGGTTCTCCATCCACGACCGCACCGACTCGGAGGACCTCTTGAGTGTCGTCCGCACCGAGCTGGGGCTAGCCAAAACCGACAAGCGGTTCCCCAAGAAGGGGACCTGCATGGCCGTCTACAGCCGCTGCGTCAACGCCCGGCAGAAGTTGGGGACGGTGCTCAAGAACCACTTCCCCTGGTGCCAGGACTGGGAAGACGAGCTGAAGCGGTTGTTCGACGGATACGTCGATCGGAAAGAGGCGGCGGCCGTGCTCGACTACGACGATCTGCTGCTCTACTGGCACGCCCTGCTGGCCGATCCCAAGGCCGGGGAGGTGGTCCGCAGGCAGTTCCAATGCGTGCTGGTCGACGAGTACCAAGACACCAACCGGCTACAGTCGGAGATCCTGTACCTGCTCTCGCCCGAGGGAAAGGGGCTGACGGTGGTGGGCGACGACGCCCAATCGATCTACTCGTTCCGCGCGGCCACGGTCCGCAACATCCTCGACTTTCCCGAACACTACCCGGGCACCACCGTGCTCACCCTGGAGCAAAACTACCGCAGCACCCAGCCGATCTTGGCGGCCACCAACCAGGTCATCGGCCTGGCCGCGGAACGGTACACCAAGAACCTCTGGTCCCAGCGGAGCGACGGCGAACGGCCGCGGCTGGTCAACTGCGAGGACGAGGACGACCAGGCCGATTACGTGATCCGTCAGATCCTGGAGCATCGCGAGGCGGGCATCGACCTGCGGCGGCAAGCGGTGCTGTTTCGGGCTTCACATCACAGCATGACGCTCGAGGCCGAGCTTACGCAGCGGAAGATCCCCTTCTACAAGTACGGCGGGCTGAAATTCGTCGAGACCGCCCACGTCAAGGACCTGATGGCCTTCCTGCGGCTGGCGGAGAACCCGCGCGACGTGGTGGCGGGCACACGGCTCCTGCCGCTGCTGCCCGGGATCGGCCCCGGCAAGGCCCACCAATTGATGCAAGTGCTCCTGGAGGCGGGAGGCAGTTTTGTGGTCTGGGCCAAGTGGAAGCCGCCGGCCGGCGCCGCCAAGTTGTGGCCCCAGTTGGTGGGCTTGCTAGAGGACCTGGTCAAGCCGTCCGACGACCTGCCCGCCCAGGTCCATCGCGTCCGCAAGTTCTACGCCCCGTTGCTGGAGGCCAAGTACGACCACGCCCAACCGCGGTTGCGGGACCTGGAACAGCTCGAACAGGTCGCCTCCCGCTACCGCAGCCGGCGGACGATGCTCTCGGAGATCGCGCTCGATCCGCCCGCCTCCACACAGGACCTGGCCGGCCCCCCACACCTGGACGACGACTACCTGGTCTTAAGCACGATCCACTCGGCCAAGGGGCTGGAGTGGGACGCGGTCTACGTGATCCACGCCGCCGACGGGAATATCCCCTCCGACATGGCCACCGGCGACCCGGAGGAAATCGAGGAGGAACGCCGCTTGTTCTACGTGGCCCTGACCCGGGCGAAGAGCTGGCTGTACGTCTGTTGCCCGCTGCGATACTACCACTCCTACCGGCCGACGCACAGTGACGCCCACGGCTACGCCCAGCGGACCCGCTTTCTCCCCGACCCGGTGACCAAGTTCTTCGATCAGTGTATCACTGGTCAGGTCATCGAAACCGACGAGGAGGGCGACGAGGTCGACTTCGAGGTGACCAGTCGGATGGTCCGCCGGCAGACCAAGAGGTATTGGAAGTAGCCGCGCGGGCGGCGAGTCATAAAGCCGCGACCGGTGGTCGCGCCCAGCACATAAAGCCGCGACCGCTGGTCGCGCCCAGCACATAAAGCCGCGACCGCTGGTCGCGGCCGATCAAGCGGGTGCGATCCCGCCAACGTGGTCGCGGGCGCGACCACCGGTCGCGGCTTTACTGGCCGTAGCCCTCCGGATGGTCCTTGAACCAGTTCCACGCGGTGGCGATGATCTCGTCGATCTCGGTGTAGCGGGCCGACCAGCCCAGCTCACGCTGGATCTTGCGGGCATCGGCAAACAGCACGGCCGGATCGCCCACGCGGCGGGGGCCGTATGCGACGGGGATCTCGCACCGCGTAACCCGGCGGGCCGACTCCAGCACCTCCTTGACCGAGTAGCCTCGGCCGATGCCCAGGTTGTAGAACCGCCCCTCGCCGGGCCGCAGCGCGTCCATCGCCACGATGTGGGCGGCGCAGAGGTCCTCGACGTGGATGTAGTCGCGAATGCAGGTCCCGTCGGGCGTGGGGTAATCGGTGCCGAAGACGGTGATTCCCTCCAGCTTTCCCAAGGCGGCCAGCAGCAGTCGGGGAATCAAGTGCGTTTCCGGATCGTGGTCCTCGCCGAGCGAACCGTCGGCGGCGCAGCCCGCCACGTTGAAATAGCGCAGCGAGACATAGGCAAACTCCCGCCGGGCCGCCGCGTAGTCCTTAAGCACCCTTTCCACGCACCACTTCGACCAGCCGTAGGGGTTGATCGGCTGCTGGGGCATGGTCTCGACGATGGGCGTCGTCTCGGGCTCGCCGTAGGTGGCACAGGTGGAGCTGAACACCAGCCGGCCCACGCCCGCCGCGTCCATCGCCCGCAGCAGGCTCACCGTCCCGGCCGTGTTGTTGTGGTAGTAGCTCAGCGGGTCGGTGACCGACTCGCCCACGTAGGCCAGCGCCGCGAAGTGCATCACGCAGTCGATCGCGTGCCGGCGGAGCACGTGCTCCAGGGCGCGGGTGTCGGCCAAATCTACGTCGTAGAAGAGGGCGTCCGGGTGGACCGCCCGGCGGTGCCCGCGGCAGAGGTTATCGACCGCCACCGCGTGGTGTCCGGCCTCGATCAACTGTTTGACGGCGTGCGAGCCGATATAGCCGGCGCCTCCGGCCGCCATCACGTTCATCCCGTCTTCCTTTCTCGTGCCTCGGCAAATCTGGTCTGGCAAGCAGCCGGCGTCCAACGGACGCCGGAGAGGCCGGCGGCAAGTTTGCCGCCGGCTATTGCAGAATCATCGTGCGTTCGCCTTTCAAGTGCCCCATCGTGACTCACGGCCGCCGCGTGGGTAATCTTCGGCAGGACGTGTGACGCCTCCCGCATGAGAACGTTCCTAGGGCTTCTTGCGGCCTATACTTGCTACGAGTCTTGCGCTTTCCGGCAGGTTAGGGGGGACTGACGGCATTAACCGATTGTCCCGAATGTAGCAGAGGAAGGGGACGGGCAAAAGTGTGCGGCATCGCCGGCGTGCTCCATTTCGACAAATCCCGGCCCGACCCGCAAGCCCTGCGACGGATGCTCTGGCCGATTCGGCATCGTGGGCCCGATGCCAGCGGGGTCTACGTCGACGGTCCTGTCGGCCTGGGCCACGTCCGCCTGAGCATCATCGACCTTGCCGGCGGCCGGCAGCCGATGGCCAACGAGGACCAGTCCCTCTGGGTGACCTTCAACGGAGAGGTCTTCAACTACGTCGAGCTCCGAGAGACGCTGCTTCAGAAGGGCCACCGCTTTGCCACCCAGTCCGACACGGAGGTGATCCTCCACCTCTACGAGGAGCATGGCGAAGACTGCGTGCAGCATTTCAACGGCCAGTGGGCCTTGGCGGTCTGGGACAAGCGGCGCCGCAGGTTGTTCCTTTCCCGCGATCGGCTGGGCGTCCGCCCTCTGTTCTACACGGTCGCCGGCAGGAAGCTCCTCTTCGCCTCGGAGATCAAGTCGCTGTTGATGCACGGGGACGTACATGCCGAGATCGATGCACGGGGCCTCGACCAGGTATTCACCTTCTGGTCGACCCTGCCGCCGACGACCGTGCTGAAGGGGATCAACGAACTCCCGCCCGGCCATAACCTGATCGTGGAAGGCGGGAAGACCAGCGTGCGGCGCTATTGGCAACTGGATTACGCATGCCCGGCCCGGATGACGGACGAACGGGAGTGTGCCGCAGGGCTCCTGGAGCTGCTCTCCGACGCCGCCCGGCTTCGCCTGCGTTCCGACGTGCCGGTGGGCGCCTACCTGAGCGGCGGCTTGGACTCGTCAGTGACCGCCGCGCTGGTCAAGCAGTGCAGCAACGCTCACCTACGGACGTTTTCGGTCACGTTCGACCAGCCCGAGTTCGACGAGAGCGGGTACCAGAACCAGGTGATCAAGGCCCTACAGACAGAGCATCAGCAGATCCGCTGCACGGCGCAGGACATCGGCCGGGTGTTTCCCGAGGTGATCTGGCACGCCGAGCGGCCCGTGCTGCGGACGGCCCCCGCTCCGTTGTATCTGCTCTCCAAGTTGGTGCACGACGAGGGATACAAGGTCGTGTTGACGGGGGAGGGGGCGGACGAGATGCTGGGCGGTTACGACATCTTCAAGGAGGCGAAGGTCCGCCGGTTCTGGGCCGCCCAGCCCGATTCGGCCTTCCGCGCAGCCTTGCTGAAGAGGCTGTATCCCTATCTGCCCAACGTGCAGGCCCAATCGCTGGCCTACCGCCAGGCGTTCTTCCACGTCCGGCCCGAGGAACTCAGCGACCCGCTGTTCTCGCACATTCCCCGCTGGAACCTGACCTCGCGGCTGAAGCTGTTTTTCTCAGACGAGTTGCGCTCCCAGATTGCCGGGCACGACGTGTATGCCGATTGCCGGGCCATGCTGCCCGACGGCTTCGCCGGTTGGGACCCGTTCTGCCAGGCCCAGTACCTGGAGACGGTCACGCTGATGCCCGGCTACATCCTCTCCTCGCAAGGAGACCGGGTGGCGATGGCCCATGCGGTCGAAGGGAGATTCCCTTTCTTGGACCACCGGGTGGTGGAGTTTGCCGCGCGGATTCCTCCCCGGCTGAAGATGAAGGCCCTGAAGGAGAAGTACATCCTCAAACGCGCCGCCGGCCACCTGGTTCCCGTGGCGGTGGTCCGCAGACCCAAGCAGCCGTATCGGGCCCCCGACGCCCAGAGCTTTTTGGGAGACGATACCTGCCCGCTGCGGCACGAGTACGTCGACGAACTGCTCTCGCCCGGGCGGATCCGGGAGGACGGCGTCTTCCAACCGGATGCCGTCGCGCACCTGGTGCAGAAGGTCCGCAGCGGCCGGGCGATCGGGATCAAGGACAACATGGCGCTGGTCGGCATCCTCTCCACCCAGCTCGTCGTCGAACAGTTTGTCAGGGACTTCGCGCGATGGTGCAACGCATCGGGGCAGCTCCAGGCCGAGGCCACGGACCCCATGCCCGGCGGGGTACCCGCTTGCCGGGTACCCGCTTGCGGGCGGGCCGGCACCCGTTGACAAAAGGCATCGTGCCGGGAGTGGCCGGATGAGATTCTGCCCCACCTCGGACCGCCGCGAGCGTCGTAAGCCGCTCGGGTAAAACGACTTACGTCATGCCACCCGTGCTGGCACGCGTCCTGCATTACCCAGGTGCGGGACCTCTCCACATCCGGCCAAGCAGTCCATCGCTATGAACCACATCGCCTCGTCGCTGCGGCAATTCATCGGGGAAAACTTCCTCTTCGGCCAGGACCTCGCGCTGGCCGATCACGAATCGCTCCTGGAGCTGGGAATCGTCGATTCGACCGGCGTCCTGGAACTGGTCACGTTCATCGAGGACCGCTACCGGATCACCATCGAAGACGAGGAGCTGGTGCCCGACAACCTCGATTCGATTGACAACCTGGTGAGATTCATCGGGGCCAAGTGCCAGTATTCACCGGTGCCTTGAGAGGAGGCCAGCCGTGCAGGTCGAATCCTTCCTGGAACTCAGCGCCCGGCAGTGGCCCGACAAAACCGCCCTGGTGTGCGGCGACCGCCGAGTGACGTACGCCGAGCTGGAGCAGACGGCCAACCGCCTGGCCCACGGGCTGATAGCCGAAGGCGTCGGGCGTGGCGACCGCGTGGCGGTACACCTGGAGAACTCCGTCGAAGCAGTGGTCGCGGTGCTGGCGATCCTCAAGGCCGGCGCCGTCTTCATGATGGTCAACCCCACGACCAAGGCCGAGAAGCTGGCCTACGTGCTGAACAATTCCCGGGCCCGGGCGATTGTCCTACCCGAGGGCAAGGTGCCGGTACTGGAAACCTGTTGGGCGGAGACGCCGCACCTGAAGCTCGTCATTTTGACTCGGTCTGCGGACGCAACGAAACGGCGGGCAAGCCCGTCCGCTATTGGTGCTCAGAAAAAGAATGCCACATGCCGTTTAGCGGCCGACGGCACGTCGGCCGAGAGAAACGCCTGCGTCGCCGCGCCGGCGACGGCTAAACGATGTGCCATTAGCTTTCTGAGAGTCAATAAACGCCCTGATCACAATCCGTTGCGTCAGGACGGCTGTATCTACCTCGAAGAACTGCTCCAGCGCCACGCCCACGACACGCAACCTCCGCGAAAGCGGGCCATTGATATCGATCTGGCGGCGTTGATCTACACCTCGGGTTCTACCGGCAATCCCAAGGGGGTGATCCTGACTCACCTGAACATGGTGGCCGCCGCGACCTCGATCACCACCTACTTGGAAAACACGCCGGACGACGTGATTCTCAACGTGTTGCCGCTGTCGTTCGATTACGGCCTGTACCAGGTTTTGATGGGGCTGAAGGTCGGCGGCACGGTCGTCCTGGAGCGGTCGTTTGCTTATCCCCAGGCGGTGCTGCAGAAGCTGATCGAGGAAAAGGTCACCGGTTTTCCGCTGGTCCCCACCATGTCGGCGATCCTGCTGCAGATGGACCTGCGGAAATACGACTTCCCGCACCTGCGGTACGTCACCAACACCGGCGCGGCGCTGCCCACCGAGCACATTGTCCGGCTCCGCAGGCTGTTTCCGAAGGTCAAGATTTACTCCATGTACGGGCTGACCGAGTGCAAGCGGGTTTCGTATCTCCCGCCCGACCAGATCGACGCCCGGCCCGGCTCGGTCGGCAAAGGGATGCCGAACGAAGAGGTATACTTGGTGGACGACGACGGCAGGCGCCTCGGCCCGGGCGTGGTGGGCCAACTGGTGGTCCGTGGCTCGAACGTGATGAAAGGCTACTGGGAGCTGCCCGAGGAGACCGACCGCGTGCTCAGGCCCGGGCCCCTTCCGGGCGAAAAGGTGCTCTACACCGGCGACCTGTTCCGCATGGACGAGGAAGGCTACCTGTATTTCGTGGGCCGCAAAGACGACATCATCAAGAGCCGCGGCGAGAAGGTCAGCCCCAAGGAGGTCGAAAACGTCCTCTACGCCCATCCCGAGATCGCCGAGGCGGCCGTGGTGGGAGTGCCCGACGAAATCCTCGGCCAGGCCATCAAGGCCGTGGTGTCGCGGAAGAACGGCTCTCGGCTCACCGAGCAAGACGTGCTGCGGCACTGTGCCCGCCGCCTGGAGGATTTCATGGTCCCGCAGTCCGTGGAGTTCCGAGCGGTGCTGCCCAAGACCGGCAACGGCAAGATCGACAAACGCGGACTAACAGGCGGAGCGAGCGTATGAGCGGAACCGCATGCGACGAGGCTTTTTCCCTGGCCACCTTGGACGTCGACCCGGCCCTGGAGACCCAGCGGATCGCCGATGCCCTCCGCTGCCAGGTCTTCCAGCGGTTGCGGCGGAAGGGAATCGTGCTCGGTCTTTCGGGCGGAGTGGACAGCAGCGTGGCAGCCGCGTTGTGTGTCCGTGCCTTGGGGGCCGAGCGGGTCTTGGGAGTCTTCATGCCCGAACGCGATTCGTCCGCCGACAGCCTCGGCCTGGGACGCCTACTCGCCCAGCACTTGGGCATCGCCACGGTGTTGGAGGACGTCACTGCCGTGTTGGAGGCGGCCGGGTGCTACCGGCGGCGCGACGACGCCATCCGCAGCGTGCTGCCGCAGTACGGGCCGGGGTACAAGTCGAAGATCGTGCTCCCCGACCTGCTCGAGGGTGATCGCTACCGGATCTTCTCGGTGGTGATCCATTCGCCCGCAGGCGAGGTTTTCCGCCGGCGTCTTCCGCCTTCGGCCTACCAGGAAGTGGTGGCCGCCACGAACTTCAAGCAGCGCGTCCGCAAGATGATGGAATACTATCACGCCGACCGCCTCCGCTATGCCGTCTTGGGAACCCCCAACCGCCTGGAATACGATCTCGGCTTCTTCGTCAAGAACGGAGACGGGGCGGCCGACCTGAAGCCCATCGCCCATCTCTACAAGACCCAAATCTACCGGCTGGCCGAGTTTCTCGGCGTCCCGGAGCCGATCCGCACGCGTCCCCCAACCACCGACACCTATTCCTTGGAGCAGTCGCAGGAGGAGTTCTTCTTTTCACTGCCTTACGACAAGCTGGACGTCTGCCTGTACGCCAAAAACCATCACGTGCCGTGCGACCAGGTGGCCGAGGCCGTCGGGCTGACGGCCGCACAGGTCGAGCGGGTGTACCGCGACATCGACGCCAAGCGGGGCGCCGCCGAGTACCTGCACCAAAAGCCCCTGCTGGTGGACGCGGCTAGAACCTCCGAGTGACAAATAGCCGGGCCGCAACGCGGCCCGGAAAGAATACACCGAAAGAAGAGGCTCCCGGGCCGCGTCGCGGCCCGGCTATCTGCACCTTCCTCAACTCGGCTAGTGGAAACCTGGGACTGAGGAGAGTGTCAACAACGTCCACCGGTTCCACGCGGCGTGCCCTACACCATCTGCCAACCCGATCTGGACCACGACCGCGATACGGTTCTGGACCTCTGGAAGCGGAACCTGCCGGCCGCTTCTGCCGATCGTTACGCCTGGCTGTACGAGGCGGGACCGGCCACCGGTTGGCTGCTGAAGGCCGCAGACGGCACCGTGGTGGGAGCCGCCGGCCTGATGGACCGCGCCATGAAGGTCTTTGGCGAGAGCCTGCGGGTGGGCCAGGCCATCGACCTGAACGTCGACCAGGACCATCGCACCCTGGGCCCGGCGCTCGGGCTGCAACGCGCCGTGACCGCCACCGTGCAGCGCCGCGAGCACGACCTGATCTACGCGCTGCCCATCGCCCAGTCCGAGCCGGTGCTCCGCCGTGCGGGTTACAGGGTTCTGGGAGAGGTGCGGCGCTGGTTTAAGCCGCTCTGTTGCCGCGACGTGCTGGCTCGTTGGCTGCGGCCCACCCTCCCCCGCCGGGCGGCCGCGGCCGCGATCAACGGCCTCCTGCACCTGGCGTCGCCGGAGCGGTACTACCACCGGTCGGCAGACGTCCGCGTCGAGGTGACGGACCATTTCGACCGGCGGTTCGACGTGCTCTGGGAAGCGGCCGCCCGGCAGTTCCCGGTCATCGGCCAACGGACGTCGGCCTATCTGAGCTGGCGATTCGGCCGCTGTCCCGACGTCCGCCATCGCGTCTTCTGCCTGCTGAGTGCCGCAGGCCAGTTGCTGGCCTATCTGGTCTATTGCCGCATGAAGGACGTCGTCCAGATCGGAGATTTCCTCTTTGCCGACCCGCACAAACTCGACGTCCTTCTGGCCGAGTTCCTCCGCCAGATGCGGCGGGAACGGGCCAAGGCAGTCACCACCGTCTATCTCGGCCCGGAGGTGGTCTGCCATCGGCTGCGGCGATTCGGCTTCTGGAAGCGGCCCTCCCTCTGGAAGGCCCTGGTCTATGCCGAGCGGCGGCGTTTCGGCCCCGGGTTGGGCCGGCTCCTGGACACGGAGAACTGGTATCTGACCCGGGCGGACGCCGATACCGACCTGTAATTCGGCGGGTGGCATGCCCTCGCTTGCGTGGGCATGCAGTGTGGTAGTGTGGTAGGGTGGTTGCCTGCAACCACGTGCCTGGTTTTGCCCCAAAATCGCGTGCGTGCGAGTACGCACGCTACGGGTCCTCTTGGATTCTCGCGGCATCCCGCGTAAGATGCCTCTTATGAGAATCGTCGTTACCGGGGCTTACGGCCAGTTGGGCAGCGAACTCCGCCGCCTGCTCGGCGCCGACGCCGTCCCGCTGTACATCAACACCCTCGACTTGCCCGGCGCCCTCGAGAAGACACTTGGAGACCTCTGCCCCGACGCCGTCATCAACTGCGCCGCCTACACCCAGGTCGACCGGGCCGAAAGTGATCCGCGGCAGTGCTGGGCGGTCAACGCCACGGCGGTGGAACACCTTGCCCGTGCCTGCGCCCGGCTCGACTGCCCGCTGGTCCAGATCAGCACGGACTACGTCTACGGCGGTGAATCCGGTCGGACCACGCCCTACTGCGAAGACGACCCACCGTCGCCGCAGGGCGTCTACGCCCAGACGAAGCGCGAGGGCGAGCAAGCGGCCGCCCGGCACCTAAGAAAACACCTGATCGTGCGGACGTGTGGACTGTACACCCGGCCGGCGAACCAGCGGGCCCGCCACTTCGTCAAGACCATGCTCCGGCTGGGCAAGGCGGGAAAGGAGCCTCGCGTGGTGGCCGACCAGCACTGCACGCCCAGCTACGTCCCGCATGTCGCCCGGGCGGTCTTGTTCCTGCTCGGAGTGCCAAGTGGACCACCGGCCCCTTGGGGGATCTACCATGTGGTCAATCGCGGGGCCACTACGTGGTATGAGTTCGCCGCCGAGATCTTCCGCCAGGCGGGCATAGACGTCTCGCTTCGGCCGATCACCACGGCCGAGTACGGCGCCGCCGCACCGCGCCCGGCTTACAGCGTGTTGGATACGACCAAGTACCATGCACTTGGCGGCCCGGCCATGCCGACCTGGCGAGACGCGCTGGAGGAGTATTTCGCATGAATCCTGCTTTCGGTTATTTGCCGATTCCGCGAGACGTTCTCCTGCGTCTGATCGTGTGCATCATCGGGATGTTGATAGTGACTGCCATATGTATTTACTCTCACTTCCACTCTCACTTGAAGTCCCCGGAGAAAGGCCACGGCTATCGAGATAGCCGCCCGCAATCTCGCTGGCCAGATCACGCTGTCATAGCGGCCGTCTTCTTTCTCATCGCCGCTTTTGGGTGGCATAGCGCCCGCTACCGGTTTGCGCTTGTCCTTGCTATTTGGGTCCTCTGGGTATGCGGTGGCTTGGTCCAGGTTGTCCTCATGGTCCGTTCGATCCGGCAGCACCGATCCCAATGGAGCATCCGAACACTGTTGCTGATCACGCTCATTGTGGCTGTTGCGTGCAGCCTATTGACTTGGCAGGGGTGGCGGATGGTCCCGATACTCATTGGCGTGTTGCTTGGGGCAATGCTCTTGCGCTCTGCCGCTCCGCAGCTCAAGTCGTGGAGGCAGAAACCACACGATTGACGCGAGGTCGAACATGACGGAATCTCCCAATGCCAAAGTCGCCTTGATTACCGGCAGCGGCAAGCGACGGGTGGGCAACGCGGTGGCCGCGGCACTGGCCGACCGGGGCTATGCCATCGCCCTGCACTACAACCGTTCGGCCGAGGAGGCCCGGCAGACCGTCGCGCAACTGGCAGAGCAGGGCGTCCGGGCTGCCGCGTTCCAGGCCAACGTGGCCGACGAGCCCCAGGTCGATCGGCTATTCGACGAGGTGCTCGGCCACTTCGGACGGCTCGACGTCATGGTCACCGCGGCCGCGGTCTGGCAGCGGACACCGCTGGAGCAGCTCACCGCCGCAGACGTCCGCCGGCAGTTCGACGTCAACACCCTGGGCACGCTGCTCTGCTGCCGCCGCGCCGGGCTGATCATGGCGGGGCAGCCGGAGGGGGGCGTGATCGTGACCATCGGCGATTGGGCCACGCGGCGCCCCTACGCCAACTACGCCGCCTACTTCGCCAGCAAGGGCGCCATCCCCACGCTCACCCGCTCGATGGCCGTCGAGCTGGCCCGGCGAAATCCCAACGTGCGGGTCAACTGCATCCTGCCGGGACCCGTGATGCTGCCGGACGACCTCTCCCAGGCCGAGGTCAAGGGCGCCGTGGCGGGTACGCTGCTGAAACGTGCCGGCCGTCCGGAGAACGTCGCCCACGCCGTGCTGTTCCTCGTGGACAACGATTACGTCACCGGCGTCTGCCTGCCGGTCGACGGCGGCCGCACGATTGCCGGCACAGAGTAATCCCAGAACTCCGTGCAGCCGCTTGCGGCGTCAGCACAGTGGCACCGGCGTCTCGCCGGTGTGACACGAGGGAAAGCGCTGCCGTGAGTTCCGTCACACCGGCGAGACGCCGGTGCCACTTGATCCTCCTTGACATTACAGCTAATCGAACGGTGTTGGGCCTAGCCCTACTCAGCGAAAACACCGAACTCGGGACCTTCTACTCTCACGTAGTCGGTGTACGCCATGCTCACCGAGATGCTGTGGTCGCCGGCGTTGAAGTTGATCGTCTGGTTCTCACCCAGCCGCTCGTCGCAGAGCGTGGGCAGCCCGAAGAGGCTCCCAAAGGGCGGGATGGAGCCCGGTTGAAGGCCGGTCAGCCCTTGCACCTCCTCGGCCGTGGCAAATCGCAGCCTCCGCCAGCCACGGGCCTGGCGGATTGCCCGGCTGGCCAGCTTGCGATCGGCGGGCAGCACGAACATCACGAACCGCTCGTCGCCCTTGCAGATCAGCGCCTTGGCACCGCTCGATAGCGGCGTGCCGCGGACCGCCGCTGCCTGCTCACTCGTATAGACCGGCTCGTGCCGCAGTACCTCGAAGGCGACTGCCTGCTCGGTCAACATGCTCTCGACGCGCTGGAAGACGGACTGCGACATGATCGACTCCGGTCGGACAAGGTCTCAAAGGTAAGTAGTGCCAAGTTCGCACGGTCCGGCCTGGGGTGGCCGGGGTCGAGCGCCAGCGAGCCCCCGGAAAGCCGAGGGTCTGGGGGCTCACCGACCAACGCTTCGCGTCGGTGCCCGTCGACCCCAGCTACCCTCCCCTGCAACCTGGAACTACCGAATGTCGACGATCGCCTCGGCAAACTGCGGCAAGTGCCACGGGCCGTATTTCACGTCGACGGGCACCACGTAACGGCCGGGCCGACTGTCGGGCGGAACGGGGAACACCAGCGGTAGATCTTTCTCCGTCTTGGCGGGCACCTGCGTCTCAACCCACGGTGTGGGCCGGCCGCCGAGGGCCTTCGGCAGCACCGCGCGACAGGCGGCGGTCTGCGGCTTGGTCGAGTGATTCGTGATCACGACCTTCAGCCGCACCTTCTCACCCTCTTTCGCCTGCTGTGTGTATGGATGGCAGCGGACCCACGACGGCTCCAGCCCGTAGTTGGCGTGATCCCAGGGGAACAACTCGCCGAAGAGCCTCTCGCGCTGGTCCAGATTCTTACGCATGAACCGGATCTCCTCGGGCGTGAACGTGAAGGCCTGGTCCACGTGGGGGTTGAACAGGTGCGTGGGCTGGAGCTTCTCGACCAACGAGATGCAGTACTGAAAACCCACGTCGCGGCCCAGCCAGTTGCGGTTCTGCGCGCAGTAGTCGTCGATGCCCGACATCGTGTGCGAGTCGCCGATGAAGAGCATCCGCAGCGCCTCGCTCTCCGCCAGCAGCGCCGCGTGGTAGAGCGTCTGGCCGGGATAGAAGTAGGAGGTCAGCTTGAACTCGTGCCACTGCCACGACTGGCCGTCCTGCATCGGCCGGTGTACGCGGATCGGCTCCGGCGCCAGGCAAGGCAGCCGCCAGGCCCTGGGGTCGGTGAGCACCTCGGCCAGCCGGCGGTCGGTGATGCACGGGCAGTCGAACTCCTGCTGGAACTTCAGGATGCCGTCGGTGTGATCGAAGTGGTAATGGGTCACCCAGAGCCCTTCCACCGTTTTGATCTGGCCCTCTCCGAGCAGCCTCTTGATCTGGTCGACGATGCCGGGCGAGCCGACGTCCATCACCAAGGCGGCCCCGGTCTGGGAGGTCAGCACCCAGGTCGTGCCGAAATGCCGCAGGCAGTCGGGGGGCTTGATCCCCGGGCGGATCGGCATCTGGCCCGGCCCGCCCGCATAGTCCGTAAACAGCTTGGGGAAGTAGTGCCGCAGCGCGCTGATCGCCACGTAGTTCTCGTAGCACGTCTCGAAGCGCCGGGCCAGGGCGTCGATGGCCTTGGCCGGCTCGCTCATCAGGTTGCCGTGCGAGGGGACGAGCATCGTGGGCCGGAGGTCCTTGACGCGGCCGAGGCTCTCGACCAGCCGCCAGCGATCGCCCATGAAGCCGTGATATCCGCCGATCTGCTGCCCACCCTTGCTGAACCCCTTTTGCAGGCTGTAGACGTCCCAGACGCGGCCTTCGTCGTAGATGCAATCGCCGCAGAAGACCACGCTTTTGCCGTCCACCTCGACCAGATAGCTCAGCGCGCCCTCGGTATGGCCCGGCGTGCTGAGCACGCTGATCTTGGCCGGCCCGAAGGTCATCTGGTGCCCGTCGGCGTAGGCGTCGTCGACCCGTAGCGGCTGGCTAAGCAACAGCCGGTCGGGGCGGAAGCTCTCGTAAACCCGCCACAAATGGTTGTCGTCCCAATACTCGGCCGGGTTGGCGAAGTACGGGCGTTCGGCGGCGGGCACGCCGATCTTGGCGCCAGCAGCCGCCAGGTCGTGCGCCCCACAGGCCTGGTCGCGATGGTGGTGCGTCAAAACAACCTGCTCGACCTTGGTGATTCCCAGCTTCGAGAGCGCCTGGGTCACGCCTTCGTCGCCGCAGTCGATCAACAGGGCCCGCCGGCCGTCGCGGACGATGCCCACATTGATCGGCCCGTGATAGACCAGCAGGTGTTCCGAGAGGCTGGTAATGCCGCCGGGGGCTGCTGCATTTGGGGATTGTGCGGGCTCGGCGGCGGTTGCCGAGAAGCCTCGTCCGCAGGCGAGGGCGGCCGTAGAGGCCACGGTCGCCTTGAGGAACCGGCGTCGCGAGGGACGGTGTGTGCGGGTGGGTTCTTGCGAATTCATGACAAGCTCCATGGCTCGCGCCTCGCCCGGTCCAGCAGGCGGTCGGCGTCCGTGTCGCCGATGAACTGCTCTTTGGCCGGGTCCCAGCGCAGGGGTCGCTTCACCTGATAGGCGATGTTACCCAGGTGACAGACGGTCATCGTGCGGTGTCCGATCTCCACGTCGCAGATCGGGTCCTGGCGGGTGCGGATGCAGTTGAGGAAATTGGCCGTGTGACCGTCGCTGCGGTAGAGATGTACCTCGTCGGGTCCGATAGGCTTCTGCGCCAGGCTTTCCGGCCAGGTCTGCAGCGTCCCGCGGTTGACCGCGATCTTTCCCTCGGTGCCCTCGAACACTACCGCCCAGGTATCCATGACACCGGCGTGGTACACGACCGCGCCGCCGGCGTACTTGTAGGTCAGGTGCTTGAAGTCTCTTCCGTCCGGGGGAATGATCTCCAGCGGCCCGGTGTGGTCGGCGGCCAGTCCCCACTGGGCGATGTCGAAGTGGTGGCTGCCCCAGCCGGTCATGCCGCCGCCGGAATAGTCGCGGAGGCCTTCCCAGCCTCCGCAGTCCCGCAGGCAGATGTTGGCATTGAACGGGCGCCACGGGGCCGGGCCGAGCCACATGTCCCAGTCGACGCCCGGGGGCACGGGCTGTGCGGGCAAGGAGCACTCCTGCGGCGGCCCGCCCACGTAAACCGTGGCGCTCTTCAACTCGCCGATCCGGCCGCTGCGGACCATTTCGCAGGCGAAAAGGAACTCCTGGCTGGAACGCTGTTGCGTGCCGTGCTGGAAGACCCGGCCGTAGCGCCGCACGGCGTCGACCATCGCCCGGCCGTCACGCACGCCCAGCGACATCGGCTTCTCGCAAAAGACGTCCTTGCCCGCCTTGGCCGCCGCCACGGTGTGCAGCGGCTTCCAATGGCTGGGCGAAGTGATCACCACCGCATCGAGGTCGTCGCGGGAGAGCAGTTCGCGGAAGTCCTTGTAGACGGCCAGGCCCTTGTCGGCGGCCGGTTGCAGCCTTGCTTCCTGGACGTCGCAGACGGCCAGCGCCTGGACTCCTGAACGGCGGGTGAGATCGCCAAACACGCTCCTGCCCCGCGCGCCGAAACCGATTGCCCCCATCGTAATCCGCTCGCTCGGCGGGACGGCGCCGTCGGCGCCCAACGCCGAGGCCCGCACCACCAGAGGAACACCGAACGTGGCGGCCGTCGCCCCAATCAGAAAACGACGGCGCGTTGCCGACTTGTCTCGCGCCATGGCACCACCCCCTTGGAAAGCGTATTCTTGCTTGAGCTCGCTGCCAACTGCGACCTCGCCCACGAGCCCGTGGAGCATTATCGACTTACATCCCGAAAGCCGCAAGTCCTGGGGCTGACTGAAGAGCGGGAGAATCCGCTTCAGAACGGCGAGGAACGGACCGCCACCGGCATCCGAATCGTCAGTTCAGATCCGTCGGCCGGCTAGTCGCTCTCGCCCAAGACCCGGCGGTAGACTCCTGCCACGCCGGCTGCCATCTGCACGTCGGAGAAGTGCTCGGCATGTCGCCCGAGCGCGCTGGCCCGCAGCGCGTGCCAATCGACCTGGCCGCGGATGACTCGGCCCAGAGCGGCGGCCAGAGCTTGAGGATTGCCGGGTTCGAAGATCAGGCCGTCGCGGCCGTCGCGGATCGCCTCGGGGATGCCTTCTACCCGGCTGGCCACCACCGGCACGCCCGCCGCCATGGCCTCCAACACCACCAACGGCAGGCCCTCCCCGAACAGGCTGGGCAGCACGAATACGTCCATCTGCGCCAGTTCCGCGTCCACGTCCCGGGTGAAGCCCGTCCAGTCGACGACGGCCGTCAGGCCAAGCTCTTCGGCGAGACCCTTCATCCGGCGCTCGTACTCCGGGGTCTCGAAAGGCCCCGCCGCACGGAGCCGGACCGGCAGACCTTGCGACCGCAAGATCGCCAGGGCCCGAAGCAGCACGTCGATGCCCTTGCGGGGTCTCAGCAGGGCCACCGTGCCGAGGGTCCAGTCGGTTTTCGAGGCGGGTCGAGGCGGGACCGGCTCGCGGCAGGGCGCCCCGTTGGGGACCACCGAGATCATTTCCTGCGGGAATCCCTGCCGGCGGACGTGCTCGGCCATGCTCTGGGAAACGGCCATCAACGCCGACGCCCGGCTAAGGCCCAGCCACTCGACCAGCGCGTTGATCCGATTCTTCCAGCGATTCGCCGTGTCGCGGGAGGTGGGGCTTTGGACGTGGTATACCAGCGGCACGCCCGTGATCTTCGAGGCCAGGCTGGCCATCATCACCGAGCGGGCCGTGTGGGCGTAGACCAGGCTGTAGCCCTCCCGGCGGATGAGCCGGACCAGTTGGCCCACGGGCCGCAGGTCGGCCCTGTGCCGCATCGGGAATTCGTAGAGGGGCGTCTGCCGGGCGTGGCGGACCTTGGGAAACAGGGCCGGCTTGATGCAGGCAAACGCGGGCTCGAATCCGAACCGGCCGAGGTGCACCGCCAGCAGGTCCAATGCCCGCTCGGCCCCGCCGTAGACCTCGCCGTTGATGACGTGAAGGACCTTGTGGACCGGGGATTTCGGGACTTTGGGATTTCGGGATTTCGGGCCGCCCACTGCTGAATGCTGAATGCTGAATGCTGAATGCTGAATGCCCACTGCCCACTGCCTACTGTCTACTGCCCACTGCCCACTCGCGGGGTGCGCTCTCAGAACAGGGGATGCCATGGCTGGGGGTCTCGATCGCCGGTGCCGGTGGATGGACGACGGGCCTCTTGGCCGGACGGATTCAGGTGAAGGCAAGCGGTATGCCGAGAGTGGGGCCGTTTCCGGGTCCCTGCATCATGCGGTCGTAAGACGTTGCATGGAAAGGACTTGCGTCGCCTGGCGCCCGCCCGGCGCAGGGCCCGCCGCGCAGACCGCCCACAGCCTGTGTTGACAAAAAATCCGGCCGTGATGCCCAGACGCACCGCCCGATGATCTCCGTCGACCCGCCCGGCCCCGGAAAAAGGGGACAGGTCCAATTTGCCGGAACGGCCCGCGACCAACCTCCGGTCGGGACCCACGAAGCGTGGGTGCCCCGGCTTCGCACAAATTGGACCTGCCCCCTTTTTCCTGTAACTGGAAGCCCCGCCGGCGCATC
>Ga0315291_10001480_pt1 | contig 31434 bp, 30 predicted proteins | sample YL17G12_20_MG_FD_203070 | JGI IMG/M metagenome (GOLD analysis project Ga0315291, IMG submission 203070) | Sediment microbial communities from Yellowstone Lake, YNP, Wyoming, USA - YL17G12_20 | ecosystem: Environmental > Aquatic > Freshwater > Lake > Sediment | place: USA: Wyoming | collected...
CTGCGGCTGTACAGGATTTATCAGGAGAATAAGCGGCTTCGAAGAAAAACGAAACGTAATAATTGCCGATTATACGGACCTCAACGGAATGGTATTCAACGACCTTGAAGATATGCTCAAAATTGATGTTAACGTCCGAAACAGGATTGAACGTTATGTAAGCGAAAAAATCGCTATGGAAATCTTTGCACGGCTGCCGAAAAACGATGATGAAACTGTTGAAATGATAAATTCCGGCTACGACCTTGCGGAACATATGAGCTGGGATGCAGTTGTTGAAAACTACATCCTGAAGAGCTTTGCCAGGGCGGTAGAAAAACAAAAGGTAGAGACTGTGGCGGAGCCGAAAGGAGGGTAGCGAAGTATTTAAACAGCCGGTTGACTTGCAGCCATGGACAAGTTAGATTGTTTTTGTGCAGCAAACCAGTAAAAAAACTATAATCGGAATAATGGGTGGCATCGCTTCAGGAAAAAGCACCGTTGCACAGGAGCTTGCCAAAAGGGGTTGTGCAGTCATTGACGCAGATGAAATGGCAAAACAGTTCCTCCGGAATAAGGAGGTAAAAAAACAGTTGCGCCGCAGGTTTGGCAGCCAGATTTTTGATGCTGGCGGCAGGGTTAACAGGGAAAAACTTGCTGAAAAGGTCTTTGCAGATGCCAAGGCTGTTAAGGCCGTAAATGCAATAATTCACCCAAGGGTCTTTGAAAGGACGCAAGAGCTTATAAAAAAATACCAGCAGCAGCCGTCTGTAAAGGCCATTGTTCTGGATATGCCCCTGCTGGCAGAGGTCGGATGGCATAAAAAATGCGATAAGCTCATTTTTGTCCGATGTGACGCGAAAATAAGGCTTAAAAGGGCGCAAAAAAAGGGCATTTTTGGAGAAAATGAGCTAAAAAAAAGAGAAAATTTCCAAATTTCTCTGGACAAAAAGGCTGGTATCGCTCAATATATAATAGAAAGCAATGACCTTTCAGAAATGATTAGACAGATCGGAAAGTTATTTCCCGCTTTAATTTCCAGAGAGTAGTTCTTGGCAGGTCCTTGATTGCAGGCTGCGGGAAACCAAAAAACACATAATAATTTGTAACGTTTTAAGAAAACAACCAAATCAGGTGGCAAATTCCGTATGGCTTGTTTGAATTTGTTCCTGTTACGTGTAACGCTTTTGCTGTCCCTGATTGTAGAAAGACTTTTATTAAGAGCGTAAAAATCGACATTTAAAAAGGAGTAAACATGGCTAAAACAACCTTAAAAGCAGATTCCAGGGAACCCAAAAAAAGAAGAAATCCAAAAAGAAACGACAGTAAAAACGAAGACGTCCAGCAACAGCAGACCGAAACCGCCCAGGAGAAAAACAATACCCCCGCTCCCGCTCCGGAAAAAACCGAACAGGCCGCTGTGGTTGAAAACGGCAAAAACGACAAAGGGAAAAAGGAAGATTTTGAGTCTACTCATGCCAAGTACGAGCGAATCAAGCGGGGCAATCTCCATATAACCGACCTGCAGAGAATGACGGTAGCCGAGCTCCACGAGGTCTGCAAGAAAGAGAACGTGCAGGAATATACCGGAATGAAGAAGCAGGAGCTTATCTTCAAAATCCTCAAGGAACGCATACAGTCGAACGGCCTGATGTACGGAGAAGGCGTTCTGGAAGTTCTGCCCGACGGCTATGGTTTCCTGAGGAACACGGAATATAACTACTTGTCTTCACCAGACGATATATATGTTTCGCCGTCACAGATTAAAAGATTCGGCCTGCGAACAGGCGCTATAGTAAGCGGACAGATTCGTCCGCCGAAAGAGTCGGAAAAATACTTCGCCCTGCTGAGAGTCGAGGCGATAAACTTCCAGGAGCCGGACAGACTCTCCGAAAGAATCAACTTCAGCGACCTTACACCATTACATCCGGAACAGAGAATCATACTTGAGACGACTTCAGAAGAACTAAACATGCGAATAATTGACATGATTACACCGGTCGGAAAGGGTCAGCGAGGACTTATTGTTGCACCGCCGAGAACGGGAAAAACCATACTCCTGCAAAAAATCGCCAATTCGATAAGCACTAATGCTCCCGAAATAAAGTTAATTGTGCTGCTTATAGATGAACGGCCTGAGGAAGTTACGGAAATGGAGCGAAAGGTCGCCAGAGATGTTGAGGTTGTAAGTTCAACCTTCGATGAACCCGCTTCAAGACACTGCCAGGTCGCAGAGATGGTTATAGAAAAGGCAAAGAGAATGGTTGAATTCGGCGAGCATGTGGTTATCCTGCTCGATTCGATAACCAGGCTTGCAAGGGCATACAATACCGAAGTGCCGCATTCAGGAAAGATTCTTACAGGCGGCGTCGATGCAAATGCAATGCAGATGCCCAAGAAATTCTTCGGCGCTGCAAGAAACATCGAGGAAGGCGGCTCGCTGACGATATTTGCTACGGCGCTTGTCGATACAGGCTCAAAGATGGATGAGGTTATCTTCGAAGAGTTCAAAGCAACAGGAAATATGGAGCTTCATCTCGATAGAAAACTTGTCGACAGGAGAATCTGGCCGGCAATAGATATCAGCAAAAGCGGCACAAGAAGAGAAGAATTGCTTCTTGACGCAAAAGAGCTCGAGCTGGTTTACAGGCTAAGACGTGTTCTTAGCGAGCTTAATCCCGTTGAAGCCGTTGAATTGCTCAAGAGCAGACTTGCCAAATGCAGAACAAACGCCGAATTTCTGATGACAATGAAACTGGATTAGAAAAAGAATCCGGATTTATTTCTGCAGTGCAGCTTTAAGAACGTCGGTTGCTTTCTGGACGAAGACAAAGTTCATTCCTTTTTTCGCCTCCGCCGGCACTTCAACCATATCCTTTTTGTTCCTGTAAGGCAAAATAACCGTTTTTATGCCGGCCTGCTTTGCAGCGAGGATTTTTTCCTTCAACCCGCCAATCGGCAATATAAGCCCTTTTAAGGTGATTTCGCCTGTCATCGCAACTTCAGGCTTGGCAGGGGTTTGCGTCAAAAGCGATACAAGTGAGCAGAACATCGCTGTTCCGGCGCTTGGGCCGTCTTTCGGAACGGCACCGGCGGGAACGTGAATATGAAAATCCAGTTTCCCAAAATTGGTGGGATTGATTCCCAGCTTTTTGGAGTTTTCCTTTACGATTGAAAAGGCGGCCTGTGCGCTTTCCTTCATCACATCGCCTATCTGGCCGGTAAGGATAAGCTCGCCTTTGCCGGGCATTGAGGCAGACTCGACAAAAAGAATTTCACCGCCAAAAGGCGTATATGCAAGGCCGGTAGCTACGCCGGGGACCGCTGTCCGCATCGCAAGCTCCGGCAGATGTTTGACCGGGCCGAGAATTTTAAACAGATGTGCCTTTGTGATTACCACAGGATGTCTGCTGCCCTTTGCAATCTCGGTCGCAACTGAACGACAAACAGCGGCAATGCTGCGCTCAAGGTTGCGGACGCCTGCTTCGGCGGTATAGCTGCGGATTATTTTAATGACAGCCTCATCGGTCATTTTCAGATGAGTTTTTTTCAGGCCGTGCTCTGCAAACTGCCGCGGGATGAGATATTTCTTTGCAATGTTCAGCTTTTCATTCTCGGTATAACCCGACATCTCAATAATTTCCATCCTGTCCATCAGGGCAGGCGGTATCGGTTCGGTATAATTCGCTGTGCCGATGAACATTACACTCGACAAATCAAACGGCTGGTCAAGGTAATGGTCCGTAAAGGTGTTGTTCTGTTCCGGGTCGAGGACTTCCAATAGCGCACTTGCCGGGTCGCCCCTGAAGTCGATGCCGATTTTATCCATTTCGTCCAGCATAAAGACAGGATTCTTGCTGCTGCATTTTCGCAGCTCCTGCAGGATTCTCCCTGGGAGGGCGCCGATGTAGGTTCTCCTGTGACCTCTTATATCTGCTTCGTCTCTCATACCGCCAAGTGAAATTCTAATGAACTTCCTGCTCATCGCACGAGCGATGGATTTGCCGAGGCTCGTTTTGCCAACGCCCGGCGGGCCGATGAAACAGAGAATCGCCCCTTTGCCGGATGGATTGAGCTTTCTTACCGCCAGAAATTCGAGGATTCGCTTTTTGATTTTTTCCAGGCCGTAATGGTCCCTGTTTAAAATCCGCTGAGCTTTTCTTATATCCAGAGAATCAGCGGTCTTTATATTCCATGGCAGCTCGCAGACCCAGTCAAGATACGTCCTGATTACGCCGAAATCCGGCGAGGCAATGTGGATTCTTGACAGATGCTCAAGCTCACGCAAAGTCTCAGCTTCCACTTTTTCGGGCATCTTCGCCTTTTTTATCTTGTCTTTGAGCTCCTTGAGTTCGCTGGTTTTTTTGTCGTCCTCGCCGAGCTCGGTCTGGATTGCCTTTAACTGTTCCTGAAGAAAATATTCACGCTGATTCTTTTCCACTGCCTGCTTGACCTGACCCTGAATCTTGTGGCTCAGCTCCAGAACCTCAAGCTGGTTGGCAAGGGCGAGAGAAATTTTTTCAAGACGCTTCTGAGCGTTGACCTCTTCAAGTATCTGCTGCTTTTCAATAATGGGGACACTTAAATTTGCCGCCAGAAAATCCGCAAGGGCCGACGGCGTCTCGATATTTTCCAGCAGAATCGATGCCTCCTCAGGCACGTTGGGGCTTAAACTGATGACCTTGTTGGCTGTGTTGCGAACACTGACCATTAACGCCTTAAGCTTTTTGGTGATTTTTGTCTTTGCCGCGAGCGGCTCAATTCTGACCTTTATGTACGGGTTGGTCGCGACGAGCTCGATGATTTTGAACCTTATCAGGCCGTGAACAATAACGTTTAGCGTGCCCTGCGGCATTTTGATTACCTTCAGAATCGATGAAGCAGTGCCGACTCGGTAAAGGTCATTTATGCCGGGATTTTCGACGTCAGACTTTTTCTGGGTAATAAGGCCGATTATGGTTTCGTTTGCCCGACAGTTTTCAAGCAGTTTTCTGCTTTTTTCCCGGCCTATAGCCAGCGGGGCGACAGTGCCGGGGAATATCACGGCGTTTCGCACCGGCAAAATACCGATAACCTCCGGCAGTTCGATTTCCTTGGGACCCTCCGAGGAATCCGTATTTTCGCCTTCCAGAAAAGATTCTGCGCTTACTATGTCGACAAGTCTTAATTTTTCCATAGCTCTCAAACTATTATAGCCACAAAGACATGAAGACGCAAAGATACAAAAAATTGAAAATTTAAAATTGTGTATTGAAGATTTGAGGAACCGCCTTCAGCGGGTTTATTTAAAAAATTTTCAATCTTCAATTTTCAATCTTCAATTCTTTACGTGTCTCGCAGGGCAAGGGGTTTGCCGAGAATCTCATAATATAATATTGCAGTTCGTAAATCCTGGGGCGCCGAAAAGAGAAGCTGATGAACCGTTGCGGAAACAGTCTGCTTGTCTGTCGAAACTTTAGTGGGTTTTGAGCCGATTTTGCTGGCAGGGACTTTTGAAGGAGCAGGCCTGTCCTGAGCCCGGTCGAAGGGTTCTGCGTAAACTTTTTGTGGCTCAGGCGCAGGAGGGGCAGGAGGTTTTTCAATTTTTTCAGCAATCTGCAGTGTCTCAGCAGGGACATACCGCTGCTCTGCAGGCGGCTGGGGTATGCCGAAAGCCGCCCTGATTTGTACAATCCTTTCTTCACGAAGCTGCTCGAGGGTTTTGTAGCTGCCATCGGCGGCAACATATCTTTTTTTTGGCTTGGCAGGTGTCGGACTATACTTGCTCTGGCCGGATTTTTGCTCTGCCGCCGCTTTTATGCTTCGGACTATAGTTTTTAAGACACTAAAGCCGATTATTACCGCTATGATAATAAACTGTACCCAGGCATTGTCGTCTCTGGCTGCAAGCAAATTTTCAAATAAAGAATACATCTGTTTTCAGCAAATCTTCAATCCTTGCCCCGTGAGATGCCGTTGCTATCTCATCGGGGTTAAATTTTCAATCTTCAATTCTTTGTGTCTTAGCCTGTCCCGCCATAGCCTTTGGCGACGGCGGATGCCTTTGTGGCTTACTCTTCTTTCTTTGGCGGTTTTGCAATCGAATCTCTCATAGTTGTATCAGCCACAATATTCTTCATTTTATAATAATCCATTATGCCCATATTGCCTTTCCTGAAGGCTTCGGCCATAGCAAGCGGCACTTCCGCCTCGGCAAGGACGACCTTGGCATGGTTTTCCTGAACCAGAGCCTTCATTTCCTGCTCACGTGCAACGGCCATTGCTCTTCTTTTTTCGGCTTCAGCCTGTGCCCGCACTAAGTCCGCCTTGGCCTGGTCGCCCTGAAGCTTTGCGCCGATGTTGTCACCGACGTCGATATCGGCAATATCAATCGAAAGAATCTCAAATGCTGTTCCGGCATCGAGACCTTTTGCAAGAACTTGTTTTGATATATTGTCGGGATTTTCAAGAACGCTTTTATGGGATATTGCGCTGCCTATGGTTGTTACGATGCCTTCGCCGACACGGGCGACGATTGTCGCCTCGGTCGCACCGCCGATAAGACGCTGAAGGTTTGTTCGAACCGTTACGCGTGCCTTGGCCTTTAACTGTATGCCGTCCTGAGAGACAGCGTCAACCGTTTCCCGCCCCTTTGCCGGGTCGGGGCAGTCAATTACCTTGGGATTAACAGAAGTCTGAACTGCGTCAAGAATATCACGGCCGGCAAGGTCGATTGCTGTGGCGACCTTGAAAGATAAATTTAAATTTGCCCTGTCGGCGGCAATAAGGGCGCGCACAACATTTTCAACGCGACCGCCGGCAAGATAGTGACTTTCAAGGTCGCGGCGGGTCAAATCCAGACCTGCCTGAATTGCCATAATTCGTGCGCTGACTATTCTGCCCGCGTTAACCTTTCGCAATGTCATTCCGATAAGTTCGCCCACCGAAACAGGCGCGCCGGACAATTTTGCCTGAAGCCACAGCCGGCCGTACGCCAATACCAGCAAGCCGAAAATAAATAGGAGAACCAAAATAATTATCAGGAAGATACCCGATACTGCCTTTGGTATTTCAGCGAGAATAAAAATAGTTGCGTTTGTCATTTTAAAATCCTTTCATTAAGAGTTTTCTATTTGTCTGACGGTAAGCTGCGTGCCTTCAACTTTTATAACTTCGACCGTTTTTCCCTTATCAACATAACCGCTTTCAGCAACACATTCAAGCCTCCTGCCGGAAAAATCGCACATCCCGACGGGACGCAGCGGGGTAACTGTTATGGCTTTTTGGCCTAAGCGTTTCGCAAGTTCCTGTGAATCTGGTATCCCCTCACCTTTTTGTCTTTTAGGCATATCGAGCAGCACGGTTTTGCCGAAACTGGTTTTCGGAAGGACTTTGTATGCAAAGACCAGCACCGCCGGAATCATAACCACAGCTACTATTACGCCTATCCAGCCGGCCGTTGGGCTGAGCTTGAAAAATATCGCTATACCGCCTGTAAGAGCGGCCAGCGAGCAAAGGGTAATCAGGCCGAAACTGGGGACAAAAACTTCCGCTACCAGCAGAACGGCACAAAGCAAAAACAGAAAAATCGCCAAAACTATCCACCAGAACATTAGTATTTCCTTTAATCGGTTATTTGTTTTACCACGACCCGGTTGCCTTGAATCTGTATGATTTTTATTCTTCGGTCTTTTTCTATAAGGTCGCCTTCGGTAACGACATCGACAACGCCGTTTCCGAATCTTCCCTGGCCTGCCGGCCTCAGTTTGGTAATTGCAAATCCCGCATCACCAACCTTTAATTTGCCTGCCCTTTGAGGCGGGGCGGTCAAATCTATCTGCATCACAGGCCCTTTATCGGCAGGGGCAAGGACAAGACCTGTCAAGGGGCCGGTCTTCGGCAAAAATTTTGCCAGTATATAAGCAAGAATCACAAAGCCTGCGAAACCGAGCGAAAAGGCCCACGCGCCGTTTGACAAAAGTCGCCATTGAACGTCGTCGAAATCATATCTCGGCCAGGGCAGCTCGTCAGGTCTGTTGGGAACAAGGATTGCAAAAATGCTAAGGAGAATAAATAAAATGCCAAGCACTCCCGCAATGCCAAAGCCGGGGATTACAAAAATTTCAAGCGCCAGCAGGATGATACCGGTTGCAAAAACAGCGATTTCCCACCACGTCGCCATCCCGGTAAGAAATCTGCTGCCGAAAATTATCGCAAAACATATTACCGCCACAAGCCCCGGCAGGCCGACGCCGGGTGCCTTTAATTCGATATAAACGCCGAGCATCGCAATCATAAATAAAATGCCGCTGACTGTGGGATGATTTAGCATTCTTACAAGCTGTTCGGACCAGTTCGGTTCCAGCCGGATGATTGTCGGCGAAAACTTTACGTTATCCCGCTGCGCAAGAAATGCAATCGCCTCGTTAATATCGTTTACCACCTCTCTGGCAATGCCGTATTCCTTTGCCCTTGCGGCGGTCAGAGTCAGAATTTCATTTTCGTTGTCGATAAGCTCTTTTTCTTTCAGGTCGTAAAGCTTGGCGTCTGTGGGCAGTTTTTCGTCCTCGCAAAATTCATAGAGGCCTGTTCGTATATTTTTTATTCGCCATACTTTTTTGTGTCTGCTGACCATTGCCTCAAGCAGGGCAAGAGGGTATTTGTTTGCCTCACCTGCTCTTTGAAATGCAGCACGGATAAAGCTCTCGGCCTTTTCTCGCTCGACACCTTCGAGTTTGTCGCCTATCTGAATCGGGGCGCAGTCGCCGATAGTGGTGCTTTTCCTCATTATTATATCCTGGCAGGAAACGCTTATCATAGCGCCGGCGCTGATTGCCTCGGTATTTATATACGCTACGGTTCTTGCTTTTTGGGATAAATCGAGAATGAAATATTTTGAAATGTCATCTGCGCTTTTTACAAGGCCGCCGTAAGTGCCGATTTCAAAAATAAGATAATTTGCGCCAAGTTCAAGAGCCGTGTTTACCCTGCGTTTTATCGAAGAGTAAAGGCCGTCGTCAATCAGACCGGTGCAGGTTATTATGACAGCGGTTACCTCTGGCTTGTCAATCGAAGGAATATTGGGTTCGACCGCAATGGCCGGAAAAGAAACCACACATAACAAAAAAATGAGAGCCTTTGTTCGCATAACAGGATTTTAGCCGCAACGAGACAATCAAACAAGAAAAATTATCAGGCAAGTTTTCTTAAAATTTCGACGCCTTTTTTTATCCTGTCGTTTGTCGTCGTATAGCAGAGTCTGAAATGGGTGTCCTTTTCGCTGAAAACGCAGCCCGGAATAATCAGCACATTATTCTTTATCGCCTTTTCGACAAATTCGGTCCCCGTACCTTGCGGGGATTTGACAAAGGCGTAGAATGCGCCGCCAGGCTTTACCAGTTCAAATTTGTCTTTCAGACCGTCATATATAATATCTCGCTTGGTTTTGTAGCCTGCTATGAGGTCGCTTACGTCATAGTCCAAAGCTGTAATCGCCGCCTGCTGAAACGGCGATGGCGCACAGACAAAAGTGTACTGCTGAATCTTTGTCATCTCTTCGACTATCGGCTTTAGATGCTGTGGCGTCGCTACATAAGCAAGCCGCCAGCCGGTCATAGCAAAGGATTTGCTGAAACCCTTCATAAGAATTGTATTAGGATAAATTGACGCAATGCTCTCAAAGGCAGTGTCATAACAGAATTTGTCGTATATTTCGTCGGACAGAATGAGAATTTCCTTTTTGGCTGCGATTTCGGCAAGGGCTTTAAGTTCGTTCAGTGAATAAACCGCACCGGTAGGATTACACGGCGAATTTACTACAATGATTTTTGTTCTGTCCGTGATTTTGCCGGCAATTTTTTCCGGATGCAGTCCGAAATCCGGATATGTATCGATAAAGACGCATTTTCCGCCGAGCAGATTTACGAGATGTTTGTACATGACAAAATACGGGTCGCCAATTATTACTTCATCGCCCGGATTGATAAGACTCATAAAGGACAGTAGCAGTGCGCCGCTTACGCCGCTTGCTACGAGCACCGAAGGATTTTTCCAGCTCGCCGCGGCAAAGCAATGCGAAGCCGGGCCGAATTGAGCGGTAATTCTCTGGGCGATTTTTGCACATAATACCGGCTCGCCGCTTGTTTGAGTGTATTTGTTTTTGCCCTGCTTTATTGCCTCGATGGCGATTTGCTTTAGCGGTTCAGGGACGTCAAAATCAGGCTGGCCGATTGAAAAGTTAATCGGGTCTTTCATCGAGGCGGCAAGATTGAAAATCTTTCTTATGCCGCTTGCGTCAATAAGAGCTGTTCTATCTGCAAGATATTTTTTCACCGCGGCAGCAACCGTTATTCAATTTATGGCAAAGACCATTAACCTATCTCCTGCCGCCGCCAGGCTTGCCCTGGCCGGTCAACTTGCTTGCGGGAGCAGCTTTGCCTGCACCGGCAGTCTTGCCGCTGGCAGGGGCAGCTTTGCCTGCACCGGCAGGTGCAGCGGCCTTGCCGGCGGGAGCAGCGGCTTTGCCCTGCATTCCAGCTGGCTGTGCAGCAGCGGCCTGGTCCAATACAGATGCTTCGCCTTCTGCTTTAGCTTTAGCTTCAGCTTTCTTCTTGACGACGGATATTTTTCTGTTTGCAACCTTCGGAAGACTGAAAAGACTGTCGCCTTCCTGCCAACGCTCTTCTTCCTTAAGACGCTCCATTCTCTCGGCGCGGGTAAGAACATTACGATGTCGTACGAGTGTACCTTTTAATTTTAATGAACGGTCAACTGACATATACTAACTCCTGTAAATCTAATTTAACTTCATACCATAAGCGTCCTGAAACGGCTTTGTGCCGAACGGCTCAAAACCGGAGCCGGCCGATGGTTTGTAATTGGCGCCTATGGAAATAATCTTTTTCTTCATTTCAAAACCGTCGCTGCCTGCTTTTTCAGGGCTATCGAAGCGTTCCTGCGTAACAAGCAGCCAGCGAGAACCTTTCTTTATAATCTCCGTTGCTATGCCGAACCCTGCGAAATACTGTTTTACCGGTTCCAGATGGCTGCTTAAATCATGGCTCGTAATAACAATAACATGGTCGCCCATCGGCTCAACCATTTTCGGCCGGACCCGTTCGGCTGCCGCTGTGGTTTTGGTCTCAGCCACGCTGCTCTGCGGGATAACTTTTTCCACCGACACAGCGTTTTGGGGAGCCTTTTTTGTCTCGGCCTTCTTCAATGAATATATCTGACCTAATCTGAAAAAGACCAGAAGTATCGCTACTAACGCCAGCAAGCCTATTACCATTACCTGCCATGAGAAGCACAGCTCTATCCTGTCGGGATATAATCTTATCGCCTTGGGCCTTGCACTCCAGGCAGGGCCGGCCTTTACAACCGGTTCGGCCTTCGGCTCGACCGAGCTCGCTGAGGTCTGGCCGATAGACGATAAAGCCTTTTGTTGAGCGGATTTAAAACGCGCTTTGTTAACCAGTTCGTAAAGTGCGATTCGTCCGGAACTCTTTGCCATCTTTAAGACCTCTAAAGGCGAAACAAACACTCTGTCAAAACGGCACAAAAACAAAAGGATACTCAATAAACTGTTTCATTTCAACTGGAAAAATCCTAAATTCACACGCTCCAGGCGGCAGCAGCCTCGAAAATCGGCCTGCCGATGAAATTTTCTTGACAAAAAAACCAAAGTAAACTATTTAGACGTGTTTAAAATCCGGATTACGGCCATTTTTTTGCCGCAAATGGCGATTTTACTCGCCGTAAATGGATACAAAGAGCAATTTTACCCGGTCATTCCGGTCTCGGGACCGGGAGGAGGGCTTTGGTCTTTGTTGTTTTTTCTTATGGACTTTTGGAGATATTAATAATGCTGCCGGTAAAAAAAACGAGCAAAAGCAGGACAAGAACTCGCAGAAGCCATCACAGGCTAAAGGCGGTAAACTATTCTATATGCAAAAAATGTGAAAGCCCAAAACTGCCGCATGCTGCCTGTGATAACTGCGGATATCTCAATCCCAAAATCACGCTCAAGCTTGCCAAAAAAGAGGAGACGAGCTGACGATGAGGATAGCTATTGACGCCATGGGCGGCGACTTTGCTCCGGACGAAATTCTGGCCGGTGCTATTGAGTCGATACAACATCTCGATAAAGATGACAGTTTAATCCTTGTCGGCCCGGCCGAGGTTATTGAAACCAAGCTCGGAACAAAAAATCTCAATAAGTACGCCAATGTTCTCAAAATTGTAAATGCCCCGGAAGTCATCGAGATGGATGAATCGCCCATCGATGCCCTGAGAAAAAAACGGCACAGCTCCATATCGGTCATGGTTAAACTCGCCGCAGAGGGCCAGGCTGATGGCGTCATCTCTGCGGGAAACACAGGTGCCTGCGTCGCTGCCTGCCAGATGAGAATGCGAAACATCGAAGGCGTAAACAGACCGGGAATCGCCGTCGTGTTTCCGACATTCGAAGGGCCTGTTACCATGTGCGATGTCGGCGCTAATATCGCCTGCAAGCCTGTTAACTTTTATCAGTATGCTGTAATGGCATGTATGTATTCGAAACATCTTCTCGGTATCGAAAATCCCCGCGTCGGAATTATGAGCATCGGTGAAGAAGACGCCAAGGGAAACGAAATTGTAAAAAAAGCAAGAGAGCTTATAAAAAGCGACCCGAAAATAAATTTTATCGGCAATATCGAGGGATGCGATATATTCAAGGGCAAATGTGATGTCGCAATATGCGATGGGTTTGTGGGAAATGTAGTGCTTAAGCTCGTAGAAGGGCTGATTGACGGACTCTTCAAGGTTATAAAGCACGAGATAATGCAGGAGTCGATGAGACTTGCATTGAAGTTCAAACCCATAATGATGCGGATGTACCAGAAGTATGATTACAATGAATACGGCGGCGCACTGCTTTTAGGCATAAACGGAACATCTGTTATCTGTCATGGTTCCAGCAAAAGCAGGACGATAAAAAATGCCATTATGGCCTGCCGAAAATTCCACAATCAGAAAATTAACGAAAAAGTAAAGGAATATCTGTCTACAACTCCCTCAGCTTCTTGCGAAGCAAGAGAGGGGGTCAGAGGCACAGATGAGTAGCGCAAAAACAAGTTCGGGTTGTGCCTTTCGGGCGATTATCGCAGGCACTGGTTCGTGCATACCCGAAAAGCAGCTTACAAACGAAGACCTCACAAAAATGGTTGATACCAGCGATGAGTGGATTACTACGCGGACAGGCATAAAGGTTCGCCATATAGCGGCCGAAAATCAGACAACTGCGTCTCTGGCAACCGACGCTGCAAAAAAAGCCCTCCGGCAGGCCAATATATCCGCCCAGGATGTCGAAATGATTATCGTAGCGACGGCAACGCCTGAGATGGTTTTTCCTGCAACAGCCTGCTTTGTGCAGGAGCAGCTCGGTGCAAAAAAGGCGTGGGCATTCGATATCTCAGCTGCCTGCAGCGGGTTTGTTTACGCTTTAAGTATTGCTCAGCATTTTGTAATAGCCGGCAGATATGACAATGTCCTTGTCATCGGGGCGGAGACCTTAAGCAAAATCACCGATTACAAGGACAGGAAAAGCTGCATCCTTTTCGGCGACGGTGCAGGTGCGGCTTTGGTAAAAAGGGGCGCTCTTAACGGCTCAAGAGGAATTTTCTACAGCACTTCCGGCTCCGACGGAACGGGCTGGCCTTCGCTTAACTGCCCGGCTTACGGAAGCAGATACCCGGCCGGTAAACCTCTGGAAAACCCGAATTTTATCTATGTGCAAATCAACGGTAAGGAAGTTTATCAGCTCGCAGTGAGAAAAATAATTGAGACCATTGAAGATTGCCTGACAAACTGCCGGCTTTCAGCCGACGATATAAAATTATTCATCCCTCATCAGATGAATGCAAGAATTATTGAGTCCGTCGCAAAAAGACTCCAATTGCCTGATGAAAAGGTGTTTCTAAATATCGACAAATACGGCAACACCTCGGCAGCCTCGATACCCATCGCTCTGGATGAGTGTATCAGGCAGGGCAAAATTAAAAAAGGAGATATTGTCCTGCTCGTGGCTTTCGGCGGCGGACTGACCTGGGGGGCTAACGTAATTGAATTTTAAATCAAAACAGCCTGTCTGACTTTTTCAACAGCCCCAACGTCCCCTATTTATTCCACTAAAATGAATCCTTGCGGTTTTACCCACGAACTCTTATAATCTGCCAAGCCAAAATGGAATCGTTTGTTTAAAATTATATAATTGGGCAGAGTAATGGCTACAGAGAATAATATAAACAAAGATAAGCCAAGAAGTACTTTTAGGGATTTAATGTTTTTAGTGATAGGGGCTTTATGTGCCTTCATCCCCACATATTACCAAGTTGAAAAACAGCTCGAGCACACCAAATATAATTTGATAACTGAATCTCAATGTAGGACAGCAGAACTATTCGATGAAGCAGTCTATTCGTCTGAGGTACTAATCGATAAATATGGCAAAGATGCAGTTCAAGAAGCAAACATCCCATCAGAAGAAATGGAATCCTTCAACTTAATCCTCAAAGATCTTAATAAACAACTTTCCAAACTGTACATAATAATGCCTGACGAATCTTATGCAAACGTCATTCAGGCCGCGACAGGGATATCTAAACTAAAAGAATTAAAGTGCAAAATACTAATAGAGATGAGAAAGTCACAATTTCCAGAAACGAACTACCTAAAAGAAGATGATATTCGCTTTTTGAACTATATCAAAAAGAAATAAACTCATGTAATGTAAGGTTGTACCCGCCGTTGTTTATTTTTCAGGTTCTCGCAATACAAAATTTATGCTTTATGTTTTCTTCTCAACATTACCGCACCTAAGCCGAGCAGTAAAAGAGTTGTTATTTAATGCTAAGATTGTCTATGAATGGTTGCCCCCAGCCAATTACTTTCCCATCTTGGAATATTATTGGCGTTAATTCACGCTCAAGAATCTTGAATCGTTTGGTAGGCCAGTCGCGTTGGTCTTGATGGGTGTAGTAATATAGAACTTCATATGTTTTTTCATTTTTCTGCCTAATTTCACTTCTGTAGGGATTAGTTATCGTTACCGCGTTTTTACCAAAACTTGCCCGTGCGGTCTTATTGCCCATAAGTTGCAAGACTTCGGCCTTTGTCATACCTACATTGATTTTTGTAACGTTAAGGCGGTTTTCTGTTCTGATAGTAACTGCATTGCCTTCTCCACAACCATTTAAAAGCATAGTTGCTATGCAACATAGACTAATACTAATAATCTGCTTCATTTTAAATCTCCTGCAAAATAGGTTAAGTAACACCTACTATACATCTTTCCTGCTGACAAGCCAGCGGAATAATCCTGAGAAAACCTGAGTTCTCTTGCACTATAAAAAAAGGCTAACTGCGGTTTCTTCTCAATATCACTTCGCCAACTTTTGCTGTTCTAAAGCCCTGCGAGCCATAACACCTCGCATATAAGCATCGGCCATATTATCATTGTGCGTATCTACCTGCTGTAGTTGTTGTAAACTTCTCCAAGCCTCTCGTTGCTGTTCGATGTCATACTCAAGTAGTTTTTGTTGCCAGTTATCAGGATATGCTGCCTGAAAACGCTGAACTAAAAACTGTCTGTCTGCCTGTTGTTGTGCTTGTTGGTCAACACAACCAGCAATAAACAATAACGCTAACGCAATTAGAACTGCATACTTTTTCATATCTCAATCTCCCGCAAAATAGACCAAACAACACCTAATTATATACCTTTCCTGCTGACAAGTCAGTGGAATAATCCTAAGAAAAACTGAGTTTTCTTACACTATAAAAAAGGGCTATCTGCGTTTTCTTCTTAACATCACCGCACAATTTTAACAATTGCCAATTATTTATTGTTTTTGCTTGTCTTCTGGCTTTTCACCAATAAAACCAATTTGGCCAAAAGTGCAAAGATATATCCCTGCCATACAAGTACCATTGAAACAAGGGCAGTTGCTCCTGCGAGGAGATAACCGTAACACGCATATAAGTTTGCTTTACGATTTGATTCGTCTTGGTTAGCAAGGTGTTTGTTGAAATCATAGGCGAACCCCCCCAAGATTTCTCGGAGAGATGCTTTGCCGAACTTAATGTCCATACTGGACGGGATGGATGTCATTTTGAACTCTGGTATAGTTTTTTTTGATTCGGCAAAATGGAGTAGAGCTAAAACAAAAAATAGAACGGCAAATACAAGCCAAAGAACAGATATGCTTATTTTCCACTTCATAATCCAAATCTCCGTATCTGTTTAGCGTTTTCTTCTCAACATTATACCGCCCAAGCCGAGCAGTAAAAGTGTTGCTGGTTCGGGAATACCTACTCATAAATGAAGTTAAACAATTTGTTTGCCAATTCAGCGTCCAGGGTTTTTAAGATTTTGTATTCTTCAAGGGCTGAACCCTTGTCACCAATTTTCAGATAAGTTGTTCCAAGATTATAGTGTGCCTCTGCATAATCCGGCTTGATTCTTATGGCCTGCTTACAGGCATCTATCGCCTCCCGATAGCGGCCAAGTTTGCCGTAGGCGATGCCAAGATTATTGTGTGCATCGGCATCATCCGGATTGATTCTGATGACCTGCTTATAGGCTTCTATCGCTTCCTGGTAGCGGCCAAGTTTGTGGTAGGCAGCGCCAAGATTATTGTGTGCCTCTGTAGCATCCGGCTTAATCCTAATGGTCTGTTTGTATGCATCTATCGCCTCCTCGTAGCGGCCAAGTTTCCTGTAGGCAAGGCCAAGATAGAACCATACACCGGCGTCTTGTGGGTTCTTTTCTTTTGCCTTTTGGAAATAAGTAAGAGCGGCAAACCAGTTTTCCTGCCATAATTCTATTAAGCCTTTGCGGAATAGCCCTTGAGCATCGTTTGGGTCAGCGGTCAGCGAGGCGTATGATTCAGATATTGGCGTTTTGGGGGTTTCTTTGAGGGCGATGATTTTGTCGCAGGGAATCGCAAAATTGAGATTCTGGCCTTCTGTAAAAATAAATGTTGCAATGCCTATTACCTCACCTTTGCTATTTATAACCGGACTTCCGCTTGAGCCGGGCGAAACGGGAGCGGTTATCTGAAGTATTTTGCCAAAGGCGGGAATATCCCGAACTGCCGATACGATGCCGCTTGATACGGTTGATTTAAGGCCGAGGGGATTACCTATAACAAAAATGTCCTCACCTTCAGAAGGCACATTCTCGCTGAGGTTTAAGAATGTTATATTGGCATCCGGCAGGTTCACGACAAGTTTGACAATATCGGCCTCGGTGTCTTTGGCAACGATGCCCTCAACAGGATATTCCCTGCCGGACGAAGTTTTAATAGTGGCTGAATAAGCGCCTTCGATAACGTGATGGTTCGTGATAAGGCTGCCTTTATTATCTATGAAGAATCCGCTGCCCTGACCGATTGGCTTGTTGTCCTTGTCGAAGGTTTCTATAAGAACAACGCATGGCTTTACCTTTTTAACTAAATCTACGAGTTTTTCGTCAGCATTTGCGATAGTAGAACCAGCAATTATCGCGCAAGCCAATACGAGAATTAGTTTTCTCATTTACTCCGCCTTTCAAAACCTCGATTTTTATTAGGTAAAAGTATATTCTGCGGCATACGGATAATCAAGGAAAATTGGATAATCGCAATTTGAAAGTAGAATTTTGCCTCTTACTTCATATTTAACAACCAACGATGTCCTTTTGCTTTAAGACTGCCTTCGTGGAAGCAGTAGGTCGTAACCGTGTTTTGTTTCAACAAAGACTGATTTTTCAGCCCGTGGACAAAGCAAAATGGCTGGCACAGAAATCGCAATTTCGAGCAAAGCCTTTGCTTTGAACACGAAATTATTTGAAAAATAATTTGTTGAAACAAACAGTGTTAATCCGTGTCTGAAAATATCTCTGTGTTCTCCTGAACTCTGTGGCTCCCCATTAGGCAGCTAAAAAGTTGGATTTTTTTGATGGAAATTGTGCTAAAAGTATAGTATTATATTAAATATCAGGTTGCTGTTATCGTAAAACGTCGTTAAAACGTAACCGCATAACGTAAGACGAAACGAGCATCGTAACCGATAAACGAATTACGAATTTATTTCAGGGAAGATAATGACGGAAAAAATTGCATATATATTTCCCGGCCAGGGCGCTCAGACAGTGGGCATGGGAAAGGATTTTTACGACGCCGAGCCGCTGGCCAAACAGCTCTTTGACAAGGCAGACAATATAGTCGGCTTCAACCTTGCAAAAATCTGCTTTGAAGGACCGCAAGACCATCTCGATTCCACTACAGTTTCACAGCCGGCCATTTTTGTAACTTCAGTGGCTATCCTCGAAGTCCTCAAGGCAAAAAACGCAATTGAACCTGCAAATGTAACTGCAGGGCTGAGCCTCGGTGAATATACGGCTCTTTATGCCGCCGATTGTTTTAGTTTTGAAGATGGCCTTAGGCTTGTGCAAAAACGCGGACAGGCTATGCAGGCCGCTGCTGATGCCTCAAAAGGCTCTATGCTCAGCATAATAGGCCTTGAGCAGCCGGCTGTCGAAAAAATATGCACCGAAGCTGCACAGGGCCAGCTTCTCAACTGTGCAAATTTTAACTGCCCCGGCCAGATTGTCATTACAGGAGCCGTAGAGGCTTGTAAAAGGGCATTTGCTCTTGCCGAGAAGTACGGAGCAATAAAGGCTGTCGAGCTGAAAGTGGCAGGGGCATTTCATTCGGAAATGATGGCTCCGGCAGCCCGGGAACTTGAAAAAGCGCTCGCACAGTGCAAAATCAATAATATCAGAAATATAGCCGTTATAGCAAATGTAGATGCAGAATATTATAAAACCACAGAGCAAATCTCACAGGGCCTTGTTAAGCAGCTTACCGGTGCGGTTCTCTGGCAGAAATGTATGGAAAAGCTTCTGGCTGACGGAGTAACTAAGTTCTATGAAGTAGGGCCGAACAGGGTTTTGATGGGTCTTATGAGAAGAATCAACCGAAAGGCGATAGTTTTTAATATAAGCAGTATTGCTGGGCTAAAGGGAGTAAATTGATTGGAGGCTATTGATGGCTGAAGAAAAAAGACTTGCAGTAGTTACAGGGGCGGCCAGAGGTATCGGCAGGGCAATTGTGCTTGAGCTCTTAAGGCAGGGCAGGTTCGTTGCAGGGCTCGATTTGAATGCCGAGCAGCTTAAAGAGCTTGAAACGCTCGTTTCTGCCGCCGGTTACACCTGTTTTACAAGGTGCATCGACATCACAAAGACAGAGCAGCTAAACGATTGTTTGGAGGAATTGGCGAAGGAATACGGCGGAATAGGAATACTCGTAAATAACGCAGGTATTACTCGCGATAGATTACTGATACAGATGAGCGATGAGGAATACGATGCTTTAATGGCGGTAAATCTGCGGGCGGCTTTTATGGCCACAAGGGCGGCTCTTCGCTCGATGCTTCGCAATAAGTTCGGCAGAATTATCAGTATAAGCTCCGTTGCGGGTATTATGGGTCAGGCGGGCAGTGCCAATTATGCCGCCAGCAAGGCCGGCCTTATCGGTATGACAAAGTCCATTGTCAGGGAAGTTGCGAAAAAGGGCATTACCGCCAATTGCGTCGCACCCGGCTTCATTATTACGGAAATGACGAATGTCCTGCCGGATGCCGTTAAGGAAGCGGCCTTGGCCATTATTCCTGCAAAAAAACTCGGAACGCCCGAGGACGTCGCAAAGGCGGTGGCGTTTCTGGCAAGTGATGATGCAGGCTATATTAACGGCCAAGTCCTCCATGTTGATGGCGGTATGGCTATGTAATTATGAAAAAAATGGTTGCAACTGCCGCCTTTGACGGGTATATTACCGCCCAAAATATAAAACAGTTGTTCTTGTAAAATGTCAAATATGGAGCATTTTTGATTCAAGGAGACGAAAAGTGAGTATTGACGTCCAGGCCATTGAAAAGAAGGTTATAAAGATTGTCGCCGACCAGATGAGCACCGAAGAGGCGGAAATAACACGTGAAACATCGTTTATTAACGACCTTAATGCTGATTCGCTCGACACCGTTGAGCTTGTCATGGAATTTGAGGATGAGTTCGATACCAGCATACCCGACGAAGAGGCTGAAAAAATCCAGACCGTCGGCGCTGCTATCGATTACATCGTCAACATACTTAAGCAAAAAGAGCAGGGCTGATAGCAGGCTGTTGTAATGAACAAGCGACGAGTGGTTATAACAGGCCTGGGCTGCGTTACCCCGCTGGGGGATTCTGTAGATGTTTTCTTTGATTCAATCTGCAAAGGCAAAAGCGGCGTCTCGAACATCGAGAGTTTCGATGTTTCACAGTACCCGACAAGATTCGCCGGAGAGATAAAGGATTTCGTCGTTACCAAATTCGTCGATGCCCGCGAAGGCAAACGGATGGACCGTTTCTGCCAGCTTGCGGTCGCCTCAGCGGTGCAGGCAATCAAGGACAGCGGAATCGATTTTTCAAAAGAGGACCTCGACCGATGCGGCGTTATCTTCGGGACCGGCATCGGCGGCATCCAGGAAATCGAGCAGCAGCACATCCGTCTGCTCAACAAAGGGCCCCGGTTCGTTTCGCCTTTCACTGTGCCCAAACTTATGGGCAACGCCGCCAGCGGAACTATCTCGATGATATTCGGCCTTAGAGGCCCGAATCTTTGTGTTGTTACCGCCTGTGCCTCAGCCTCTCATTCAATCGGCGAAGCGTTTTATAATATCCTGACAGAACGCAGCGACATTATGGTAACCGGCGGCTCAGAAGCAGCCGTCTCGCCGGTCGGCCTGAGCTCCTTTTGTGCCTTGAAGGGGCTGAGCACCAGGAACGATGCGCCACAGATTGCTTCAAGGCCTTTCGATATCGGTCGTGACGGCTTTGTAATAGCCGAAGGCGCTGCCGTTATTATCCTCGAAGAATACGAACACGCTAAAAAACGCGGTGCAAAAATCTATGCCGAGCTTTTAGGCTACGGCGCAACAGCAGATGCATACCATATAACCGCTCCTCCGCCGGACGGGGCAGGCGCTATAAAAGCTATGGAAATTGCGCTCAAACAGGCGGGTATTGCAAAGGAGAAAATCGATTATATAAACGCTCACGGCACAAGCACTCAGCTTAACGATATTGCTGAAACAATCGCGATAAAGAAAGTCTTCGGCCAACACGCCTACAAGTTGTCAATCAGCTCGACAAAAAGTGCTATCGGCCATTCGCTCGGCGCAAGCGGCGGAATCGAACTTGTAGCGACCTGCAAAACAATACAAACCTCAATTATTCATCCTACAATCAATCTTGACAGCATTGACCCCGAATGCGACCCGAAGCTGGATTTCGTGCCGAAAGTCGCCAAAGAGAGGAAGGTCAATTACGCAGCGAGCAATTCATTCGGCTTCGGCGGCCATAACTGCTGCCTTGTTGTCGGCAAAGTATAATAAAGGATTCGCCTTTGGCGGTTTTAATTTTAGGATTTTCTAATGTCATTTAAGTTACTTGGTCTTTCCGACCCGCTCGTACGGGGTATTCTTGCTACCGGCTACATCGCTCCTACCGAAATTCAGTCTCAGGTAATTCCAGCCGCGATCCAAGGCAGGGATATCATCGGCTGCGCCCAGACCGGCACGGGCAAAACTGCCGCTTTTGTACTGCCTATTTTAAACCGGCTCAGCCACGAGCATGCAGCCAAAAACAAAAATATAAAAGCGATGGTTCTTACCCCGACGCGAGAGTTAGCGCTGCAAATCGAACAGTGTATCATCGGCTACGGCCGGTTCCTGCATATGCGCTCTCTTGCTGTTTACGGCGGTGTGAGTATTGAAGGTCAGTTTGCCGCACTTCGCAGGGGTGTTGACATCATTGTTGCTACACCGGGCCGTCTTCTCGACCATATGCAGCGGCGAACTATCGACCTGAGGCACATTGAAGTGCTTGTTATTGACGAAGCCGACCGTATGTTCGATATGGGGTTTATCAACGATGTGCGGAAAATTATCGCCGCTGTACCCGCAAAACGTCAAACGCTGCTTTTTTCCGCTACAATACCTCCGGAAGTAAAGGCTCTGGCCGCGGGGGTAATGAAACATCCCAAAATAATTCAGGTAGGTCCGCAGCAAATCCCAATCGAGACCATTACACAGCATATCTATACTGTCCAGAAGGAACAGAAAATGGATATCCTGCTGCACATGCTCCAGAAAGGCGGAATGTATAGCGTCCTTGTTTTTTCCCGCACAAAATACGGCGCCGACAGGATTAATCATCGGCTCCAGCGTGCGGGCGTTAAATCGGTCGCGATACACTCCGGCCGAACTCAAGGCCAGCGCCGCCGGGCGATGGAGGGCTTTAAAGAGAACAAATTCCAGGTTATGGTAGCGACCGATATCGCTGCACGCGGCATAGATGTCGAGGGAATTTCGCACGTCATCAATTTCGATGTGCCCGTAATTGCGGAAGACTATATTCATCGCATCGGCCGCACCGGCAGGGCGACTGCCACAGGCGACGCGATTACATTTGTCTCGCGCGATGAGGAAAAATACCTGCATCAGATTGAAAGATTCATCGGGCGTAAATTCAAGCTGGAAAAATGTCCCGGCTTTGCTTACGCCATACCGGCACCGCACAAGCAACCCGAATATAAATCTCACCCGGTTCCGCACACACATAAAGTTTTTACTGCGGGCAAAAGACAGCATCGTCCCCGTTGGCGACGAAGATAGATAGAATTGAAGATTTAAGATTGAAAATTGAAGATTTGAGGAGCCCTAAAGGGGATGATTTTTTTGGTTGTTTTTTCGCCGGTGAAGGGGATAATTTGGCAGAATACTTTAAGGAGGCAACTACGGGTACAGGCGAACGTTTTTTTTATATTATTTTAATGGCTGATTATTTAAAATGAGACACGAAGATGAATTTTATGAATCACCAGAAGATTACTATGGACCAATTTCGGAAGCAGATAATTATTTTTTACAAGCTCAAGAAGATATAAGAGAATTATATGAGAGAGATAGAGAAAGCGTTTATTATATCAGACAAATACAAATAAAATTTGAAAAGAAGTACTTTCATTGGATAACGAACAATGCAATTATAGGATTATATAAACTTGGTTACTTAAAAGATGTAAGAATTCCAAGAGAGAAAGGAACATCAACACGTTATTTCATACACCGCTCGAATAGATATGCACAAAGAAAAATAAGAAGATATGAAAAGGTAATTGAAGAATATTCACAAGACATTATCACACGTAGTTGTGGGCATAGGGCAGAAGATTTATTTTGCAAAGCGTTATCTATGCGTGGTTTTATGCCGGTAGCATTAAAGGTGAGAGAATATAATGGCAAGAGATGGGAAAAGACAGGGCATGATTTAGATTTTGTATTCAAAAGGGACAATATTGAATATGGATGTGAAATAAAAAATACTTTGGGTTATATAGAAAAAAAAGAACTAGAGATAAAGCTGGAAATGTGTTCTTTTTGGGGGATCAGGCCATTATTTATTATGCGATATTCACCTAAAACCTACAACAAAATGATATATGATTATGGCGGTTTCGCTCTGATTTTTGAAACACAAATCTATGAATTGAGCCAAGAAAAATTAGTCCAAAAAATAAAGGAGACTTTGGGGCTTCCAGTTATATGCTCTAAAGCGATTCCAGATGGGATAATTGATAGATTTGAGAATTGGCATATTAAAAACACGTGAATTTAAAAACAAATTCACATTTTGATATATGTAACATATTACAAATAAACAACTTACTGAATCCCCCTATGAATACTATAATGCCTATCGGTCATAAGATGAGGTAATGGAATTTTAATAGGGCACATTGTGGCTGTTGAAAAATTTACCTGCCCTGTGAGATGTTTACCCCGTGGGATGTGAAACTATCCCATCGGGGCCGTAGCTATCTCATCGGGGTCCGCCTGAGGCGGAACATCCCCGCCGCAGGCGGGTAAATACCTGCCGCGACGGTGCGCTGGCACGGCGGGTGGGAAATCTCAGATAATAAGTTTATTTTTTGGCAGGCGGTAAGACGATAAATATGTAAGATAAGAAATAAAAAGAAACTTTTGCCGTAAGGCATCCCATAGCGGACAAGGAGTACAAGGAAATGGTCAAAAAAGCCCTCTTAATAATTTTGTTGTTTTTCGTCATACTTTCTGTAACCAGTTGTCAAACAGTACGAGGTGTCGGGGGGGATGTCCGCTGGCTTGGCGGTGCAAGAGACGAGCCTCAGGACAAATAAGGCCTGTGTCCGTCAAAACTCTTTTTGTTCTGAGAATAAATGAATAAATAGGGGTCGTTTATTTTTCCCCTGCCCCCCACGAATTAATTTTTATCCGCTGCCACCTTATCCGTCCGTAATTTTAAACACAAAATCAGTTTAATCCGCGTAATCAGCGATTAAAAAGAGGAAATTAAAGGGGTCGTTGTGGCTGTTGGAAAAACATCCCCGCCATGTCTGCCATTAGATTTACCTCTTTCCCTTACTCACCACGTTTTTTGAACATCTGGTAATTTGAAAAAAAATCAGTTTAATCAGCGTAATCAGCGATTAAATATTATCCAAAATTTAGTTTTGCGAATTCTCCGAAAAGTTTTTTCGCCCCGATGAGATAGCCGAAGCGGCATCTCACGGGGTAAACTCTCACAGTTTTGAGATTAAGGGAAATTTAAAACGGCGAATTCTCCATGATACAGCATAGCAGCTTTATCATAAGCCTTTGCGGCGTCGATTTCATTTTCAAAACAGCCGAGATGCGTTTTTTTGCCGTTAAAGCCGATTGTCGCACAATATTTTTTCATGTTTCTTTTGAGATGAACGCCTTTGTATTTTGAAGTGGTCTTTCTTGATATCTTCCTGCGATTATATTGATTTTGAACCCTCGTAGCTATCCGCAGGTTTACTTTTCTGTTATCCAGACTATTGCCGTATCTATGGTCAATGAAAACACCGGCAGGGGCGTTCATAATCTGCCTGTGCATATATATGATTTTTTTGCCGCAATACCGGACAGCGTAACAACTATTTCTTTCAGTTTCCCAAATCTGCCAGGGATACTGAGACAATTCCTGATAATCTTCAACGTCAACGATAGCGTATTTTCCGCCAGTTAGTTTTATGCGTCTGAATGTAAAGCCATAGTGTTTTTTCCTGTGGCGCAGCAGGAACCATACGCAGAGGCGTTCGATAAAATCAGGAACAGGGATATGTAAATAGGATTTGGGCATAAATTCTTATGATTAAACTCTAAATCCTAAACCCTAAGCACTAAACAAATTCAAAATGCTAAACCCAAATGTTCAAAACGGTGCCGTTTGGGTCATTTTTCGATTTTAGGTAATTAGGATTTGTTTAGGATTTAGATATTAGAAATTAGGATTTTTCTTCTATATATCTGCCTCCATATATAGAAGAAACTTGCGCGTTTTTGACGAATTTTCGACAGAAATTTGGGACGTGAGATTTGTAAGTGCCTGCCTGATATGGAGAAAAAGTTTTTAATTTTTTGGCAGCGCGCAAGTTTTTTCTTGCGCGTTTTTGCTTATGTGGATGAAAAGGATTTAAATAACCGCTAAGGCATCCGCCTTCGCTATTCTACTTCGCTAAAGCTACGAAGAAACCAGCTACGGCGGACAAGCTCCGTCACAAAGCAGGGTTTTGAGTTAACTCGTTCCAGGCAGGTATTGTGTAAGCACATAGGCGGTGTAAATTGTCAGAAATATCGGGCCGAAGGGACGGCTATTTTTTATTTAATTTCATAAGACGGTATGCTCCATAAGCCGTGCAGGCGATAAGAGTCAGGATAATGCACCAGACAAAAAATAAGTTCAGTTTGGCTGATAAAATCTTATATATACCGCTAAGGCCGAATAGTATAAAAATAATTGCGGATATCCATTTTACTGTCTTTTCCGGGATATGTTTTCGCATTACGATGCCGACAATTATGCCCACAGCATCAGCTATTACCATGCCGAGGGTAGTGCCCATAAGCACGTTAAGCATATTTTTGTATTCAACAGCAAGGCTGATAGTGGCAAGCTGAGTTTTATCTCCCATTTCAGCGAGAAAAAATGCGATGCCAACGGTAACTATGGGGCCGAATCGGGATTCTTTTTTATCCTCGCCATGGAGCTTGTCGCCGCGAATAGTCCATAAGCCAAAGACTATGAAAGACAATGCCGCGACTAAGGAAATAACATCCATGGGAATAACAGTGGTCAGTAAACGACCTGCGGCTACAGCAAGCGTGTGATTCAGAAGCGTAGCAAGGAAGACCGCAATAAGAACCTTATGCGCTCTGTATTTCGCGGCGAAAGCCATTGCAAGAAGTTGAGTCTTATCCCCCGTTTCCGCCAGGACTACAAAAAGGAAAGACGCTATAAATGCTTCCATTCCGTCGCTCTCTATCTTTCACATTTGTTCAAAATCTTGATGCGATGCTGTATCGTAGCAGATTGAACCTTTGCACAAAGCAAGGAAACTTGCCGCAAGGGTGCAGAAAATCCAGAAAATACCCTTTGCAGCGAGGAACTCAAACCATTAGCCCGGCAGAAAATACATCAGACTATGAACTACCGAAAATCAGAAGTTCATCTGTTATTGCTTATGATGCCTGATTTTCCAGCGGTTGTGTCTCTTTTTGCTGCCTACTTTACGTCTTCGTCTCGATTTAGCCATAAAAGTCTCCAAAGGCCGATATTTTTATGTTGTTCCCCGCCCCCCGATCCCCGTCTTTCACGAGGACAAGTTTCTCGAGGATAAATCCCCGCCTGCGCGAGGACAAGCCCCCGCCTTCGCGAGGGCAAGCTTTGCGGGGATAAACCCCCGCCTTCGCGAGGACAAGTTTAAAAAAACTTTTAAATGAATAAGATATATGGTATCATTGACTTTTGCAAGAGTCGGCTGGTTTAAATTGTTATTTTTCAGGTGCAGTAATGATTCAGTGCAAAGATTGTGAGTTCTGCGAAATGGGTGCTGATAATCGCAGGGTTTTCAAGTGCGACCCGTTCGTGAACGTCAAAGAGCCTGAATGCATCGCAAAGTGGCAGTTAATCAGGCTGGATATGATAGCAGGGATGTACCGCAGTATGCAGCAGTCGCAGGAAAAACTCGCTCCGCTGCAGGACAAGCTCTTAAAGTATATGGAACGGGAAATCGGCGATATTGACGAAAGCGATAAGTGGAAGGTTGATGACGAAGACCAGCAGAACAAAGATGACAAACTTCTGTAGCTGATTCTTAACAGGGAAGTTCCAACGATGCAGATTGCAATGATTGGAGATAAACTCGTCGAGGCGGAAAGAATCGACTCTGCATATCTTGACTACGGGATGTTTTTCGGCGACGGCGTTTATGAGGTTCTGCGAAGCTATGACGGCAGAGTCTTTGCGCTCGAAGAACATCTGGCAAGGTTCAAAAGAAGCCTGAAGGAAGTCGATATCAATGGTATTGATATCAATATTATCCGCGACAGGATTGTGCGTGCATACCAAAAGAGCCAAATAGCCAATGCAAAGATTTATTTTCATATTACAAGAGGTGCAGGGCCGAGAGACCATGCCGCACAAGGCCTTGAGCCGAGATTCCTTCTTCTGGTTACAAAGATTGAAGACTGGCGCGAGCAGAAAAACAAGGGTATCTCGGTAATGACCGCTGCCGATACGAGATGGAAAAGGTGCGATATCAAATCGCTTAATCTGCTGCCGAATGTGCTTGCCAGACGCAAGGCACAAAAGAGAGGCTGTCAGGAGGCGATATTTGTCGATGAAAATGGCTGTATTACAGAAGGAGCGTCCAGTGCGTTTTTTGCAATTTTCGCAAATGTGCTTCAGACAGCACCACTGACTGCAAATATCCTGCCGTCGATAACGCGGCAGTTTGTGCTTGAAATTTACAAAAATGTCGGCCTTGATGTTCTGGAAAAACAGATAAGGGTTCAGGATGCGACGAAGGCCGATGAGCTTTTTATCGCGGTATCGAGTAAGGATATTGTGCCTGTGGTGAAGTTCAACGAAATAGACATTTCGGGCGGCAGGCCGGGGAAATACACAAAACTATTGATGAAAGAGTTTGAAAAACTCGTTAAATAAATATAGCCACCAAGCCACGAAGTTTTTAATCGCTGATTACGCTGATTCAAATGATTTTTAATTGACCACGAATTTACACGAATTATATAGCCACAGAGCTCACCCCGATGAGATAGCTACGGCCCCGATGGGATAGTTTCACATCCCACGGGGTAAACATCTCACGGGGCAGGCGCCACGCACAGAGACGTTTTTGTTTCAGCAAATTATTTTTCAAATAATTTTGTGTTCAAAGCAAAGGCTGTGCCCAAAGCGACCCATTCGACTTCGCTCAGGGCATGGCTTTTGTGCCAGCCGTTTCGCTTTGTCCACAGGCTGAAAAGTCAGCCTTTGTTGAAACAAAACACGGCTAAACTTCAAAGTTACAGTTTCTAATCGCAGATTACATCGATTTTTTAGGGGGAAAGAAGGTTTGACCCCGCACCGGTTCAAGAATTATTAGTTTGGTGCGGGGTTGACAAAAAGACTCGTGCTACGTAGCATAGTTACTTCGCAGAGTAGCATAAGAATGGTAGAAAATAAGGGAGATAGAATTTTGGCGAAGCAACGTGAACTTGTTATACTGAAGAAAATAGTCTGTCCCCCGCCAGAGGCATGCGGGGACAAGCTCCCCGCATTCGCGAGGACAGGTTTTGGCGTTTTATGTCCGCCGGAGGCGGATATAATCATGGTTGGGTGCAGAAAACCTGAATACAATTAGGGAGTTGTTATGAAGAACAATTTAGCCATTTTTGAAGGCTACAAAATCCGTCGTCTGTACGATGAAAAAACCGAAACCTGGTTTTTTTCGGTGGTGGATATTATACAGGTTCTGATACAGCAGCCTGATTTCCAGGCTGCCAGAAACTATTGGAAAGTCTTGAAAAACAGACTGAATAAAGAAGGCAGTGAAACGGTTACAAAATGTAACCGGTTGAAAATGGTTGCTGAAGATGGCAAATTACGCTTTACCGATGCTGCCAATCCCGAAACGCTGTTGCGGCTGATTCAATCGGTTCCAAGCCCCAAGGCCGAACCGATAAAACTCTGGCTTGCTAAAGTCGGTTATGAGAGAATGCAGGAAATGGCTGACCCGGAAAGATCGCTCGATAGAGCACGGGAAAACTGGCAAAAGCATGGACGCAGCCAAAAATGGATACAGCAGAGAATGATGGGGCAGGAAACCCGCAATAAGCTCACCGACTACTGGAAAGACCACGACATCACAAAAGACGAAGAGTTTGCCATTCTCACCAATATCATTCATCAGGAGTGGGCCGATGTTTCCGTAAAAGAACATAAGCACATCAAGGGCTTAAAAACGCAGAATTTGCGAGACCACATGAGTGAGGCGGAGCTAATCTTTACCGCTCTTGCGGAACTTTCAACCCGTCAGATTGCCGAAAGCACCGAAGCCAGAGGATTGCCGGAAAACGAAATTGCCGGCAAAAAAGGCGGAGGTATTGCCAAAAAAGCCAGGCTGGAACTGGAAGAAAAAACAGGGAAACGGGTTATTTCCGGGGAAAATTATTTGCCGCCGAAAACCGGTAAAGAATTGCGTGGGAAATAATATGACAAAGCAGCGGGAACTTCTTACCCGCTGCCCCGACTTGCGTCGGGAGACGCAGGGGCCAGTACTGGCAGAAACAGTCTGGGTTTGGTGTTTAGATGGGAAAAGTCAGATGTGAAATATTAGTGAAAGGTACTTACAATGTTTTATCGGCCATTTGTTTTATTATCAGTGTTGCTATTCCTCGGTTCATTCCCATTGCTATCGTCTGGTGATGAGCAGACCAAGGAATGCGATGATGTCGCCACGGCAATCGAGACAGGAGCAACTTTGGTTGACTCGTGCTTCGTAGCGTACTACGCAGAGTAGCACCAGCCGAAAGGCGAGGAACTCGAATATCGCATTATAGCAATTAATCTTGTCCCCGAGAATCCACTATCATGGTTTTGCAGCAGGGGAAAATCCGGCGAAGGTTCGCCGAGTAATACGGTGATGGTGGTTTTATAAATTGTGACTTGTGGATCGTATTGTTTATATGTATAATAAACCCTGTTCAGGTTAGTATACGGCATTGTATAATTCAGAAGTCAGGCAAAAGGAACAGAAATGAAATTTACCCAATATTTTCTTTATACAAGAAATCGGCCGGATCGCTCGTGTATCAAAGAAGAATGGATTCAGAATGCCATAGATAACCCCATAAGAGTAAAAATTCAGAAAGACGACAGAATTCGAAAATGGATATACGTAAAAGAAGTCAATAAATATCTGCGGGTTATTCTGCTTTCGGATGGTGTAACCGTGCACAATGCTTTCTTTGACCGCAATTTTCAGGAGTAATGTTATGAAGATTAAGTACTTTACAGATACGGATACTGCTTTGGTGGAATTTTCAGACCATCAGGTGGCGCAGACCAAAGAGATAAACGAGAATATATACGTTGATTTGGACGCGGACGACAATCTGGTGAACATGACTATCGAACATGCGAGCAAACAGGCCAATATAGCAGAAATAGCTTATCAACAGATTGAAAGTCAGAGCGCCTGAACAGCGGACATTGGAAAGATGTCGCAACGGCAATCGAGACAGGAGCAACTTTGGTTGACTCGTGCTTCGTAGCGTACTACGCAGAGTAGCACCAGCCGCTAAAAACCCAACTCGAATATCGCGTTATAGCGATTAATCTTGTCCCCGAGAATCCACTATCATGGTTTTGCAGCAGGGGAAAATCCGGCGAAGGTTCGCCGAGCAATACGGTGATGGTAGTTCTATAATGAAACCACGGATTTCACGGATGACACGGATTTAAGAAAAGAGTTTTAGCCACAGAGGGCACAGAGAACACAGAGAAAAAACTAATTGATATTAAAAACTTCGCGAGCTTCGCGTCCTTCGTGGTGAAATTGATTTACATTGTGGCGTTATAAACGGGCAAAAAGGTTGGCTCGTGCTTCGTAGCGTACTACGCAGAGTAGCATAAGTCGTTAATTTTAAGGCAGTTAGGCGGAAAAACGCAAAAAAGGCAATTCGAGTAAGATTTTGATATAATTGTGAAATTGAAAGGCTTGGTTGCGTAGATGAGCAGATTTTAATGGGAAATCCCAGATTAGGAGATTGTTAAGGACATGATCGATATCGCATACCTCATCTTAGTGCATCGGTATCCCGGCCAGTTCAAAAGGCTCTTTAGGGCAATTTACCATCCCGCCAACTACTACTTGGTACATGTGGATAAGAGATCAGGCGTTGGATTACAGACGGAGATACAAGATTTCTTGTCAAGCTTTGCCAACGCATCCTTGCTGAAAAGCCAAAGCATTCTTTGGGGGGGATACAGTATGGTAGATGCTG
>Ga0315291_10001481_pt1 | contig 31432 bp, 26 predicted proteins | sample YL17G12_20_MG_FD_203070 | JGI IMG/M metagenome (GOLD analysis project Ga0315291, IMG submission 203070) | Sediment microbial communities from Yellowstone Lake, YNP, Wyoming, USA - YL17G12_20 | ecosystem: Environmental > Aquatic > Freshwater > Lake > Sediment | place: USA: Wyoming | collected...
TCCGTTTGACGGTGATAATAATGCCGGAGTATCGGGTGCGGATAATGTTGTTGTAAAATTCCAAACGCTTGACCAGTCGCTGGTTCCGGCTTCATTGGAGGCGCTGACCCTCCAGTAATATTTTGTTCCTGCAGATAATCCGATTATCTGTTTGCTTGTATCACTCCCGACATCCTGATTATAAACGTAACTGCCAAAACCGCTTGAGAGGGAAACCTGCAGAGTATAAGACGCCGCTCTGCTTGAGCTATTCCAGACTACTGTTGGAGACGTTGATATGCCTGTTGCTCCGTTTGACGGTGATAATAATGCCGGAGTATCGGGTGCGGATAATGTTGTTGTAAAATTCCAAACGCTTGACCAGTCGCTGGTTCCGGCTTCATTGGATGCGTTGACCCTCCAGTAATATTTGGTTCCTGAAGATAATCCGATTATCTGTTTGCTTGTGTCACTCCCGACGTCCTGATTATAAACGTAACTGCCAAAACCGCTTGAGAGGGAAACCTGCAAGATATAAGACACCGCTCCGCTTGAGCTGTTCCAGACTACCGTTGGAGACGTTGATATGCCTGTAGCTCCGTTTGACGGCGATAATAATGCCGGAGAATTTGGTTTGGATAATTGGGACAATTTGAATTTGAACCGCTGACCGTAAACACCTGAACCACTGCCATCCTGCTCTTCAGAATTCCACACAACAACAAACAAAGTGTCGGAATTCATTGCTATTGATGGAGAACTTTGAGCGTTCAATGTATAAGTATTAACCTGAAATTCGGAGCCAACCTTGTTCGCATTGGAGTCAAACCTCTGTCCAAATATTCCATCATTGCTTCCATCCTGTCCGTTAGATTGCCAAATAACGATAAATGAATCGGAATCCATTACGATAGATGGAGAACCCTGATAATCATTTGTATAAGTATTTACCTGAAATTCTAAACCTGCTTTAATTCCGTTAGAATCAAATCTCTGTGCATATATTCCATAATTGCTTCCATCCTGCCCGTTAGATCCCCAAACGACAATAAATGAGCCATCGGAATTCATTGCTATTTGTGGTTCACCTTGATCATTCAGTGTATAGGTATTTATCTGAAATTCAGAGCCAACTTTATTTCCATTCGCATCAAACCTCTGTCCATAAACTCCATCACCACTGCCATCTTGTCCAAGGGAATGCCATATAATAACAAATGAACCGTCTGCACCCAAACGTATTTCCCCACCATTCTGATGGCTATCTGTATAAGTATTTATATGAAATTCTGAACCCACTTTATTTCCATTCGCATCAAACCTCTGTCCATATACTCCCCATTCACTATCACCATCTTGGTAATACGATCCCCAAGTAACAACAAAAGAACCATCTAAACCCATTGCTACACAATTGGACCATTGATGACCACTTGTAGTAGTATTAATCAGAAATTCGGAACCCGTTTTACTCCCGTTGGAATCAAACCTCTGTCCATAAATTCCATAACCGCTTCCATCCTGCGAATTAGATGTCCATATAACAACAAATGAACCGTCCGGAGCCATTGCAATTTCTGGGACAAGCTGAAAATCATTTGTAAAAGTATTAATCTGAAATTCAGGACCAACTTTATTTCCATTCGAATCAAACCTCTGTCCATATACTCCCTCAGCACTTCCATCCTGTCCAGTGGATTCCCATACAACGACAAATGAACCATCGGATTTCATCGCTACACGATCATTTCCTCCTCCAACTCTTTGGTTATTATCTGTATACGTGTTAACCTGAAACTCGGGACCGACTTTTACGGGCACTCTGACTTGGCTGAAAACTGAGGCTGGCAGAAATAAAGTTATTGTGAGAATGGTATAAGAAACTATGCAGAAATATTTCATTAATTTTTTGTATCCATCCCCGATATGAATATCCATTTACTCTCTGTTTCCTTACATTTTTTATGTAATAATCCCTTAATAGAGTATTATACTTGGATATTATTATAATCGGATTGAATTTCAGAATCTCCAGTAAAATATTATTATTGCAGTACTTTGGTAAAAATTTTACTATGTAATCCGAAAACGCCCACAAATCCCGAATATTCGGGATGGGTATCACAAATAGTATATATTTTTACCCAACGTTGAGCTTACATTATAAATCTATCAAAGTACTGGTGAGAATATAAAAATTTTTACATCAGGTTATTTTTAATAAAAAAGGGACGTTTGAAAACGCCCCTTTTTGTTTTAAATCTAAAATTTACAAGTATTTATTTCATAGCATTAATGCATTCCGTGATGGCATCGGTTGCCGCTTTGTCAGAAGGAACGCCAAGCACCACTATAATCAGATTTTCCCGTAGCGTCAGGACTTCAGTTCTTGACGCTTCATTTAACTGCATCTCATCCGTCTCCAGCTGAAAAGATGAGGATTTTTCTCGCCTGTATAAATCACCAGAACTTTATGATTATTGCATTTTTTCTGGTGATTTATACATTATAATTAACAAATACAATAACAATATTAACAATATATTATGATATTATTCAGGGACGACTCATTATCTTGTCATTCAGCATCACTCTTTTCAATCAATTTCTATTTTATTTCTAAATATATAGATGGATTTATTTTATATTTTTTTATGCAATAATACCCTTCGTCATTTTCCCCAGTATTATATAAATAACCATTTTTAATTATACATGATTCAAATTCCCTTGGTAGAAATAACGAATTTAATCGTATTCCTTTTTTAAGGTCAATAATATCAACAAGCAATTCGGGATATTCTTTGATTATGTATTTTTTCTTGGTCGTTGGATTTATAAAATCCCGTGTTACCATAGTCTTTTCATTAACAGTTTCGGTAACTACATAGGCAATTAGATTATCAAACACAATATTTCGAATAGCGTGATAGTAATCTTTATTTAATTTTTTTAGGTATTTATTGTATAGCTCATCAAGCGGTTTTCTATATTGATTATTATTAGCACCAATGTTTTGTCCCATAGCACTTCTTAAAACGCCTAATGAAATTGGATCTTTATTTTCTTCTGGAAATGCTCGAGGAGTATAGGAAAATTGGAAATCTCGAATCGTTCCAGTTGATATATCGTAACTATGAATAATATATAAATTATTTTTATCTTTATGTATTTCATCTTGTCCGGAATAGGTATAAAAGACTTTTCCTTCATTAGACACATTCCAACAAAATTGCCCAATCAGAGGAAAACATGCATATAAATATTCTGTTGACACACCTAAAAAAATATTATGAGATGCAAGCGATTTTGAAATCTTATTTTTTACATATTCCAAAGAACAGTAAAGAAAAATCTGTTCTCCTTTTAATTGCTCTTCATAATAATGATATATATATTCATCTTTGTTAATAACTATAATAAATTTTGGGTATCGAAATACATTAAACTTGCCGTATTCAATAAATATATCTTTAACGTATTTGAAATTCGAGTCATATACATTGAAATAGTTCGAATATGAAACAGAATTCTTTATTGCAGAAAAATAGCCATTTGGACCGACCATTAAATTAGAACCAGATCGATTAGTAAACTCCCCAGGTCCTTGTCCAGGTCCTCCAATTATTGCTTTTGGGCTTCCATCGGATTTGTATATTTTAATTCTTTGTTCATCGAAAACATACACATTATTACTATTGTCTACGGCAAAACCGGATGGAAGAGCTATTAAATATTCTTTTGGTAAGTTTTCATTATCACCGTAAGTTTGCAAGAGCGTAAAATATTTAGGATTTAATTGGTCTTTTTTCTCTTGAGCAAAAAGAAGTGAAATCAAAACACAAAGAATGGAAAGTACCATCATGGTGGTAATATATAATCGTTTTATCCAAGACATTTTTACTCCTAAAATATTTTATAAATATTCAATTCAATTATTAGTTATTTTCGTATTGAGTTACATTTAAGGCTCAAATCATCTTAATAAATATGCTTTTTTAATTAAACAAGTAAATATTCTGTGTAATTATAATAGAAATAAGCCTTTTTAGCTCGTAACATTACACTAATAAAAAATGATATAAATAATATAAATTGTGTAAACAACAAGGTAAAACAGTACAATTTAAATATCTATTTCATAGCATTAATGCATTCCGTGATTGCATCGGTTGCCGCTTTGTCAGAGGGAACGCCAAGCACCCCTAAAATCATATTCTTCGAATAGACAGCGACGACCGTGCCATAAAAACTATCAGTTCCAATAAATCCGCCGGATCCGGGTTGTTTAATGTCTTTTGGAGGAGTTTTCGGATTATTCTGGGCAAGGAATTGCTTATACCTGGCAAGACCGTCCTTTGCGGATTCCTCTGTATTACATTGGATAAGAGTCATTTTGTAGTCTTTCTCATCGGCTCTGTACTGTGCCTCAAATCCGTTTGTCAGGTAGCTCTGTCCGAGAACGTCCTTTGGAATATATTGTATTGTATGCGGTTTAAGATTCTTTTGAGGAAAGTAAGCTAACTGTGCCGGTTCTCCACCGATATAATTGATTTTCCGGGCAATTATTCCGGCAAGATTTTGAATATCCTTCATCAGCGACTCGTCTTTTTCAAAAACGGTAATCTTTACATAATATTCTCCAATCCAGAAATTAAGTATAGTATCACTAATATATCCCTCAACACCAATTTTGGAAAACGTATATGCTGGTGTTCGTTCCTGTGCATAAATTCCATAAGCATTTAAGGGATCTTTCATTCTATAAATATCAATGACTATCTGTTTCCCCGTTTTATTTGCATAATCGGACGTTACTACTTCCTGAAAGCCGTAGACAATATAACCATCAGCCGCTCCGTCAATGAATTCCCAGAGATTATCGGCATTAAAAAAGCGGGGTTTCTCTTTTTGTTCCCATCCCGGCACTGCATCTTTTTCAGGAAGAAGTGCAGTTAATGTCTTCTGGCTTTCTGTTAATGAAGCCGATTCTTTTTTCCCGCATGCCATTCCATACAGTGTTATGGAACCAATAATAACCGTAAAAAGCATTTTTTTAATCATTATTAACTCCATTAAAGTTATTGTTTATATAAAGTATACCTATCTCACTACAATATAGAAATATTATTGATTTATTACAAGTTCTGAATAATTATTTCTCAGTGTTGCCTTCAAGGCGGCTGCGATTCGTGCGGGAACGTGTCTCACCGATATTTGTTACGTAAATTGCTGGTTTATCGTTAACCGGACATATATATTCACATATCCCGCAGCCAATGCACAGGTCTTCGTCAACATACGGCCTTTTTAGAAGAAGTTTTGTACCGTCTCGGCGGGTTACTTCCTCTTCACGTACCCAGATAGCTTTCGGAGATGTCGGACAAAACTCTTCGCATACGATACAAGGTGTATCAAGTACCCATGGGAAACACCGATTACGGTCAAAATACGCTGTTCCGATTTTTATTGGTTTAGCAGTGTTTTGCTGTCCGCTGGAATCAGTACTGCTTGTTTTTGCAGGTCTTCCTAATTTTTCATCTTCAGTGAATTTTTTTATAGCGCCGGTTGGACATACTTGACCGCACAAAATACAAGTATATTCACAATAACCAATTCGCATAATCAGTGTTGGCGTCCAGATTCCTTCAACGCCGGCTTCAAAGAGCGTTGGCTGAATCGCATTCGTCGGACATACCTTCATACATTCACCGCATCGGATGCACCTGGTGAGAAACTCCGGTTCATCCAATGAACTCGGCGGCCGGATAACACCCGGATTATAGTTCTTTTGCATCGTTCCGCCGGATGTGGCTCGTATAACAGGGAGAAGAACGGCGCCTATTAAAGCACTTTCAAGAATACGACGACGCTTTAAATCCGGTTTTACTATAATAGATTCAAGTTGTGGGAAGAATTTAAAATGTATAGCGTTTTCAGTACAACTGGTCTCACAATTATAGCATAAGTGGCATTCAGCCTGCCGCCAGGGGACACCCCCTTGCGGTTCGCAGGCTCCCTGACAGTGTAGGAGACATTTATTGCAATCATTGCATTTGGCATTATCTTTTTTGAGACCATAAATTGAAAAGCGGGATAATAATCCTAAAAACGCACCTAACGGGCAGATGGCGCGGCACCAAAAACGGGTAATAAAGCGGTTCAATATTAAAACTAAAATGAAAATAAATCCAATAATAAAACTAAAATGAAAATATAACCGTTCGTTACTTAAAAAGGACAATTTGAAAAATGAATATCCTGAGTTCGCTATAGATTGAAAAAAGTAGATATTTGTGTCATATAATGCGTTCAATGTACTGCGCAGCCCCATTTCGAGCGCTGGAACTATTGATGTAACAAGTGAACGGTATAAAAACGGAATAGGATCTAATAGCCCGGTCTGCAATGAAGTAAAAAGTGCAAGAACAAGTAAAGTTATCAGAATATAGTACTTAATAGTCATCCATTTCTTGTATCGGTTGGATGTAACACGGCTTTTGCCTTTCCGTTCCGGTTTGTAACTTGAAAAGAAATGATTAATCGTGCCTAACGGGCAAATCCATCCGCAGAAAAAACGCCCGACTAATATTGTTCCAATAATGATTGTTAATGCCCAGCCAATATCATTTACAAGAGTATGAGTTGAAAGAGCCGTGGATAATGTTACAAGCGGGTCAAGCTCCATAAAAAATTTTACCGGGTAATTAATGCTTTGCTCTTCGGGTTTGTCGAATGTCCCATGGTACTCGGTATTGACAAGGAAAAAAATGAATAAAAATAAAAAGACCACTTGAGATATTCTGCGTAATGTTTTCATTCTTGAGTTGTTTTTTGATTCATTAAGAGGGACAGTGCTCTTGTGAAATGGTAAGAATCTTTTCATACAGTTATCCTAAAATGTAATAACTTAAACGCTATTACGTATACAGCGTAAAAAAGTTACAAGGGAAAAGAGTAATTTCTCTATAGAATTTTTACCTTATTGGTATATTTGTTTATTCAATAGTTATATTGGCTGTGGGCACTTCCAAATAATTTTTATTTCCCAGGCCGCGTTTATACCCAATACCGATACAGGGTATATCTTCGGCTTTTAGACCTAACAGAGTTGCCCCATACGCATCAATTGCTACAGGGTCAGTGCTTGCCGCAACGATTTTACAGAGTTTTACATCGCTGAGGTTTCCGCCTTGGGGTCCGTTTGCTGTCAGGATGCGGTATGCATCGAGCACCGTCAGTGTTGGTTTTAAAAAAGTAGCAAGGTCGGCGATGCAAATGTCCAAATTCTGATGAAGCTGATTTCTATTACCGCCGACAATGCCGTACAAATTTTTCATTCCCAGTGTGGCGCGGGCAAGATTATGATGTTTTACAATAGGTATATTAATTATTTTATCTGCTTCGATTATCGGAGTATAAATTGGCCAAACAGTCAATAGTTCACCATTGATTTTAAAGTTTTTAAATTTTCGTTCTTCCGGCAGAAGAACAACAGCTCCAACAGATTCAGCGGCTTTTGCAATACCGCTTCGTGTAAAACAGCGTTGCGGGTCGTTGCAGGAGACATCGGAGACAATAACCTTTTTCGCTCCTGCATTGAGGCAAAGCATCGCAACTGTTTTGACAATTTCTGGATTTGTATTAGCGGCCTGCTCTTGAACCCGGTCCCAGCCAATATTGGGCTTAAGAACGACAATATCTCCGCGTGAAATAAAGGTTTCAATGCCACCTACTGCGTTGATAGCGGCTTTTGTGAGTGCTTCCGGAGCACCGCCCTTCACGATAGCCATTACCGGTTTATCCTTTGGAATCGGTACACGGTAATTCCGCATTAATACGGTTGCTTCATTTCCTTTGACTCGTTCTGTATTAATAGACAGCAGACCGGTCAGTCCCCCTGTTACTGCAATTGCTGCTCCCGCACGGGAGGTCCGCTTAATAAATTCCCGTCTATCTATTTTCTGTTCTTCCATTAATAAACATTCCTTTTTAAAATGCAGAACAATCACATTTATTTTAATACCGTTTATAGAAAACTAACTTCAATATAATGATAAAAAATAATAAATAAATTAAATTTCCACAAGTCTAATCCTATTGGAATTTATAATGAGCGTTCTTTTATATAACGAAGGCTATCCACCAGAGGCGGACTGCGGCTACCGATTATATAACAATTTTAAGCTTATTTCTTCATTGACCTTGCCCGCTCTTTTTCGTATATTCTCCATCGGTGACTCCTTTTTGTAAATTGTTTATACATCGTAAATTATATCTACAATTGAGGAGTCACCCTAATAATTTTCAATTAAATTTAATACATTTTCGGGGATTAGTGCGGAATCCTGAAGATTGGGAATGGTCAAGTGCACTGGAATGGTTGAGTATCGAAAACGGTATTATTCAGCTGAATTTGGAGTTGTTTTCTCAGATATAATTTTGTTTTTTTGTAAGGAGATACACCCACAAACAAGTTTGTGGGTGCCACAAAACGAAATAACTGATTTGGAAATGTGGAAATGCTATTTGAACGGAGAAATAACCATGATAATAAAACCTTATTGTATTACAAAAAATCTCTGTGAATACTATATTGATGAGTTGTACTCCATTGATAAAAAATATATTAAAGAAACTCTTGAAATTGCAGGATTGCCAAAGTCTAAAATATATATTGTATTCTGTAATTATTTATTAAGGGAAAAGGAATTAGGTCATACACAGTTCACAAAATTTGATAATAAACCTCATTATGGAAACATTAATAAGGATATATTTGATAATACTGATTGCACTATTTATATTTCAAAACGAATATGTGAGATGCAACAGGAAATGCCAGCTTATTTTGTATATATATTAGGGCATGAACTTGGGCATACAATTATCGTGTTGTCAGATCAGACGACATATCCAAAAGTATTAGTAATCCAAGCTTCTTGTTTAGAAATTAAAAAATTATCAAATGGAAAATTTCAATATATATTCCAAGACCCTACTGAAAGAAGATGCGATCAATTTAGCTTAAGTATAATTGAAAAATTATCATTGCGACAACAATTTAATTATGAATGCGATGTTTTGATTAATGAACCTGATTGCCCACAAAAGAATTATTTAAAATTGTTAAAGATAATAGAAAGTAAAGATAATATGGATGGATTATATAATGAACTAATTGAATTCATATTACCTTACAAAGAGCAATTAATTGAATATTGGGAAAAAAATAAAAATGAATATCCTTTTAAATTCATTCGTGATTATAATGAAATTTTTAAAAAATATTGAGCTAATGAAAATTTTTTTCATTAGAGTCACAATCCTTCTGTGATGGATGGATCTATGGTTTGTGGCACCCATCCCGAGTTCTCGGGATTTGTGGGTGTAAAAGCTAAATATTGAAAATTAACTATATGAAATTTAAAACAATTAAACACTACAACACTCCCAATAACGCGCACGAATTGACCTTCTCCTGCTATAAAAAACAGCCGTTTTTCGACGATGATATAATTAAACACTTTTTTGTAGATTCTGTTAAACAAGTACAAAAAAAATATCAATTTGACGTATGGGCATACGTGATAATGCCAGACCACATACACATTCTTATTATGCCTCTATTAGAAAATTATACTATTTCAAATATATTGAAATCAATAAAACAGTCTGTTGCCCGGAAAACACTAATTTATTATCGTAAAAATAAACCTGAACATATAAAACTATTTGAAACGGGGCAAAAACATACACAATATTTATTCTGGCAGGACGGTGGGGGATTTGATAAAAACGTAGTGTTTTCGTCTGCTGTAAGGAATATGGTTGAATATATACATTACAATCCGGTGAGAAGAGGATTAGTCGAAAAACAAGAAGACTGGCGATGGTCGAGTGCACGGGAATGGATGGGTATAGGGAAAGGACATATTCCGCTGAATTTAGAATTGTTTCCTCAGATATAATTTTATATTTTTATTTTAGGAGATACACCCACAAACAAGTTTGTGGGTGCCACAATCCACAATCAAACAAGTTTGTGGGTGCCACAAGGCAAAAGCCAAATAATTGAAGGAGATTTAATATGGAAAGAAGTCCACGATTAAACAATTACCAATTATGGGAAGAAGTTAAGAAATTAGAGGGAGCCACATTATATACTTTTGTTCAAGGTGAAGCTAATACTATTATTAAAGTTGAAGATAATAATGATCGCCTTGATAAAGTTATTATTAAAGAAAGAAATACTACTCCAATACGCGAAGATATTGAAGTAGCATATAAACTTATGTATTGTAAAGAAAGTTTGTGCAGAGATACTGATTTAAATTGGTTAGCTCAACCACCTAAATTAACTTCTTCAATTATATTTAGAATTATTGGGGAGATTGAAAAAGATTTTATTGATGTAGATAAAAGTCCTCCAGAGACAATATATTTAAGATAAGGTCTGTGGCACCCACAAACTTGTTTGTGGGTGTTTGATAAATCTTTTGTAAAATTTTTCTAATTTTTCAAAGATCTCATTAATTTAAAGCATTAAATCAGTGAGGGTAGTTATGGACATTTCGATTTCGCGGCAGATTGCCCGCTTCGCAATTAATCTGAAGTATGCTGATTTACCCGAAAATGTTGTTTACGAAGTCAAGCGCTATCTCTATGACTCAATCGGGTGTGCTTATGGGGCATATAAAACGAAAGACGTGAACATCATCCGTGATATTTACAAAGAAATGGGGGGGACGCAGGAAGCAACTGTTATCGGTTTCGGCGATAAAATGCCTGCGGTGAACGCCATGCTGATTAATTCGCTGATGATTCGGGCGCTTGACTTCAACGACATCTATTGGAAGCAAGACCCCAGCCACCCGTCCGATATTATTCCGGCGGCGCTCGCAGTCGGTGAGATGGTCGGTGCTTCAATGAAAGAGGTGATTGTCGGGATTGTGTTAGCGTACGAGTTTGAACAGCGGCTGTGCGAATTCGGCATCCCGGGTGTCCGCGAGCGGAAATGGCATCACGCAACATTGACGCAATTTGTCTCGCCGATTGTTGCCGGAAAATTGCTTGGACTGAATGAAGACAAAATCGTGAACGCCATCGGCATCTCCGGGTGCTGTCATTTTACGATTGGCTGTCCGACCGCCGGTAAGCTCACGATGATGAAAAACACCGTTGACCCGCTTGCGGTGCAGGCCGGTGTCTTTGCCGCTCTGATGGCGCAGAAGGGTTACTCCGGCACGGAAGCAGTTTTTGAGGGCAAAGAAGGGCTTATGGATGTTCTAAAACCCGAATGGGATACCTCAAAATTGTTGGGTGGATTCGGCGAATCGTATAAAATCCTTGAATGTTCTATGAAGGCGTTCCCCACAGAAGCACTGACCCATACGCATATCACGACAACGCTGAAAGTTGTTACTGAAAATGATATTAAACCGGACGATATAGAAGAAGTCATTGTTACGACTATAGCGCGTGCCTGCGATATTCTTTTTGACCAGCATAAATACGAGCCGAAAACCCGGGAGACAGCTGACCACAGTCTCCCGTATTGCATCGCACGGGCAATTCTTGACCGGCAGATAACAACCCGCTCATTTGACGAAGAAAAAATCCTCGACCCGCACCTGCAAGAAGTTATCCATAAAATTAAGGGTGAGGCAAGCCAGGAATTTGAAAAAATGTTCCCGGCAAAGCAACCCTCACGTGTTACAATTAAAACAAAGAGCGGACAAACGTACTCCGCTTATCTTGAATATCCAAAAGGAGACCCACGCGAACCTATGACAGATAAAGATCTTGAAATCAAATTCAACTCACTCTCGGATGGATTGCTTTCTAATGCTCAACAGAAAAAAGTAAAAGATGCAATCTATACTTGTGAACGTTACACGAATACACAAAAATTTATGGAAATGCTCACAGTAAAATAATGAGAAAAAAAATAGATAGTGAATAATAAATGCTTGAAATAAACAAATATTTTAATAAATTGTATTAATTTATCTCCGTGTCAGGAGAAATTGAGCTTTTTATCAGTATCCTCAGGTGTAAACTGTGCATAATGAATTCAGTTATGGGATGGAGCTTGCGCTGAAAGAAGCAGAGCGAGCGTATGAAGAGGGTGAAATCCCGGTCGGTGCGGTTGTTCTTTTAAATGGCAAAATTATTGGCAAGGGACATAATCAAGTCGAGCGGTTAAAAGACCCCACGGCACATTCTGAGATAATCGCAATTACAGCCGCTGCAGCACATCAGGAATCAAAATGGCTATATGAGGCGGAGTTATATGTAACGAAAGAACCCTGTGCAATGTGCGCCGGGGCTATTGTTCATTCGAGATTGAAACGAGTGATTATCGGGGCGTCCGATCCTAAAAGCGGTGCCTGTGGTAGCGTAATGAACATTGTCCAGCATCCAAAATTAAATCACTCGGTTGAGATTATCAACTGTGTAGAAGAAGAAAAATGCTCTGTGCTTATACGTTCGTTCTTTGAGAAACTGAGAAAAGAGGGAAAGGAGTTCTAATACTCTTAAAAGTTACGTTGACTATAGATTATTTTGAATCTTATTCCGAATTTTTTATGGAGAGGTGTCCGACGGCATAAGCCGTCCAATGGGAGAGGCTGAAGGAGCACCGATTGTATATAAACTGTAGATTTGAAATTTAATTAAATGAAGTATTATGTGTATATTTTAAAAAGCGAGAAAGACGGAGGATACTATTTTGGTTCCACGCAAAATGTTGAAGAAAGATTAGAAAGGAATAATGCTGGATCAGTAAAATCTACGAAATATCTAAGACCATTAAAGCTGTATTATTTTGAAGAATGTAAAACTAAAAAAGAAGGCGAAAAACGCGAGAAATTTTTTAAAACGTATTCTGGATATTTGTGGCTAAAAAAAATAATATAATTTAGCCAGTTGGAGAGGTGTCCGAGAGGCTGAAGGAGCACGCTTGGAAAGCGTGTGTCCCCTTATACGGGACCGCGGGTTCGAATCCCGCCCTCTCCGCAAATCAGGAAACTGGGGGGAATTTGCGAGAATTCACCAGCCGATTTTCCCTTTAAATAAGAATTTTTATCTTTGTCCCGATTTATCTGGACAGGCCAAAGGCGGGCTTCCCGCATTTTTAATTTTGATAATTTGCTTGACTTCATTATATTTGTTTGTATAATAATGATAGAATTATACATCAACAATATAATGTTATCAAATTATGGAAAACAGCCAAGAAAATAAATTAGGCAAAAAGATTAAATCCTTGCGGATAAAGTTTGAGCTTTCACATGAACAAACAAGAAGCTAAACAACAAATCCAAAAACTCGTTGAGAAATATCAAAGAGTGGCGGAAGCGGGAAAGATAAAATCCTACAACGAGGCGCAAACTCGCAATGAATTTATCGAGCCGCTTTTTGAATTCTTGGGTTGGGATATGCGAAATCTCACTACCGACAACGAAGTTACCACAGAAGAAAATATTTCAGGCGGTAGAGTTGATTTAGCTTTCCGCTTCAATAATATTCCGGCAATGTTTTTGGAAGCCAAAGCGATGAAGGTGGATTTGGACGAGTGGAAATGGGCGGAACAGTCAATAAATTACAGCTGGAACAAAAGCGTTACTTGGGCTGTTTTAACCGATTTCGAAAGTATTAAAATTTTCAATGCTGAAATTCCGCCAAAAAGCATCTCTCAAAATCTTTTCATTGAAATTAAATGCCAAGATTATATTGATCGCTTTGATCAGCTTTGGCTTTTATCAAAAGAAAGTTTTGAGCATAAACTTTTGGACAAAGAAGCGGAAAAATGGGGCAAGCTTACCCAAAGAAAGCAAGTAGGCAAAAAACTTTTTGAAGATTTGATGTCTTGGCGTGTTTTGCTCACAAAAGATTTCAAAAAGCAAAATAACTTAACCGATGAAGAATTAGACGAAGGAGTGCAAAGAATCCTTGACCGTCTTATCTTTATCCGCACCGCTGAAGACAGGAAAATCGAGCCGAATGTTTTGCTCGGAATTTTGCGAGGCGGGAAAGCCAATTTATACAAGCAGTTATCAAAGGTTTTTCACGACTTTGATGATTGTTTTAATTCAAAACTTTTTTTGCCTCATTATTGCGAAGAATGGAAAGCAAGCGATAAAGTAATTGGCGAAGTCATAAACGGGCTTTACGAAACAAAAGACGGCTACCGCTACGATTTTTCTGTTATCTCTGCAGATGTTTTGGGCGGAATTTATGAGCAGTATTTGAGTTTTGTACAGGGACGCAAGGGCGAGGAAAAAGCAAAATCAAAACGCAAATCTCAGGGAATTTACTACACGCCGAAATACATTGTTGAATTTATTGTTAAGGAAACTCTGGGCGAGGTGTTAAAGAAAACAAAACCAAAAGAAATTTCAAAAATCAAGGTTCTTGATCCCGCTTGCGGCTCTGGATCTTTCCTCACTGCCGCCTATGACAAAATTTTAGAAAGTGTAGAAAATCAGTCGCTTTTTACCAAGTTTGATATTCTCAAAGATAATATCTACGGCGTAGATTTGGACACGCAAGCAGTTGAAATCGCCCAGCTTAATCTTTTGCTCAAAGTTTTATCACAAAAGACAAAACTGCCTATGCTTCAACATAATATTAGCTCTGGCAATTCGCTTATTTCAGAAGGTGACTCACAATACAAACCGTTCAATTTTAAAACCGAATTCAAAGAAGTATCTGCTCAGGGTGGTTTTGATGTAATTATTGGCAATCCGCCGTATATCAAGGAAGATACAAACCGATCCGCTTTTAACGGCCTATACGACAATCCCTATTACCAAGGCAAAATGGATATCTGGACTCTCTTTGCCTGTCGTGCCATAGACCTACTTAAAGGCGGTGGTTATTTTAGCTTCATTGCGCCTTCAAGCTGGATTGGCAGTGCCGGGGCGAGTATTTTTAGGCAAAAGATTTTAAGTAGCGGTGAGATTATTAAGTTTGTTGATTTTAATGATTTTCGGGTATTCAAAGATGCGAGTATTCAAACAATGATTTTTGTTTTCCATAAAAAGAAACCACGAAAATCATACAAGGTACGATATGCAAAAATTACGAGCAAAGATGTTGAGAACGAGGCTGTCGCGAGGCTTTTGGCTTCCGGGTTAAACAAACAAGTCGAAAATTCAGATGTTTATGAAGCGTCTATTAATCCATCGGACATTGGCAATAAATCAATCAGTTTCTCAACCGATACTATTGCTGAAATTTTAGGCAAAATTGAAAAAGCAGGTAATTTCAAGCTGTCCAAAGATAATATTGGAAACGGCATAGATGTTTTGCAAGATTTTGTTTCTGAAAGACACTTGGCTAAATTGAAAGACGACACAATCAAAAAAAGTAATGGCGTGCTTGTGTTAGAAAATTCTTTTGTAGAAAAAATGAAACTCAACAATGCCGAGTGGGAATATTTGAAGCCATATTACAACTCTGCGCAAATTAACAGATATTTGAGCCAACAAAATAATGAATACAAAATCATTTATGCTGATAAATATTTCAGAGAACATATTGGCGAATTTCCCAATATTAAAGCGCATATTGATCGTTTCAAGAAAATTCTTACTTCCGCTTTTGCACCTTACGGATTACATCGCCCAAGAGAAGAAAGATTTTTCAAAGGGAAAGCAATTTTTCTTTTGCGAAAAACGATGTATCCGGCGTTCACTTATGTTGATTTCCCGTGTTATGTTACACGCGCCTTTCTCGTGTTGAAACCGGAAAAAATCAATCTGAAATACTTAACGGCATTGCTGAATTCTAAACTTATCTACTTCTGGCTCAAATATAAGGGCAAGAAACAAGGCGAACAGCTGCAGATTGATAAAGAACCGCTCATGGATATTCCGTTGTTTAAAACCTCCGAAAATGAACAAGAAGACATTGCAACAATTGTTGATACAATCATGGCGCGCAATGCTGAATTTCATAAAACTTCAGTGAATACCGACAAATGGCATTCGCTAAAAAATGAAGTCGAGAAATTAGAACGACAAATTGACGAGGAAGTTTATAAACTTTATGGACTCACCAATGAAGAAATCAGAATCATTGAAGAAGCAAAATAATTTTTTGCAGAAAGTTCCTGTCGCTAGGACTATTTTGAAAAAGTGGAATTTTTATAAATCGGTTCGAGAATCTTTGAAGTGGCACCACGATGAGCACGATATCGAAGAACTTGCAAAAAATATCCTGCCAGAATCGGAGAAAATTGAGATTCATTGTGCTTGGGTCACAGAAATGTATGCACCTTCCAATATCGATATACTGATCAAATCGTTAAAAAATCTTGGATGGGATAAGCCCGTAAATGATATGGGCAATAAGTTTAGTCTGGCGGAATGGATTAAACAGTGTCGTAGTTTTGGTAATCGAAGCTCATGGATGAATGGCGGTATTATATGCTCTAGCAGTGATAATACTCGATTTTTAGGTGAATATAAAAGATGCGCAAAACTACCTTTGGGTGTAGATTATGCCCGCTTATCAATACAAAATAAGACTTCAAGTTTAACTTTGATTACTATTCAATTCGTTTTTAACGACGACATAGCCAATTCTTTAAATAAGCCGTTCAACGATTCGTATAGAACCAAAGTTATATATCGCCCATCGTTATTAAGAATTAAGGTCGCCACATATATAGGAGTAATTGAGCAGAAAATGCAGGCTATAAAGGGAAAATTAGACGAAATACATACGAGTCTTTATTCGTGGTTGAATGATAACCTGCCAGGACATTATTCTTTTTCGGGAGCAGGGGCATTTCCAACCGTGGATTTAATAACTAGTCGTATATATAAGCAACCAGAAGAAAATGGTTCCCATCTCAAAGATCATTACACAGATTTAATATTTGATTGCGGTTTAGAGGTATGGAAATGTAAAGATGACGCAAACTTAGAACTTAGGTTGCCTTGGCGCAGTACAGAAAAACCCATTGCTGTACTGTTCGGTAACTACGACAAATTAACAAAAGACACAGAAAGCTATGGCGGAAAAGACAGGTCAGCTTTAACGGCCAAGCTTCAAATGGCATTCGATGTTACGATGGGATTGTGGGCTACACATAATCTCTTGTTGAGTTACGAACAACAACTTTCTGCCATAAGAGATAGAGTTGCTTTTCAAATTAAAGGAACACGAGCGGCTCTTAAAAATCTTGACTACATTCAACATCATTTTTTATTAATAAGTACAGATACTCAAGCAATTGGCAATGATGCAGCAGCACTGGTTAAGGCAAAGCGTCATTACTCAACTGACGCTTTGGATTTTGATCCGCCCCATTATTTAAAAAATGCCTCCCCTACTTTTGTTGAGTTTTTGAGACAACAAGATGAGATGAGAACAGAGCAACTGATCAAGCTTGAATCTCGCGTCAATGAAACTATTACCTCAAGCGGCAATCTTACTTCAACAATAGCAAACCTTCGTATCCAGCGCAATGTATTTTGGTTTACATTTATTGTTGCTATTCTAACGCTTTTCTCTATTTTCAAAAATGACCCATTGTTGCAGGAAATACAACAACGATTGACTTATTTGACTGATCTCATTAAGGCTTTATTACAAAAGTTATAATCTTGGTATAATTGAATAACTAACCTCCCCACTACCCAATTTGAGGCCTCGCTGCCTGAAAAAATCGCTGGGGGTTTCCCCGCCTTCGCCTTTTGGCTTCGGTGGACAAACGAGGAGGTGAGAAAAACATTTTGAACTATGATACAACTTCCAGATACCAAAATATTTATTGGCACAATGAACAATCTTGCTCAGACAAACGTTCAAGATTGGGCAGAAGATTACATTATATTAAGAAAATTTTTATTGTGAATGGAAGCTGTATAAAATTACTTGTTTATCGCGGAATACGAGTATATTTTATGAGTAAAAATAACTCATCGTTCAAATTGCATTGATTCAGGACCAGTGATTATTCATTTATAGTACCCAGCTGGTTAAGATCCCCCGCTGTGCTTATATCTGACAAAGGAGAACAAACAATGGAAGAATCCAAAATGAAGGAGCAAGCAGAAAAACCGCAATTAATGAGAGCCTTAGGATTACGCGAAGGGATAGCGGTTCATATTGGGACGATTATCGGTTCAGGTATTTTTATTGTTCCGGCAGCAATTGCAGGACACCTCCATTCAATGGGACCTATTATGATTGTATGGATTTTCGGCGGATTATTAATACTGTTCGGAGCGTTAACCCTTGCGGAGCTCAGCTCTGTACTTCCACAGGCGGGGGGACCGTATGTGTACCTCAAACCCAGTTTTGGACGTCTATGGGCTTTTATGTTCAGCTGGAATCATTATTTTATCAATATGGCTGGCTCTATTGCCGCTGTAGCGGTTGCCTTTGCCACCTATTTAGGATTTTTTTCCCCTGTGCTCTCGCCTGATAATCAGTTTTTTAAATACTCTTTTTCTTTATTCGGTCATAATCCAACATTTTCAATTGGATGGATTCAAATCGTTGCAATGACTGTTATTACAATAGTTACTTTTGTTAATGTCCGCGGTGTAAAGTTCGGCGGATGGGTACAGATCATTTTCACAACTGCAAAGGTAGCGGCATTGTCCGGATTAATTGTAGCAGTATGTTTCACGAGTAAGGGCAGTATGGCAAACTTTACCCCCTGGTGGCCTGAACAGTGGACAAAAGAATTAACGGTCGGATTCGGTCTTTCATTTATATCTGTTTTATGGGCATACGATGGATGGATTAATGTAACACTGGTAGCGGGTGAAATTAAGAATCCGCAGAAGAACGTTCCTTTATCTTTACTGATTGGTACACTGATAGTCATTCTGCTTTACATATCGGCAAATTTAGCGTATGCGTATGTAATCCCAATCAATGCTATGCCTGGTTCGCCGCGGATTGCTGCTGACGTTGCTCGTATTGTGCTTGGTCCGCTTGGTGCTTCTTTTATCATTGTCGGAATTTTATGCTCAACGTTTGGGACTGTCAACGGATGCATATTATCAGGACCTCGGTGTATATATGCCGCGGGCGCCGATGGAACGTTTTCAGAACGCTTTGGCAGAGTTCATCCCCGTTTCAGGACTCCCTCCGTCGCTATTATAACACTTGGTGTATGGGGTGGCATTCTTACCCTCAGTGGGACTTATGATCAAATCATTTCCTATGTCGTTTTCGGCTCATGGGGATTTTATGCACTCACCGCCTTGTCTGTGATTGTTTTGCGGTGGAAAATGCCAGACGCACCGAGGCCCTATAAGGCGTGGGGATATCCGTACGCCACGCTCCTCTTTGTTGCAGTCGCCGGCTGGTTTCTTTACAATACATTGATGGAAGACACCCGCAACGCAATTATTGGGATTGTCTTACTTCTTCTCTCTCTCCCATTCTACTATTATTGGACAAGGGAAAAGAAGATTAACTCGGATATGTCGAATAAAGTTATTCAATGAAGAGTACCTTTTATTGGAGCAGATTTGAAATCCTCTTTACTACTTTTAGTTCAAGTTTAAACTTGAATCAACGAACGTTCTCTGTTGTTAAGTGATGAACATTTTGAAAGGAGCGTGAGCGATAATGGGGAAAAAAGTTCTTCTCGTTGGGCTTGGGATGCAGGGGAAAGCAGTTCTTTATGATCTTGTAAATTCCCGAGAGATTTCCTCTATAACGGTTATTGACAACCGGCCGGACTTTCAGGAATACATACAGCGATACCCGTCAGAAAAAGTCAGCGGTCGGCTTTTAGATGTTACTGATGAGGCGAAGCTTTCCTTATGTATGCGGGATGCAGACATTGTTGTTGAGGCTTTGCCAGGACAATTTTCCCTTCCATTCGGCAAACTGGCGTCAGAATGCGGTGTCAGCCTCGTGAGTAGTATGTTTTATCTCAATCCGGGTGAGCAGGATAGCGAGAAAATTCAATCTGTTCAAAAACAAATTAGTCAAATTAATAAAACAGCGAAAGAGAAAGGGATAACGATTCTCACCGAATTTGGGCTGGATCCTGGTATAGATCTCTTTCTCGGAGCTAAAGCCATAAAAGAAATGGACGAAGTTCTGGAGATGCGTATATACGGTGCCGGAATCCCGGGTCTCAATACCCGCCCAAATCCACTCAAGTACAAATTTTCCTGGTCAATTATGGGTGTTATGGACGCATATAGACGTCCTGCAAGAATTATTTCTAGGGGACAGGTTGTAACTATTGAAGCGGAAAAAATTTTTGAAAAAGAAAATACTCATATTCTTGAAGTTGAAGAGATTGGCACTTCGCTGGAGTGTTATCCGAATGGAGACAGTGTACACGACGCAGAATCGTTTGGCATCCGTCATTCCGTTAAGGAAATGGGACGGTATACCAGCCGTTTGCCCGGACACTGTGCATTCTGGGAAACTGTGGTAAAATGCGGTTTTCTCAATGAACAACCCATTCAAGTCGAAGATATGTTCGTCTCTCCGGTTCAATTCACCGCATCACTTTTATCATCTCAGAAACAGTTTCACTATGCTGATGACGAAGAAGATATGACTTTTGTCCGTGTTGATGTCCGGGGAATAAAAGATGGAAAGCGAACCCGGATAATGTATCAGTTGATTGATACTCGCGATTTTAAAACCGGTTTTACATCAATGCAGAGGACAGTCGGTTTTACTATGAGCTTAGGCGCAAAGCTGATTCTGGGGAAAAAATTGCAGAAGTCGGGTGTTCTCACACCTCTTGATGTACCTTATGAAAGTGTAATACCTGTTTTAGAAACGTATGATATGCATTTTCTTCGCAGAGAACTACCGTGGCTATGAAATCTGGCTGAATATCATTTGTTGAGTACTGAGCAGTTATTATTTATTAGTAGTTTATTATGAATAAATATATATTATAATAATCATTCTTTTAACCGTGTTGTATGTAATCTTCTCATATACGGAGAATAAATAATCTCGTTGGGATTTTTGTTAAATAAATCTCTCAATCATACATAGAAAGGATTGTTTATGTCATCTAAACTATTTAAAAAATCAATTTTGTTTACGATGCTGATTATTGTCATCGGTGGGTTAATCGTTCTTTTATATCTTCTTTCGGCAAAAAAACAGTCCTCTCCAGTAGTCATCATCGAGCAAAAAATTATGGAAACAGAAAAGCCGTTTCATATCGAAATTGTCTATCCTTCTATTCCCGGCAGGGATGATTTTAATGCAAAAGCGAAAGCCATCGTGGATTCGCAATTATACGAGTTTAAAAAGACGTCACTGGAAAACGACAGCCTTCGGCAGAAAACAATGACTGTTGAAGAATATAGTAAATTTAATCCTACATATTATATAAGCATCACGTACGATACAGGAGTAGTTAACAATACGGCGGTGAGTGTAGTATTCCGTGTTGAGAATTATACGGGAGGGGCACACGGCAACAGAGCGTTTTTCGCTTTAAATTATAATATGAAAGGGAAAAAGGAAATATCCTTAGCGGATATATTTCCCGGACAAACCAATTATCTGCAAAAAATATCTGATTTCTGCATACAAGACCTGATAAGGCAAATCAAAGAGCTTTCTGGCGAAATACGAATTGACGAGGTGTGGATACGAGATGGTGCAAGTCCCAAAGTTGAGAATTTTTCCAAATTTCTCTTTGACGAAAAAACCGTCACTTTTTATTTTCCACCGTATCAGATTGCCCCTTACGCTCTGGGGGATTATAAAGTAGTGATGCAGAGGGAGTAAAGAAGAGAAGTTAGATCAAAAGTTTCTATAGTTGTTTGTTTATGCTTCACATTCCAAAATCAATCACGACAACGATTTGCTGATTTGAGGGAGCGAGGGTGAGGGTTTTGGTTTTGGTTTTGTTTTCGTAAGTAGCTTTAATGGTGTAGACGCCTTCCGGGAGGGTGAACATACCCCGCCAGCGGTTTGATTCCTCTATTAATTTTCCTTGCTGATTATATACCTGAAATATCGCGCCGGTTGCCGGTGTTTTCTTCTGCTCATTGCGGAAGCATTGATAGGTGAACTGCACCTGCTGGATATTAAAGATGAAATTCAATTCGGTCGTTGAATCCGGATGTATTTCCACTGCTTCGGATCGGATGATTCCTTTGTAATTCCCTTCAACGGTATATGAACCGGTTGGTAGATATGGTGTTGTCCAGCGCCACTGCACCTGCTCGCTGGCAAGCTCATTGTATGGCTGGCGGAAAATTCTCACTATTGTCCCGTTCGCAACCGTGTTTTTTTGCAAGTCAAGGAAACATTTGTATGAAATTCTCCCTTTGCCGACATCAAACTGAAAGGTAACGTCCGGCTTTGTGCCGCTTTTGATAGTTATCGGTTTTGTCTGCGTCGGGAGTCCTTCGCTGTATCCCTCTATGGTATAGTCGCCTTCTGGAAGGTTATTGACCTCGCCTGCCCAGGAGGTGCCGGTATAGACGGTTTCACCGTTTGAATGGTATACCCGGGTAATTGTTCCGTACGCCTTGCCGTCGGTCGTATGCAGGATAAGGTGTTTGAAAGTAAATCCGCCGGTTGCAACGTTGAAGATAAAATTATGCTCTAATAATTTTCCTGCAGGAAGTTGAATGGCGGCGGTTTTTTTGTCCGTACCGTGCAGAGCGATAAGGGTATAATTTCCTGCCGGCAGGTCTTCAAATATACCGCGCCAGAGAGAACTCTGTTTTATGAGTGTACCTGTGCTGTTTCGCAATTCTACTGTCGTTCCATACGCCGGGAACCCTGTCTCGCTCGTTATAAAACAGCGGTAGCCAATTATTCCGGCAGTTTTCTGCTCTTCGGGAATGGGAATTGACAGCAGAGATTGGTAAGCGGTAATGAGTTTTTTAATGCCGGTAACAGGAACATACATCCCGTTGCCGGCGGTTGTTAAACCAGCATATAACGGATTATCGTTTACCGAAGGAGTGAAACCGACAATGTCCAACCGGGTAATGGTTTTTCGCCGGATAAGCGTTTCTGCTGCCGTAATCGGTGCTCCACCGGTGTTTTCCACACCGTCAGAAATAAGAATAACAGCATTAAATGTTCTTGTCGGAAATGACTGACTGCCGTGAATTAATCCGGATGCTAACGGGCTGAGTCCTTTTGGTTTAATCCGGTTTATTTCAAGTATTATTGCTTTCTGCGTATCTTTTCCGGGAGGTACAGAGACAAAGTATGCAGTGCTTCCCGTTGAATCCTCCGAGCCGAATACTGCCAAACCGTACTGTGCGGGGATTTTTGCTAAAAAAAATTCATTAATACATTCTTTTGCTAATTGGAATTTGCTCTTTCCGTTGTATTCCTGTGCCATCCGCGCCGAAGCATCGAGCACGAAAAGGATTGTTAAATTGTTCTGGCTGTATACCGTAATCGGATAAAAAATGAAGACGGCAATCAAAATTCCAATAGTTATTTTATATGGATACGTCATAATGAATACGATTGAATATATCTCATTGTAATTTATAACATAACTTTTTTTATATCAAGCAGAAAACGCATAAAAACAATAAGCTATATTTAAAATCGTCATTTTTTGACGATAGGTACAGATAATTGAGCATAATTTTAGCAGGAAAAAATTTCCTCATAAGATAAACAGTTTTAAAATAACTTCCGGTGAATCAGCCTTTTGATGGTTAATTGAGCTTATAATTCCAATGATTATATCATTTCTCAATCTGTTCGGCATACTGGCATATATATTGCTTTATATACGTGTAGTGTTTTAGAATACCGGCAGGCGATAAACAGCTTCACTTTATCGGTTGCTGTAACATATTGTAGTATAATGCATTACAAGAACCACCAGAAAAAGGAAACACTCAATGATACGCGGCATTTATACAAATGCGGCGGCAATGATTTCCCTGCAGTTACGGCAGGATGTTACCGCAAATAATGTTGCCAATGCAAACACGACCGGATTTAAAAAGGACGGAGTTTTTCGTAAGTATCTTATTGACCACGATACTATCCTCAAACAAAACGCTACCGATTTTCGCTCCATAGAAGACGTTGACGGGGTCATCACCAACTATGCCCAGGGGCAGGTGGATGTAACAAGCAATCCCCTTGACGTTGCAATCATTGGGGACGGCTTTTTTGTCGTCCAGACACCGCAGGGCGAGCGGTATACCCGCAACGGTAATTTTCAAATAGACCAGAATGGATATTTAGTGACTGGCACCGGTTATTTTCTAAAGGGTGTTACCGGCGATCCGATTCGGTTAGCCGGCGGAAACGTGCATATCGGCAATGATGGCACCGTTTCCGTAAATGGCAATTTGGTCGGAATATTGCAGATTGTGGATTTTGCAAAACCATATAAATTGAATAAGATGGGCGATGGGTTGTTTGAAGCGGCTCCGGGTTCGGCAACTCCGATGGGTGCCGACCGGATTTCGCTCCGACAGGGATGTTTAGAACGTTCAAACGTTGAAGTTGTTGAGGAAATGGTTAATATTATCAAGACGTCGCGTGATTTTGAGTCGAATCAGAAATCCATTCAGATGCAGGATACCACGCTTGACCGCGCAGTAAATGACGTCGGCAGAGTTCAACGAGTTTAACAGTGAATACGAACGGAGGTAATACTATATGAGTAAAGTATTGCGTACAGCGGCAACGGGAATGCTGGCACAGCAATTATTTATTGATGTCGTTTCAAACAATTTATCAAACGTCAATACGACCGGATTCAAAAAGAGTAAAGTTGAATTTCAGGATTTACTGTACCAGACGATACGTGCCGCCGGCTCTTCTAACCTGCAGGGAGCGTATGTGCCAACTGAACTTCAGGTTGGCTCAGGAACAAGACCGGTTGCTACGCCGAAGATATTTTCACAAGGTGATACCGTGCAAACAGGAAATCCGCTTGATTTAGCTATAAACGGAAACGGTTTTTTTAGAATTGATAAGCCCGATGGAACATTTGCCTATACCCGTGACGGGGCATTCAAGCTGAATGAGCAGGGAATTATTGTAACATCGGATGGTTTTTCATTGGCACCGCAGATAACAGTAGCGGTAGGAACATTAGATTTAGAAATAGGTAAAGATGGTACGGTATATGCCCGTGTTTATGGTCAGGATGCATTACAGAACTTGGGTCAAATACAGATTTACCAGTTTCTCAATCCCGCTGGATTACGCAGTATCGGACAGGATTTATACGAAGCTACTATTGCCTCGGGTGTTGAACAAGTCGGTAATCCGGGTATTAACGGTGCCGGAACAATTCTTCAGCGGCATTTAGAGAGTTCAAATGTTGATATTGTTGAAGAAATGGTCAATATGATTGTTGCCCAGCGGGCATTCGAGACCAACTCAAAAGCCGTTCAGGCGGCTGATGATATGCTCAATACCTCGAATCAGCTGAGAAGGTAATAATGAGCAGTTAACAGAAGAGACGTACTCGTAACTGTCTCTCTAAAACAATATTCAATAAATTGGATTAAACCAATTATGAAACATGTGAAAATACTATATTTGCTTATGCTGTTTTGTACGCTTTTATTGATGAGCGTTTATTCAGCAGAGGCGCAGACGAAGGTTATATTAAAGAAGAGCACTATTGTGCCGGGACCGGTTGTTACTATCGGTGAAATTGCTGATATTTCAGGAGGCAATACTGATATTATCAACAAGATAAAGCAGATAAGTCTCACCGCAGCTCCGCAACCGAAAGTCCCGATAAAAATAACCGCCGAGTTGGTGCGATATGCACTCAACCAAAGCCGAATACCGGAGACTGATGCACTTATTGGGGGAGGTGGGTTTGTAATGGTATATATTGATACGGTTGTTATTACCGGAGAACGGATTATTGAAGTTGCCCGAAAGTATCTGGACGAAAAAGTGCAGATACCTGATGGCACAAAAATAATTACTCCATTACGTCCGGTCTCAACCGTTATCGCACCGAAACGTGATTGCTTTATAAAAGTTATGCCGAATATTATCGGGCGGCTAAAAGGGGTCGTTTCGATTAGTGTCGGTATATATAACGGCGATAGATTCTATCAGATGTTGCCGGTTCAAATGCAAGTCAGGACTTTTGAGCCGATGGTTGTTACTCTCCGGACTATTCAATATAAAACGATTCTTGGGGCTTCTGACGTAAAACGAATCATCGGGGAATCTACGCAATATAATAATGATTTAGTTACGGATATCTCACAAGTTATTGGGCAAGAAGCAAAAAGAACTATTTCTGCCGAACAGCCGATTTTACAGTCGGATGTGCTTCCGCCGACGCTTGTCAGACAGGGGGATCTGGTTGAAATTGAAGTAACGAAGGGGGGGATAACCATTTGGGGAACCGGTATTGCCCGGCGCGACGGAAGATTGGGTGATACAATTCCTGTTGCACGTGCAAATCAATCGGTTGTAATTCAGGCGCTCGTTGCAGGAGATAAAAAAGTGATAATTAAATAAAATGGGTGTATAATTTTTTAGACGAAATATAATAATTTCTGTTCTATTATTAGAATAGGATTGTTTTTAAACTCCCTCTTGAGAGGGGAATAAAGGGTGTGTAAAAAATGTCAATAGTTAAAGGAATCCTGATATGAAAAACTTACTTTTTAAAGCTGTATTAACAATTTCATTGTTGATAACATTCACCGGTAATTTTCTTTTCTCGCAAACCGCACCGATAAAAAAAGGCGGATTGATTGCCGATGTCCGTGCTAATAAGATCGGTGACATCATAACAATAGTTATCAATGAGTCGGCGCAGGCATCAAATACAAACAATACTCAGACCAATAAACAAAGTCAAATGGCGGCAACAGCAGACTTAGGCAATAGTTTTTTAAAAAATATTACCGGTACAATTTCTGCGAGTGATCAGAATAAATACACCGGGAGCGGACAGGTAACAACAGAGGGAAGATTTCAAACCTTATTGACTGCTTCTATTATAGCGATACGGGAGGACGGCAATTTCCTTATTCGCGGCAGTCGTGAAGTTGATACAAACGGGGAAAAGGTTGTTACAGTCGTTGAAGGGGTTATTCGTCCGGAAGATATTGGACGCGATAATACCATCAGCTCGGCGAAAATTGCTGATGCCCGGTTCTATCATAAAGGCTCTGGTGTAGCAACCCAGGCGCACCGTCCGGGATTACTGACACGGATTTTAAACTGGATATTTTAATAAAGATTTATAGAAAACAAAATTTGAAACCTGTAATTATTCTGGATTATAACTATGCTAAACCATAAGAATATTAAAAACCGTTTTTGGCTCATAGTATGCACAATACCCACAATACTGTTTATTTTACCGGGAATCGTTCTTTCACAGACACGAATAAAGGATATAGCAAAGGTAAAAGGATTAGAAAGCCGCTATATAACCGGAATCAGTATCGTCAATGGCCTGCGTGGTACCGGAGACGGTACACAAGTATCTATCTTGCCTCTGGCGATTTCAAATATATTAAAGAATTTTGGGCAAACAATAGATCCAACAACCCTGCGGACGCGAAATGCAGCCTATGTATTAGTAAATGCTGATATTCCCCCATTTGCAAAACGGGGTGCGTTAATAGATGTTACTGTTTCTTCCTTAGGTGATGCGACCAGTCTCGAAGGCGGTGTATTGCAAAATGCCGTATTGCTCGATGTACAGAACAACCAGATTGTTGCTGAAGCCCAGGGATCAATAACAATCGGCGGCTTGAACCAGCAAGGAGTCGGAAGGCAGAACTTTACAACAACGGGTAAAGTCATCAATGGTGCACGCATCTTACAGGATATTGAGACAAGTTTTGTTTCAGATGGTAAGAACATTACTTTAGTGCTCAATTATCCTGATTTTACGACTGCTCAGCGAATTGTTGAGGTGGTTAATGGAGAATTTGGAGCGGGTGCAGCAAAAGCAATAGATCCAGCGACAATAGAAATTGAAATTGTAAATCGCCCGGAAGCGGCAGGCACTGCTGTTAATCCAATAGAATTTATTTCAATTGTTGAACAACTGACGGTAGACGTTGATATCCCGGCTGTCGTTGTCATTAATGAGCGTACGGGAACGGTTATTGCCGGCGGCAATGTAAAAATCTCACCGGTGCTCATATCACACGGTGATTTAACTATACAAATTCGCCCGCCCGCCGGGCAAGCGGCACAAGCTGCTCAGCAGGGGAGAGTTGTTTATTTTGACGAAAAAACCGGCAGCAGTGTGGAAGATTTAGCGGCGGCGTTAAACGCATTACAGGTTACTCCCCGTGACTTAATCACTATATTTGAGAATCTCAAAGCTCAGGGAGCGCTCAAAGCAGTGTTAAAGATTAATTAAACAATGGTTAATAAATATTCACAGTAGTATGGAAAATTCAATAAGATACAATGCAAATTACTGATTCCATAGGCGCCTATTCAGAATTGAAGCGGATTCAATCTGAATTCGAGCGGGATACATCTGCCGCTCAACAGTTGAAAGATACTGTTGAAAATTTAAAAGGTATTAAAGGGAAAGAAAATATATCGAAAGCGGCAAAAGGGTTTGAATCGCTCTTTATCTATCGGATGCTTGAGGAAATGCGGAAAACCGTCCCTAAAGATGCCCTTTTTGGTAACAGCTTTGGTATGGATGTATTCAATTCAATGCTGGATGAAAAAGTGGCAAACCGAATAGCGGAAAGCGGACGATTCGGTATCAGCAAAATGCTTATTGAATATATGGAAAAAGAATATGAGCGGAAACAGACAGGACTGAATGAAAATAAACCTGCTGATAACCCGGTTGAAAAGTCTCCAGAGGCAGTATCTCAAAAACAAGCAGAGTTTGAAAAATCTGAAAATACTATAGATGCAACCCCTTTTTCTCGGAACGAATCACCACCAGTTATTGAACGTGTACAATCGTTTATGAGCTATGTTAATGAAGCGGCGGAAAAATATCAAGTTGACCCGGATTTAATTAAAGCAATTATTGCTCAAGAGAGTGCCGGTGATCCAAAGGCAGTTTCTAAAAGCGGTGCGAAAGGATTGATGCAATTAATGGATGGTACAGCTGATGCTCTTAATGTTAAAGACGTTTTTGACCCCCGGGAAAATATTCTCGCCGGGGTGCGATATTTAAAAGGCCTTCTGGTTACTTTTCAAGGAGACCTTTCCTTAGCATTAGCGGCATATAATGCCGGACCAACAACGGTACAATTATACGGCGGAATACCTCCCTATTCTGAAACCCAGAATTATATCCAGAAGGTTGTTAGTTTCCGTAATTTCTTTCGTTCTGCCGAGCCAATTTAAAGCTTTTTTCTAAAATAGACGATATAAATAGCAAGAAGTATAAACGGTATCGGGCGTATTGTGTTCATTGGTCACTCATAGTATATGGAATCTTTAGAAAAACATATAACATCGCTCAGTGAAATCATCGAAAAAGAGTATAACCAATATAAACGAGTGTACGAGCTTGTTAAAAATGAACAGAACATACTCGTTAATGCTGATTTGAAACGGTTAGAAGACAACCTGCGTGAACAGCAGACAATTGTCAATATTATTAATAAATTAGAAATCCAGCGTCTGCAGGAGTTAGAAATAATTGGAATATATCTGGGACAGTCGTCAAAGACATTAAAAATCAGCTCAATTATATCAATGACAGCAGGCCCCCAGGCGGTTCGATTAAGTGAAATTGAAAAGAAATTCAAGCTCATTATTCAGGAAATATTAAAACTGAATAAAAGCAACGAATTTTTGATAAACCGCTCAATGCAATTTATTGATCAGCATATCCTGGTATTTTTTGGTGCTCTTGAAGATAAGGGGATTTATCGTCCCGGTGTACAATCACAGCAAATACCGAAAACAAGCTGTTTGGTTGACAGAAAAGTGTAATATGATTGAGATTATCCGATGAGTGGTTTTGATATACGCACGGCATTCGATATCGGTCGGAAAGCGCTTCGGGCACAATTAGCCGGATTGAACGTTACCGGTAATAATATATCCAATGTAAATACAGAAGGATATAGCAGGGAAGAGGTGGTTTTAGCCACTGATATTCCGATTAAATCACCCGAAGGAATTTTTGGCAGTGGTGTCAAGCTTGAAGGTGTCCGGCGAATACGCGATCAATTGGTTGACCGGCAAGTGCGGACCGAGCTCCAAACCAAAAATCGAAACGAGACACTGGAGCGGATATTAAGTCAAATTGAAACAACCATTAATGAACCATCCGACACCGGTCTGCGGGCATTAATGTCACAGTTCTTTGATAATTTTTACGGCCTTGCCAACGACCCCGAAAATTCTACCACCCGATTTAATCTGGAGAAATCTGCGGAAGTTATGGTCGAGGCATTTCACCGGATTGATAAACAGCTTCGCACGTTAAGCGATGATATTGATTTTGAGATGCGTCGTCAGGTAGAGAAAGTTAACCAGTTAACAAGTAAGATTGGTGAGCTTAATCTTCAAATTGTAAATGTGGAAAGTACATCGCAAGGTACAGCCGGTCAGCTCCGCGATGACCGTGATAAAGCGCTTGATGATTTATCAGAGATTCTTGATATTTATCCATTTGAAAAGCAGAATGGCGTTGTTGATGTTTCATCACCGTCTCAGACTCTTGTTACATCGAATATTACTTCACAACTTGACATTGACGTTCGAAATGAGAATGGCAATCTCGTTTCAGATATTATTGATAAAGACAGCAATAATGTATTAACCTTAAAAAACGGCAAGTTGTCCGCCCTTCAAGAAGTTCGCAATGTTATAATACCATATTATCGTCAGAAGTTTGACGACCTTGCGAATGAGCTTGCTACGCGGGTAAATAATATCCACTTAGCTGGTGTCGGACTGAAGGGAAGTGCCGCCGAAGTGCCGAAAGATAATCCGTTTTTTACCGGAACTGGTGCAGTAGGTATTGATGTTGCCCAGGCAATAAAGAACAATGTCAATGCAATTGCTGCTGCCAGGCGGATTGACACCAAGCTTGAAAATGGAGAGATCCGTACTTCAGGCGCTCCCGGCGACAACGGCATTGCGATGCAAATTGCCGATTTAAAACAAGCTCTTATTCTTAATAATGGAACTGAATCGCTCACTGATTTTTTCGATGCCATTATCAGTGAGGTGGGAATCGGAGTACAATCAGCTCATGACAAAGCCTTAAATGAAGACCATCTTATCGAGCAATTTCAAAATATCCGGGATTCCACTTCGGGAGTTAGCTTGGATGAAGAATTTATTAATCTGACTAAATACCAGCGCGGTTTTCAAGCAGGCGCTCGATTGATTTCAACAGTAGATGAAATGTTACAAACATTAATAAATATGTAAATGTTTTTTAAGTATGTTATTGAGAATAAAGAGGTAAAGCATTATGCGAATTACCGATAGCTTTCGATATCGTACTGTTATTCAAAACCTGAATGTCAGCCGGGAGCGGATGACA
>Ga0315291_10001482_pt1 | contig 31430 bp, 39 predicted proteins | sample YL17G12_20_MG_FD_203070 | JGI IMG/M metagenome (GOLD analysis project Ga0315291, IMG submission 203070) | Sediment microbial communities from Yellowstone Lake, YNP, Wyoming, USA - YL17G12_20 | ecosystem: Environmental > Aquatic > Freshwater > Lake > Sediment | place: USA: Wyoming | collected...
ACGATGGGCGCGTGATCCTCTGCGAGCGCGGGATCCGGACGTTCGAGACCGCCTACCGCAACGTCCTGGACGTCAACGCCATCGCCTACCTGCACGCGACCGCTCCCTTCCCCGTCATCGCCGACCCGAGCCACGCCACCGGGGCGGCCGGCCTCGTCCCGCCCGTGGCGCTCGCCGCGGTCGCCGCCGGCGCCGACGGCCTCATCATCGAGGTCCACGACGACCCGAGCTCGGCGCTCTCGGACGGGGAGCAGAGCATCACGCCGGCCGGCCTGTGCGCCCTCCTGGACTCCTGTCGACGGGTCCGTGACCTATGGCAGGGATAATCCGCCGCGGCCGCGTCGTCCGAGCCGACCTCGGGGGCGGCGCCTTCGTCCTGTTCGTCGACCTCCCGGACCGCCTCTCTCCGGAGACGCGGGGGGCCCTCAACAAGCTCGTCCTCACCGTCCGGGCGGCCATCACCGCCGAGAAGGAGGAGACCGATGCCGGCAAGTCTACCTGTCCAACGAACCCTTGAGGCGCTCCGGAAGGAAGGCTGGACCGCCGACGTCGCGGAGAAGTGGATCGCCATCCCCGGCCCGAACCGCTGCAGTGCTTGTGGACAAGCCCGACCTCGTCCCGGGATGCCGCCCGGGATCCACCGGGACCTTCACGGGTTCGTCGACGTCGACGCCTTCTGCCCGGGCAAGGGGAAACTCTACGTCCAGGCCTCCAGATCCGCCGACATCGCCGCGCACGTCGACAAGCTCCGGAGCCCCGAGATCTCCCCAAAGATCGTCGACGCCCTCCGCTCCGGCGTCCGCGTCGAGATCCACGGCTGGAGCCAGAAGGGCCCGCGCGGCAAGCGCAAGCTCTGGACCCGCCGGCGGATCGTCTTCGGCTTCCGACACGTCATGGACCACGGATCCGTGGAGGCGGAAGCTCTGCTCGGCCCCCTCCCTCCAGCGACCGAGCGCTTCGAGCTTGTCTACATGGAGATAGAGGGAGAACCGTGATCCCTCACGGACGGCGTAGCTCAACGGGAGAGCGCCCCGCTCAAGCCAATGGGCGGGGAGGTAGTCGGTTCGACTCCGGCCGCCGTCCTCTTGACAACCCGCTCCGACATAACGCATCATGCGTCCCGGCGTTGAATTTTATTCTCCGGCGGTATCAAGGCGGGGGCGTACATGGCGAGGCGGAGTCCGGAACCGCTTGAGCGCTCGCCCGCTCTCCGCCCCGTAGCTCTGGACCTCTCCAGCATCCGCTTCCTCCCCTACAACCCGAACCGGATGACCTCGGTCCAACTGGACGGGCTCCAGGCGTCCATCGCCGCCTACAAGTTCCTCGAACCCGTCGTCGTGAACCGCCGCGCGGACGGCTGGCCGAAGGCGGAGCGCGGCCTCTACGTCGTCGGCGGAGAACACCGGGTCCGGGCCCTGCGCCGGCTCAAGCAGCGGCGCGTCCCCGCGGTAGTCGTCAGCGTGAACCCGCGCGCCGAGAAGGAGATCCACCTCGCGCTCAACAACCGCGGCGCGATGGATCCCGCGTTCCTCGGCCGCGTCCTGGACGACTTGCAGAAGGCCGAGGCCAACCTCGCCGCCACCGGCTACCAGAAGGCGGAGGTCGAGGCCCTCATCGCGAAGGCGCTCGCGGAGATCAAGGCGCCGGCGGACTTCCCGTCCGTCGACAACCTGGAGGCGACGCATCAGTGTCCCAAGTGCGGCTACGAGTGGAAGGGCGCCTGCCGGCCGCGGAAGTCCTGACCGCGAAGCCCCCGTTCCGGCTCCCGACGATGAAGGAGATCCGCGCCGTCCCCTGGAACGGGTTCAACGTCGTCTCGCTGTTCTCAGGCGCCGGCGGCTCCTGCCTCGGGTTCCGGATGGCCGGCTTTCGTACCGTGTGGGCGAACGAGTTCATCCCCGCCGCCGCCGAGACCTACCGCGCGAACTTCCCGCCTCCCCTTCCCGTCCTCTGCACTCAGGACCTCCGCGCGGTCACGCCCGAGCAGGTCCTCCAGGAGGTTCGAGACGCGGCGGGGAAGGAGGCGGAGGTCGACGTCCTGGAGGGCTCGCCGCCCTGCGCCAGCTTCTCGACCGTGGGGAAGACGAGCAAGCACTGGGGACAGGTCCGGCAATACTCCGAGACGAAGCAGCGCGTCGACGACCTTTTCGGGGAGTACGTCCGGATCGTCCGCGGCGTCCGGCCCCGGGCGTTCGTGGCGGAGAACGTCTCGGGCCTCGCCCGCGGCGTCTCGGTCGGGATGATGAAGGAGATCCTCCTCGCTCTCCAGGCGTGCGGCTACCGCGTCGGGGCTCGGCTCCTGGACGCTCAATGGCTCGGTGTCCCACAGGTCCGCGTCCGGGTCATACTCGTCGGCGTCCGCGATGACCTGGAGCGAGAGCCGGCGTTCCCGAAGCCCCTCCCGTACCGCTACTCGATACGAGACGCGCTCCCGCACGTGACCCGCGTCGTGCACGACACCTCGGGGAGCAGAGGAGCGGGAGACGTGACGGACCGCCCCTGCCCGACCGTGACCGTCTGCGTCGACTCGCTCGCCTCCTACCACTTCCGCGTCGAGTGTTGGGGAGACGCGTCCTTCGAGAAGAACGCCATCGCGAAGGAGTGGGAGCGACTCAAGCCCGGTCAACAGTCGGACCGCTACTTCTCCCTCGTCCGCCCGGATCCGGACCTGCCCTGCCCGACTGTTACTCAGACCGCAGGTATCCGGAGCGCAGCCGGCGTGACGCATCCCAACGAGCCGAGGAAGTTCTACCCGTGGGAGCTTCGCCGGATCTGCGGGTTCCCCGAGGACTTCGTCTTGACCGGGGACTTCCGGCAACAGTGGGAGCGGCTCAGCCGCGCCGTCCCGCCCCCGATGATGTACCACGTCGCGCGCGTCCTCCGGGACGAAATCCTCGAGCCCTCATGTGCGGCATAGTCGGGACGAGCGGACGCGAGGAGCCGGCGGTCCGGAGGGCGCTCTCCTGCTCTCGCCACCGCGGGCCCGACTTCCAAGACGCCGTCCAGGCCGGCGGGTTCACGCTCGGTCACGCGCGGCTCTCCATCGTCGACCCGTCTCCCGCCTCGCATCAACCGTTCCGCGCCGGCGGGACGACCGTCTCCTACAACGGCGAACTCTGGAACTACAAGGCGCTCCGCTCGGAGCTTCGGAAGAAGGGCCGGAGGTTCTCGACGTCCGGGGACACGGAGGTCGTCACCGTCGCGCTGGACGAGTGGGGCGTGTACGCCCTGGAGCGCTTCGAGGGAATGTTCGCCGTGGCCTGGACGGACGGCGAGACGCTCTGGCTGGCGCGGGACCGCTTCGGAGAGGTCCCGCTCCACTTCTCCGCGGTCTCCGGGATCGCCTTCGCCTCCGAGGTCAAGGTCCTGGCAGCGCTCGGCGGGGAACACGTTCCGGCGGCCTGTTGGGTTCCTCCTGGCTGCTTCGTCCGCTGGAGCCCTGGCTCCGGCCTCTCCATCGGCTCGTACTATCGGCTCATCCCCGCTCCGGCTCCAGAGGACCCCGCCGCGGTCATGTTGCAGCGCCTCCGGGCCTCGGTCCAGGAGCGGACGCTCTCGGACGTCCCGGTCTGCACCCTGCTCTCGGGAGGGGTGGACTCGTCCATCGTCGCCGCCCTGCTCAAGCCCCACTTCCCGAAGCTCGTCTGCTACACGGCCGTCATGGACCCGGACTCCCCGGACCTCGCGGCCGCGCGCTCCGTCGCCGCCTACCTGGACCTCGAACTCCGGGAGGTCCTCGTGCCGCCGCCCTCCCAAGACGGGCTCGCGGAGGTCGTCCGCTGCATCGAGCTTCCGCGGAAGGCGCAGGTCGAAATCGGGTGGGCCTGTCTCCACCTCGCCCGGGCGATGAAGCGGGACGGGTTCAAGGTCACGTTCTCCGGGGAGGGCGCGGACGAACTGTTCGCCTCGTACGGGTTCTCCTTCCACGGCGTCCGCTCCGCCGGCTGGACGGAGTACCGTCGGGAGCTTTTCCTCTCCCAACACCGGAGCAACTTCGCGCGCTGCAACAAGATCTTCATGGCGCACAGCGTGGAGTGCCGGCTCCCGTTCCTCAACACGGCTCTCGTCGAGGCGGTCCTCGGGTTCCCGAAGGAGGCCTGCTGGCAGAAGTCGCACCGCAAGGTCCCGCTCCAGGAGGCGGCCGAGTCCCTCCTTCCGCGCGGGATCTGCTGGAGGACGAAACTCGCTTTCCAAGACGGGCTCGGCTTGAAGTCCGAGGCGGAGCGTGTCACGCTCGGGGCGCAGCGATTCTACGCGGCCGCGTTCCGGCTGGCGTACGGCTCCGCGAGGATGTAGGAGGAGGACCGATGGCGATGGCGCGCTTTAGACACCTGCTCGGGTTCTACACGCCGTTCGGGGAGACCTGCCCGGACGCGCGCTGCTCATGCCACAGGACGGCGGCGCCGCTGGATCAGGTCGCGATAGACCGCACCGTCCCCGCCGGGAAGTGGGAGTTCGACGCCGACGTCGCGGACGTCTTCGACGACATGCTCCGCCGCTCCATCCCGCAGTACGAGGTGATGCGGGACTCCGTCTTCCGCGTCGGCGCGGCCTTCATCAAGCCGGCCTCCGTCGTGGCGGACCTCGGCTGCTCCCGGGGAGAATCGCTCGCTCCGTTCGTCCGCGCGTTCGGCGCGCTCTGCCGCTTCGTGGCCGTAGACGCTTCGGAGCCGATGGTCCAGGCGGCGAAGGAGCGCTTCAAGGGTTATCCCGAGAACGTCGTGGACGTCCGGCTCCTGGACCTGCGCAAGGACTTCCCTCCGATCGACGGGGCGTCCGTCGTCCTCTCGGTCCTGACGCTCCAGTTCGTCCCCATCGAGTACCGCACCGCCATCCTCGGGAAGGCCTGCCGAGCGCTGGTCCCTGGAGGCGCGATGATAGTCGTCGAGAAGCTCGCCTCTCCGACGCCGTCCGTGGACGTCCTGCTCCGCGAGATCTACCTCCAACTCAAGCGCGACAACGCGTACTCGGAGGAGCAGATAGAGCGGAAGCGCCTCTCCCTGGAGGGAGTCCTCGTCCCGCTCACCGCGGAGGAGAACGAGGGCCGGCTCCGCGCGGCCGGGTTCCGGGAGGTCGAGTGCTTCTGGCGATGGATGAACTTCGGCGCGTTCGTCGCCGTGAAGTGAGGACCCGTGCCGAAGAAGCGGGGCCCGTGGAACAAGGGGAAGCGCGACCCGCGGTCGGGAACCGCTGAGAGCCCGTGGAGGCGCAACGGTGGGAAGGACAGAGGACAAGGCCGGCCGCTCGGGAGCCCGAACGCGTCGACGCGTCAACTCGGGTTCCGCCTGGAGCAGTTCTCGGACAAGCTCCGCGCGGCGTACGACGTCGAGCCGATCTTCGCGCGCCTCTACCTCCAAGCGGTCCAGGGCAGCGTCCCGGCGGCCAACACGTTCCTCGCGTACGCCATCGGGAAACCGCGCGAGACCATCGGCTTCGACGCCGGATCCGGCTTCTGGGACGGAGCCGTCGTTCGCTGCCGGTTCCCCGACAGTCCGGGAATTGCTGTTGGAGGGCCCGCTCCTCTACCCGTACCAGAGGGAGTTGGCGGAAACGGACGACAAGGACCTCGTGATCCTGAGCGGGACGGGACTCGGTAAGTCGTACCTCGCGGCGGCGTGGAAGTGGAGGAGGAGGGCGCAGATGAGAGGATCGCTCGGGATAACGGCGGCGCCGACGGAGAAGCAAACCCTCCAGGTGTTCAACGCGATGAGGGAACTCTGCCGGCCGCTCCTCGTCCCGGGCCCCCGCGGCGTCAACGAGGCCCCGGGCAACCGCCGGCTCCGCTTCCTCAACGGGAGCGAGGAGCAGTTCCGCTCGTGGGACGTCCCCGACAACCTCCGAGGACCTCATGCTCACGACGTCCTGGCGGACGAGGGCGGGATGCTCTCGGAGAAGGCGGACGGGATCCTCTCCTCCAGGAGGAGCGCCACGCTCGGGCCGATGTTCTACATCGGGAACCCCGGGCCGATCATGGGCCCGTTCTGGAAGCTCTGCGAGCGCGCGCAGGACCCCGCGAACGCCGGCCGCTACGTCTTCCGGAAGTGGACCTACCGGGACAAGCTGGCGATGCTGTTCGACGCGCGGTCTCCGTTCCACGACCCGGAGCGCGCGAAGGCGTACAAGCGCTTCATCGACAACGAGCGGGACAGCCGGGAGCCGTTCGAGTTCGAGATGCTGTACGAGGCCAACTTCGCGTCCCCGCCCGACGCGTACTTCGCCGGGTGGGTCGACAAGGTCTCGACCCTGGACGCGGACCCGAACCCGCACAAGGGACACCCGTACATCGTCGGGTGGGACTACGGTGAGGACCGGGACTTCACCGTCGGCGCTCCGCTCTGCTTGACCTGCTTGACCGTGACGGACCTTTTCCGGACGACGCGCGAGCCGAGCACGACTCAGAAGCGGCACATCGCCGAGTACACGCGCCACTGGAACGAGGCCTATGCGGTGCTGGAGACGAACGGTCCGGGAGGGCCGGTCTACGACGAGGTCGAGGCGCTCTACCCGAAGACACAGAAGTGGTGGACTGACGAGACGAGCAAGCGCAACGCCATCTTCACGCTCTCCCGTCTCGGGAGGAACGGACAGATCCGGCTCGCGAAGATCCCGCCGCTCCAGCAGGAGTTGAAGATCTTCCGGTCCGTGCGCGCGCAGACCGGGCGCTGGTCCTTCTCGGCGCCGGACGGGATGCACGACGACTGCGTGATGGCGCTCCTCATCGCGGTGGCGTCCGCGTACTCCGGGGCGAGCGCGTACTTGAACCTGTTGCAGAAGCAAATCGACGAGCAGGACGAGCAGAGGCGCAAAGCTCTCGCGGGGTGAACCGTGGCAGAAGACATCCTAGTCGGCCGGACGCGGGTCGTTACCGCCGACGGCTCCGTCCCGATCCTTTACGACGCGCAGGGCCACGTGATCCGCGCCACGCCCGAACAGCAGGCGATCTTCAACGCGCGCGTCCCGGGCCCTGGGATCCCTCTCACGCCGGCGGAGGTCCGCGGGGAGGAGCCCCGCGCGTACTTCCCGACGGTCGGCTACAACCTCAACTACGTGCCGCGATCCGAGTTCCCGTGGATGACGCCGTTCGAGCAGCTTCGGAACCTCGCGGCCTCCTCCTGGATCGTCTCGACCGCCGTCGAGGACGTGAAGCAGCAGGTCCTCGGGATGGAGTGGGACATACACTCCGTCGACGCGAAGGCGGCGAAGCGCCTCCAGGAACCGATCGCGCGCGTCAAGAAGTTCTTCAAGAGCCCGGACCGGATCCACAGCTTCCGCTCGTGGTGCGCGCGCCTCCTGGACGACGCGCTGATCTGCGACGCCCTCACGATCTACCGGCAGCGAACCGTCCTCGGGGAGCCGTACGCGCTCAAGCCCATCAACGGCGCGACGATAAAGCCCATCGTCGACGCGTTCGGGACGCCGCCCGAGCCCCCGGAGACCGCCTATCAGCAGATCGGTTACGGCCGCGTCGAGACGGAGTTCCACCGTCCGTACTACTCCAGGGAGGAACTGGATGAGGCCATCCGCGCGAGCAGGACGGAGCCGGCGCGACGGCCGGTCGAGCTTGTCTACGCTCCGAGGACGACGAGGACCTACACGCCGTACGGTCAAGGGCCCGTCGAGCGCGTGATAATCCTCCTCAACGTCGCCCTCCGCCGAGACGTCTTCTATCTCGCGTACTACACCGAGGGCAACATCCCGGAGGCGTTCTGGAAGTGTCCCGAGAACTTCACGCCGGCGCAGATCATCGACATGCAAGAGAAGTTCGAGAAGCTCCTCGCGGGAGAGGTCGGGGCGCGGCGCAAGCTCCGGTTCATGGCCGGAGGTCCGGGCGCCGGCCTGGAGAACCCGCGCGGACACGACACCTGGAGCAAGGACTTCGACGAGTACCTCGCCCGCGGCGTCTGCTACGCCTTCAACACGTCCCCGCTCCCGCTGGTCCAACTGATGAACCGCGCCACCGGGCAGATGGCGGACGCGGAGGAGAGCCACTCCGGCCTGCACCCGATCCGGGAGTTCCTGCGCGAGATCTTCACGCGGGAGATCCACGAGTTCCTCGGGGAGGAGGAGCTTGAGTTCATCTGGACCGAGGACAAGGAGGCGGACGAACGCCTGGAGATGGAGCGCGCCGTCGCGTACGTCGACCGCGCGATCTACTCCATCGACGAGGTCCGCGCGAAGCGCGGGGAGGAGCCGACCGGGATCCCGCGTTACTGGATGACGCCGAGCGGGCCCTTGTTCGTGGACGACGTCCTCGCGGACCGCAACCGCGTCCCCGTGAAACCGGCGAACCCTGGAGCCGCTCCCGCGCATCCGCTCGACGTTCCCCTTCCTCCGGCGGCCGGCGGTGGGTCGGCGCTCGGCCCCGCTGGAGGAGCCGGCGAGTCGTCTCCCGCCGCCGCCGCGGCGGAGGCCCTCGACGTCCCGCTCCCGCCTGCCGCGAAGCTCCGGCTCGTCGGCAAGGAGTTCGACCTGAGCCAAGCGCGCGACGAGTCGGGGATGTGGGAGGAGACCGGAGCCGGCGAGGAAGAAGCATCGGAGGGAGAGGAGGAGGGCGCTGAGGAAGAAGGCGGAGACGAGGACGAGGGAGAAGACGAGGCGGTCGAAGTCGAAGACGTTCAGTTCGACGACGAGGAGGTGGACCGGCTCGGACTGAAAGACAAGGACGTGATGAACGTCGGGGAGTGGATGGGAGGAGGGAGCGGCTTCGACAAGATGCGCAATCCCGCGACGACCGCCGGAGCGGCGATGCAGGAGACGCTCGACAAGCTGGAGCCGTACGAAGGCACCGCCTACCGCGGGATGGTCGTTTACAAGGAGCAGGCGGACGAGCTAATGGCCTCGAAGGAGGTCACGTTGAACCGGAACTCCTCCGCGTCTCAGGACCTCGCCATCGCCCGCGGTTTCTCCGCGAGCGGCGTGAACCTCGGAGACAAGGTCCAGGTCCTGATCAAGGTCAACACGAAGTCCGCGGCCGACCTCACCGCCGTCGCCACCTACCTCGAAGAATCAGAGGTCGTGCTCCGCGCGGGGACGAAGTACGAGCAGCGCGTGGTAAAGTACGATGACAATAAAAAGCAGCTCTCCCTTGAGTGGACGGAGAAGGGGACCGATGAGTAAAGCCGACGAGAAAGCCGGGTCGAAGAAGGTGAAGCCCGATCGGGCCCACAGGTTCGTCGACACGGACCTGGACGGCCTCACGCTCGGGAAGAAGAAGGCGCCGGAGAAGGAGAAGGCCGTCTCCGTCGACCTCCGGAAGTGGCGCAAGGTAGCTCTCAAGGCCGTCGCGTCCGGCCGGCCGCAGCGGGCCTTCAAGAGCAGCGTCATCCCTCCGGAGGTCCACGCGGCGCTCACGGAGTGGATGCCGACCGTCCTGTGCGCCGAGGACGTCGACTGGAGCTTCCGGGCCCTGGCGAAGGCGCGCCGTCCCGTGATCTCCGTCCGCCGCCGGCTCCGCCTGGAGCGCTCCTTCCGGGAGGTCCTCTCCTCCCACTTCGCGGAGCGGGCCCCGGACGCCGCGAAGGCCGCGGTCTCGGAGTTCAAGGCCCTGAGCAAGGCGGCCGAGGAGCCGGACGTCATCTCCGCCGCGCTCCGGTGGGACGTCCTCGTCGAGGACCTCACGCCCGAACTCGCGAAGGCCTTCCTCGAAGGGGAGGAGATCGCCGGGGACGCGCACGGCGTCTTCATCGACTTCGCTCTAACGGACGAGCAGGCGCAGGCGTACGCGAAGGAGCGCGCGGCGGAACTCGTCGGGAAACACGTCAACCCGGACGGGACCGTCGTCGAGGCGGTCGACAAGTCGTACGCGATCTCGGAGACCGTCCGGGAGGACCTGCGCGCGACCATCACGAAGGCGCTGGAGCAAGGCTGGACGGAGGCGGAACTCCAGGAGGAGATCGAGGACTCCGGCTTCTGGAACTGGCGCGCGGACCGGATAGCTCGGACTGAGGTCGCGGTAGCTCTCAACAAGGGGACCGCGGCGACGTACGGGGAGGCCGGCGTCTCCACCGTCACGATAATCGACGGGCACGGCTGCCTCGCGGACGGACACGACGACGCCGTCGCGGGCGTCGACGGGGAGATCTGGTCCCTGGAGAAGTTCATCGAGTACCCGGTCGGGCACCCGAACTGCATCAGGGACGCCGTGGCGAACCTGCCGGAGGGCGCGTGATCCTGGAGCCCGTGTTGACGCCGGAGCAGAAGAAGGAGCTTGAGGACCTCGCCTCCGAGGAGGAACTCCAGCGGGCCGTCGTCAACGTCATAGCGCTCCAGGTCAAGGCGCGCATCGCGAAGGGGAAGAAGTTCCAGGTCATCGGGGACTCGGTGAAGATGAGCGACCGGGAGTACGTCGTGCGGCCGGATGGAGCGCTCCAGAGGGCGGAGCCGACGCGCCGAGAGACGTTCACGAGGGAGAGGTAGGAGGAGAGACGATGGCAAGCTCGGTTCAAATCGACCTGCTGCCGCTCGCGGCGCAGACCGCGTCCGGCGCCGGCCCGACGACGGACGTCTCCGGGATCAAGGAACTCGCCGTCTTCGCGCACGTCACGACGGGCTCGGGCTCCCTCTCGGGAGGACACTTCGCCCTGTGGATGGAGTCCTCCGACGACGGCGGCGTGACGTGGTACGACATCGCTCCGGACTACCGGATCGTCGACAACGACACGTACACGGACCCGGTCCCGGTCCTCGGCGTCGTCCGGAACATCATCCCGGACACGACGACGATCATCACGGCGGACTCGAAGTGGACCGCCGTCTACACGCGCTTCGGGAACAAGGTCAGACCGCGGTGGATCCTGAGTGGTGGCTCCTCGCCCTCCGAGACGTTCTCGGTCAAGGGTGTCGGGAAAACTTAGAGGGAGGATTCGATGTCCAGGAGGTTCGAGAGGTTCGTCCAGGTCGCGAAGCTCGACGCGGAGCGCCACGAGGTTTGGGGTCACGCCACCGTCGAGGAGGTGGACAAGCAGGGCGAGGTCGTCAAGTTCGACGGCGCCGTCCGCGCTTTCGAGAAGCACGCGGAATACTTTCAGAAGATCACGGACGGGGAGTCCTTCGGGAACGTCCGCGCCATGCACCTGCCCATCGCCGCCGGGAAGCTCATCGCCTGGAGCGCCGACGCCAAGCTCAAGGCGATCCCGATCGGAGCGCACGTCTCCGACGACCGTGAGTGGAAGAAGTGCCTCGACAAGACGTACGTCGGCTTCAGCATCGGCGGGGACGTCACGAAGGAACACCGCGAGATGCGGGACGGCCGGGAGATCAACGTCATCGACGCCTTCGACCTCGTCGAGGTCTCCCTCGTCGACAACCCCGCCTGCCCGAGCGCGCGGATCGCGGTCGTGAAGATGGCGGACGGCAAGCCGGTTCCGGTGGACCCGGTCCCGGAGCCGGCCCCGGCCGCCGCTCTCAAGGTGGAGGGAACGCCGGCGCCGATCCCCGACGGCTCCCTCCTCCCGGTCCCGCCCGTCTCTCCCCTGGAGAAGGCGGACCCGACGACCGTGCAAACCCTCATCTTCGCGAAGAAGGAGTTCGAGAGCGCGGACGCCGCGAAGAAGTGGGCGTCCGAGCACGACTTCAAGAGCCCGAAAGTCGACGAGACGGAGGACTCCTTCCGCCTGCGCCAGAGGGATCCGGGCGACTTCAAGGAGGGATCGTTCAAGACCGTCGACCTCAAGGGCGGTGTGAAGGCGGTCATCGGGCACTTGAAGCTCGCCGACGGCCGTTTCGGGAAGGTCCTTGCGCTCGCGGGTAAGAACCTCCAGAAGCGGTCCGAGGGCGCGAGCATCTACCCGGCGATCTGCGCGCTCCGAGACCTACAGAACGCCATCGACTCCGAGGGGTTCGAGATGGCGATGACGGAGGATCCCGCGTACGCCGAGCAGGAGAAGGGAGACATCCGCCTTCTCTACTCCGCCGTCGAGGACGTCCTCGCGTTCCTCCAAGTGGAGTTTGCCTCAGAGGTCCAGGGCTACCTCGCCGATGAGGCCAGCCCCGCCGGCGCGCCGATGGCGATGCTCGATTGGGCGGAGACGGTTCGGAAGGGCCTCACGCCGATCCAACTGTCCAAGATCGCGGCCGACGAGGACATGAAGGAGAACCTCGACGCCATCCACCGGATGGGACACGGGCTCGTCAAAGCGTCCTCCGCGATGGGAAGCTCCTGCCCTGACGGGGAGTGTCCGGAGGGAGAGGAGGAGCAGGAGGGCGAGGAGGAGGCCGGCGAGGAGAAGGAGCCCGTCGCCGGAGAGGGAGAGGCCGGCGGAGAGAAGGAGGGCGCCGGCGCCGAGGGAGAGGGCGGGCCGATCCCGCCGCGGAAGAAGGACGAGCAGAAGGCCGCGCTGCCGAAAGGCCGCGCGACTTTGAAGGGCAACCCGCTGTCGAAGGGCCTGGAAAAGGTTCTGGAGCAGGTCGGAGCGGTCAAGGCCTCCGTCGACTCCATGGGCGAACGGCTCTCGAAGCTGGAAGGCCTGCCGGCGGCCGTCGGGAGGTCCCCGGCCGGCCCCGTCGACAAGATGATCCCGGGGACGGGAGGCGGATCGCCGATCCCGGATCCGCTCGCCCTCTTGCGGAAGCGGGTCGAGACGGAGACGGATCCCGCGAGGAAGCAAACCCTCGCGCTGGTCCTGACTGAGGAAACGATCAAGCTGGAGCAGGCCGGCATCCGCTTCTAGCGGACCGCCGCTCCTCGGAGAGAAAAATGGATCTACAGGAACTCATCCAGGACACCCTCGCCAAGGTGGCCGCCGCCGTCAAGGCGACGAAAGAGGGCCCGGGGATGAGGAAGGCCATCGACATTGCGCAGGGCCTCTACGGCTACAGCCTCCAGAAGCCGGCGCAGCAGCTCGTCCCGCTCATGAGCCCCTTCTACAATTCGATTCCCCGCGTGGTCAAGCCGGGAGCGAACTCCGACAACTGGAAGCAGATCACCGCCCTGTCTTCGCCGGAACTGTTCACGAGTGAACGGGCCGCCGGCAACCTCTTTACCACGACCGTGACGCCGAAGACGGCGGCGTTCAAGGTCAGCGCGCTCCGCGGGGAAGTGACCCGCGAGGCGCAGGCCGCGTCCGTGACCTTCGACGACGCGCTCGCGAAGGAGACGGCGAACACCCTGCTCATCTCCCTCAAGCTGATGGGACAGGCGTACCTCTACGCCAACGTCACGGACCTCGGGACTCCGAACACTCCCGTCGTGACGGAGGTCAACGCGGTCGGGACCATCGGCGCCGCGGACTACTTCGTCGTCGTGGTCGGCCTCACCGGGATGGCGGCGAACCGCACGACCGTCGACCTGCCCGACGTGTGGGACGGGACGAACGCCTTCCTCGCGGGCCGAGCCGTACTCTCGGCCGACCTCAACCCGCTCCAGGTCACGACCGCGCTCTCCGGCGTTGGACTCAGCATCATCAGCGCGCAGGGGACCGTCACGACCACCGGCGCCGACAACGGGCTCCGGATCAAGTGGACGGCGAAGCCCGGGTTCTGCGCGTACGCGATCTTCGTCGGCACCGTGACCGGCGCCGCCAACCTCCACTGCGAGGCCATCGTCTCTCAGACGGAAGTCACGCTGACCTCCCTCGCCGGGACGGGCGTCCTGGCGAACGAGAACACGGTCACGATCCCGACCGCCGACGAGACGGGGAACGCCAAGCACTTCGACGGCATCCTCCCGAACCTCCTGGCGGTCGGCTCCGGCGCCTACATCAAGGCCGTCAACGGCACCTTGACCGGAGCGCTCGCCGACGGAGAGGTCGTCCAGATCCAGCAGGCCTTCGCGGCTCTCTGGAGGACGGCCAAGATCGGGAAGTTCCGCGTCGTGATGTCCGGACAGGACGTGAAGAACCTCACGAAGAAGGGGATCATCTCGAACGCGATGCAGATCTTCGCCGGAATGGGAGCGGAGGGACGCGTCAACCTGACCATCGGAGCGCACGTCGGGGAGATCCTCAACGCCACGACCGGAGACCGCTGCCCGGTCGAGGTCGAGCCGTGGGCCGTGCCCGGGACGGTGTTCATCCTCCCGATGGAGATCCCGTACCCGATGGCGAACATCTCGACCCCGTTCCAGTGGGTCGGGAACTACGATTGGGAGCGGTGGGAGTACGCGTCGACGCCGACCACCGGCCCGATCTACCCGTTCGAGACGCGGTGCAACGGAGTCCTCGAACCTCTGTTCACCGGCGGCTGCGGGGTCCTCTACAACATCTACAACGGATGACGGAACTCCCGGGCCGGGGTCGACGTGACCTCGGCCCGGGACCTTGACGGAGGGAGAACATGGCGAAGGATCGAGGACCTGCGAGGACGAAACCCGCGCAGGAGAAGGAGACCGTCCGGATGGAGGCGCCGAAGGGAACCGGCGCCATCGGCCTGCCGGTCGGGGACACGGTCGTTCAGTTCAAGGTGGACCGCGAGGGGTTCATCGAAGCACCGCCGGGACTCGTGACGGCGTTGCGCTCCCACGGGTTCACCGTCGTCCAGGAGGACGACTGAGGAGGTCTAGTGGCGACGGACCTTGTCACGCTGGAAGAACTCAAGGCCTACCTCGGGCCCGAGGTCAAGAAAAGCTCTCAGCACGACGAGCAGTTGGCGGACCTCGTCTCCGTCGCCTCTCAGTGGGTTCGGGACGAGATCAACCGCGACTTCGACGAGAGGACTTACGCGGAGGTGCTCAACGGGAACGACCAGCCGGTTCTCCCTCTCATGCACGAGCCGGTCAAGACGACGGCCGCCTTCACGGTCACGGAGAACGGCGTCTCGCTCGTCGCCGCGTTCGGCTACTCCGCGACGGCGGACGTCATCGTCCAACCCGGGGCGGCCGCTCCTCGGGAGAGCGCGTACATCCACCGGCTCATCGGGCCGACGAGCGTCATCGCCGGCGCCTCCCTCTACTCGTCCGGAGTATGGACGGCCGGCGTGCAGAACATCGCCGTCGGCTACACGGCCGGCTACTCCGCCGCCAACATGCCGCGGTCCATCAAGGCGCTGGTGAAGTACCTCGCTGCGCGGGCGTGGAAGGAGTCGAACCGGAAGGAGATCGGGATCTCCAGGAGGAGCACGGGCGGACGGTCCGTGGACTTCCTCAAGGAACTCCCGGCCATCTACCTCAACACGATCCAGAACTGGAAGAAGTTCACCTAATGGCGCAGGCGGTCAGCGGTTTCCGGATTCGCATCGTCGGCTCCGAGGAAGCCCGGAGGCGAATGGACGAGGTCTCCGCCAAGCTGTACGAGGCGGCTCACGAGGTCTGCTCCATCTCCGCCGTCCGCCTGCGCGGTCGAATCATCCGGAACATCGAGTCGACGTTCGGGTTCACGAAGTCACGGGTCCCGCGCCCCAAGACGAATCGACTTTCCCGGGCCGTCCGGGCGTGGTCCGAGACGGGTCCCGGAGGCGCCCGAGTCGTCGCCGGCGTTGCAGCACTCGCCCCTTACGCCCGGATCCAGGAGTTCGGCGGGAGGACGGCAGCCCACTTCATCGCCGCCAAGAACAAGCTCTCCCTCCGGTGGATCGCTCCCGAGTTCGTCGGGCCCATCCAACTCACGAAGCGCGGGAAGCCGACGAGGACGGGGAACGCGGGCGCCTTCCGATTCGCGAAGTGGGTCCTGCACCCCGGATCCGAGATCCCGGCGCGCCCGTACTTCCGGCCGGCGGTAGAGGTCGAGAAGGACCGCTTCGCCGGCGACCTGCGCGCGCGGTTCTCCACTATCTTGAGGAGCCCGTGAGATGCCGCCCTTGACTCCGCTCGCGAACCCCGGAACGGTGGAGAAGGCCATCCAAGCGGTCGCCACCGCGTACGAGATGCTCCGCGTCGAGAACGGCTACCGATACGACGTCGTCAAGGTCTACCGGCACACGATGTCCGAGGAGACGCTCGACGACCTGGAGTCGCCGGCGATCTTCGTCGTCCGGCCGGAGGCGCAGACCGGATCCATCGTGTGGCAGGACGAGCGCGCGTACCTGGAGACGCTCCGGCTCGACGTCGTCGGCTACCTGCGCGCGGAGGGAGAGAACCCGGAGGACGAGGGGCTCGCCACGAAGGCGGAGGCCTTCCTCTCCGACATGAAGAAGCTGGCGATGGTGGACTCGCAGTTCGGCCTCGGGCCCTCCGGGGAGATCAAGAACTCCCGGATCGTGGCGGACGGCAACGACGCGGCGTGGGACTCCGGCGGAGCGACCGTCGGGATGGGGATAGAGTTGACCGTGTTTTGGGACGGGACGAACCCGTAGGAGGGAGAGCATGGCGAAGAAGTGGAAGATCACGGCGACGGAAAAGATGCCGCCCGGGGCGACCTTGCAGATCGGGGTCGCGCGCTGCGGGAACTTCGGCAAGGTGAAGGATCCCCTCACGGGGAAGATGGTCGACGGCCTGGACCAAGCCGGCCTCGTGGAACTCGCCCCGGGACAGAGCGTCGAGGTCGAGCACGTCGAGTACCCGGAGCGCTTCGACCACGCCGTGGCGGCCGGCTACGCCGTCGTCGAGAAGCTCGGGGCCGACAAGCCGAAGTAGGACCGGAACGGAACGGGCCGAAGGGCCGATAGGAGAAGGCACATGGCTGTTGCACTCGGGAGCGTGAAAGTCAAGGCGGCGGTCGTCAAGGTCGGCCCGTACGTCACCGCGAAGGGAGTCATCACTCCGCTGGACGTCGGACTCACGAAGGGCGGCGTGACGATCGGGCCGAAGGCGACCTACCATCCCATCGAGGGAGATCAGTACCTCGGGGAACTCTCCGGGATCCCGACGAAGCGGGAACTGGAGGTCAAGTTCACGATGACGGAGACGGACTACTCCAAGCTGATGCTCGCGTTCATGATGACTGACGACGTCGCGCACAAGGCCGGGACGACGCCGAACTGGATCATCAACGTGGACGCCGACTCCCCGGAGCAGTACCGGTGCCTCGTCCTCTCCATCGTGGGAGGCGGACTCGGGACCACCGGACTCCGGACGCTCACGTTCTGGCGGACGGTCTGCGTCGCCTGCGACCCGATCCCCTACAAGAAGGACCAGGAGCAGATGTACGCCGTGACGATGCGTGTCTACCAGGAGATCACGGGGACGGCCGTCGACAACTTCTACAATCAGACCGACACCTAAGCGGAGGCGCCGGTCCTGCCGAGGAGGACTCACGTTGGACGCTTACGATCTCATCGACGTACGACTCCCGGTGGAGGTGGGCGGCCGGAAGTTCCACGCCGTCCGCCTCCGCCTCCGGGACGTCCTGCGCATCCTCGTCCGGTTCGACGAGGACCTCCGTCGCTTCGTGGCGGCGGACGAGCCCGACGCCCTTGAGCTTTTCCACTCCCTCGACCTGGAGGCCACGGCGGACCTGTTCGCGTTCGCCCTGGACCCGTACGACCCGACCTTCCTCCGAGAACACCTGGACCTCCAGAAGGCCGGGGAGGTCGCGATCCTCATCGGAGTCGTGAACGACATAGACCGGATCTGGAGCGCCTTGAAGCTCGGCCGGCCTCCTGGAGCGCGGGAGGAGGAGTCGCCTCCGGAGCCGGTGCAGGCACGGCCGCCCCGCGCGTCTCCGCTCGTCCGCGTCATCGACCGGATGGCCGAACGCTACGGGATGGACCCGGTCAAGGTCCTGGACTGGCCCTTCGAGGCCTTCTTGACGCTGGTCGACGCGGCCGACGAGGACGTCGACGCCGTCGCGCGCGCGGCCATGAGCAACGCCGGAATCGACCCCGACCTCCTGGACGACTCCAACATCAAACCGGGCCCGATGCCCGACTTCAACAAGCTGGTGAACTGAGATGGCAGGCGAAGACCTGACGCTCCGAGCGGTCCTGGAGGCGGTCCTCGACGCGAAGGGGTTCGAGGACTTCAAGACGAGAGTGGAGGATGCCGCCGCGACCGCGAAGAAGTCCGGCGGAGGAGCGGAGGAGGCCGGCGGCCACTTCGACCGGCTCGGCAGAATCCTCCCGCGGCAGGCCTTCTCGATGCTCTCTCAGGAGATGCTGCGGAACGCCGGAGTCCAGCAGGGCCTCGGACCGCTGACCCGCGTCTCAACGATAGCGCTCGAATCCCTCGCCGCGGCAGGGCATCTCACGACCGGCGCGCTCGCCGGCGCCACGCTCGGGATCTCCCTCCTCCTCCCGCTCATCGCCGCCCTCGTCATCAAGTCGGACGAGACGGCCGACGCGAGCAAGCGCGTCCAGGTCGACACGGACACGCTCGTCGAGACGTACGAGAAGCTCCGGGCGAAGACGGGACACCTGTCGAAGTCGCAGGAGGAATACCTCAAGGTCCTCAAGGAGGTCCAGGCCGAGGAGCGCAAGCAGGCGGAGGAGGCCATCGAGGCGCAGATCCGGGCGCAGGACAAGCTCATCGCGAGCACGATGTCCTTGTGGGGCGCCACGAAGCTCTACTTCAAAGAGACGCTCGACTTCTACCGCGGGAAGCGGGAGACGCTCTCTCTCGACCAGAGGATGCTCGAGATCACCGAGAAGGCGCGGAAGGAGCAGGAGCGCCTCGCCGCGGAACTGGAGAACCTCCGGAAGGCGCATCAACTCGGCTACAAGAGCGCGCAGGATCAAGCGGCCGCGGAACTGGACGCCGCCGAGAAGGCGAAGGTCGCGGCCGAGAAGGCGGCCGACGCGGCGAAGAAGCTCGCCGAGTACCGGCTCAACCTGTTCCAACGCACGGAGGCGGAACTCGCCCAACTCGCCATCGACCGGGCGGAGACGACGTTCGACCGGGAGAAGGCCATCGCGCGGCAAGAAGCGCTCCTCCTACAGATCCAACTCAGCAGCGCCTTGAAGCTCGGAGCGACCGAGGACCAGATGAACAAGCTCCGGGAGGTCGGGCACCTGCGACTCTTGACCCGGATCCGAGCCGAGGAGAAGAAGTACGCGACGGAGCGGGCCAAGCAGATCGAGGACGGCATCCGGAAGAACCGGGAGGAGGCGGAGGCGGTCATCGCCAACCTGGAGAAGATCCGGGCGCTGGAGAAGGCCGCGCACGACGCCAAGATCGCGGAGCGGCAGGAGACGGCGGACGCGATGGCTCAGACGGCGAACATGGCCGTCTCCGTGTTCGGGAAGAACAAAGCGCTCGCCATAGCGGCCGCCATCGCGGACACGTACGCGGCGGCGAACAAGGCCTTGGCCTCGGGCGCTCCGCCCTGGAACTTCGTCATGATGGCGCTGACGATAGCGATGGGGATAAAGAACGTGCAGTCGATTCGCGCCGCCAGCCCCGAGGGCGGGTTCGACGACCCCGGGAACGACGCCATCGTGAACGAGGCCTTCCGGAACGTCGGCCGGCGGTGGGCGTCCGACATGGTCGGCCTCGCCAAGAGCGGTTTCACGGAGGGACTCTCCACCGCCGGCAGGTCCGGCGGCTCCGTCGTGAATCAAACCCGCATCGACCGCGGGACGCACATCGGGACGGCCAACTTCAACGGCCTGCTCGGGACGCCGAATCAAGCCATCCTCGACCTGGAGCGCCGGATGATCCGGACGCGCCGCGTGGAGAAGCGAACGCAGCGGAGGTCGAAGCTCTAATGCCGACGCGGTTCTACTTCGACGACACGGTCTACTGGAACGGCGGGACCTCCAACCCGGCCGACCCGGCGTACTCCGCGAGTTGGCACGAGACGAACGTCTCGCTGCGCTTGAAGCTCTCAACGTCGAAGAACACGGTCAACTGGAGCGACAACACGATCCAGAAGAACGTCGCCGGCGCGCCGAAGTACGGCCTCATGCGGGTGTACGTCTCCGACCCGTTCCCGAAGGCCTTCACGCTCTCCGGCAAGGTGCGCGGTCAGTTCATGGCGAACGAGCAGGGAGCCGGGAACGACGCTTGCCGCGCGGTCATAATTCGAGTGGCGAGCGGGGACTGCAAGGCCTTCCGCCTGCCGGTCGTCCTCTCCCACCTGCCGGCCGCGGTGGTCAGCGAGTTCAGCGCCGTCGGCGCGCAGAACCGGAACTTCCCGCCCGAGACGCTCATCAACCCCGTCGCGGTCCAGGTCGGGGACCGCCTCGTCGTGGAGGTCGGCGCCGCGTACTTCACGACGTCCTCGGGCGTCGGGACGACGGTCCTCCTCCGGAGCGGCTGCAAGGTGGGGTCGGACGACCTCCCCGTCGATGAGAGCTACACGCTCCCGGAGGCCTCCCCGTGGATAGAGTTCGAGCAGGACTTCCCCGGCGTCGTGACGGTCTCCCCGAAGATGGTGACGCTCGGGACGAAGGTCGGGCCCCTCGTCGGCCTGGACTACTCCTTCGAACTCGTCTCCCCGGACGGGGACATCTACGACGTGACGGAGCGCGTCTCGATGGAGGGGCTCTCCAAGCTGACCCTGACCGTCGAGCGGAACCTCCACGAGTTCCGCGCCGGGGACCTGAGCTTGACCTTCGACGACGGGGACGGGTTCTTCTCCGCCTTGTGGGAGGCCATCGTCCCGGCGGACCTGTGGCGCCTCAACGCGAACCGGGAGGGCGTCCGCCACTTCTCCGGCGTCATCCCTGGCATCGACTCGATCCGCTTCGACCGGAAGCAGCAGACCGTCGAGGTCACGGTCCTGGACCTCTCGAAGCTCCTGGAGGACATCTCCTCCGAGACGGTCGGACGGAACCCCGACGCGTACGCCCTCACCGTCGACGCGGCGGTCAGCGCCACCGTCCTCACCGTGAACGGGACCGCGGACCTCTACAACGGGGACACGCTCAACCTCTCGACGGAACTCACGACGGAGGACGTCACGATAGCGCGCGTCCTGACGACGACGACGATCCAGATCACGAACCCGCTCTCGAACGCCTTCGTCGCGCTCGACACGGTCGTGGTCCTGACCTCCCCGTACTACCGCTCCAAGACGCCGGACTTCCTCATCAACGCGCTGCTCGACGCGGCAGGAGATCGGATCTCCGGCCGATCCATCCGGCTCCAGACCACGAGCACGGTCCACGCCGTCCCGCTTTTCTCGGACATGAACGCCGGCCGGCTCCCCGAGACGAACGTGCCGAAGGCGTGGCTACAGAAGAACGCGAAGAACTTCCTCTACTTCGGGACGGGCGGGACCTCCTGGGAGCAGGTGAACCCCGAGGACGACTGGACGTCCGTGTCGCCGGCGCGCAACTGGATAGACTGGAGCCCCTACCGGACTCAGGCCGAAGGGGAACCGGGAACATTCGCCACAGTGCCATCGGGCATCGATCCGGACAACATAGGGATCGATCTGACTCCGGGCGCCTTCGTGGCCTGGGGTGTAGAAAAGACCACCTTGGCCAAATTAAATAAATGGACCTCGGCTGATGGTCTGAGTTGGAGTTCGAAAACGTTGGTGGCGAATCTCGGAGATGGAGTCACGCACGACATCGACTTCATAGGCGCGGATTACGATCCCATTCGCAACAGAGTGTATTACTTCTGGTGGTCGACGGGTGCAGGAACTCAGGAGTTCGGCTATTGGGATGTGAGCGCCGCGACGAAGGTCGTTCTCGATTCCGCCGATCAGCGATCCGGAACTATTCGCTATTCAAAGGAAGCCGATGCTGTCCTGGTCTACAACGACACGCAGAACCGGGTCGAGATGTGGCGCGACGTCAGCGTCGTGAAGACGTACGCGGGGGCGTACGCGGGGGACTTCGGCCGGGGATTAAGGTGGTCGCGCTACCTGGACGGCGCGTGGTACTGCCTCGCCTATCCGCTCAACCTCCCGACGATCCTCTACTCCGCCGACGACCTGGACACGGTCACGGCCATCGTCCTCGACAACGCCCCCGTGACCGGCGCGACGACGCGGCGGCTCACGATAGTCAACGGGACGATCCGGATCGCCTGCAACTGTATGCCGACGGGAGCGACGAGCCCTCAGTGCCGCTACTTCGTGGGGTCCTCCGGCGTCGGCAGCTTCGCCGGCGTCATCCCGTACGCGAACTTCGAGGGACAGTCCCTCATCAACTCCCTGGACGACCTCGCCATCCTGCTCAACGCCGTCTTCTACGTCGACACGCAGGCGGTCGCGCACTTCGTCCACCGGGAACTCGACTCGGGCGTCCCGCTCAAGCTCCTGGACGACCTCGTGCTGGAACGGGAGGAGGAGCCGATCTGGCTGGAGTTCTACGACTACTGCGAGTTCAAGCTGGAGGACGGGACCGTCGGGAGCGCCGGACAGAAGACCTCCGCCTCTAGGAACCTCACCGTCGACATTCAACTGACGACCTCGTACTCCGTCGCGACGGCCGCGGCGATTTACCTGCTTTCGTTCTACGGGAAGAAGCGGCGCCACAACAAGGTCGACGTCGAGGACGACGGGACGGTGTACGCTCTGCTCGACCCGATCCGACTCGACGGCGTCGACTGGCTGGTCTACTCTGTGGAGCGCGACCTCGCGACGTGGGAGGTCACGCTCGAACTCCTGGAGAACGTCTCATGATCCGCTGGTATCCGATGGCGCGCGCGAAGTCCCGGCTGGCCGGCTTCCCGGTCGTGTATGACCTGACGAAGATCTCCTACCTCGTCGGCGTGTTCCCGCGCTACGACCCCGTCGTCCGCCGCATCGAGACGATAACCCGGGAACTCCGGGAGAAGCGCTTCGCCGTGCGCGTGGCGGCGGAGCTCAACTTCGAGGTCCCGCACTCCAGGGCCCGCAACCTCGTCGCGCGCTGGACCGAGTTCACGGGGAACCTCATCCGGAACGCGAACGACCTCTCCTCTCCGGACTGGACGCTCGGCTTCGCCACCGTGGCGCGGAGCCCGGAGCGGGACCCGGTCGGCCTCCTGGACGCGTGGCGCGTGACGGACGCGGACGCCGCGCACGGCGGGACGATCATCCACAGCACCGTGGATGGCGGCTACGCGGGCCGGCTCTCGTACTTCTTCCGCGCGGACGCCTCCCACCCGACCGGCGCGACGCTGAACGGGCTCGACGCGAACTTCCAGGCCGACGCCTTCTGGCGACACGGCTCGGTGATCTACGACGCCGGGACGGGCCCCTATGCAAATTGGGCGGTCGTCTTGTCCGTCTTCTCGACGGCGGACGTCTTCTCGACGGGGACGGTGGACCTGTACGCGCCGGACGTCCGGGCGATAGTCACGATGCCGGGGACGGACGAGGAGATCCTCGCGGACCTCAAGAACAAGCTGGCGTCGGACGATTGGGACGTCGAGGTCTCCCTCGACGGCGGCCTGACCTGGAGAACGGTGCTGCTGGACTCGCACGAGAAGCTCCGGATGGAGGACAAGTGGGTCGGCTACCGGGAGAACTTCGCCTTCACCTGCGCGAAGGTCATCCGGGACGTCCCGGCGACCCGAGACGGCGTGTGGTAGGAGGAGGAGAGAGATGGCGTTCTACAACGTGAGTGTGAAAAGGGTCCGGCAGTTCCTCATCCTCGTCGAGGCGGATGACGCCGTCTCGGCGGAACAGAAGGCCAAGCAGCGCGTGAAGAACTCGGAAGTCACGGAGTACCGCGAAGTGCTGACCTCCAAGAGCATCCTCGTCGACCCGGACGCGATAGTCTAGGAGCGGAAGTGCCCAACGTCTGCCCCGATCCCGGCTTCGAGCAAGTCCCGTCGCTCTGGACGCTCGGGACAAACTGCGTCTGGAACACGGCCCAGATACAGACAGTCGAAGTGTATTCCGGGTCGCGCGCTCTGATGATTTCGTCCACTAAGATCGGCGTGACAACTCGCTGCGGCTACGCGGAGATCGTCGCGCCCACCGTTCCCGGTTGGTGGTATCGAATCTCGTGCATGCAGAAAAGCAGTTCGACGATTGGCCGGGGTCGGGCTCTCCTGGTCAATGGAATCACCCGACTTCAGTTTGCTCCTTCGACGGCCGCGTGGAAGTTCTGGCAGAGCGCGTGGTTTGTGATTCCCGGAGCGACGGCCGTTATACGATGCACCATGCCGACCGGGATCGCCCCGGTCGTCACGACCTACTGGGACGACATCGTCCTCGATGCGGAAGAGCCGCTCGACCTCGTCGAGCCATCGTCCCTCTCCGGGCGCGCCGCGGCCGGGGATCCGGAGTCACGAATCGCCGCCCCGACGACGCAGGAACGGATCGCGCTCGCCGTCGAGTCCCTCGGAGCGTCCGCGCTCGCGCAGCCCCTGGCCGTCGTGGCGAAACCGTCGAAGTGGAACCCGTAGGAGTCGCAGATGCTACTCGTCGACCCGCAGACCTACGACATGACGATCGAGGCCGGCGACCAGGAGAAGATCAAGTTCACGCTCACGGACTCCACCGGCGCCGCCTACAACGCGACGTCCTGCGCCTTCTCCTTCGTCGCGAAGGCCTCGCTCGACGACGCCATCGGGGCCGCGCTCATCAACGTCTCGACCGGAGCGAACCCGACGCAGTGGGACCTCGCACTGGCCAGCACGGGGATCATCGTTCTGACATTCTTGCCGGCGAACACGAACCTGCTCGGAGGCCGTCGGCTCGTCTACGGTCTCAAGATGACGGACGCGCTTTCGGCGCCGCACACCCCTCGCGTAGCTACAATGGTCGTCCGAAAGAATCCCGTCGTCTAGGAGGACTCCTTGCCGCTCTCCGCCTTGCTCCTCGCGCTCTGTCTCGTCGGGACCGGAGACGGTCCATCCTGGACGTGGATGTGGGACCGCGTCTCGGACGACGACGTCGTCTCGTACCGCGTGGAGATCGCCGCGCGCGTCCCGACGTACTACCCGTGCCTCGGGGAAGACGGAGAGCCGGCTGAGTGCGTGACGTACCCGGCGTGGAGTTCGTTGTCCTGGAGCGTGGCGGAGACGGTCGAGCAGGAGGCCGAGGTCCCGGACGGCTGGTCCCTCTGCTCGACGTGGGACCGCGACGGCGTCCACGGCGCGACGGTTCCAGAGGGCCGAGACGCGCTCCTCTACGTCAACGTGCGAGCGGTCGATGCCACCGGGAACGTCAGCAACTAAGCGGCCGGACGGTCCGGCGATGAAGGCCTGGAGGAAGTGGGAACGCGCGCGAGAAGCGGAGAAGGACCACGAGGGACGGCTCCGGGCGGAGGCCGCGCGGGAGCAGGCGGAGGCGGAGATGGAGGAACGACGGAGGAAGGAGCGGCGATGAAGCCGATAGAGACGACCCCGTTCGACGTCGCGCAGAGGTTCATCGGGATCCGGGAACTGCCCGGGGACTTGAATCACCCGCTCATCCAGTTCTGGCTGTCCCTCTGTTTCGACGGGAAGCTGGACCTCCCGGACTCCGTCGCGTGGTGCAGCGCCTTCATGCAGTTCCCCTTCTGGCTACTCGGGCAGCCGAGGTCCAAGAGCGCCCGGGCCCGCTCCTGGCTCAAGGTCGGGAGGGGCGTGGACTTCGACGCGGCCGAGCCCGGGTTCGACGTCGCGATCCTCTGCCGCGGAGAAGGCAAGCAACCGGGCCCCGAGGTCCTCGACGCTCCGGGTCACGTCGCCCTGTTCGCCGGTTGGGAGGCCGCGACCTCCCGAGTCCTCGTCGTCGGCGGGAATCAGAACGACGAGGTCAACGTCTCCGCGTTCGACGCCGACCGGGTCATCGGGATCCGGCGGTGCAGTCGGATCCTCTGGTAGGAGCGCTCGTGTTTCAGACCGTGGACGCCGGGACGATCTTCGCCTTGACCGTCGTCTTCCTCGCCGGCGCCTTCTGGGGCGTGGCGCTGTTCTACCGCAAGGTCACGAACGACCGGCTCAAGAAGGTGTCGGACGACCAGACCGTGATCCGAGAGACGCTCGTTGACATCCGCGAGCGGGTGGCTACGATAGAAGGGCACTGTGAACGCATGGACTGTCTCAAGGGAGGTCAACCGTGAAGAAGCTCGTCGTCTTGTCCGCGCTCCTGCTCCTCGTCGCCTCGCTCGCGTCCGCGGAGACGCCGAAGAAGGGCAACGTCATCCTGAGCGCCGGCTGGTCCGTCTCGGCTCCGACGGAGGAGACGGACTCGCGCGTCTCGGCTCCGTTCGTCGGCGTGGAGGGGTTCGTCTCCGACAACTTCAGCTTGGGGATCTCCCTCTCGCAGGCGAACACGGAGGAGGCCGAGAAGATCTACGCCGTCACGATGGCGCCGCGGTGGGGGAACTTCTACTTCCCGATCGGGCTCGTCGGCGCGGAGGTCCCGGACCGGACGGCTCCCGTGTGGGGATACACCGGAGGGATCGGCGCCGACTTCTGGAACGGACCGCACCTCGGGCTCTCCGTGTCCGGTCACTACAACTACCTCCAGAGCACGCAGCTTGACGGGAACTTCTTCGAGGTCCGCGGCGCGCTCCGGTTCAAGTTCTGATCGGCGGAGTTCCCGCCGGAAGGAGATCCCGTGTTGAAGTTCCTGCTCGGAGTCCTGAGCTTGACGCCGCTCGCCGGCTACCGCCGCGGGATCGGAGTGGCGGCGCTCGCCGCCTCGGCGCTGATGCGGCACGTCGTCTGCGACCCGACGCTCGGCGCGTCCGTCCCGTTCCTGGCGACGACCTGCTCCGCGGTCCCCGCGTTCGTCTTGACGGTCCTCGACGTCCTCGGCGGCTGGTCCGGCATCGCCGGAGTCACCGCGGCCTCCGCCGCCAGGAAGAAGGCCCCGCCGGCGCCGTAGCTCCGGACCTCCTCCGCCCTCGGCCCCGGCGTCCTCGGTCCCGCCGGCGGTCGACCTGGACCGGCCGGCCCCGGGAGAGATCCCCGGCCGGCCCGGTTCCGGCCCCTCCTCCAGGTCCGGATCCGGCAAGGCCTACACCTTGACCGCCCCGAGATCGTCGTTCCCCGGCTGTCCTACCGTCGCCCCCCGCCGATACCGTGACGGAGCCGTTTAACGGCTCCAGGACGGGCGATCACCGTCCCGAGCCCCTGACACCGGCCCGGGCCCCTTCTCTCGGCTCCGGCTCGCCGCTGCCCGGGGCGGGCCCTCCAGGGGTCCCCGTCATCTTTCCGCCGGGGCCCGAAAAGGGCCCTGCCGATTTTCCCTCCTGGACGCTGGCGCCCGGGGATATACGGCCGTATATTCCCTCCCGGTATGAGGTTACGCCAACGAGGAGGACCCCGATGACCGCTCTCCGCTGCCCGTACCTGCACCCGTGGCTGGTCCCGCTCTCCGCGGACTTCCGGCACTCGCGCTGCCCGACCTGTGACCTGATGGACGTGGACGAGGCGCGGAAGCTCCTCGCCGAGCGCGTCGAGGACGGGCTCCACTTCTCCGCTGAGATGGGCGCGGCCGTCCCGGACCTGGAACTCCGGAAGGCCGCCTAACGAACTGACGCCTCCGGCGCGGAAGGAGGACTGACCGTGGAGATCATCTACGTCGGGGTCCGGCGGACGCCTGGAGGCGAGCCGGCCGTCTTCGTCGAGAGCAGGGAAGGGCAGACCGTCTCCTCCGTGGTCCTGGACCCGGGCCCGAGCCGGCGCCTGTACGACCACTCGCCGGACGGGTTCGAGTGGGGTTACGGCGGGAGCGGGCCGGCGCAACTGGCGCTCGGCATCCTCCTGGACGCGGGGCTCCGGAGCGGGGACCGCTTCACGCGGGCCGGAGAACGGGCCCTCCGGTTCCATCAGGAGTTCAAGCGCCTGTACGTCTCCAGCTTCGCCGCGGAGGGGTTCCGCCTCCGGCTCCAGGACGTCGTCCAGTTCCTTCATTGACCGATGGACACCGGGGCCCCGGCGGGCGTAATATACGGCCGTATATCCCGGCGCGGAGAGCCCGGAGAGGAGGTGGGGACCGTGAGGGCGAGCAGAGGTCCGAAGCGCAAACACCGGACGGCGGAGCAGGCGCTCGACGCCCTCCGTCAGTCCCGGAGGAGGTACGAGGAGACGGAGGCCGGGAAGAAGCGGAGGAAGGACTGGGTCCAGGTCAACCGAGAGAGGATCAACGCCTACAAGCGAGCGTGGAGGAAGGCCCGGGCGTCCGGGTCCGACGTCGCGCGCAGCGCGTAGCAGAAGGAGGACCGAGATGAAAGAGGAGAAGAAGGAGGCGCCGCCGGCCGCCGTGGCTCCGGTTCCCGCGACGACGGCGCTCGCGCCGATCCCGCCTCACGTCGACGAGGAGGACCGGCTCGCGCGGTGGGCGGCCGAGGAGAACCTCGCGCGGATGGCGGTCGTCGACCCGGAGAAGGTCGAGCGGGCCCTCGTCGCGCTCGCCAAAGTGATGAAGACGATGAGGGAGATCGCGATCCAGGACACCGCGGGAATCGACTGGACGCTCTACCGGGACGCGGACGGCCGCGAGGTCGCCGTCATGCGGGACAGCGGCGCGGTCAAGGCGCGCAAGTGGCTCGGGATCTCCATCACCGGCCACCGGCCGCCCGACGGCTCCGGCGCGGAGGGCCCGCGCGTTTACCTGGAGACCGTGGACGAGGGCGGCGGGAAGTCCAAGAAGGTCCAGGTCGTCGACGGGATCGCCGACGGCTACTGCGCGCGGACCGGAGAGCGCATCGAGGCGCTCTACTTCGCCGTCCGGAACGAGCCGAAGGAGTTCACCGGACGGAAGCACCCCGTCACGAAGCTCTCGAACCTCACGGACCTGCTCTCGACCTGGAGGACCGGCATGGACGCGAAGGTCGTCCGGATCCTCGGCGGGATCCGGAAGGTCCCGAAGGAGGACCTCCGCGGCTACGGCGTGGACGTCTCCAAGTGTTACCTCGGCCACGGCTACGGCGCCGGCGCAGACCGCGCGGCCGCCGGCGCGGCGGTCGGGGAACTCGGGGACCGGATCCACGCCCTGCGCCAGTCCGTCATCCGGAGGACCGGCGGAGACCTGGACAAGGGGAAGAAGCTCGTCAAGCAGATCACGTCCTCCCCGCCCTCCAAGAAGAACCCGAAGGGGTTCCCCGGCTTCGAGTCCCTGGACCGCCTCACGCTCGGCTGGCAGGTGGACAACGCCTGGAGCAACCTCAAGGCGCACCCGCAGTACGGCAACCGCGCGCTCGGCTGGCCGGAGGACGTCGAGAACGCGCCCGAGAACGGGAAGAACATCGGGGACGAGAACGTCACGCCGCCCGAGAACGGGGCGCGCGAGCCGGGAGAGGAGCCCTGATGGCGAGGACCATCCGGACCTATTACGTCGAGGGAACCTCCGGCAAGGAGGCCCGCGCCATGGTGGAACTGGACGACAAGGACCTCCGGACGCTCGACGTCCTGGAGCCGGGGTGGTCTCCTTCGGGCGCGTTCAAGAAGGATCCCGGGGAGGCCTTGACGAAGCTCTGCGACCACAACCTCAAGGCGGCCGTCCGCGTGGTCCTGGAGGCCGGCCTCGTCGAGATCTGCCGCACCGCCCTGGACCGCGTCCAGGAGTGGAGCAAGGCGGCGCGGACCGTCCGGAAGGCGCCGCTCGGGATCTGGACGGCCGAGCCGGAGAAGGAGGAAGAAGCGGACTGAGGACCTCCCCGGCGGGAGGGCACGGGGAACGGGCCCGCCGGGGCCTCCTTGTCCCGTTCCCCGTTTCAACGGAGGACCGAGAATGGAACACGCGTTGACGAAAGAGTTCGACCGGAGACGCGCGGAACACTTCCGGCGCGAGGTCGAGAAGCGAGAGAGCAGGGAGAGGAACCGCGCCACCGAACGGAACCCCATCGCGAGCAACATCAACCGGGCCTGCGTCCGGGAGATGGTCCTCGCCATGAAGCACCCGGTCGAAAAGATCGTCCGGGACCCCGACCGCCTGGAGCGGTTCGAGGACGCCGTCGAGGTCGCCAAGCGGACCCGGCGGGAACTGGAGGACCTCGGCTTCGAGGTCACGGACGTGGAGACCGCCATCCCTCCGGTCCGCGGCCGGACGGGACAGATCGTCCTCACCGGCATCGTCGACTTCGTCGTCCGCCTGGACGGGAAGCGCTACGCCGTGGAGGTCAAGTCCCCGCACCCGCTCGTCTTCGAGCGCGTCGAGACGCTCGAAGATCTGGACCGCTGGTGGTGGACGCGGAAGTGGGTCGACCAGATCATCGCCTACCTCTACGCCAACAACCTAGAGGAAGGGTTCCTCCTCATCGTGGCGCTCGGCGCGAAGAAGTGGATCCACGTCGACCTCAACGACGCCGCGCTCCTGGAGCGGGCCGAGTCGGCGCTCCAACTCGTCGAGAAGGCCGCCGACGCCCACCGCAGCGGCTACCTCCCCGGCTTCGCGAAGGACCCGGACGACTGCCGTTCCTGCTGGGCGTTCGGAACGGTCTGTCAACCCCCGATCGAGGAGCAGGCCGCTGGCGTCCTGGACGACGAGGAGTTCTATGCGATCGCGCTGCGTGCCGAGGAGATCAAGCCCTACCATTCCGAGTACGAGGCGCTGTGGAAGAGGATCCGGGAAGTGGTCAAGGCGACCGGACTCCCGCGGGTGCTGTGCCGGGACGTGGCCTTCAGCGTGGCCGAGAAGCCCGTCAAGGAGTATACGGTCAAAGCGCGCGTCGATCGGATCGTGAAGATGTTCCGGGTCGGAAAGAAGGAAGAGGAGGGCGCGGCTTGAAACCTGGGGAAGCGATCACCGATCGACCCAGCAAGTCCGACACGGAGCAGATGGAGCGGGAGAGCCGCATCTCTCGCTCGATCTCTACCTGGTCTGCCAGCAGAACTTTCGTCGTTCCGGGCTTTGGCAACCACTCTTGCACCTGGGCCCTTTGCCACTTCCTCAGGAACGACTACGGCAACGAAACTCTGGGCCCGGCCAAGCCGGTCATCGAGTGCCGGCACGGCCTGACGGTCCGAATATCGATCGATCGGGCGCAGCAACTGTATGAGCTTGCCACCAAGGAGGACCGATGAAGAGGAAGGAAACGCCCGCTCCCGAGATCACCGTCCTGCCTCCAATGGAGCGCGTCGAGTTCCCGGTTCGCAGGGACTTGGCGATTCGGCTCCGGGAACTGGCGACGGGGCTCGTCGTCAACTCTCCGGTGACGCTCGCGGCAGGGAACGCCTTCGTGCTCCGCGTGAAGGCGAAATACCAGGAGTGCCACGGCGCCTACAAAAAGATCGTCGATCCCCTGGAGGAATCCAAGAAGAACACTAAACTCCTCTTCGACCCGGTCCTCACGGCGCTGGCCGAATCGGAACGGATCGGGAAAGAGAAGGTCGGAACGTACTTGCTGGCCGAAAAGCACCGCATCGAGAAGGAGCAAGGGGAGGCGAAGGAGAAAGCCGACCGTGCCGCGAAAGAGGCCGAGGACAAGCGGCAGAAGGATGCCGACGCGGCGGCCGCGGAAGCCAAGAAAGAATCGACGAGGGAGGCGAAGGCGGCCGGGCTCACGAAGGAAGAGGTCAAGGAATACGCCGCCCTGGAAGCCGAAGGCGCCCGAGCGAAGGTCCTCGAAGCGCCGCTCCCCATCGTCCAGTCTGCGACCATCGCTCCGGTACGGAAGTCCTTCGCGACGGAAGATGGACGGATGAACGCGCAGTTCGAGTACGACTACGAGCTCCAGGACGTGGTGGCGCTCAACGCCGCCCGCCCGGACCTTGTGGAGAAGACGCCTCGGCGTCGCATGATCCTGGAAGTGCTGAAGGCCACGAACGGCGCGCCTATCCCCGGTCTGCGCGTCGTCGA
>Ga0315291_10001483_pt1 | contig 31411 bp, 28 predicted proteins | sample YL17G12_20_MG_FD_203070 | JGI IMG/M metagenome (GOLD analysis project Ga0315291, IMG submission 203070) | Sediment microbial communities from Yellowstone Lake, YNP, Wyoming, USA - YL17G12_20 | ecosystem: Environmental > Aquatic > Freshwater > Lake > Sediment | place: USA: Wyoming | collected...
CTGCTGAAGGCACTTGTTGGCGCTAAAGAAGCCAGAGTGCGAGGGCGTGCAGCAGAGGCGCTTGGGCGTATAGGAAGCAAGAATGCGGTCGAGCCGTTATTGAAGGCATTAGCGACTGATAAGGCAGCTTTAGTGCGAGGGAGAGCAGGGTATGCTCTTGGGCGTATAGGAAGCGAGAAGGCGGTCGAGCCGTTATTGAAGGCATTAGCGACTGATAAGGAAGCTTTAGTGCGAGGGAGAGCAGGGTATGCTCTTGGGCGTATAGGAAGCGAGAAGGCGGTCGAGACGTTATTGAAAGCCTTAGCGACTGATGAGGATAGCGATGTGCGATGGAGCGCAGCGGATGCTCTTGGGCGTATAGGAAGCGAGAAGGCGGTCGAGCCGTTATTGAAGGTCTTAGCGACTGATGAGGATAGTGATGTGCGATGGAGCGAAGCGGATGCTCTTGGGCGTATAGGAAGCGAGAAGGCGGTCGAGACGTTATTGAAGGCCTTAGCGACTGATAAGGATAGTGATGTGCGATGGATCGCAGCGGTTGCTCTTGGGCGTATAGGAAGCGAGAAGGCGGTCGAGCCGTTATTGAAGGCCTTAGCGACTGATAAGGAAGCTGTAGTGCGAGGGAGAGCAGCGAATGCTCTTGGGAGTATAGGAAGTGAGAAGGCAATTGAAGGGCTGAAGGCGGCACTTAAGGATGAAGGACAAGACTGGGGAGATAAGGTGAAAGATGTGGCATTTGCGTCTTTGGAGAAGATTAGCGGGAGGTCAAAGAAGAGAATTGGATTCCCGCCTGCGCGGGAATGACAAACTGATGCGCGGGAATGACAAACTGATGCGCGGGAATGACAAAACGGTGCGAGGGAATGACAAAAAGGAGAACCCTGCCATAAATGGCGGGGCTAAACCCTTCGACAGGCTCAGGGCAGGCAACCCGCCGTAAAACGGCGGGCTAAATAAATCCCCCAAAAAACATCAGGAGAGGTCTATTTTTGAATAGATTTCTCCGCTCCGTCCCGACAAAGTCGGGACTTCGGTCGAAATGACGGTGGAGCTTTTCTACAGAGCAAGTCAGTAATCAATATATTGAGGGAGATTTTTGATGTGTATTAATCTGGTGGTTTCACCGGCGTGCTCAAGTTCTATACGAATATAATCTACCGCCTGCAGGGCCGATTCGATTTTGTCAGCCCACTCAATCAGCACAACCGACTGTGAATAACAAAGCTCATCAAAACCGAGCATCTCAAACTCAGCGATGGAATTCAGCCGGTAAGCATCTATATGGAAAATATCGAAGCGGCCTGAATATTCATTTATTATGACAAAGGTGGGGCTATTGACCTGCGTGCTCTCTTTTGCTCCGGCGCCTGCCGCAATTCCCTTAATCAGGTGCGTTTTTCCGCTCCCGAGCAGGCCGCAAATGGCTATAACTTCGCCGCCTTTTAATTTCCGGCCTATCCTGCAACCGATTTCAATCGTCTGCCCAGGCGACTGTGATGTAATTTCCAAATCTATCACGAAAAATTAAAAATAAAAAATAAAAAATAAAAATTGTGGAATCCACCTTCGGCGAATGACTTCCTCAATTTTACATTTTGCATTTGCTTTGTAGAAAAGAGTACAGAATGTCATTTCGAGCGAGCCGTAGGCGAGTCGAGAAATCAGTTTTTGAATAGATTTCTCCACTTCGCGGCACTCTGTGCCGCTTCGGTCGAAATGACGGTAGGTCCTTTCTACAAAGCATTTTGATTTTTGAATTTTAATCGTCACTTTCCCAACTGGGCAGGATAGTAGTAGCCCATCGTCTGAGCAACAACACCAAGCCGGTACTGATGGTCCTGCATAAGACAGGTCCGCCGCTCGGAGGCAGGTATGGTGGCGACGTAAATGCGAAGCTCGCCCTTAAGAGCGGTTATAACTTCCTCTCGATGGTCGCCCAGGCAATCGACTACGGCAACGACACGACCACCTATCGGCTGAATCTCTTTGCCGCCCCAGTCGCTGATTGCGTTGTCAAGGACCACTTCTTTTTGCGGGTCAGCATCCCACCAGACCGGCCGCGGGTTAAGGTTTCCCGCTTCAAAAAACTTAATCAACTGCCCATTCGCACTATAAAGCCACCGCTCCTTCAAATCCCTCTCGCCGGCAAAAACCTCCATACCGGGGAACTCGCCGAGGATGTCACCGACCATACCCTGATTGTGAATGTGGCGTGTGGGTTTTTTGTGTGCCCAGAGCTTACGGCCGCTCTTGGCATCCACCACACAGATTCCATCGGTCTCCAGGCGCCTTTCGATGCCATAAAAAATCTCAAGGCCGGGATTGTTCGGGTCAATGTCGGCAACATAACAAACATCAGGATGCCCCATCTCCAGCGTCCACAGCCCCTTGCCGTTATCGTCCAGCACCGCCGCCCCGATGACCAGCTCGTCCCGGCCATCCTCGTCAACATCCGCACTAATCAATCCGTGCGAACCCTGGCCATCATACTTTTTTTCTTCCTGAGGTGATTCCCAGTACCAGATTTGATTAAAATCTTTGTCCAGCGCCCTGGTTTTAATCAGATTATATGTCCCTCGCTGCATAATCAATGATGGCCTCTTGCCGTCAAGATATGCAACGGCAAGAAAATTACGACAGTAATAGTTATAATCGGGAAAGCCATCCCTTGTAAGCCAGTCGGTCTTTGCAACAACCTGGCCGCTCTGCCCATCGAGCTTGACCAGAAATTCAGGGCCTGTTGTAACAAGTCCCTTTTCATCCCGCGGGTCGCCAACGCCCGCCTTACAATAGACCTCGGCCTTGCCGTCGCCATCAACGTCATAGACAATCCAGGGCGAATACCAAATTCCCGCCTCAATCGACCAGCCCATATCATAGCGCCACATCATCGTGCCATCCAAACGATACGCCTCGAGCTTATAGGTTGTCGGACTTTGCTTCCAATAGCCGGGCTGCTGATAAGGGTCGGTGTTAAAATCCGGCTGCTTTATGACAAACTCGTAAGAGCCATCGCCATCCAGGTCGCCAATACCAACCTTCTGAAAATCATAATCGCCCTTCAGCGGGATGCTGATATAAGGTTTTGGCGGGCTGACCATAACAATTGTGACCCGGCCTAATCGGTCAGATGTACCTGCACCATCCCGGCTATACTTATAAAGTTCGTATATGCAGGATTTTCGCCGCGGCTCCCCAAGAGTTTTATCCACAAAGTTAGTCAGCCGACACGGGTTATCTTTCGTTAAGACTTTGGCTTCGCTGTCATCTGATTCCACAGGGCGGCGTCTGATTTCAAAAGCAATATCCTGTGGGTCATCCACAAGCAGCCGCCAGCTCAGGAAAACCGAACCATCCTGACATTCGAGGGCAACCAGCCCGCGGTCCAGTTTCTCGCTGCCCATTGCAGACGAAGACGAAACAAAAAACACAATTACCCAGATAAACGTCAATCGAACTCTCATAATTCATACCTCCCTAACACCTTCTGCTGGAAATTATCCGTCAATCCCTCAAATGGTCGTAGCCCTTCGGTTCAAGCTTACAAACTCGGCCATCCGGCATTTTTATCTGCATTTTTTTGGCATCGGTAATGGTCCCGATTCTTGTAACCGGCACCGGATCTGACCAATTCGCCAGCAGCATTTCGCAATCTTTGGGCGAGAGGGTAAAAAGCAGCTCAAAATCCTCGCCATCATTGAGGGCCGAACTTAGCGGGTCTTTAGTTTTTCGGGCAGCATCCGATATGGGAATCTGCCCGGCATCCACAACAGCCCCCACGCTGCTCTGGCGGCAGATTCGATTCAGGTCGCTACTAAGCCCATCACTAATATCAATCATCGAATGCAGATTGACCATTTGAGCGATTTTTATCGCCTCCTTGACCCGCGGCTCAAATCTTAAATGCCTGCCGAGACCCGCGCCGCCAAGCGAACCAGTCACGCAGATACAGTCGCCCACCTTCGCACCGGACCGTTTTACAGGCTTATTACCCGCCTGCCTGCTGAGCATCGCTATACTTATTGCAAACGGCTCTTTTTTCTTCCACTTTGTAATGTCCCCGCCGACAAGGGCACAGCCAAATTTCTCACCTGCAAGAGTAATCCCTGCGTGGAGATGCTTTAATTCTTTGGCGCCAAACTTCTTCGGAAGCGCAACGGACACGACAGCAGCGACAGGCACAGTCGCCATTGCGGCGCAGTCGCTGATGTTCACCGCCATAGCTTTATATCCCACCTGTTTCAAAGTGGTTTTCCTGAGGTTGAAGTGCACGCCGTCTAAAAGCATATCAGTGGTGATAAAGACCGGCACATCATCCCCGAACTGAATCTGGGCCATATCATCGCCGATGCCGATAGGAAAATCACTTACAGATAACTTATTTTGGCGGGCAAACCAGGTGGTTATTTGGTCTTCACCGTTACTCATCGCTGCCCCAAGCGCTTATTCCAGTAAGCGATTTGCTGTTTTGCCTGCTGCGGCCCCGCTGCGCCCTCGGTGACATATTTGCCGACGACATTTGCCGCACCGAGATTTTGATATACATCCGCTTCGACAGCGGGGCAATACTGCTTGAATTCGTCCAAACTAATCGCAGCCAACTTTTTATTTGCCTTCTCACAATAAGCAACCAACAAGCCGACAATCCCGTGCGCTTCTCGGAAGGCAACGCCCTTTCCAACCAGGTATTCCGCCAGCGAAGTAGCATCAAGGAATCCTTCTTCCATACCGGCGGAGATTCTCTTTGTGTCGAATTTCGCATGCGAAACAACGCCCTGCATCATATCCAGGCAGGCCTCAACCGTATCGCCGGCAGCAAAGACGTGAATTTTGTCTTCCTGCAAATCGCGATTGTAGCCCGACGGCTGAGCCTTCAGAACCGTCAGTATCCCAACCAATGAGCCATAGACCAAACCGGTCTTCGCACGAACCAGCTCCAGAACATCGGGGTTACGTTTCTGCGGCATCATACTCGATGAGGTGCAAAAGCTGTCATCAAGCTGCACGAAGCCAAACTCGTTCGAGGAGTAGATTATCCAATCCTCCGCCAGCCGCGAGAGATGCGTTGCAATAAGCGCACAATCGAAAATGAATTCCGCGCAGAAGTCCCTGTCGCTTACCGCATCTATGCTGTTGTAGCCGATGTCCAAAAAGCCCAATTGCTTTGCCGTGCTTTTCCTATCCAACGGCAGCGTTGAACCCGCCAGGGCGCCGCTTCCCAAAGGTGAAATATCGAGCAAAGCACGGCAATTTTTGAGTCGAACAAAATCCCGCTCAAACTGCTCCACAAAACTCAACAGGTAAGAGGCCACAACAATCGGCTGGGCGCGCTGCAGGTGCGTATAGCCGGGCATTATGTCTTCAGCGTGCTTTTCCGCCAGCTTGACGAACGCCTGCTGGAGCAGCGTTATTTTGGCCTGCAGAATCTCTATCCGGTCCCGCATCCAGAGGCGGATGTCGGTAGCGACCTGGTCGTTTCGGCTTCTACCGGTATGGAGTTTTTTACCTGCTTCGCCTATTTTCGCCACCAGAGCGGCCTCGATTGCCATATGGATGTCTTCGAATTTTTTTTTGAATTTGAACCGCCCTTCCGCGATTTCCTGCGATATTTCGATAAGGCCTTCCTTGATGGCTTTGAACTCGTCTTTGGAAATCAGCTTCTGGTCCGCGAGCATTTGCGCGTGGGCAATCGAGCCGACGATATCATATTTATACAGCCGTTTGTCCACGGACAGCGACTGAACAAAATCGACCATAAGTCTGTCAGGCTCGCCGGACAGCCGCTTTTCCCAGCTTTTTTCTGCTTCGACCATTTTGCCCGCTCCAAAAATAAATTCGTTTCAGTAAATCATACGCCCCCGCCCCTGCTATGTCAAGATTAACCATCCTCAAACTCGGGACAGGAAGGGAACATCGTATCCCACTGGTGAGGATACGATGTATGACGGATAGATGCTTTAAGGAGCTAAAGAGAACATGGCGGGGGCTGGGGGTAAAGCCCCTGCGGCATGGAGATATTCTTGCAGTAAAGAACACCTAATTATCCCCTTGTGCAGGTGTCATTCCCTCCGCCCACGGGCCAAGTCGGGGCAGGTCATAGGAGTTACGCTTCGATTTTGTCGATGGTTACTTCGAGGTATTTCTGGCGGTGGCCGATGCGCTTTTTGCTGCTCTTGCGTCTGCGAAAGTGCATCGGGTAGAGCTTTTTGCCTTTTACGACCGCCTCCTGGGCGGTTGTCTTAAATGAGGCAATAACCTTCGCGCCTTCCAGATATGGTGTGCCGATTTTGACCTTTTCGCCGTCGCCTATAAGCAGGACTTTGTTCAGCTCAATCGTCTTGGCGTCAGGTTCAACGTCGGTCAGCTCGATATTCAAGCGGTCGCCCTGGGCGACCTTATACTGTTTTCCGCCTTGTTCGATTATTGCGTACACTGCAAAAACTCCTACTTTCGATATTTAAGAATTTGAACGAATGTAGTATTTTAAGCATTCAGAATTTTTTGTAAAGCAAATTACCCGATATTTTTGTATTCTATTTACCGTCCGCCAGGCAGTCCTGGCGGACACAATGCGGCATACGAAATACGATATACGAGATACGAACTATGCAGTTAGCTATGATACAGGACAAAATTGTGCCTTTGGACGAGCTTGAGCCGGTTTATCTCGACCGCGGAGTTTTCTTCGGCGACGGGGTTTATGAGGTAATCCGCAGCTACAACGGCAAAATCTTTGCGTTCGAAGAGCACCTGCAGCGGTTCGGCAACAGCCTGTCCGGCATAGGAATGACCGGCGTGGACATCAACGAGGTCCGCTCGCGTGTTCGCAAGGCCTTCGATGAGGCCGGCATCGCCAACGCGAAGATATATTTTCACATTACTCGCGGCTCCGGTCCGCGTGACCATATCGGCGAGACGGACTTAAAACCCAATTTTTTTCTGACCATTAGCGAGCTGGGTGATGACACAGAGGTGAAGACAAAAGGCATCGCCGTTTCGACCCATCCGGATTGGCGGTGGAAAAGATGCGACATAAAATCACTTAACCTGCTGGCCAATGTCCTTGCCCGCAGGGATGCCGCGGCAAAGGGCTGCGATGAGGCGATACTGGTTGATGAATCCGGCTTTATAACCGAAGGGTCAAGCTCGGCGTTCTTCGCAATCATCAGGCGAACGCTGCAAACCACCCCTCTGACGGCTAATGTCCTGCCTTCGATAACCCGCAAGTTTGTTATAAGGGCAGCCCAAAATGTCGGGCTGGCAGTAGTTGAAGAATCCCTTACGCCGGGGCAGGCGGACAGCGCAGATGAGCTTTTCATCGGCGTAACTACCAGGGACATCGTGCCGGTAGTGAAGTTCGACGACAAACCGATTGGCGACGGCAGGCCCGGCAAATATACAAAGCTGCTTATCCAGGAATTCCGCAAGTTCACCATATAGGGCCTTTATTGTGGTCCTGCAAGGTAAGCGGCTCTATACACTTTGCAATTATCCTCTGAAGAGCAGCACAAATGCTATAATACACACCAGAGCGACGGTGCCTGGTACGAGGAAGATAGACCGCCAATGGAACTTGCCTTCTTTTCTGAATTTGTCCATCACAATGCCGGCGGTTTGCGTCCCCAAAAACAGCCCTACGCCGGTGGTAGCAGCAAAGATAAGCGCCTGCATTGAGCTGCGTATTTCCTCACGTGCCACCGTGTTTGCAAAGATTTGTCCTGCAATGACAAAAAGGACATAAGCCAGTCCGTGCAGCGACTGTCCCGTCACTATCAGCCATCTGGACTTTGCCCCGATATAAATGATATACATTATCACCCAACAGCTCGCGCCGACTGTCAGCGTCCATTTGTATCCCAGTTTGTTGAGAAGGAAGCCCAGCAAAAAGAATGTTGCGATGGCCTGGACGGCCTGTGCTACTGCCATCGAGGCAGGGACATTTTTGCCCGGTATTCCCATATCCTGCATAAACTGAGCCGTGCCAAGAAAATAAAATTGCATCAAGCCGAACACTATCATCGAAATAACAAAGAAGATAAGGAAGTTGGTTTCACCGAGCATTCCCATTGCTTTTAGTATGGGCGCAGTGCCTGTTTTTGCAGGCGGCGTCGCCGGAAGTAATAAGCAGCTCATGGCCATAATTATTGACAGGACTGCGGCAAGGTAGAGACAGTCCCGGCCCTGCTCCGCCGTCTTGAATTTCCATCGCCAGCCCGTAAGAAAATATCCCACCAGCGCCCAGGCAATAGGAGCCCAGATGAAAACCTTGCCCTGGTCGCCGACGCCCGAGACTTTTGAGAAAAGGACCGAGTTGACTAAAGGTAAGGTGGCAGCGTAACAAAGTGAATACAGGAGCATAACGGTGAATAAACTCTTGAAAGTTGTCTTGCGAACGGCGATAAACATCAGCACTGCGCCGATTAGATGTGCTGTCGCCAAAATCCACTCGGTGTTAAGATACTTGTCTGCGAGCTGCCCTGCAATCAACGGCGAGATGATACACGCAAGAGGCAGGGTCGCATAAATCCAGCCGGTCTGTTTGCTGCTCATTTTCAAAGGCCCTAACAGCCGCGTTGCAAGCACCGGAAGCCACGCCCCCCAGACAGCGTATTCGAGGAACATTACCAAACTTAGACTCAAATATAATTGCCAGCTCATTTCGGTTCTCCTTAACCCACTCGTAGTTCATTGTTCATTGTTGCAGCCGCTCGGCTGCCAGCTTGATGTCACCGAATCGGTCGTCACCTGCCTCGCGCTCGATTGCGAGGACTCCCTTAAAGCCGATTTCTTTTAGCGTATTCAAGAACCTCTCACTTCCCACCTCGCCGTTTCCCCAGGGGACCTCCGCCCCCCAGGTGCCCGGCTGTTTTGTGCGAATCGCATCTTTAATATGGATGTGCCTGACCCACTTTGCCAATACCTTCACCGCCCTGGTCGGCTCTCCTTTGTCATAGAGAATCATATTCGCGGGGTCGAAGTTCACGCCTATCGCCGGGTGATTAAGCTGCTCAAGAAAATGCCGCAGCTCCTCCGCAGTTTCCTGGCCCGTCTCCAGCAGTAACGTAATGCCTTTTTCTTTCGCCGCGTCTGCCAGGGATTTTATGCGGTCGTAGAATTTCTTTGTGTATGCCGGATTGCCCTGGTCGATAAACCCGGCGTGCATTGACAGGTATTTTACGCCCAATTTTGCCGTTACTTCGGCTGCACCGGTAAAGAGCTTGCGGTTCCGCTCCCAGTCTTTATCCGGGGTGATGCCGCCCGTTACTTTTATGCTCTCGAGCGTTATGTAATCTTCCTGCGGGAAGTCTATCATTGTGCTGCTGATGGTCCACCTCTGCTTCCGGACTGCCGCAAGATAATCGCGTCCTTTGTCCTCCAGGGCGGGCCTTACCGCAAGGTGGATGTGCTCAATACCTATTTTTTTCATTGCCTCCGCCACGCCGTTGATGTCGGTCCGAAGCGACCAGCTGCAAACTCCTACAGGCCAATCCTTGCATTTCATTGTCCGTTCTCCAACCTCAATCCCGTTTTTCACTTGATTAAAGCCATCTTCATTTTCCTGGCGGACCTCTTTTCCGCCTCTACAATCTTAACCGAGTCCCTTGACTGCTCCAGCGTTGTCACCGGCTCAACTTCTTCACCGCGTAGTAATTTTACAAAATACTCTGTCTGGCGAATATAGCCATCTCCTTTTTCGACTTGCGGCGTAAATGGCTCTCCTTCCGCCGGACACACCTTAAAGTTTGGCTGCCGCGTCAGGTCATAAACAATCGTTGCCCTCTCCATCGCGATATTGAAGCTCATCTCAAACCCGAATGTCGGCATCATTGCCCAGCCGCCCTCCGCCGTTACGCTCTTGCCGTCATCATACACGTATTGTGTCACTATGTGCAGTAATTGGCCGCTGATGTCCCTGGCCGCAAAGCTGGAAACCGCGATTGGCGCGCCGAATAGATACTGCACGTAGTCCGTATCGTGGATGTGCAGGTCCAATGCTACTCCGCCGCTGCGTTCTTCATCGAGAAACCAGTTGTCTATGCTCCATCGCGGCACTGCGCCGAGCCGCTGGAACGTCGCTGCGATGACCCCGCCATATTGGCCGCTATCGACTATCTCTTTGGCCCTGGCGTATTCCGGCCAGAACCGCACGCAGTGCCCGATTTGCAGTATTCTCTTGCTGCGTTCAGCGGCCCCTATCATACGGTTGCAGTCCTTCACATTCAGCGCCATCGGCTTCTCGCACAGGACGTGGACGCCGGCCTTTAGCGCCTTTATCGAATGCTCCGCGTGCAGGTACGTGGGCAGTGTAATCGAGACCGCATCCAGCTTTGCACTTTTAAGCATCTTGTTGAAATCCGCGTATATCTCTGCGCTGCTGAAATCGACCGCCCCTTCCGCCCCCTCGATATTGCCCACCGCTCGCTTTGTATCTTCAACAATATTTGGGTTTGTGTCGCAGATTGCCGCCACCCGGGCATCTTCTATCGCTTTCCAGCACCGATAGTGCATCCTGCCCATAAACCCGAATCCCACAATGCCGACCCTGAGCATATCTTTAATCCTCAATCTTTCTATGCAATGTCGCTTCTACTTTTTCTTTCCATACGATTGTCGCGGTCCTTTTGGCATTAGCGTATAGCAAAACAAGGAAAAAGTAAAAAGGAAAAAGTAAAAATGCAAAAGGCGCGGTTTGACGGGAAAAAAACCGTGAATCTCCGCAGTTAATTCTTATAATCATCCAGGTCGGGTCCAAAATTGTGAATCTCTGAGTTCCGGGTCGCTGAAAGCCCGCCAACGGCGGGGCAGAACGAAGATACGCCATCTGGCGGAGTAAATTGGAAATCGAAAATCGTAAATCGAAAATCCTTTGTGTCCTGGGTGATTTATGACTCCCAAAGAGCGGATTTATGCGATTATCGAAGGCAAGCCTTGCGACCGTCCTGCCGTTACGCCGATATTTATGTCCTGGGCGGCCAATTTCATCGGGCGCTGCTACAGAGATTACTACCTTGATGGCGATGTCCTGGTGGAGGCCCAGCTTGCCGTCGCCGGGGCGTTCAACATCGACCAGGTAAGCGCCATAAGCGACCCCTGGCGGGAGGCATCCGCTTATGGAATGGAATTTGAGTATCCTGAGGACGGCGTCGGCAAGCCCAAAGGCATCCTGATAAAAACGCCCGATGAGATATCAAAGATAAAGCCGTTTGCTATTGAAGAGGCCCCGCGGACAAAGCAGCGAATTGAAAGTGTCCGCAAGATGACTGCTCGGGTCGGACAGACCCACAGCGTTCTTGGCTGGGTGGAAGGCCCGCTGGCAGAATATGCGGACCTGCGAGGCGTCGAAAATACTATGTTTGATTTGGCCGACAGGCCCGAAGTTTTTGTCAAAGCGGGCGAGGTCATCATTCGGAACCAGATTGCATTTGCGATTGCCCAGGTCAAGGCGGGCGCCGATATGATTGGGGTTGGTGACTCCGTGGCAAGTCTAATCGCACCGGCTATGTATGGGCGGTACGTTCTGCCGCTTGAGCAAAAGCTGTTTGACGCTATTCATAATGCCGGCGCCGCTGTGAAACTGCACATCTGCGGCAACATAAAGAACCACGTTGAACTTATAGCTAAGGGCGGCGTGGATATTATTGATGTGGACTGGATGGTGCCGCTCGACCAGACACGGAAGCTTATAGGGGCCGATATTACCCTGTGCGGCAATTTCGACCCATCGGGTGTTTTGCTGCAGGGTACGCCGCAGAGTGTCGCAGAAGCTGCGAGGAAGTGCATAAAGGCCGGCGGGCGCAAATTCATTTTGATGCCCGGCTGTGAAGTCCCGCCCGGCACGCCGGAGCAAAATATACGTGCATTTTGTCCCTGCGATGGGTGTTTGCTCAGGAAGGAATTGAAGTGTTAGCTCGGGCGTTTTACTGTTTGTTGAAAGCGAGGTTGTTATGAGTGAGCTGCTATATATCAAAGCGTCGCCTATGGGCGAACTTTCTTATTCAATTGCCGTAGCGGATGCATTTGTGGATGCATATCTTCAGGCACATCCGGACGACAAAGTCAGGATAGTTGATATTTTCAAAAAGCGGCTCCCTGCCTTTGATTTTAAGGCGGCTTCCGCGAAATACAAAATAATGCACAACAAAGAGCATTCTCCGGAGGACCGCCGGATATGGAGCGGGATCGTTTCCATAATTGAGGAGTTCAAGTCGGCGGACAAATACGTCATCGCGGCCCCAATGTGGAACTTCTCGATTCCCTATCGATTGAAGCAGTATATAGATATTCTCGTCCAGCCTGGCTACACCTTCACTGTTGACAATGCTGGAAATTACCAGGGATTAGTCAAGGATAGGCCGGTTTTTGTCGCCTACGCACGCGGCGGCGAATATCCGCCCGGAACGGCCGGCGAGGCATTTGACCTGCAAAAGAAGTATCTTGAGCTGATACTTGCCTTCATCGGCTTCAGCGGAATCCAGTCGGTAGTGGTTGAACCTACGCTCGCGAAAGGTAAAGATGTGGCAGAGCAAAAGCGGACCGAAGCTGTCGAAAAAGCAAGGCAAATAGCCAAAGACTTTTGAGCCACTTCGGCGGCTGCCTGTTATCGACCGGTGCTCATTGCCGGCATAGTGCTAATAGCCGGGCCCATACGGGTACCTGGAGCGCGGGACCCAGTAAAATGGGTCAACCAGCCTTCTATTAGCATCCATCTGGTTGCCTAATATGTTAAGTCGGCGGGCTGTTTCCTGCTCCATAGCAGAGATGGCTTGTTCGAGCTTTCTGTGATTGCTCTGTATCTCAGCTATCGTTTTATCGAGCCGTTCCACGCTCTCAGTGACTTTCTGGCTGCTGGCGTTGACCTTGTCCTGAAGCTCCTTGAGTCTGTTTTCAAACTCAGCGTCTAACTCAAGTTTCTTTAGCTTGGCCCGCGATTCCACTTCTCTTGTCCAGACTTCCCTGTCGGCCTGCAACTGCTTGATTTTTTCGTCAATCTGTGCGGCCCTTTCGTTATCCTGGGTGTCGCCCTTCGGCAGTGAGCTCAGGGCCGAACTGGCGCCTACGGCTAATTGCCTGGCCTTCTCATAGCAGCGGATTGCCTGAATAAAGTCGTCCGGGTCGTCTTTGAAATCCCAGGTTCTGCCGGAAAAATATTCGGCAAGGTCCATATAGTATTTGTATTCGGGAACGGCCCTGGTTTGGAGCGTCCGGGGGTCAATATCTCTTTTGCTGTAAGTTGATATGACAATCTTGCTTTCCTCTAATTGCTCAATGGTAATTTTGTTTTTGTCTTCCGAGACCAGCTTCCCGAAAAGTAACTTCCCTTCTCTCGTATAGAAATCCGCCATTCTTATGGCAGATGTCCTTGCCCTGGCTGTTTCCGTATCCTGGGTGCGCTCACCTGCGCCGCCTGCGGACGAGTCCGGCGCTGCCATTTTGAGATACTTCTGCAGGATAGGGACCCTTTCGAGCGTGCCCGAGTTTGGACTTGCCTGGGCATAAACATCAGAAGAATAAGAAAAGAGAAGGACCACAAGAAGTGTCTGTATGCTTATGATGCCAACAGTTTTCATGGCGCTGTCCTCCATACTAAACGGTTTCTTTACAGCCACTAACCAAAGATTATACCAGATTTTTGGTCAAAAGACAGCAAAAATTGACAGGTGCACGTATCATAAGATAGCAGGGGCGTTTGGGGAAGGCCAACAAAGGCTTTTTTGGAGCAGTATTGCGGGTGGCAGACGGAATAATAGTACACGTCCTTTTGGCGTCGTTTTGGCGAACTACGGCGTTTTTGGGGTGTTTTTAACTGTTTACCAGTCGATATGCCCTGAGCAGTTCGGCCACGCTCCAGGCCTGGGCGATACAGCCTCGCGGCTTATGAGGCGGGTCTCCATCGAATATCTCTGAAATGCTCCCGAGGCAGCCATCGTCAGTCAGGTGCTTTAGTAATGGCTGGATGAATTCCGCCGCTTTCTTTTTGGTTTTTCTGCTTGTGCCATAGACCTTCAGGTAGCTTTCGACAAACGGCCCTATCAGATACGGCCAGACTGTGCCTTGATGATATGCCGCGTCACGTTGTTGTTGTGGACCTGTATATTGGCCCTTGTAGCGGCTGTCAGCGGTATTTAGCGTTCGCAGACCGTAAGGCGTCAGCAAATGTTTTTCCACCGCATCTACCACTGCTTTTTGTTGTTCGGCAGGTAACGGCGAAAACGGCAGCGAGACGGCGAATATCTGATTTGGCCTGATAGCCGAATCAACCGAACCATCAGGTGCAATGCAGTCGTTTAAGTAATTGCGGGTTGGGTCCCAGAACAATTTGCAGAAGCTGTCCCCGACCTTATCTACCATAGATTGATAATGCTTTGCATTTTCTATGTCCCTGCGTGCATAGAATTCAGCAAGCCAGCAAAGACTGTTATACCAAAGCGCACTGACCTCAACTGCCTTTCCGTATCTGGGGGTGAAAGCGACATTGCCGTCATTTGCGTCCATCCAGGTAAGCTGCGTCTGGCTGGTGCCCGCAGTTATAAGCCCATCGGTGTCGGCGTGAATACCAAACCGCGTGCCTTTATTGTAGGAGTCTATAATCCAGCGGATTATAGGCATCAACTCCTGCATAAAGGTCTTTGCGTCGCCCGTGGCACTTAGGTATTGAAAAGCTGCGTTGATGAACCAGAGTGAGGCATCGACGCTATTGAAGTGGGCGGCGCCGTTTCTATCGTCGAAGCAGTTGGGAATCATACCGCCATCGGCAGCGGCGGCAAAGGTGCTCAAAACCGACCTTGCCTCATCGAACCTGCCGGTCGATAGTAAAAGGCCCGGTAAAGCGATAAAGGCGTCCCTGCCCCAGTCCCCAAACCACGGGTACCCGGCCACGATAGTAGTTCCGTAGTTATGATTTATCCGGCGTTTGCTGATAAACTGGTCGGCGGCAATGCAAAGTATTTTTAGCTTTTCATCTTTTTTGGCAGCAGTTGTGATATTGCTTTTGTGTTTCTGTAGATTCTGACGGACTATGTCGATGTCGGCATCCATCAGATACTCGCTCTTGTAGCGGCTGCTGAAGTTTACACAGAGGACGATTTTGGCGGGCGAATCTATGCGGCACTTAAAAAATCCGGGCGTCCACAAGTCCTCTGTAAAACTCTGGCCTCTTTCTTTATCGCTGCGATATACGAAGTTAAACCACCACTGCTGGTCTTTCTCGAAGGTTGCAGCCGGGCAGCTCAAGAACAGCTCGCCCGCCAGAGGCGGGTCGTGGCGAACTATCAGACCGTCATCGAGCCATCCGGCACACAGCGGGGCATGGGATTTTTGCAGCGAGTGGAAGTCTCTTAAGCCGACATAAGGCCGCACTACGAATTCCGCTCCGCCCACCGGCGGGCTTGCAAAGTCGTACTCTACGGCAACCGTGTCCGCGTCGCGGGCAAGATATATGGATTTGGTCAGCTCTAATTTGCCGACTTCATAATCGAGATGCACCCCCGTATCCTGACGGAACCGCTTTATGCAACTGTAACCTGCCGGTGCAAATTTGCCCTCGAATTCAAAGGTAGAGAGATTAAACGCCGTCCCCCCAACTACTACCGTTTCGAGGCAGCTGGCCAGGGTCATTATTCTGTTAATCGGAGGATTGAGTGAGCCGACCAGCAGGCCGTGATACCTTCTGGTATTGCAGCCGACAATGGTCGAGGATGCGTAGCTGCCGCGGCCGTTGGTCAACAGCCACTCTCTGGCTAACAAATCCTCAATAGGCCGTTCGCCAATCGGCACAGAGATAATTGCAGTACTTTTAGTTTTTTGTAACGTCAGCACAAGCCTGCTATTGAATTTTTGATTTGCGATTTTCGATTTGAGGCGGCAATCGAAAATCGACAATCGTCAATTGCAAATATTTAACCTACCGGCTGCAGGTCCGGCGGATTTTTATTTTGCGATAAACCGCAAAGTGCTTCTTCGCCTGTATGTTTTTCGCAGCGGCTCCGCAGATTGTCCAGCACGTTCATAAAGTTTATATAGGAATCGTAAGGCGAGTCGTAGGGATTAAAGTACTTGTGGACGTCGCCGTCGGCGAAGTATTTTGTGCACATATAATAGAAGTGGTCGGATGCCTGCAGCCTTCGCCAATCTGAAATGATGGTCTGGTCGTTGGTTTGTTTGATTTTCTTCTCAAGCCGATAAAGCTCATGAATGGCGTTTGATTGCATCGCGTTTCCGAGCCATGCCGAAAGGTCTCTTTCGGTGTCCGCCCAGCTTATAATGTGCGGCACATCGACTGTATCAACCGGCTGGTAGCACTTGGCTATTTCGCCGGGCGTTTTGAAGTTGTTGTCCGGGTGCTTGAGAATCTCGGCGGGCAGATGCCGCATAAAGTCGAATATTCCGGTATCCTGCCACTGGTGCTCACCGAATGTCTCGTAGTCCATAAATAGATTCACGGCAACGCCATTGCCGTTGATATTGCTTATCCATCTGGCGAACTTGTCCGCCGTCAGGGGCCACTCCGGCCAATCGCGATTGGAAAATCTAAAGGCAATATCGTCGCTGAGCGCGTAGTTTTTCAGCAACAGTTTCAGTTTGTTACAGCTCCTGGGCCGGTAGATAAAATTAGGACTTCGGTGGCCTAAGATGTGGTCTGCGCCTTCTGTAATTATCGCATCGAAAGCGTCCATTGACTCAATAAGGGCGGCCAAGTCGTTATTGTATATCAGTTCGGTGTTTCTGAAAATCCGCGGTTTTTGGCCAAAGAAGTAGTTGATGACCTCAATCTGCTTATTTATCTGTGCTATGAACTCCTCTCGTGAGTATAGAAAGCTCAGACTATGGTAATACGTCTCCGCCAGAAACTCTACGCAGCCGGTTTCCGCCAGTGCGTGAAAAGTGCTCATAACTTCAGGCGAGTATCGACGCAGCTGCTCTAATAGTATGCCGGTTAGGCTGTATGCCACCCTGAATTTGCCCTTGAATGTGCGTATCAGCTCCAGCATTAAGCGGTTGGCGGGAAGGTAGCATTTGTTCGCCACCTTTTTGCAGATAGAGGCATTTTTATGCTCGTCGAAATACTGCTGGTCGCTGTCAAATACCGTATAGTGCCTCAGCCGTAGCGGCTGGTGTACCTGAAAATAGAAACATACCGAAGGCATTTTGAAAAAAAACCTAAAAGTGTCCGGCTACCGCCACTGCCGCTTGCCACCATCCGCTGTGCACATCAGACAGTGACCAGCATTTCCTCGTAGATTTTAAGACACTTGGCGGCGCTGTCTTTCCATCGCAGCTTTCTCACCTCGGAACCGCCGTAATTTCGCAGCGTAATCTGCAGCGGCGGATACTTAAGCACCGCGATAATCTTGTTGGCAATCTCATTGACGTCCCAGAAATCGACTTTCAGCGCGTGGGTCAGAACTTCCGACACGCCGCTTTGTTTGCTTATGATGACGGGCACATCGTGGTTCAATGCCTCCAGCGGAGCGATACCGAACGGTTCTGACACCGAAGGCATAACATATAGGTCGGCCATTTTGTATATTTTTTGGACGTCCTCGCCGCATAAAAAACCCGTAAACAGCACCTTATGCCCGATTCCGAGTTCTGCCGCCATTTCGACCGCGCTGTGCATGAGGTCGCCGGAGCCGGCCATAACAAACTTGACGTTATCCATCACCTCTAAGACTTTCTGTGCAGCCCTGAGGAAGTACTCCGGGCCCTTTTGCATCGTAATTCGGCCCAGAAACAGGACGATTTTCTCGTCCTTTTCGATGCCGGTCTCGTCTAAAGACCAGTCGTTATTATTATTGTTATTATTATTATTGTTGTTGTTACGCTCCACGCCGTTGTGCACCACTTCGACTTTGTCGCCGCTTATGCCGTACCTGCTGATGATGATGCTGCGGGTATAATAGCTGACGGCGATTACCTTATGTGCCCGCTCCATACCCTGCCGCTCTATGTCGTAAATCATCTGGTTGACGTGTTCGCCGCTGCGGTCGAATTCTGTAGAGTGAACGTGCACCACCAGCGGCGTGCCGGTGATTGCCGAGACCACTATCCCCGCCGGGTACGTCATCCAGTCGTGGGCGTGGACTATGTCAAACTCCTCGGTCTTGGCCAATTCTGCGGCGAGAGCGGCGTAGCGATGGACCTCAGCGTACATATCGCCAGCGTAGTCTATCCCCTCAATAAGCTGACCGGCGGAGAGGATGGCGCCGCCGTGCAGCCTTTGCTTTTGCCGCAAGGTATCTTCAATCCGCTGCCTGTAAAGGTCGGGAGTTGAATACGGCTGTAAGGGTGAGTCAATCGTCCGGAATTTTACATTCTTCATCTCCCTGACTGAAAAAGACGCGGTTTTCGATTTGGAGGAAGGGGTCAGCAGCTTGACGTGGGTGGAATATTTGCTCTCGACCGTTCTTGGCAGAACGAAGGTTACTTGTACACCAAGCTCGTCCATCGCTTTGGTGAGTCCGTAGCAGGCTGTACCCAAACCACCCGTGATGAACGGTGGAAACTCCCAGCCTAACATGAAAATCCTCATAATATAGCCACCCTTTTGGGATTAGCCTTGCAACCCTTTGTTCAACGTGAGGTTATGAAAAGTATCCTTTTCGCTGAACCGTATCTTAAACAGTCCGTGCAGAAGCCGGTTGGATGCACAACCTGCTGGACAAACACCTTAATCGGCAAGAAGTTGCACAATCTTAATTTGACGCCAATTAAAAATCCTATATTTACTTTAATCCCTGTTATATAAATCGGGGATTTTAGTGTGTTAAGTTGAATAAATTTTTCTCCGAAGCCGTGAATTTTGCGGCTGATAATTGCTTTTTTATGGGCTGATGGCCCGCTTAAAATGCTGTGATGGCAGGTTTTGCTATTAGCTTTTGACCTGCCGGATATAGTGGCCTGCCATTAAACATAGTGGGCTGGAGTATCTACAAGCTGGACCGCTGAGTTCCAACAGCCAAATTTAGCCTGGGTACTCGCTATCGTTTGAGTTGTAGAGTTGGAGGAAAGCCTATCCACCTTTCCGGAGGCAGAACCCGCCATTCCTTATTGGCAAGCCAAAAGGAATGGCGGGCTACAAACGTAAGATGTTCAGGCAAAAAGTGTTAGCGCATAATCTGATTACAGGTCGTGTGCCCTGACCGTGCTGCGACGGTTGGTCTTTGTTCGTTCGATGGCGGCATCGAGCATACAATAGACCTTTTCGCTGACTGCCTCAACTGCCTCTGATGAGCTCATCATATTCTTGCTCTTTATATAGCCCTTTACTTTACTTGCTACTACCAGAGACTCTCTTTTCTTTGCCATTCCAAAAATCCTCCATGTAAATAAGGTTTAAGTGTAACAGCTCGGTCCCGGCTCCCTGGGACCGATACCCGCTGCGCCCCGCCAGACTTTCCTGGCGGGGCGGGTTGAACGCCGTTATTACACGCCACAAGTAGGTTTTGCAACAAAAAAATACACCTAAACACTAAATTTTTGTAATTTTAGAGCCGATAGTCAAAAGTGGCTATGGAAATTCAGACCTTGGCGAGCTCAGTCGAGCCGTAGTGGCCCGCCACAAAGTCGTAGGTCCGCCAAGACGTCGTGGCGAAGCGTGCCTTAACAAAAAGAGGATTTTCGGAGAAATAGAAATGGCAAAGCGGTCAAGGAAAAATCACAAGTCGCAGGCCAATCTGCAGGGATTTGTCGTTGTAGCTTTTGCCAAGGATTTGGAGCAGGCCAGAGAGTATGAAAGTTTGCTGAAGGTCAACGACATCCCCGTAGTAATCAACCAGGAGTCCGAGCGGTCCACGGGCGCCACCGAGATTGCAGTAATGGTTCCTGAAGATTTTCTTGATGAAGCACACGTGATAATAGAATCTCAGGACACTTACGATGATTTCTGCGACCTTACTGTTGAAGATGAAGAAGAAGAGGATGAGGAAGAGGAAGTCGATTTCGACGGCGACCTTTTCGACGACAACTTTTAGTGCTCGTTAGCCCCGCAGCTTTCTGCGAAAGCAGAAGCGGGGGCTGACAAGTAAATGGGTATATGAGCAAATGAGTAAATGAGTAAATGAGAGACGAACCCCCCTGCTTTCTTGTGAAAGCAAGAAGGGGGCTGGGTGCAAAGATGGCCAATGAATATCCGACAGAGCGTCGTGGTGGCGGCGATGACCGCAGGGAAAGCGTGGTAGATAGACGTCTGTGGCTGGACCGAAGACGTGGACCAGGCAGACGACTTACTGATGAGCGAAAGTCTGCCGAAGAAGGACAGATGTCCGATGAGCAGTTCGAGTTTCTTATGGCCATCGACGAATATAAAAGAAAGAATACCAGACCCTTTCCAACCTGGACCGAGGTTCTGGAGGTGATAAAGGCTCTTGGCTACCGCAAAGTGGCCGAGCCGCAATCTCTCGCACAGTTTGGTAAAGATACCGAGCCCGGCCAAACAAGCCCAAAGCCCATCGAAGCTGTGAAATAATCCCCCCGCTTCTGCTTTCGCAGAAAGCTGCGGGGGTTGTTTGCTCTGACTGCCCCGCGATTTTGAAAAGCGATTAAGTAATTTGCAATTGACAATTTTCGATTTTCGATTACCATCTCAAATCGCAAATTGTAAATCGAAAATCTTTTAAGCGGGCCATATTGACATTTTCCCTTGGATGTGTCATCATATCTATATGTATTTTGTGGTAATCTGAATGCAACGGATTTGTGGGTACGAGCGAAAGTGCCCCAAACGGCTTGGGTTCGAAAGGAGAAAACTATGGAAAGCGGTAAACTGACAAGAAGAGATTTCATGCGTAATACCTCATTTGTTGCTGCCGGGACAATTGCAGGTGCGCTGGCCGGTTCGTCTGCCTCAGGGGCGACAGCCAAGCCGGTCGATACCTCAAAGATTCTCAACTACAACCCGAAGATGCACTATCGCCGCTTGGGCAAGACAGACCTGATGATTTCCGAGCTCAGCTTGGGAGGCCACTGGAAAAATCGCAATGCCGGCCGCTACTGGGACGAATTCGCCAATGAGCAAGTTCCTGATGATGTCGCCAAAAACCGCACCGAGGTTATCAGCGCCTGCATCGACTGCGGCATCAACTACCTTGACATCACTACCGCAGCCGAGTGCCTCAGCTACGGTGCGGCCCTTAAGGGTCGTCGCGACAAGATGCATGTCGGCGCCGATATCCATCAACTGGGCCCGCGAACTTCGAGTCTATGCAACGTCAATGACCAGACGCACAATGTGGAGACCTGCCTTCGCCTAATGAAAACCGATTATCTGGATATATGGCGTCCCCAGGCAAAAATGGACGGCACCAACACGGATGCCGAAGTTCAGTCCCTCATCGAAACTTTCCAGAAGCTTCACAAAGCTGGCAAAGTCCGGCATTTAGGCATATCCTCTCACTCCCGTCCCTGGTTTGAGCACATTCTTCAGACCTTCCCCGAGTTTGAAATGATAATCTTCCCCTGCAGTGCCAAAACTAAAGAGAAGGGCAAGCCCCCGACAAAGGGCAATGCTGAAGAGGTTAATCCGGGCTACGGTGACCAGACCCAGAGCATCTTCAAGACCGCCTTCGAGAAAAATATAGGCATCGTGACGATAAAGCCCTTTTTTGGCGGTAATGTTTTCAGTAGCAGCGGCAAAGACAAGTTCCCTGTGATGGGTGTCGGCAGCAAGGAGGAAAACGACCTGGCACGACTGACGCTACAGTGCATTCTTGCTAATGAAGCCATCACGGCCACGGTTCCGGGCCTGTCAACGGCGTATGAGGTTGAGAATGCCGCTCGCGCTTCATACGCCCGTCCGCTTGCTATGTCACCTGCGGAAAAACAGTGGCTTATGCAGATTACCGACCAGCGATGGGCCGCACTGCCGCCCGAATACGCCTGGCTTCGCGACTGGGAAGTCGTTTAGCCCGCTCCGGTTGTCCTCGTATGCCCCGCAAAGACCCACTCCGCCACGACGGTGTGGCGGATATTGGCATAGGTTTTGCGATTTTCGATTCACGAGCCACGAGTCACGAATTTCGATGCAAGGAGAAAATCGTGCATCCGCACACACAAACCGCTCTACGTCCTGCCAGACTAATAGTTATCTTGGTATCTTTCGCCTGTATCTTTGCTGCCTGTTTTGCGAACCAGCTCGGCAGGTGTGAAAAACCGGCTTCGGCGAGCTCAGTCGAGCCGTATAGTGAGCAGTCCGATGGCAACAATAAGTGCTATGTGTGCCACCCCGCTATGAAAACCGAAGACGTTACAACATCACATCTGAAGATGGACATCACCTGCGATGAATGTCACGGCTCATCCATCGAGCATATGCACGATGAAATGCTGATGACCAGGCCCGACCTTCTTTTTGGCCGCTCGGAAGTAAATAAAATGTGCTCTAACCCAACCTGCCACAAGCCGGGCGACGAGCGTGGTATTTATGGCCGGCAGGACCATAAAGACCCCGAAAAAGTAGAGGCGTTCTTCAAGGAGTGGCGGGGCCGCACACGCCCGAACGGCCGGGCCGTTACCGCCGATTCTATCTGCACCGACTGCCACGGGAAGCACAACCTTGATGAAGCTGTAGGAACACAAACTGAGCAGGAGGAAACTGTCGAGTGGGTTGCCGCCTTCAATGGTAATGACCTTGCCAGCTGGGAACGTTCCGGCTCCGCCACCTGGTCCATAAAGGCCGGCCGAATCGTGGGCGCCTGCGGAACTGCCAGAAATGGTAAGGGCGGCACGCTCTGGAGCCGGCAAAACTATGAGAATTATCTATTGGCGGTGACATTCCAGACCACAGGGCCCGTTCACGCGGGAATATGCCTTCGCGGCACAGATTCGCAGCCCGGCCCGCGGATTGAGATATTTGGCTTGCCGAAGTCAGCCCCCGACAGAAACATTCGGGGGTGGGCCGCAGCTTTCACCGGCAGCGTCTGGCTGCCTGAAATAGAACTTGTTCTTGTGAATTTCCGTGAGGGACTTGTTGACAGCGAAGGATGGAACACAATCTCAGCCAGGGTCGAAGGCGATAAGGTTCAGGTCTGGCTTAATGGCGAAGAAATCGGTTCTGTCCGGGTAACTTCTGCGGCGAAAGGGAAAATAGGACTGCACATTGAAAGGGACCCTGAGTCCAAAACCGCAGAATTGTGTGTGCGTGAGGTGCTTGTTCACAGGCTCACTAAATTTTAGATTTATGATTTTCGATTTACGATTTGAGGTGGCAATCGAAAATCGACAATCGTCAATCCCTCGACATAGCTCGGGATGGTGAGCCAGTCGAACCATTGCAAATATTTAACGCCAGTCCTCTCACCGAAAATAAACAGAAGTTGTAATAATTTCCCCTTTTCGCAGAATTATGTTATAAAGCTTTAAGTCCCTGGAAGGCGTGCGCAGGTAATGGACCGTTCTTCGGAGAATGATGGCAAGCAGAACTATGCCCGGTGGGCCGGGCTGGGCATAGAGTTTGGCGGCGTGGTCGGGCTTTTCTGCTATATGGGCTATAAGCTCGATGAGGCCTTTAAAACAAGCCCTGCTTTTTTGTTAGGGGGGTTTTTTGTGGGCTTTATCGGGATGCTCTACTTGATTATTAAGCAGGCCCGCAATATCCGGGGCAACGGCAGCCCCCGACAGAAACATTCGGGGGCGCTAAATAAACTTGACAGCGGCGATGACAAATAGTAAAATCCAACTTGACTTGACGAGCTTCAACGGAAGGATTAAACTGCCTGGCTGTGGGTAACACCAGGAGAAAACCCGTAATAGGCATTTTAGGCGGTATTGGTTCAGGCAAGAGCACCGTTGCAGCAGAGTTTGCAAAGCTCGGCTGTAAGGTTATTGATGCTGACAGAATTGCCCACGAGCTGCTCAATAAGCCCAGGATTCGCAAAGACATAATCGGTCTTTTCGGAGAAGGGGTTTTAGGGTCCGCCGGCAGAATCGACCGCAGGAAGCTTGCTGGCATTGTTTTTGCCGATGCCGAGAAGCTCTCGTTGCTCAACAAGATAATCCATCCTCTTGTTCTAAGACGGGCCGAGCAGCTTATAGGCCGGTATAAGCAGCAGGCTCGGGTCAGAGGGATTGTGCTGGATATGCCCCTTTTGGCAGAGGTTGGCTGGGCCGAGCGGTGCGATAGGCTTGTTTTTGTAAGATGCCGGCGGCAGATAAGGATAAATAGGGCGAAAAAGTCGGGTGGTTTTGACGAAAACCAGCTTAAAATCAGAGAAAATTTTCAGATTTCTCTGGACAAGAAAGCCGGGCTCGCCGATAATAGTGTTGATAACAATTCCGACTTCTCGACATTAGTTAGGCAAGTCGCTAATATCTTCTCTCATATTAATGAGTAAGTGGGGTTTAGCGCAGGTTTTCATATACCCGGTAGTGGATTCTAAAAACTGAAGATTTTGGCTATTCGGGGGTCTTAATCCCGCTGAACCGTTGAGAGAAGGTAGTTCAATCTAAAAGTAATTGCCCTTGTTGTGTTGCAAGGGTGGCAATAGTGTTTTTAGAAAAGGTAAGGAACAATTATGGCTAAGGCTGCAAAAACTGACAAAGCCGGGGCTAAAAAACGCCAGAGCACAAGGAAAAAGGGTGTTGAAGAAGAACCGGTTGCTTCTGACCAGGTCGAACAGGCGGAGCAGACGCCCAAGGATAACAACTCTGCTGCCGCGGTGACGGAACCGCCTGCAAGTACCGAGGCACAGGAAGAAACCCAGGTGAAAGAGCAGGAGCTGTCTGATGAAGAATCTACTCATGCCAAGTATGAGCGGATAAAGAAGGGCAGCTTATATCTGACGGACTTGCAGAAGATGACGGTTACTGAACTTCACGAAATCGCCAAGAAAGAAGACATCAAGGACTACAGCGCTCTTAAGAAGCAGGATTTGATTTTCAAGATTCTCAAGGAGCGGATTCAGCAGAACGGCCTGATGTATGGCGAGGGCGTGTTGGAAGTGCTGCCGGACGGCTACGGCTTTCTGCGGAACTCGCGGTATAACTATCTGTCCTCCTCGGACGATATTTATGTCTCGCCGTCCCAGATTAGGCGGTTCGGGCTGCGGACGGGCAACACAGTTTCGGGTCAAATCAGGCCGCCGAAGGATTCGGAAAAGTATTTTGCTCTTCTGCGTGTTGAGGCGATTAACTACGAAAACCCCGACCTGCTCGCGGACAAGGTGGTATTTAGCGACCTGACGCCGCTGCATCCGGAGGAGCGGTTGATTCTTGAGACTACGTCGGCAGAGCTGAATATGCGGATAATCGACCTGATAACGCCCGTGGGCAAGGGCCAGCGAGGCCTGATAGTTGCTGCACCGCGGACCGGCAAGACGATACTGCTGCAAAAGATGGCGAATTCCATCAGCACGAATCATCCTGAGGTAAAGTTGATAGTGCTGCTGATTGACGAAAGGCCGGAAGAGGTCACTGAGATGGAGCGGAAAGTGGCCCCTGGCGTTGAGGTTATAAGCTCGACCTTTGATGAGCCGGCTGCGCGTCACTGCCAGGTGGCGGAAGTCGTGATTGAAAAAGCCAAGAGAATGGTCGAATACGGCCACGATGTGGTGATACTGCTGGATTCGCTGACGCGTCTTGCCCGCGCTTATAACAGTGAGACGCCGCACTCCGGAAGGATTTTGACAGGTGGCGTTGATGCCTCTGCGATGCAGATGCCGAAGAAATTTTTCGGTGCGGCAAGAAACGTGGAGGGCGTAGGGTCACTGAGCATTTTGGCAACCTGCCTGATTGAAACCGGCTCAAAGATGGATGAGGTGATTTTTGAAGAGTTCAAGGCGACCGGAAATATGGAATTGCATCTTGACAGGCGCCTTGTTGATAAGAGGGTCTGGCCGGCTATAGAAATCAGTCGAAGCGGAACCAGACGCGAGGAGCTGCTGCTTGACCCGAAAGAGCTTGAGCTTGTATATCGGCTGCGCAGAGTCCTGAGTGAACTGAACCCGGTGGAGGCGGTTGAGCTGCTTAAGAGCAGACTCGCCAAGTGCCGGACCAACGCAGAGTTCCTTCTGACGATGAACCTTGATTAGTCCGGGCTAAACTGCAAAGCTGCTTGCCGCAGAGCCGGATGGAATATACAATTTGTGCTTGAGCACAGGGTGTGCGCAGTTGTTTGATTTTGTTAGGGTGATATTCCGGCCACCGTAATTTTGCCGGAATTTTTTATAGGCAGGAGCATAAAGTAGGACAAGGAATGGGAAAGCAGCTTTCAAAGGTCTACGAGCCAAAGGTCACGGAGCGGCTGGCGAATGAAATATGGTTTTCGCGGTCATATTTTCATGTGGAGCCGCCGGGCAATGGTAAAAAGACTTATACTATCGTAATCCCGCCGCCCAATGTTACGGCGCCTTTGCATTTAGGTCATGCACTCAATAACACCTTGCAGGATATACTGATTCGCTTCCGCCGGATGCAGGGATACACTGCGCTGTGGATGCCCGGCACCGACCACGCAGGGATTGCCACGCAGACTGTCGTTGAGAAACGAATACTGGCAGAGGAAGGAAAACGGCGCACCGATTTTGCACGGGAGGAGTTTGTTGCGAGACTGCAGGCCTGGAAAGACGAATACGAGGCCCAGATTATAAATCAACTGAAGGCGATGGGCTGCTCCTGCGATTGGGAACGGACGCGCTTCACAATGGACCCCGTGTGTGCCAGGGCGGTTCGTGAGGCGTTTTTTAGACTTTTCAAAGATGGTCTGATTTACCGCGGCAAGCGGCTGGTTAACTGGGACCCCGCTACGCAGACGGTGCTGGCCGATGATGAGGTTGAGCACGAGCTTGTGCAGGGTCATTTCTGGTATTTGAGGTATCCGCTTGTCGAGCCGGTTGAGATAGAAGGAAAACAGACTGAATATGTGACCGTTGCGACAACCAGGCCGGAGACAATGCTCGGTGACACGGCGGTTGCGATGAATCCAGCGGATCCGCGGGCAAAGTATTTAGTCGGTAAGAAGGTCCGTCTTCCGATTGTAGGCCGCATCATTCCCATCATCGCCGATGAGCATGTCGTTTTGCCCAATCCTGAAAGTGAGGATGAGAAGGCGAGATTCTCCACCGGCTTTTTGAAGGTTACGCCGGCCCACGACCCTGATGACTGGGAAATCGGGCAGAGGCACAACCTTGAGGTTATCAACGTGATGGCTCCGGATGGCTCCATTAGTGATAAGTACGGCTGGGCCGACTGGGACGAGATTAAGAACCAAGACGTGGAAAATCTTATCGGTATGGACCGCTTTGAGGCGAGGGAAGCCATTGTGGAATGGTTCCGCCAGGAAAATCTTTTAGAGGATGTTCGTGAGTATGCCCACGAGATTGGCCATAGTTATCGCAGCCATGTGCCGATCGAGCCGTATTTGTCGGACCAGTGGTATATCGCGGTTAGGAGGCCTATTGCACAATTAGCCGGGAAATTTGGTGAGGGTCTTATTGATGGAACGGATGTGCCGGTGAATTCGCTGGCAGGGTTGGCCTTGAAACCATTGCTTGATGGTCGTTTGCGGTTTGTGCCGGAGCGTTATGCCAGGACGTATCAAAGCTGGTTAGAGAACCTTCGCGACTGGCCTATCAGCCGACAACTCTGGTGGGGACACAGAATTCCAATCTGGTCGTCTGCGAACAAGCCGAAAGGTATTCCACAGATAGCTATGCAGAAAGGCACAGACGAAAACGGCGAGACGGTATATTATGTCTGCGTAAGACCCAATTGTGAGATAATTGAGAAGCAACTTGAAGCAAACGGCTGGACGCGAGACGAGGATGTGCTTGACACGTGGTTCAGTTCGGCGTTGTGGCCGTTTAGCACGATGGGCTGGCCGGAGGGGGCAGCGGAACTGAAGGCCTTCTATCCGGGTGACGTGCTTTGTACGGCTCGCGAAATTATCACGCTTTGGGTTTCGCGCATGGTGATGATGGGGCAGTATTGCGCCGGCGATATTCCGTTTAGCGACGTGTATATCCACGCGATGATTCAGGACGGCGAAGGCCGCAAAATGTCCAAGAGTTTAGGCAACGGCATTGACCCGCTGGTCGTGATTAATAGTCACGGCGCCGATGCGATGCGGTTCACGCTGACCAGTATGACCACAGACACGCAGGATATAAGGATGCCGGTTGTGTTAATGAAGCTGCCTGATGGACGGCAGGAGAATACCTCGCCCAAGTTCGACATCGGGCGGAACTTTTGCAATAAGCTCTGGAACGCATCGCGTTTCGCAATGATGAACCTTGAGGGGACCGACCCGGCGAAATTCGACGCAAATAAAATGGATATTACCGACCGCTGGATTCTTTCGCGGCTGGCCAGGACCATTCGCGAGATTACACAGGCGCTTGACCAGTTTAAGTTCAGTGAGCCGCTGGCGCAGCTTTACAAGTTTTTCTGGAATGATTTTTGCGACTGGTATCTTGAGTGGATAAAGCCGAGAATGCAGGATGGCCAGCAAAGGCCGATAGCTCAAAATGTTTTGGCATTTGTGCTTGACCATATTTTACGCTTACTGCACCCATTTGTCCCGTTTATCACTGAGGGGATATTCCAAAAACTAAATGAGACTGTTCCTGTCAGGGGACTTACTGGTATAGCGGAGGTAGAAAATTCAGAGGCGTTAGTTATTGCTGAATGGCCGAAAGCGATTGAGTCAATCATAGATTCTGATGCTGAGAAACAGATTGAAAGCGTTCAGACCGTGATTTGCTTGATACGAGATATTAGAAGCAAAACGAACAAGCCGCCAAGTGAAATGTTGGTTGTATCTGCCAAGTTGCAGCAAGAAACTGTTGAGGTTTTGAACCGCAACGCCAATCTAATACGTTACTTAGCAGGGGTAAGAGAGTTCGTGGCTGGCATAACCACCGTAAAGCCTGCAAATGCTGCGGTTGCCATTGCAGATGCAACGGAAGTTTATGTCCATGATGCAAGAGAACCGCAGAAGGAACGTTTGAAGCTGGAGAAACAGAAGCGAGAAATAGAAGATGCAAAGAGGGCGGTGGAGGCCAAGCTGGCCAACGAGAATTTTGTCAGCAGGGCCAAGCCACAGGTTGTGGCCCGGGCCAAAGAGAGGTTGGCTGAGCTTTCGGAGCAGTTGGCCGCCATTGAGAAGCATCTTTCGGAGTTGAATGGTTAGCGTAGAGTTCATCCGCTGAGCGCAGGTGGATTTCCGATCCCTGAGTGGCTGTGGATTCCTGCTCCCCGCGGAAGGGCGGGTGAGGATATAGTGATTAAGGCAGTGCGGAAATGGAAACAGAAGTGGAATTATCGCGTATAATTATTAATGAGACATCCGACCAGCAGATAATTGTTTTGAAGGAGCGTCACGGCCCTCGCAGCTTTCCGATTGTTATCGGGATAGTAGAGGTTTTTGCGATTGACCGGCGGTTAAAAGGCATTAATCCTCCACGCCCTATGACGCACGATTTGCTGGCCGGTATAATTGAAGCTCTTGGCGCCAGGGTGGAGAAGATAGTCATAGATGACCTCCGCAATCATACCTTTTTTGCGAAGATACACATAAGTTTGAATGGGCGGACGGTGGAGGTGGACTCGCGGCCGTCCGATGCAATAGCACTCAGCACGGCGTTAAATGCGCCTATTTATGTGGCTGAGAGTGTTTTTGAAAAGGCTTCCCAGTAAAGAGGGTCGAAATAATCAGCAGCCCCACGCCGATGCAAAGCAGACTATCCGCAACGTTAAATGCAGGCCAGTGTTTGCCCGGCCAGTAAACCACGTCAATAAAGTCCCGCACTCGGCCATTATTGAAAATTCTGTCCCACAGGTTTCCGCAGACGCCGGCGGCGACAAGCCCCAAAGCAACGTGAATCAACCTTTGGCTCGTCCCGCTGCAAAGGAAAATCGCAAGGATTACCATCAGTGCAACCACAGAAACTGTCACCAACAGGTGGTGTTGCCCGGCGGCTATCCCGAAGGCGGCGCCTTCGTTTTCCGCCAGCACAAGCTGCACGAAACCATTTATAATCGGGATGCTGCCGTGCTCATACAGCCGATTAAATACGACTTTTTTGGTCCACAAATCGAGCGCTAAGCCGATTACCACAAGAGGCCAGAATATAAGATGCGCCTTTAGAGAAAGCAGCTTGGCGGATTGTTGCTTTGGAATGGCCCGGCTTGGATTTGGTCGGGAGCTATTTTCTACTTTGTCCGAATCTGGCATAATGCGTCTGAATTATCCTATCTATTCCTATCTTGAGTATTTTTCTATCAGTTTAAGCAGCGTGCCCCAATTGGGCTGGTCAGGATTGATGGCCAAGGACATCTTCCACTGCTGGACGGCCTTTAATCTTAGCTGTGGGTCATCTTCCTCGTTTGCCTTCAGGATATAGGCGGTGCCCAGTCCTTTACGGGCCTGCCAGTCCCTGGCGTTTATGTTAATTGCCTCGCTATAAGCGTCGATTGCCCCCTCTGCGTCGCTGAGCTTTAGGTAGCAGTATCCGAGATTTTGATAGACGGCGCTGTTGTCGGGCTCGATTTGCGTCAGCGAGAGCAGCAGGTCTTTTGCCGGTTTGTAACGTCTGGTTTTAAGATAGGCATCTACTAATGTAGTCATAATTTTGGGATTATTGGCATCTGTTTTCAAGGCCCGTTCGAGCGACTGAGTGAGTCCCTCATAATCGTTCCGGGCCTGATAAATATCGGCAAGCAGCATCTGGACCCTGGCTGCATTCGGGTCAATCTGCTCGGCGAGCCGGCTGAATGTTAACGCCCTGTCGTAATCCTTGACCTCAAGGAAGCATTTGGCGGCGTTTATATGGGCGTCAAGGTGTTTGGCGTCAATCTCGCATGCGCGGGCGTATGCCATGGCGGCCTTGCCGAATTCTTTCATATTCTGGTAAACCCGGCCGAGATTGAAGTGGTCTTTGAAGGACCATTTGTCTAACTGTGTTGCCTTTTCGTAGGCGGCGGCACTTTTTTCGTAATCGTTGCTGTCTGCGTAAATCTGGCCGAGCATTGAGAGCGCCGGCAGGAAGCGATTATCGGCTGTCACGGCTTCATTGAGCTTTTCAATAGCCATCTCCTTCTGGTTAAGCTCCGTGAGCATCACGGCATCCAGATATAAATCGACCTGTTTCGTCCGCCGCCCGGCGGCGGACTCGCACCCGGCAGAAACCAGGAGCATTACGCCCGCCAGGTTTGCGATTACGAAATATATCTTCGTGCTACAGGACATAAAATTGCCTTTCTGATATTAGGTAACGCTGTTGCTTTCATTTCAAAATATTTGTAAGCAATTTTGGGTCTGCGGACTATTATACCATATTGAGTACCATTATCAAAATTCTGTGGATACCACAGCAAGTGCTTATTGGGGTGTGCTTCACGTTTGTAGGTATAAAAATTGCTCTCCATATAGGAAAATAAAGTGATTTTGAAAGATAACCTATAATGGAGAGCAAAACTATGGATA
>Ga0315291_10001484_pt1 | contig 31387 bp, 28 predicted proteins | sample YL17G12_20_MG_FD_203070 | JGI IMG/M metagenome (GOLD analysis project Ga0315291, IMG submission 203070) | Sediment microbial communities from Yellowstone Lake, YNP, Wyoming, USA - YL17G12_20 | ecosystem: Environmental > Aquatic > Freshwater > Lake > Sediment | place: USA: Wyoming | collected...
AACGATCCCGTCGTAACGATTGAGTCGATGAAAATGGAACTGCCGGTCCCCGCGCCGGTGGCGGGAAAGGTGAAGGAGGTGTTCGTCAAGGAAGGCGACGTCGTCGAGAGCGACACCGCGCTGCTCACGATTGAGTAGCGCCATTTGTCAGCGGCGAAATAGTCCGACAATTGGTCCGGCGCACTCTTTAACAACAGCAGTCGTTGAAAGCATAGGGCCTGGGCTTGTTTCTCCTTTCGAGGGGTAACCGGTCCCGGCCCCTTCTATCAAACCGACAGGGGAATTGAGGAAGGAGGCAATGACGTGAAGATAATACTAAGCCGCAAGGGTTTCGACTCTCAAAACGGTGGTTGGCCCAGCCCTATTTTTCCCGACGGTGCGTTTTGTTCCCTGCCCATACCGGAACGCGGCAACTTCCCGCGCATGAGTGACATCCGTTGGCGTGATGACGACCTCGGTTCCATTGTCAAAGAACTCACGGACAAGCAATTCGGCGGCGTGCACCTTGACCCAGACCTTCGTCGCGAGGCACGACCCAGAAAGAGGGGCTGGCTGCCGATGTTCGGGCAGGTGGACCGGGGACAGGCGCATCTTGAAAATTGTGGTGTGGGCCTCGGCGACATCTTCTTGTTTTTCGGGTGGTTTCGCCGGACCAATAAAGTAAAAAATCGTCTGGTATATGACACCCGCGCACCGCACCTCCATGTGATCTTCGGCTGGCTGAGAGTCGGGAGTGTTCTGAAACCGACCCGCGACAAATCCGGCATACCGGCATGGGCTAAAGAGCACCCGCACGTCGCTGGCGCCGACTGGCGACGCGACAACAACACCGTGTACGTGGCGTCTCCCCATTTGAATTTGCGCGGCCTGCAAAAGGAGATTCCGGGTGGGGGAGTATTCCCGAAGATGTCGGCAACGTTGCGTCTTACGGCCGACCGACCTAAACGCGGTATTTGGCGCCTCCCGAAATGGCTCTATCCTAGCAAAAGGCGGCCACCGCTGAGTTATCATTCGGACATGGAACGGTGGACGCGCGACGCAAGAGGTGTGCTGCTCGAAACGGTTGCGCGCGGGCAGGAGTTCGTGCTGGACTGTGACTATTATCCAGAAGCGATTGGCTGGTTGAAAGACATTTTAGCGAATGCGCTCTAACCAGCATTTCTCGGAAGTAGATAGTATGCCGCAAAAATGATTTGTTCCGTAGCTGTACGGCTTGCCGTGCCTGTCTTCCGTAGCCGCACGGTTTACCGTGCCGGATTCGGCAAGGCAAGCCTTGCCGCCACATCATTTCGGCAGGGCAAGCCCTGCGGCTACAGTGTTGCACAGAGTTTCGCGGCGAGGGAGTCGGCCTAGAAGCAAGGGCTACCGCCTCGATTTCTTCTGACCATCTGCGTAATCTGTGAAATCTGTGGATTCGTTATTATTTCGCGAAGAAGAATTCGTCGGGGCTGATTTCCCGGACGTTGACGAGGTCCGCGCCGAAAAAGCGGCGGCCTATCGCGAGGAATCTTTGCGATGAGTCGCTGACGAAGAATTGGTATTGCGGGAACGATGGGGTCTTGCACAGAAGATTGCTCTCGGTCAAAAATCTTTTCACTTCCGCGGCCGTCTCCTCCGCCGAATCCACAACCGACACGCCGCCGCCCATCTCACGCCTGATTGCTTCCTTGAGCAGAGGGTAGTGCGTACAGCCGAGCACCACCGCGTCAACGCCCGCGGCCTTGAACTGCGCGAGATACTGCCGCAACGCGACGTGAACCAATTCGTCGTCGCACCCGCGCCCTTCCTCGACAATCGGCACAAGGAGCGGGGTGGGGCGGGAGTGGAGTTCGATGCCGCCGTCGAGCCGCTGGATGGCCTTCTGGTATGAGCCGGAAGCGATGGTGGCCTCGGTGCCGATGATGCCGACTTTCCTGCTTTTGGTGGCGGCGACTGCCGCGCGCGCGCCCGGTTCGACCACGCCGCACATGGGCACGCGGAAAGTCTGCGTCAGGTGCTCCATTGCGGTCGAGGCTACGGTGTTGCAGGCGACGACGACGAGTTTCGGCTCGAAGCGGAGCATGAAGTTCACGTCCTCGACGGCGTAGCGGCGGATGGTGCGCTCGGACTTGTTGCCGTAAGGAACGCGGGCGGTGTCGCCGAAGTACACGATGTTTTCGCGCGGGAGGAGCGCGACGATGGCGCGGGCGACGGTGAGGCCGCCGAGGCCGGAATCGAAGACTGCGATGGGCCTGTTGTTGAGCGCGGTGCTTTCGTCTGACATGTTCCCCCCTCAGAGAATGACCCAATGTGATGTGCTCGTATGTGCGTATAGAAACGCCGCCAATCTTTGTGTGATTGTAACGCGGCTTGCAGGGTTTTCAAGGGAATTTCGGCTTGCTTTTGCTGTTTTCGGGGTCGGACCTGCCCTGTTCAGACACGGCGGGGGTCGGACCCCTCATTTGGACATTAGACGTTAGACATCGGACGATGGAAGTTGACGCCGCAACTCGATCCAATGTCTAATATTTAAGGTCTAAAGTCTGAATTTGGCTTGACTATGTGAATTCATGTGATATAATGTGAATTTATATTCATCTTTTGAATTTTAATTCACTCGGAGCATGGCTGATATGGCAGCGAAAAAGCACAAGGCGCGGAAGGGGCGCGCAAGGACGCACGGCCGCCGCGAGCGGGAGCGCGGGCGGCACCGGGCGGAAATCCTCGATGCGGCGGAGGCCATCATGATGGAGAAGGGCCTGCACGGAACGTCGATACAGGACATAGCGAGTCGCGCGGACTTCGCGGTGGGGACGCTCTACAAGTTTTTTCCCTCGAAGGATGAACTGTACGCCTGCCTGTTCGAGGAGAAGGTGAAGGAGATTTGGGGCATGATAAAAAGGGCGTTGGAGAGCGCGTCCGAGCCGTTGGACAAGATCGAGCGGCTTATCGAGGTGAGCACCGATGTTACCGTGAAGTACGGAGGCTTCTTTCAGATTTACATGAGCGAGACAGCGGGCACTTTCATGGTCAGGCCGATGACCATCCCGTACTTGAGGAAGCGGCACAAGAGGTTTGAGAAACTGGTGGCCGGAATTCTTGCGGAGGGGATGGAACGGGGCCTTATCAGGCGCATGGACCCGCGGTACGCGGCCATGGGGCTGATAGGGCTGCAGAGGGGATTGAATGCGATGTGGGTGGATGAGCGGAAGCGCGATGTTGGGCCCGAAGAACTGACGGAAATGGCGAAGGACGCGTTTTTCGGTGGCATGTTGACGGAAGAAGGCAAACGCCTCAGGAGTTCGACGCGGGGGCGGACTTCGACGACGAACCTTGCAGCACAAGGGAGTGAACAATGATAAGGCGACAGATTGAGAAGCGGATTCTACTGATTACAGTGGTGATTATCGGCGCGGCATGCGCGGCGGGGTGTCTGGGGCCGGGGCGCGTTTATCGCGACGTGGCGGAATCGCGCGCGGAGGCTTATGACAACTGGCTGAGCCAGCGCGGGGCCGAGAAGGCGGAGCAGGTGCGCATTCAGGGGAAACTGAGCCTTGAAGACGCGCTGAAACTTGCGCTGGTGAACAACAAGTCCATCCGGTCGGCGCTGGAGGACAAGGGCGCGGCGAAGGGGCAGATGGTGGAGGCGATAGGCCAGGCGCTGCCGCAGGCGAACGTGAATCTCGGCTACACGCGGCTTGACAAGCGCAGCATAAACGTGGGCGGGGTGCCGGTGAACCTGGGGCCGCTGGACCGTTATTCGGCGGACCTGACGATAAGCCAGCCGCTGTTCCGCGGCGGTGCTGTGAGCGCGGGGATACGCGCGGCGCAGGTTTTTATCGCCCTGACGGACGAGTCGGTGCGCGGGGTGACGCAGCAGGTGATATTCGACGTGGCGACGGCGTACTACGACGTGCTTCTCGCGCAGCAGTTGGTGGATGTGCAGAAGGACGGCGTTGAGGCGTCGAAGCGGGCGCTGGACGAAGTGCAGAAAAAGAAGGCCGCGGGCGTGGCGACGCAGTTCGACATACTGCGCGCGCAGGTGGAACTTTCCAACTTCAAGGCGGCGGAAATCCAGGAGCGCAATCAGGTCAACCGCGACAAGACCGTGCTGCTTAAGCTCATGGGAGTTTCGCAGGAGAGCGACATCACGCTGTCGGACGAGTTGACGTACATCCAGATGAAGCCGGTGTTCGAGGAGGCGGTCCGCGTGGCGTACGAGAACCGCCCGGACATCTTCCAGGCCGAACTGCAGGTGCGCCTGCAGCGCGAGGCGCTGAACGAGGCGTACAGCCATTACTTCCCTTCCGCGGACGCGTTTTTCTCGGAAACATGGGCGCATCCGGACCCGCATTCCATCGCGCTGGTGCGCTGGGGCAATAAATCATCCGGTGGAGTTACCGTGAACTGGACGCTGTTCGACGGTTTCCAGCGCGAGGGCAATGTCATGGTGCAGGCGGCGACGCTGAGGAAGAACAAGATCCAGATAATCGATGCGGAGGAGCGCGCGCTGCAGGAGATTCAGGCCGCCATTCTTTCGATACAGGACGCGGAGGAATTCCTTCAGTCGCAGAGCGTTAACCTTGACACCGCGAAGGAGGCGCAGAGGCTTGCGGAAGTGGGCTACCAGAAGGGCGTGCGCACGCAGGTTGAAGTGTACGACGCGCAGGCCGCCACGACGCAGGCACGGGCCAACTATTACCAGGCGCTGTACGGCCACACGACCGCCAGACTTGCCTTGCAGAAGGCGATGGGCATAATCGGGCCGCGGCCCGGCGAGCAGGCCGGACCGGCGAAGGTGCCCGTCCCGGCGTGGATAGAAGAGTTCATGGTGCCCCAGACCCCCGCGCCGGCACCCGGTCAACCCAATGAAGCGCCTCAGGCCCAGCCCAGCCCCAAGCCGGCCGCCGTCCCGGAAGCGAAACCTGAGGCGAAACCTGAGACCTTAGCCGGCGTAAAGCCGGTTCCCGAACCATAGACACAACCCAAGACGAACGAGGGTCAGCAATGAAAAAGATCCTAATTACTTCACTTGTCATTCTCGGCATCGCGGTCATAGCGGCGCTGGCATACTTTGGAAACCAGTTTGTCAACCAGCATTTCGCGCAGGCTCAGAAGCGCGTTGTGACTGACCAGGCCATCGACGTCATTGTTGCGCCGGTTGCCGTGGGCGATGTGACCGAGGTAAGGACGTACAACGCAAACATATCGCCGATGTACGCGGTGGACCTGATGCCGCAGATACAGGGGCGGCTCGATTCGCTAATGCTGAAGCGTGGAGATGAGGTCGTCACCGTCAGCGAGAACACGGAGGTCGAGCAAGGCGAGATCATCGCGACGCTTGACTACGCGGGGCTGAAGGCGGACTGGGACAAGGCTGAGTCCGATTACAGGAGGGCGCTCAGGACCGAGGAGTTCATGAAAAGCGAGATGGAGCGGCAGGTGGGCCTGTACAAGCAGGAATCCACCACCGAGCAGCAAAAGGACACGGCAATCTATAACCACGATTTGGCCGTGGAGGACGTGAACCAGAAGCGCGCGGTGGCCGACCAGGCGAAATGGCGGTACGAGCAGGCCTTCCTGAAGGCCCCGTTTGACGGCGTGGTCAGCAAGGTGTACGTGGACCTGGGCGCGACAGTTGGGCCGGGCATGCCCGTGCTGCGGCTGGTGGACCTTGCGCAACTGAAGGTGGTGGCGAACGTGCCGAACCGCTACATCGGCGGGGACGGAATCCGCGGGGGCGTAACCACGGCGGACATCACGCTTGAGGGCGGGCTGGGCGTGCTCAAGGGCGAGAAGGTCAACAAGATTTACGCGGAAAATGAAAAGACCACGCGCACGAACCCGGTGGAGATAATAATCGCCAACGAGAAGATCCTGAATCCCCAGACTAATCAGCGGGAGTACAAGGTACGCGGCAACATGTACGCCAGCGTATCTTTCCACGTCCGCATTCAGACGCAGCACATCAGGATTCAGTCCGACGCAGTGATCCAGAAGGGCGACGAGACCTATGTTTTCGTTGTCGATAAGGACAACATCGCGCATTCGAGGAAGGTGGAAACGGGTATATGGGAGGGGCCGTACATGGAGATAGTTGATGGGCTGCAGCCCGGCGAAATCCTTGTGCTGGCCGGGCAGACAAAGTTGGTTGAGGGCACGAAGGTGAACATCGTGAAGAGCGTGGCGCCGGACGCCCTGCTGGGAGCGCCTGCTTACAAGGACTAATTAAAGGTAATGCCTTTTAGGGATGCACATAAATGAAACTTCCTCGCTTAGGTGTCTCAAGACCGGTTGCGATAACGATGCTCTTCCTTGGGCTGACGCTGGTCGCCGGGTTTTCATATACGAAGTTGCCGGTGGACCTGTATCCCGACATACAGATGCCCACGATAACGGTCATTCTCTCGTGGCCCGGCGCGAGCGCCGAGGACGTTGAACAGAAACTGACGGAGGTGGCGGAGAACCAGTTGGCGATAGTCAGCGGGCTGAGTGAACTTCGCTCCACGAGCCAGGAAGGGATTTCGGTGATACGCCTGAAGTTCGCCTACGGGCAGAACCTGGACGCGGCCTCGAACGATATCCGCGACAGGCTGGACTTCGCGGCGGGCTTCCTGCCCAAGAACGTAGACAAGCCCATCATCCTCAAGTTCGACACGTCGATGATGCCCATCCTGTACTACGGCGTTACCGCGACGACGAACTGGGACAACCTGTACGACATAGCGGATGACAGCATCGCGAAAGAGTTGGAGCGCGTTGACGGCGTGGGCTCCGTGCAACTGCTCGGCGGGCGCGAGAGGCAGATAAACCTGAGGCTGGACCGCGACTCGCTGGCGGCGCACAACGTCTCGCTCAGTGAAATCGCCGCCAAGATAGTGGCCGCGAACCTTACGGAACCGGCCGGCGACATAAAAGTCGACCGCATGAAGTACACCATCCGAATCCCCGCGGAATTCCAGAAGCCGGAGGAACTGGAAAACCTGATTGTCAAGACTTCCAACGGCGCCAACGTTTACATGAGGGACCTGATTGTCGACAAGCACGTTACTCTTGGCTTCGTCGAGCAGACGCAGGTCGTGGAGGTGGACGGGCACGAGGCGATGATGTTGATGGTGCAAAAGCGGTCCGGCTCCAACACCGTCGCGGTCGCGAAGGCGGTCAAGGCGCGGCTGGAGCAACTCCAGGCAAGCCTGCCCAAGGACATTCAACTTTACGAGTTGATGGACACCTCCAAGTTCATCAACGACTCCATCAGCAACCTCGCCGAGACGGCGCTGTACGGCGTTCTGTTTGTCACGATGGTGACGCTGGTGTTTCTGCGCAACATCCGCAACAGCATCGTGGTGCTTCTGACGATGCCGTTCTCCCTTGTGATTGCGCTCATATTCCTGTTCCTGCTGGGCTTCACGATAAACATCATTTCCCTTGCTGCGATAGCGTTGGGGGTGGGGCTGGTGGTGGACGACGCGATAGTCGTGCTGGAGAACGTCGTCCGCCGCGTGGAAAAGGGCGAGCGCGTCCACGAGGCAAGCATCTTCGGCACCTCCGAGGTGGGCACGGCGGTTACCGCTTCCACCTTCACGACCGTGGTCGTGTTTGTGCCGCTCATATTCCTGGGCGGAATTACGGGCATAATGTTCAGGCAGTTGGCCGTCACGGTCATAGTGACGATAATGGCCTCCTTGTTCTGCGCGTTGACGCTTTCGCCGATGCTGTCGTCCAAGTTGCTCAAGCCGGCGGGAGAAATGCTGCCGAAGATTCCGTTCTTGAGGCGCGCGTTCATCGTCAGCGAGAGGGGCTTCAAGGCCGTGGAGTCGGGGTACTCGTGGCTTTTGGGATGGGCGCTCAGGCACAAGCCGGTGGTGTTCATAGTGGCCGGGCTTGCAATCGCGGTGGCCGTCTCCATGTTCCCGCTGGTAGGAGGGGAGTTCATGCCCGCGCAGGATACGGGCGACCTCCAGATAAACTTCAGGCTGCCCGTCGGCACGAAGGTGGAAGACACGCGCATAGTTGCCGAGGAGTTAGTCAAGATTGCACAGGAGATAGGCGGCGATGACGTCATTCACACCCGCATGATGGTCGGGGCGAGGGCGGGCATTACCTCGGCGTTCAGTCCCGCCGGCAGCCACATCGGCGGCGTCGCAGTTAAATTCGTGCCGGCTTCCAAGCGCAAGACAAAGACAAGGGTCGACGCGCTGGGCCAGATGATGATTGATAGGATCAAGAAATCGGAGTACGGCCCGTTTATTACGAAGATAAACGCCGATACCGGCGACCCGATGGCGCGCATCATGGGAACCGCGTCGAACATATCGGTCGAAATCCTGGGCTACGACGTGGACAAGGCGTACAATTTCGCCAACCAGGTGAAGGGCGTCGTGGACACGGTTCCGGGCGCCAGGAACGCGACGGTCAGCCTTGAACTGGGCATGCCGGAGTTGCAGGTGCAGATAGACAAGGTCAAGGCGGAGGACTTGGGCGTTGACGTGGCGACGCTGGCGGCGGACGTGGATACGCTGTACCGCGGCAACGCCGTGAGCACTTACCGCAAGGGCACCCGCGAATACGACATCAGCCTGCGGCTGTCCTCCGATTACCGCCGCGAAGCGGAGCGCATCCTGGACATAATCATTACCCTGCCCGGCGGGCGGCAGGTGGCGTTGGGCACGGTCGCCGAACTGAAGCAGAGGCCGGGGGCCGTGACGATTGAACGCAAAAACCGCCAGCGCGTCGTGCGCGTTGAGGCGGGCACGCTCAACCGCTCCGTCGGCCAGGTGGTGGGCGACATCGAAGCGCAACTTGGCGATTTGCGGGCAAGGGGCCTGTATCCGCAAGGGTTTGATACTTTCGAGGCGGGCTCGTACCAGGACCAGCAGAAATCGCAAAGGGAACTCGGCCTGCTGCTCGTCATGGGCGTCATACTGGTCTTCATGGTGATGGCGGCCCAGTTCGAGTCCATCAAGCAGCCGCTGATAATCATGTTCGCGGTGCCGTTCGCGCTGGTGGGCGTGATTATCATACTGGTGCTGACGCACACGTCCTTAAGCATGATGTCGATGATAGGCGTGGTGTTGCTGGTGGGAATCGTGGTGAAGAACGCCATCATCCTTTTGGACTTCACCAACATTCTGCGGGCGAGGGGCCTGGGCATGACGGACGCCATCAGGACCGCCGGCAAGACGCGTCTGCGCCCGGTGCTCATGACGACGATGGCGACCATTCTGGGCATGTTGCCGCTGGCGGTTTCGCCGGGCGAAGGCTCCGAGACGTGGCAGCCGATGGCGATAGCCGTCATCGGAGGGCTCAGCCTCTCCACGCTCATCACGCTGGTGTTCGTGCCGACCCTTTATAGCGTATGGGTGCGCGAGAGGAAGGGCATCACCGCAAGCCAACTGGCCGCCGCCCCGGAGCCGCTGAACGGCAATAGGGAAGGATGAAGGATGAAGGATTAAACACCATTTTGAATCCGGAATCGTGAATCATGAATTATTTCCCTTTCCGCCTAAGGCAGTATTCAGGATTCTGGATTCAGGATTCTGCCATTCATATTTCTGGAGGATTCACAGATGAAAATGCTGCTCGCCATATTCAGCGAGGAGATTGACGATGACGTGATGATCGCCCTCGCGGGAATCGGCATCCATTGTTTCACCGAATGGACCGGCGTGCTCGGCAAGGGGCAGCACAGCGGGCCGCGCTTCGATAACAAGTACTGGCCGGGCGTGAACAACGTGGCCATGTTCGTTGTGCCGGACGAGATAATTCCGAAAGCGCTCGCCGTGCTGAAGGAAATCCGCCAGAAGAACCTCGGCCACGAAGGAATGAAGGCGTTTGTATTGAACGTGGAGCAGAAAATCGAGTAAATCAGGGTAAATTCAATACGATAAAAATGCAAGGCCGTGTTTCGCCGCAAGCGAGGCGCGGCCCGCTTTTTTGTGGAAGCGAAACTGATTCATGGTATCGTTCCGCCGGTGAGCACATACCCGCGACGGTTATCCTTGAGGAGGCGACGATGATAAAGTTTCCATGCCCAAAATGCAGCCACATGCTTTCGTTCCTCGATGAAAAGGCGGGACAGGACGCGCCTTGGCCCGTATTGCGGTAAGAAGGTTTACGTTGACCCCCGTGCGCGCGTTCTTGGGGATGTCCAACATGTTGACGAGGAATTGCCTTCGCCGCCGCTTGTCCCGCGAGCGCCGGGTGTGAAGACACGGGAATATGGACATGTAATATTGGTGGTAATGTGGTTTCAACTATTTGCGACAATAGTGGTTGCGGTGGTTGTCATCCTTCATTTGAAGTACAGGAACGAGCATGCGGAAGCAAACGAGTACTTGATTGTCATTTTTGCATTTGCGGTCGCATTTACCGTTCAACTGGTCTGCATGGGGTTCGTGCGCGGGCTGATACGGGACAACAAGTTGGTGTGCGGGTATGTGGAGTGGCTGGACAGACATTTGCCTGAGATAACAGAGGGCAAGAAGAAATGGCCGCAGAGAGAAAAGGATGTTGAGGGGTAAAGAATGAACTGAATGTTAGGCTCGGCTGACCATTTCATTTTCTCTGTGGTCTTCGTGTCCTCTGCGGTGAATGATTACCCGCGCGGGTGGAAGCGCGCGTGCACTGATTTCAGGCGGTCTTTTTCGAGATGGGTGTATATCTGCGTCGTGCTGATGTCGCTGTGGCCGAGCATCTCCTGCACAACGCGCAAATCCGCCCCGCCCGCCAGCAGGTGCGACGCGAACGAGTGCCGCAGCATGTGCGGCGAAATGTTTTCCGGTATCCCCGCAATCAGCGCCTGTTTCCGCACGATGTTGAACAGCGATGCGCGGTCCAGCGGCCTGCCCGTCCGGCTTAAGAACAACCTGTCGCTCTCCTTCTTTCCCAGCAGCGAACCCCTCACGGTCGCAAGATAATTCCTCAACGTTTCAATCGCGGCCCTGCCCACCGGAACAATCCGCTCCTTCCCGCCCTTGCCGCGCACTAGCGCGTAGCCGTACTCGAAGTTCACGTCGTTCACGCGCATCTCCGCCACCTCCGTGGCGCGGGCGCCGGTCGCGTAGAACATTTCAAGGATCGCCCTGTCGCGCAGGCCCAGCGGCGTTGTCGGGTCCGGCGTATTCAGAAGTAATTCGACCTCCGCGACGCTCAGCGTATTGGGAAGGGGCTTCGCGGCGCGGGGGGATTCGACGAGCGCGGAGATGTCCTCCCTGATGATGCGCTCTTGCGCGAGATAGCGGAAGAACATCTTCACGGCGACGAGTTTCCTTGAGATGGAGGTTGGCGCGAGGCCGCGTCTTCTTTCCGCGGCGACGAACGCGGAGATGTCGGAGTCGGTAACGCGGGCGATGTCGTCCGCGCGTTTGCCGAGAGAGGCGGCGAAGTCGCGCAGGTCCGCGGAATACGCCTTCAGGCTGTTGGACCTGAGCCCGCACTCCACGCTCAGGTATTGTACGAATTGCTCAATTAGTTTCTGCATTTTACACCGGGCAACGAGATTCATGGTGCGGTGTTGTGAATATACCAAGACGATTTTAGTTGACTGCGGCCCGCGATGCAAATATAATACGGCGCTTGTTGATTCAAACCCGGCAACCTATGGCGACCCGCAATGGAGGACATTATTAATGCGGTTTACAAAAGCAGAATTGGAGCGGTTCAAGAAAGCATTAATTGCGAGGCGGCAGTCCCTGAACGGCTTCGTCAACAAGATGCAGGAAGCCGCGCTCAACAAGGATCGCGATGAGACAAGCGGCGACTTCAACCACATGGCCGATCTGGGCACCGACAACTTTGACCAGGAATTCACCCTCGGCCTCATCGAGAACGAGGAAGAAGAGGTGCGCCTGATAACCGAGGCCATTACGAAGATTGACGAAGGCACCTACGGCCTCTGCGAGTCCTGCGGCCAGCCGATTCCCAAGACGCGCCTTAAGGCATTACCTTTTGCAAAATTGTGCATCGCGTGCAAGGAGAAGGAGGAAACGAGCCGCTAGTCGTTTAATTCGAGAGGGGCGTATGCGGGCTTCGGGCAGGATTTGTCCGCCTCTGGCGGATTTTGCGGCCTGCGCGGAGACGTTGAGTGAAAGGAAGGCCCGCCGGCCCGCCCTTATTCCCCTGCCTCGATTTTCCTTTTTGCGGTTTCCACCGGCAGTTGACCCGACCCCGGTGCGGCTTGCGAGATGACCCCGATGAAAAAATCCGCGTCGGCAGCCAGGATCGTTTTCGTGGGCGTTGCAGTCTTGGGCGCCGCGACTGACCTGGCGACCAAGGCGATTTTCTTCGACCCGGCCGTTGCCGGAAGCGGCTCACATCCCCAGTACACGGTCGTGAGGAACTTTTTCTACATCAGCAGCGCCGGAAACACCGGCGGGGTCTTTGGAATGCTTTCCGGCAGCACGTGGACGCTGGTGGGGATGGCGGCGCTGGCGCTTTTTGCGGTGGCGCTGATGCTGATGAAGATCGACGGGAAGCAGATGTGGCTGCACGTGGCGCTGGGGCTGGTTTTGGGCGGGGCGATAGGCAACCTCTACGACAGGATCTTTTACCTTATGCCCGACGGCTCGCACGCCCACTATGTTCGCGACTTTTTGGACTTCAGGATATTCGGCTGGCAGTATCCCGTATTCAACGTCGCCGACGCATTCATATGCGTGGGAGCGGCCATGATATTCCTTAAGGTGCTCTTCGGCGGACCCACGTGGGGCAAGGCCCTGCCGAAGGCGCAAACCAGGAAGGTAAAAGCCGCCTCAAAATAGGATGAGCAAGCGCGAGGATACCATAATCGACCGCGGGCCCTTTACTCTGGGAGAGGCGGGAAACGCGGCTCTCCTGATACACGGCATTGCCGCATGTCCCGCGCAGTTGAGAAGTCTGGCGGAACATCTCGCCGGACGCGGCATTACCTGCCGCGCCATGCTGCTGCCGGGCCACGGCAGGCATTACAAGGAACTGTATCACGTTTCGTGGCGCGACTGGTATGCGGAGGCGGAACGCGAGTTCCTGGCGCTTCGGGCTGGACGTGAGCGCATAAATATTGTAGGATTCTCAATTGGCGCGGCGGTCGCGGTGGAACTGGCGGCAAACCATCAGGTTGACCGGCTGGTGCTTATCAACACCCCGCTGTTCTATTTCTACCAGTTTCTCCCTCAGCGACTGCTGCTAAGCATTCTCAATCTGCTGGCAAAGGAAATCAGGACCTTTGCCATAGGGGGATCCGGCGGGAGCCTTATATATCCCCGAATTCCGGTGAAGGTGCTTTATACGATGGGGGACCTGGTGCATCGCGCGCGCGCGCGGGCGCGGGAAATAAAATGCCCGACGCTCATCGTGCATTCGACGCACGATCTCGCGAGCCGCGCGAAAAGCGCCGGGTATCTGATGCGGCATCTGGCGTCGCAGGCGAAGAAAATTTTTTGGGTAAGAGACAGAGACCACAGCGTTCTTCAGGGCGAGGAACGGCATAAGGTCTTTGCGGAAATCGAATCATTCCTGAAATCAGACGATTTGAGGGCCTGGCGCCCGCGAATCCAGTGGAGGAGCGAAAGATGAAACATCTGTCCGAAATCAAGAGTTACCTGCAAGCCAAGGGCATGAGCGCCCTGCTTCCCCGGCTGGGCGCAAGCCCGCGCATCCTCACCGCCGTGATAGAGAGATTGAAGGACCACGCCATTGAGCTCACGCTCAAGACCGTTACCGGCGGCGAGGACATGAGGCAGAAGCGCAGGGAGGGCATCAACAGTCTTTTCGAGATGGCCAAGCGCACGCTGCCGAAACTTTCCAAAGAGACCAGAAAAAAATTCGCGTTCAACCTCTTCTTCAACGAAATGCACCTCGGCAGCAAGGCCCGCAACGCATATCTCGCCAAACACGGCGAGACGCCGCCGTTCTTCATCACCATCAGCCCTTCCATGCGGTGCAATCTGGCGTGCTATGGCTGTTACGCGGGCGACTACGACAAGAAGAAGGAACTGACATTAGACGAAGTTGACCGCCTCGTCCAGGAATGCAAGGACGTATTCGGAATATATTTCATCGTCATCTCCGGCGGCGAGCCGACGATTTGGCCGCACCTGTTCGACATCGTGGAGAAGCATGACGACGTCATGTTCCAGATGTACACCCATGGCATGAACATCGACGAGGCGATGGCGAAGAGAATCGCGAAGGTCGGCAACCTTTATCCCGCCATCAGCATCGAGGGCGACGAGGCCAACACCAACGCCCGCCGCGGGCCGGACGCCTGGAAGAAAATCACCGACGCCATGTGCCGCCTGCGGGACAACGGCGCGCTCTTCGGCTTTTCCGCCACGCACACCAGCATGAATCACGACGCGCTGATGAATGAGGAGTTCTACGACAGGATGATCGAGTGCGGCTGCGCGTTCGGATGGGTGTTCCAGTATATCCTGACGGGCCGCGACCCAGCGCCGGAACTGGTTCCCACGGCAGAGCAGCGAATCCGGCGGTTCGAGGTTGTGGAGAAGATACGCAGGACGCGGCCGTTGCTCGTGTTCGACTTCTGGAACGACGGCGAGTTCACCGAGGGCTGCATCGCATGGGGGCGCAGGTACCTGCACGTACAGGCCACCGGCTACGTTGAGCCTTGCGTATTCGTCCACTTCGCGAAGGACAACATCCGTGAAAAACCACTGCTCGAAATAGTAAACTCGGACTGCTTCAAGGAAGCGCGCAAGATGCACCCCTTCAGCGATGACCATCGCCGGCCGTGCTCGCTCATCGACAACCGCGAGATACTGCCGTACCTCGTGGAGAAGTATAAAATGATCCCGACGCACGACGGCGCAGAGCGCATCATCACCACGTTGCGCGATGTGGTGGTCAAGGCTTCGGAAGAGTACGAACAGGCGCTCAAGGAAACCGTCCGCGTGAAATGACGCGCGGCCAAAAGTTGAGAAACTGTCCCCCGGAGGGCCTGGTCCCTTTGGGGGACTGCAATTTCGGGGGAAGAATGATAGGCTATCTCTGGTATCGCCTTGTCGAGAAATTTGCTACCACGGTTCCCATGCGGACGGCGTACGCCGTGGCGCGGTTTCTCGGCGTTCTCAGATGCCGGCAGTGGTGGAACGGGCGGCGTTGCGTGCGGCGCAACCTCGTGGTATTGCTGGGCCGGAAGGCGCCGCGCCGAGTGGTGCGAGCGCTGGTGAGGCGGACGTTTATTAACTTTGGACTGAACATCATAGAATTCTTTCGCTTTCCGCGCTTTGACAAGAAATATTTTGACGCGCACTGCGAAATCTTCGGCCGGGAGTATCTTGAAGAGGCGTTGGCTCGCGGGAAGGGCGCGATATTCCTTTCGGCGCATTTCTGCAACTGGGAGTGGGGCGTGGCCGCATACGCGGCGCAGGGATACCGCATTACGGTGATAGCAATGCCGCACCCGCGCGAGAAGGTGGAGCGGCTTTTCGTGGAACAGCGCGGCATAAAGGGGATCACGGTAATTCCCACGCAGACCGCGGCGAGGCAGGCGGTGAGGATTCTACAGCAGAACGGCATTCTGGGGATGCTCGGAGAAAGGATGACCGGTAAGGACGGCGTGGCGGTGAACTTCTGCGGCAGGAGGGTTCTCTTCCCGAAGGGACCCGGCTGGATGGCGGTCAAGAGCGGCGCGGCGATAATTCCGACGCTCGGCATCAGGCGGAAGGACAACACGTTTACGATCTTCTCCGCCCCGCCAATTTACCCGCCGGAGAACGGTTCGGACGATGAAAAGGTATTGACTGTCACCCAGCGATTTGCTACTTTTCTCGAGCAATACGTGAAACGTTACCCGGAGTTGTGGGCGACGTTCTTCGATTTCTTCGCCCGGCAATCTGCCGAGGCTGGAACAAGAAATTAGGACAGGAGGGGCCGTTTGGCGAGTTCCATTGACAGGGCGATTGTCGTCATTCCCGCATATAACGAGGCCGAGGCAATAGGCCGCGTCGTCAGCGAGTTGTGCTCCTGGCAAGTGCCGGTGGTCGTGGTGGATGACGGTTCCACCGACGATACGGCGGCGCTGGCGCAAAAGGCCGGCGCGGCCGTACTGCGCAACGGCGGCAACAAAGGCAAGGGCGAAGCGCTCCTGCGGGGCTTCAAGTATGCGCTTGAACAGGGACGCGAACTTATTCTCACCTTTGACGGCGACGGCCAGCACGACCCCTCGCTTCTGCCGGTGCTTCTGCGCGCGCAGGAGGAAAACCAGGCCGACGTGGTGGTTGGACGGAGACAGATGTCGTGGACGGACATGCCGCCGCTGCGTTTCGCCACCAATCGTTGCATGTCCGCGGTGATCACGTGGATGGGCGGCAAGAGGATTACCGATACGCAATGCGGGCTGCGCCTTTTCCGCAATGAAGTTGTGCGCAGCCTCCTCTTTGGCCCCAAGCCCAGGGTGGTTTCAAGCCGTTACGCCTTCGAATCAGAACTGCTCATCGAAGCCTGCTATCACAAGTTCCGCGTCGTCGAGGTGCCCGTGTCCACGATTTACAACGGCGAGGCGAGCAGCATTCGTCCTTTCATGGACACGGTCCGCTTTTTCGAGATGATGATCCGCATCATGTTGCGGCGGTAGTCGGACCTGTCAGACCCGTCAGACCCGTCAGACGTTGCCATACAGAAGTTTAAGCCCTTCATCAACGCCGAGCAGGCGAATGCCAAGCCTCTTTGCGACTTTCGTCGAATCCAGCGATACGTCCGGCGCGCGCGGAGGCACGGATTGCAGGTCCTCGATTTTTCTTGCCGCAATCCGCGAGGGGTCAACGCCCGCCGCGCGGCAAATCTTCAGGCCGAAATCATACCGGCTTATTCTTTCCGCCCCGCCGCAATGAAGCGTTCCCGCGAAGTCTGATTCGGCGATTTTGATGAGCGCCTGCGCGATGTCCGGCACACATGTCGGCGTGCGGTACTCGTTGGTGAAGAGCACGACTTCCTTCCCGTTGCGCAGCGCGTCCAGGATTCTCTCGTCCGCTCCGCGCTTGCCGGAGAGGCTTCGGCCGTACAGGAGGCAGCACCGGGCGATTACGTGGTTGCGGCAACTGTCGCGCACCGCCTTTTCCGCTTTGACTTTCGATTCGCCGTAGAAACTTATCGGATCGACGGGCTCGGCCTCAACGTACATTCCGCGCCGGCCGTTGAACACGAGGTCCGTTGAGATGAGGATCATCCGCGAGCGGGATTCCCCGCAAAGTCGGGCCAGCGCCTGCGTGGCGGTTACATTTACCGCCTTGACGATAATGCGCTTTTGTTCGCATGTGACGGGATCGGAGATTGCGGCGCAATGAATTGTTACGTCGGGAGCGGTCTCTCCGAAGACTTTTTCGAGGGCTGCGGTGTCGGCTATGTCCAGTCGAACAATCTTTCCCGGCCCCGGCGGGATGTTCCTGCGGTACTGCGCCGTTACCTGATGTGATTTTTGCGCGGCCAGTGCCACGGCGTGTCCGAGCAGGCCGCTGGCGCCTGTTAGCAGAATCTTCATAACGCCGCCATTATAGCCGAAACTTACGCGAAAGTCAGCAAGCGGAAATGGCGCTGAAATCTTCCGCGCGATGTTCATGGCGGGAGCGCCTTTAGTGCAGGCTGTTCAGTTCACGACGCGCGCGGGCGACGATGGCCGTGTTTATTCTTAACATGCGCTCGTCCGCGCCGATGACCATAGACAGGTCGCACAGGGTGTTGATGAGGCGCGGGATTCCTCCGGAGATGGCATGGATTTCCTCTTTGGCTTCCTTGTCGAATATCTCGCTGGTTGCGCCTGCGGCGGAAAGACGGAAGTCGATGTAGGCGGCTGTCTCTTGGGGCGTGAGCGGTTCCAGACGGTACCTGACGCCGATTCGCTGATTAAGCGAGGGCAAGGCGCGAAGGCGTTCGACCAGTCTGTCATCGCCGGCGAGGAGCGTTGTCAGGAGGAACTTGCCGTTGCTGTCGTGGTTCAGGAGCGCGCGCAGAACCTCAAAGGTTTCAGCGTCCGAAATGGTTTGCGCTTCGTCCACGATGAGGACGGCCGGGCGCTTGCCCAAGGGGGGAGCGGCGGCTTCCGTCCCTGCGGGGCCTTCATCTCCCGCGGCGGGATCACTGCCCCGGAGTTCGCGCAATTTGCGGCTGATCTCCTGCGCAAATCCATCAGGCGAGAGGCACGGGGTGATCGTCTGGGTGACGCGCAGTTGGCGGGCGCGCAACTGGTCTGTGATAAGTTTGACGAAATAAGTTTTTCCGACTCCAGTAGGCCCCAGCAGCAGCATGATTCCGCGGTTCTCGGACACGGCGGCAAAGAACCTTTTTACGGCCTCCTCCACCCCTTTTGAGAGATAGAAAAAGCCGCTGTTGTACGTATTTGAGAACGGATTTTCCCTGAGGCCCCAATATTCTCGATACATGGCGCTATTCCCGAAAAATATATGGACAATCTACATAATCGTTATCGGCAAAAATATTCGTGATACTGAACGGGAACTGCGATATGGAACGATCCGGCAGGAGCGCATGCGCGTTAATTCCGAAACCGCCGCCGGAATGCGAATTCGCAAGGTTCACGGCCTTCCGTTCAGGATTCGTAAACCTTAAGTTCGCCGCCGGGGACAGCGTGAATGCGCCGGGGATTTGATTGACGGGAATCTACAATGGAAGTATCATATTGTGCTGCAAAGAGGAGTTTGTCCGCACGGCAGGGCGGAGACCGCGTACCGCGTTGTGATGATCAGGATGCAGAATGTCTGACATAAAGCCAATAATCTTTGATAAGCGGGTGTTCCTGACTACTGAAAAAGAGGCAGGTCGGCGCGTGGACAAGTTCCTTCCCGGCAAGCTGCCCGGCTTGTCGCGCTCGCTCATTCAGAAACTCATCAGGGCCGGCCACGTCACCATCGACGGCGTAATCTGTAGGCAAAATACGCGCCTCGTTGAAGGCCAGAGCATCATCGTTGAAATCGCGTTGCCCGACGATTACGAGATGAAGCCCCAGGAGATGGACGTCGAAATCCTTTACGAGGATGACGATATCGTCGCGGTGAACAAGCCTCCCGGGCTGGTAGCGCATCCGGCGCCGGGGCATTTTGAAAAAACCCTCGTCAACGCCATGCTTTACCATTGCAAGCAACTGTCCGATGTCGCGGGCACTCTGAGAATGGGCATCGTCCACCGCCTGGACAAGGAAACCAGCGGAATAATGGTCATGGCAAAGAACAACCGCGCGCACGAAGGCATGGCGATACAATTCCGCGACCGCACGCTGCAAAAAGAGTATCTGGCGATTGCGGAAGGGGAGTTGCGTTTCGACAGCGACCTCATTGACCTCCCGCTGGGCAGGCATTTCCGCGACAAGAAAAAATTTGCCGTGGTCTTCGGAGCCGGCAAGGAGTCGAAATCACACTATTCCGTTCTGGAGCGGTTCGATGGATTCACGCTGGTGGAGGTCGCGCCGAAGACGGGCCGCACACACCAGATCCGCGTGCACCTGCAGTCGCTCGGCCACCCGGTAATCTGCGACGGCTACTACGGTTTCCGGCGGAGACTCCGCCGTCGCGAACTTCTTCCGTCCGAGGTGGCGGAGACAATGACGTCGGAGCAACTGGACGAGATATTGATCAATCGGCAGGCTTTGCACGCGCACCGCCTCACGTTCACCCATCCCATAAGCGGTCAGACGATTGCCCTGCACGCGCAGATGCCACACGACATGCAGTCCGTCCTGGACGTGTTGCGGCAGTACAGGAAAAAGGGCTGAAAGCAAAGGGGGGCCGGATGGATTTCCACCCGTTTGGGGGTCGGCTGGCTTTTGCAGAACTTTCCCGTCTCATCTGCGTTTATAGCAGTATGTTCCACCGTCTTTTTGTGCGCCCTTGACTTTTGGCGCCCGCGCGAATATCATCAAGTTTTCAGCGGGCATTTCAAAATGGCCTTAGAATAAAAGAGGATTAAATGTTTTTCAGAAAAATGAATGTTCGTTGCATCGAATGCGCTCGCTTTGTCCCGACCAAGGACAACCCGCGGCGAGGCACATGCCACATCATCGAAATCGCGGACGCCACCCTGCCGTGCGATTGCCGCTGGTTTGAGCCGCTGAACGAAAGAGATGCGGAGCCTGCAAAGCAACCCGCCTCTGGAAAATCAGGGACCCACTGATGCGGAAGCGGGTTGTCCGCCTTTGAAGGCCGCACGCTGGAATTTGTCAAAAAAGAAAGCCCGCGGTAACACTTCCCTGCATCTGTTCTCTTGCGCGGTTTCACGTGAGCGGAATACATCCCATACGACCGGAGAGCCTGCCCGGCCCTGATGCCCGCCTGGCGAGGGAACTCCTCCACAAGCCATGGGGCGAAGGCCTTGCGTATCTCGCCGCTTTTTGTGTTTTCGCCTCGCTGGCCCTCCTGCTGTTGATGCCGCATCTGCTTGACCTGAGAGGCGGCGCGTTTGCCGTCATTCATATCTCCGCCGCGGCGTGCGCGGTGCTGGCGTTTTTCGCGTGCATCGCTGCGGCGTTTCTTCTGAGGCATGCCCTCACGCCGGCAAAGATTTTAGCGTGGATGGTCTTACCGGCGGCCATCTTCTTGATTTGCGCGGGCGCGCTGAGCATGGCGCGTGTCCGGAACGCCGTCGAGTCGGACAAATTCGTTGATGCGGAAGGCCGCTTCACCATCACCCGCCCCGGAGCGGACTGGGTGTTCCTGCCCGTCCCGATTCTCGGTGAGGGGTCGGAGGTGGAAATGGCGCATGCGCGCGGCGTTCCATTACATGTGAGTGTCAGAACCGGCGGCGCGAAAGACAGCGTGCAGGCCGTCTTGAACGAGATTTTCCGCCTGATGCGGTTGCCGAGCCTGCGCGCGCACCATCATGGCGAGGAGCCGCCACAGGAGCAACACGCTTCTTCGTACCGCATATCCTCAGTGGAAGTTGTCATCGGCGATGAGACCGCTTCAATCCTGAGGCGCATGTTCGACCGCGCAATCGCGGCGAACGGCTCGGTTCTCGATGGCAAGAAAAGCAGTCTGAAATCGCTGCGGGAGTCGAACGGTTCCGGGGAAGATATCGCGCGGCTGGAGGAGGAGGTGGCGAATTACGGGCGCCTGCTCGACTGGATGAAAGGCCGCAGCGACGCGGGGGATCTGAGCGAGATGCTGCGTTATCTGGCGGCGGAAGACCTGCAGCAGGAAGTTGCTTTTCCCGTGACGGTGCTCTGGCGGGAAATCCCCCCGCAACTGGATGGCCTGAATGCCGCAAGGGTTACGGTGAGAGGAACGACTGTGCGGGGCGATGAGTTCTTCGAAGTGGTCCAAATCGCAGTCGAGGAGGGCGCGGTTTACGTGGTAGATGGTTTTTCACCCAGGCGGGACCAGGCTGGCGCGGTCGCGGCGTTTGACACGGTGCTGGCTGGTTTCAAATTTGAGGAAAGCAAAAAGCGCCTTCCGTAGTGGAAGGCGCCTTCGTGACGCAATGATTTTTGTGCCGTTAAGCGCCCTTCAACTTCAGGCCGAGTTCGGAGAGTTTGCTCCTGATTTCTTCGAGTGAGGTCTGGCCGAAATTCTTGCATGCGAGCAAATCCTGCGCCGTGAGTTTCACAAGATCGCCGATTGTCTGCACTGACAGCACCTCCATTGCGCGCCGTGGCCGCGTGCTTAACTCCAGTTGCGCGATCGGCCTGCTCAGGACGGCGTCGTCCACCTCCGCCGCCTCGGCTTCGGCGGCCGCCAGCGCGGGCATAAATTCGCCTTCGAGTTCCTCCGCCATGCCCAGCCGCAAGCCTTTCTGCTTCAGCATTTCCTTTATCTCGCGCAGAGAAGTCTCGCCGAAATTCTTGAATGAGAGCAATTCCTGTTCAGTCTTCTTGACGAGGTCGCCGAGCATGCGGATGTGCATTTTGTTGAGGCAGTTGCGGCTCCTGACGGAGAGTTCAAAATCGGTGACCGGAGTATTAAGCACCTGGGCGCGCTTGTCTCGCTGCTTGGCCTTGTCTTCGTCGTAATACATGTTGAGACTTGCCGTGGCGTCCTTCAGGTACAGCCCGGCCCGCGGATGATCCGGCTCCACTTCAAGCACTTCCCGGTAGCATTTGATGGCGCGCTTGTAATCGAAACCGTCTTCGTACAGCACGCCGAGGTTGATGAGCGCATTGGTGAAAGTGGGGTTGAGTCTCCGGCATTGTTCGTAGCACTTTACCGCCATCTCGTCGCTTCCGCGCAGGTCGTAAGCCAGCGCCAGTCGGAATATGGCGGGGGCGTATTCCGGATCGATTGTTACCGCCTTTTCAAACTCGTCCATCGCTTCTTCATAAAGGCCGCGGCCCTCAAGGCAGCATGCCTTCTCGTAATGGTAGTCGGGCCGGTCCTGGTAGTCGGACTCCAGTTCCATGAGCAGTTTCTCGGCGGTATTTATGTTGCCGATCTCGCGGTGCGCGCGGATAAGGAGTATCCGCAGTTCGTATGAATCCGGCTTCTTGCTGGCGGCGTGTTCCAGCGCCATAAGCGCGTCCGCTGGCTTTTTCTGGTCAAGGAGGCAAAGCGCGTAATAAACGGCGCCGACCTCGCGGGAGGCTTCCTTGGAAAGGCTTATCGCGCCTTCGGCGTACTTGCCCAACAGCCACTGTCCGACGCCGAGGCGCAAAATCGACTGGCCGTCCGAGCCGTGCGCGACCTTGCGTTCGAGGTCCTTGACAAGGTTTTCAACCTGTTCCCGTATCTTGACATTGCTGTAGAGTTCCTTGCGGAGTTTTGCTATTTCCGCGAATTCCAGTGACCCCTCAAGCAGGGCCTGCTCAACGTTGATTTCGCTTGTCGTGGTCGTCAAGGCCGACCTCCTCTGTTCTTGGGAAATCCTTTCGAAACCCGCGCGTGTCATTTGCTTCGGCGGAAAAACGGGCTATTATATTCCCTCTCACGGACATGTCAAGCGGTGTTATGGGCCTGGTCGCAGTTTGTGCTTCGGCGGTCAATTGCTTTCCCCGGCTGGATGGATGTGGAAGACCGTTATCTCAGGGCGGGCCATGAAACGGGCGCGGATGGGGGTGTTCTCCGTGCCGATGCCCCGATTGACATACAGGAGCGCCCCGCGCGTGTGGTAGATGCCCTGCTCGTATTCCTTGCCCGCGGGGGAGAACGTCATGATCGCGCCGTAAAACGGGAGCGCCACCTGCCCGCCGTGAATGTGGCCCGACAGCGACAGGTCAACCTGGCCCGGATAGATTTCTTCGACGAAGTGCGGGTAGTGATGCAGGAATATAGTGAACATGCCCTTCGGCGCTTTAGCGAGAATGTCCTGTATCTGGCCGGCCCTCGAATCGGAAATTCCGACGATGCAAAAAGACTCGCCGTCTTTCTGGGCAACCGCGCAGATGCCGTCCAGCATCTGGAAGCCGGTGCCTTTTACAAGTTCCTCATCCGAATAATTGCGGTCGATATTCCCGCGGACGGCGAACTTCCCGATGTTCGCCTTGAGACGGCTCAGAGTGTCGCGGAATATCGGCAGGCCTTTCGGGCTGTTGACGGCGTCGCCGGTGAAAACGATGATGTCGGGGTGCAGATCATTGACTATGCGCACGACCTGGTCTTCGTTCCCCGGAGCGGGATCGCAGTGCAGGTCGGAAATTTGCACCACCGTGAGCGTGGCGTGTTTGAGGCGCTCCGTGGGGACGTCCACGTTTACGACCTCGATCCAGCGCGGCTCGATGAGGAATGCATAGATTATGCACAGGATGCCGCCGACGGCTACGACGTGCAGGCAGATGGCGGCGATGCGGAGGACACGGCCTCTCTTGTGCCGCGTGAGAAATCCCAGGCGTACGAGAATGAACCTGCCCAGGATGACTAATTCCAGGAGATATATGCTGAAAACGGCGAACGCGAAGATCACCGCTTTTAACAATTCGATTCTCACCTTGTGAAGTCTCCGAACAATTATTCAAGGGCGAGCGGATTGTCCGCGTCGCCGGTTTTGCTCGGAATATTATACGCGCGGCCTGCGCCGGCGGTCTAAGGTTTAGGCGTGCGGAACGTTTCGTAATCGGACCACTGTCCAGGCCCGTCGGGCATTATCGGGCGTACGCGCCAGGCGTATTCGGTGTCGGGTTTGAGTTCTTTTGCAGGCGGCAGTGAGGTTTCCGGGCCTTTTGTTCTCTCGAGTACGACGGCCTCCGGTTCCTCACTTCCCGCTTCGCTCGCGAGGATGACCTCCACCTGATAACGGATGGCGTCCTTATGGGGGGACCACTTGAAGGTTGGAGTGAGCGTACCGATGACCTCTCCGCTCGCAGGGCTGAGATTCGTGGCCTGGAATGCCTGCACGACAGTGAACGACACAGGTCTTGACCAGTCGCTCAACGAGCCTCTGGAATCGACTGAGCGAACGCGCCAGAAGTATTTCCTGCCCGGTTCAGGGGTGAAATTCGCGGGGAAATAATCTTTAGCGGTGGTTTCGTAAGTTGCCTCCGGGAGGCGGAATAGTTCATCGCTGGAGATTTGCACCACGTAGCGGGCCGCCGCGGGCGTCTTTTCCCATTTCATGGCGGGTTTTAACTCGCGCGTCTCGCCGATGGGACCGACGGGCAGGGGCACAGGCAACTTAAGCATGAAGTAACCGACGGCAGACCACGGCCCCTTGAAACCGTCCGCGTCTATGGCGCGCACGCGCCAGAAGTAGCTCCGGTTGTATTCGACGAAATCCTTGACGGAGACGCTCGCATCGTTGGCGACGGCCAATTCCTTTACTTCGCTGGTGAGATTCTGATCGCGCGCCATCTGCACCTCGTATTTCGCTGCGCCGTTCTCTTCCAGCCATGACAGGCGCGGGTTGTCGGGAGAAACGAACTGGTCAATGGTCGGCGCGCCGACCATTGCACACCCGGCCAAGGCCGCCAGCGTTGCGGTTATCAGGATGCCAGCGTATCTCATACCACTGCCTCCTCCAGAGAGTCTTTGTGGGTCATCATGGGCTTGCCGAAGTTTTTGTCGTCCTTCTCCGGGAAGTCCTCGCGGTAGTGGCTTCCGCGGGATTCCTTGCGCCTGAGCGCCGCCGCGAGAATCAGTCTTGAAAGCGTCAGCATTGACTTGAGCGTCACGTATTCCCGTACGTTCGAGCAATTGACCTGCGCCAGGATGTCGTTCAGGTTGTCAATTGTTCTGAGCGCGCTGGACAGATTGTCGCCCTTGCGTATGACCAGGCATTTTTTCCACATCATCCAGCGCAGGTGGTCCAGCGTATGGCTGAAATCCACGTGCGTGGGGCCTGTAACGGAACGAAGCCTCTGGAACTCTTCTTCAGCGGATTCCGCCGCGCGCGGATTGTCGGCCTGCCGCGTCGCGCGCAGGGCGGCGCTTTTGCCTGCGCGCTCGCCGATTACCTGCGAGGCGGGCATCATGTTTCCGCCCAGCCTGTCCGCGCCGTGGGCGCCGCCCGCGACTTCTCCGGCGGCAAACAGGCTTGTTACGCCGGTTTCCGCCTCAAAGTTTATCGCCAGCCCGCCGTTGAAAGAGTGCGCAAACGGGGCCACTTCCGCCTGGCCGTTCGGCAGCACGACGCCGGAGGTGTCGCGGTCCTTTCTGAGGAAGATGCCGAAGTTTTCCGAGGTCTTCCCGGCCAGAACCTCTTTGGCGATTCCGATATCGATGAATTTCGCCTCGTCGCGCGTGCTGAAGGGCTGGTGCCGCAGGCGCGCCTTGTAGGCGTTGCGCAGAAGGTCCGGCGCGGGATAATATTTTTCCAGAAATTCCTCGTTAAGGCAGTTGACGAAGTGCGGGCCGTCCTTGAAGATGCCGGTGGGGAGGAAATTTCTTTTTTCCATCGGCGGGGTGCCGAGCATCGCCTGGATGAATTCCATATTGATGAGTCCCGCGCCGGCTTCGAATCCGAGCACGTATCCGTCTCCGGTGGCGCCTGCGGGGACGAGGTTGTACTGGAATATTGCGCCGCCGCCGCCCGTCGCCAGGACTGTGGCGGGGGCGGTGATTTTGACGAACCCTTGCTCGCCGCGGACGCCCACGGCCCCGTAACAGCGGTTGTCGGCGACGAGAAGACGCGTTATCTGCGTGTCTTCGAGAACCCTTATGCCGCGCCTCTCGACCACCTGCCGGAAGGAGTCGCGGACGTTGGCCATGTCTTCCGTAATGAAGGTGCGCGGGATGTTGCTGAAGCAGCCGACGAGTTGGACGTACTTGTCGCCTTCGCGTTTGAAGCGGACGCCGTAGGCCTCGAGGTCGGTAAGCCTGTCGTAGGCGTTTTGGGCCACCAGCCAGGCGAGTTCGTTGTTGACCATGCCGAGGCCCATGTCAACGATTTCCTGGAAATGTTTTTCGGGGTTGTCGCTTTTGTCGCGGAATCCCGCGGCGGCCTGGTAGTTCAATTCGTTGTCGAGGTTGTCGAAGGTTGCCCCTGATACGGCGAGTTTTCCTTTTGCGACGACGAGGACATCGGCCCCGCTGTCCTTGGCGGCGATCGCGGCGCGGAGGCCCGCCGCACCCGCTCCTATCACAAGCACTCCGGCTTTATACTCTTCTTTGCTCCAGTCGCTCATCCCGTTCCTGTCGGCTGTGTGGCGGAGGTGGTATTCCGCTCCATTTTGGGGCGTAAAGGTTTCGCAAGACTTCTTGCTGGAACGACGAATGTGCAAAACATACCACAAGATGCGATTTGTGTCAACGCGGTGAAAAAGGCTTGAGGCCTGAGACTTGAGCCTTGAGGAGTAGTTTTCGTTTCTCCGTTGTCAAAGGTCAAAGATGAGCATCGTCACGGGAAACAAGAAGGCGGCCCTTCATATTGAAGGGCCGCCTTCAGTCATTTTACGACGGGTGTGCTTGTGCTTACCGCTTGAAACGTCTCCACGCCGCGCCGAGAACTCCGAGCGCGCCGGCCGCAATCATGCCGATAGTGCCGGGTTCCGGGACGCAGGTGGTCCCGACCCATGCGCTGTCAACCCACGGATCGCCGTATTTAAAAGAGAGTGTGAAGGTTTCATACGGCGGCTGGGGACTTATGGTGCCGTCGATATATGTAACGCGCCAGCCGGTATCGGGCGAACCGATGGGGTCCTGGTATGAGGTAGTCGTTATAGTGTACCCGCCCTGAGGGCTTGCCCCCGCTGGGAGGACGCAAGCCAGTATCAATTTGCCATCCTTGATTTCAGAGGCATCAAACCATACCACTTCCGCGAAGAATTTCTTGATTTTGTCCTCGCGCTCCGCGTTGCCGAATATTTTGTGTATGCCTGTTATATCAGCAATGTGAGCGCCGAACCCGTCGCCATCGGGGGATGGGACATCATCCGAAGGTATGAGCTGGTCGAATAGCGGCGGCTCCTCCTGGTCAGCGTTCCACTCATCCGGTACATCTGACTCGAACCCGTTATAAGTGTAATCCCCATCGCCGGGCTCGCTGGGATCATTTCTGAAACTGTCGTATTCAGTCCTTGTCCAGCCGTCCGCCAAGTCAGCTGGTGTCTTCCACCAATCCGGCAGATGCAGCGGCACCGGGTAATTATTGGCCCATGCGCTGTTGGCGCCGACTATCAGCGCGACCAGCACGCCGCCCAGCAACAGAATGCTCTTGATACTTCTCATATCCTGTTCTCCAAAAGCGTTTAAGGGTTCCCTCTGTAAGTTGTGGCTTACCAGCATCGTTTCGTCCTCATACCGTGATTCACCATTTGCCTTTAGGATGTCAATGAAAAAGGATCTCAGATTCGCCCCGCTATTTGCGGGGGCACTCGTGAGACCCTTACTTCCTTTTGCTCTCCTCGCGGGCGCGGAAATCTTCAGCCGCGCCGGTCATTGTGCAACCTTCTCAAATCACTAGACACGGCATCGAGCGGAAAAGTTTCGAAAATTCCGACAAAAATTGTCAGTCTTGGGAGTGGCCGGGCAGGGAGAAGCCCCTGTGGCACACCCGCCGCGGGTGTGCGGAAGTTGCCCAGGAAAGAAGCACAGCCGTGGGCGGCTGTGCCACAGAGAAACCAGATAAAAACTCAAAGGGGGCCTTTTCGGCCCCCTTTGATGTGCCGTGTTCTATACGTGCAGACTTGTTTAGCGACGGAATTTGCGGATAACGCCGCCGATGACTCCCAGCCCGCCAAACAGCATCATGGCGATGGTTGACGGCTCAGGGCACTTGGTTCCAACCCAAAGGCTGTCAACAAAAGCCGAGCCTTCCTCCACCTCCCCGTTTTCAAAGAGAAAGTGAAAGTCCTCATAGTTGGGCTGGGGGTGAATACTGCCCGTAAGGTAAGTGGTGCGCCAGCCAAGGTAGTTACCGGCATACTTGACCGTTGTCAACTGAGGGTTAATTACCTGATGGGTTCCTGCCTCCGCGACGCAATTAATAGTCAGGGTGGTATCCGGTTCGGCATCATACCAGTCAACGGCCACGAAGAATAGCTTGTCAAAATACAGAATTTCCATGTTCCCCATCGTCTTGGTCATATCGTGTTCATAGGGGACCGGTAAGCCGATGCCGTCATCGCCAGGGTTTGGTCCAGTGGGGCCTACAGTGCCGAATCCCTCCGGAGGCGCCCAACCGAAAATCCACGAATCAGTTTGCGAGGGCGTAAATCCGTTAAAGGTGTAATCCGGCGAGCCCGGGGGAAGCGCCTCCCTCGGATCGGTTATGAAACTGTGGAACTGGGTCCTTGTATACTGGCCGTACATGCCAAGCGGGTCGCCCGGAACCTTCCACCAGCACGGCGGACTGATTAATGGGTTACTGGGCGGGAGCGGGTAAGCCCAAACGGCACTCGTTGCGGCCAGGAATGCGAACAACAGTACGCTGACAAACAACACATTTCGCAAATTCTTCATAATATGCACCTCCAAAACTATTGTCTCACTGGTGATCCCAATTGTGTTTACGTTGTGAAAGAGAAAGAACAAGCGTGACTTTAGTTTCCAGTTCTATATCGCGTCGTGGACCTCCTTTCATAAAAGGATATGTGCAAATGAGAAGAAATTTTAAATTTAAGACTGTCCTGTATGCTATAGTTACCCATTGCTAACTTTATAGACACATTGGAAGAGGAAAGAATCTCGCTAATTTTTTTCAAAAATTGAAATTTTTTTGGGGACGCCTTGGACGGGATGTGTAAGTCTAAGTCGGTACGTGAGTTAACATTTAGGGCAAAGGCTCCTTAGGGCAGGTCGGCCGCAAGCGTATCATAAAAACCTGCCGGGGGACCTCGCCGCGCCGGGGGGTGCTTTGGTTTCTTCTGCGCCGCCGTTTCTAACGCGGCAAATCTTATCAAAGGCGAACAGGTCGAGCGGCCCTGGTGTTTTCCGGCGACAAAGAAAAACCGCGACCTTCTTTTAAGATCGCGGTTTTTGCCCTCGACGGTACGCGGACGTTACTTCGGCAATCTTGTGCCTTCGCGCGCGATGGTCCGGCGGAAACGCTCGAGCAGGTCTTCATAGCCTTTGGGGGCGATGCCTGTTCCCACCGTGGCGGTATCCGAGTATTCCCTCTCCGGCAGGAGGCCCCACTCGTTGGCCTCTCTGCCCACAAACTCGCCTTCCTCAGGGCCGCCTTTGCCCTTGGGGTTCCCGCCCGGCTTGGTGGGCTTGCCCTGTTGCTGCTGCTGCTTTTGCTCCTGTTTTTTGCCGGAGTTCTGGGGGTTCTGCTGCTTCTTCTGTTCTTTCTGCTGTTGTTCCTGCTGCTGTTGTTGTTGCTGTTGCTCCTCTTTCTTCTGTTGTTCTTCCGCGCCTTGGTCGAGTATCATTTTTATGAGCGCGTCCAGGTTCTTGACCACCACTTTTTCGTTTTCCTGGGCCTTTTGGAGTTTTTCAGGCGCATTGACATTGGGGAGGAGGTTTTCGGCCAAGTCCCTCATCAGGTCATTAGTTTCCTTTAAGAGGGTCATGCCGTCCTTCTCCTCGCCTTGTCCCTGGCCCTGATTGGCTTGATTTGGTGCAGGTGCCGGTGCAGGCGCGGGCGCTGGCTCAGGTGCGGGCGCAGGTTCCGGTGCCGGTGCAGGCGCTGGCTCTGGTGCGGGCGCAGGTGCAGGTTCTGGTGCAGGCGCTGGTGCAGGTTCTGGTGCAGGCGCTGGTTCCGGCGCAGGAGCGGGTTCAGGCGCAGGCGCGGGCGCTGGCTCTGGTGCGGGCGCTGGCTCTGGTGCGGGCGCAGGTGCAGGTTCTGGTGCAGGCGCTGGTTCCGGCGCGGGGGCCGGTTGCGGGTCTTCCGCAAGAGCGACGCTCGCCACAAACAGCAACATCAACGTGCTCAACATAAGAATCAAAACGGTCTTCATGGATGTCCTCCGTTGTTTATTGCTGGATTATCTCAGCCCTGGCCTTGTTGTTTTTGTGCTTCAGCAATCTTCTTTATAAGCGTGTCCACAAGGTTTTGGATCTTCGCCTGCTTGCTGGCCAGGCGCTTGCCGAGGTTCAGTTTCATGTCGTTCAGCATCGCGATTTTGCGGTCTTTTTCTTCCTGGCTGATGTTCTGAAGTTTGCTGATTTCGCTCTCGCGCTCTTTGCTGTTCTTATCGAGTTCTTCGGTCTTGACGTTGATCTCGATCTGCAGTATGCGGAGCAGCTTTATTTCAGCCAGGGTGGGCAGCAACGGCTTCTTTTGCGGCTTCTGCTGTTGCGGCTTCTGCTTTTGCGGCTTCTGCTGCTGGCTCTGCTTTTCCTTGAGGGTTTGCAGGTCCTTGCTTACCGATTGCAGCAACTTGATGAGGGTGTTCTTTATGTCGGCCTGTATGGATTGGGTGTCCTCGCCGACCTGGTTCTTTTTCAACATGTCAACGACCGTCAGCATGTCGTCCTTAACTATGTTGAGCACCTCGGGGAACACCATTTTGCCCTCGTCGGCAAGCAACTGCGACATCTTTTCGGCAAGAGTGGCGAGGTCCGACTGCTTGTTGACGAGTTCTTTCAGCACTAGGATCGACATCCTGTCGTTGAGGGCCGCGGGGTCCCACTCTCTGCCGGCGTTTTGTTCCTCCCACGTGGTCTTTGTTTCACCCAGTTTGATGGTCTTGTCATTGATTTCCGTCTGGATCTTCAGCATCTCGCCGAGGCTTTTCTCGACCTGCATGAGGGCCTGAATCATCTTGAGCAGTTCGAGTTGCTCTTTGAGTTTCTTCATGGCCTCTTCGAGTTCCTTCTTGGCCTCTTCGTTATCCTTCTTGGCGCCGCCTAGTTTGTTGCCTTTCTTCTGGCTGTCCTGCTCACCCTCGGACTCTTTGAGTTTCTTTGCGGCCTGCTGGGCCTTCTGCTGGGCGCGGTTTATGTTGTCCGACGGGTCCTTATCGCCGGGGGCGGACTTGTACGCCTTTTCATGCAGTTTCTTCAGCGCCTCCGCAAGGTCTTTCTGCTTTTTGGAAAGTTCGCTCAGTTTGTATTTTTCCTTTATCGCTTCCGCGGCCTGGTTCAACTGCTCCTTGGCCTGCTGCAGTTTTTCCATGGCCTTTTGCTGGGACTCTTTTGCCTGCTGTTTGTCCTGT
>Ga0315291_10001485_pt1 | contig 31360 bp, 29 predicted proteins | sample YL17G12_20_MG_FD_203070 | JGI IMG/M metagenome (GOLD analysis project Ga0315291, IMG submission 203070) | Sediment microbial communities from Yellowstone Lake, YNP, Wyoming, USA - YL17G12_20 | ecosystem: Environmental > Aquatic > Freshwater > Lake > Sediment | place: USA: Wyoming | collected...
TCATACGGTAATCTGTCAATTATCGTGAATCTTGGCCCACAGTTTGTGCAGGTTATGAAGAAGTATTCGAATCTGCGGTCTTCGGGTTTTCGAAGTTCTTTGAGGCAATCTTTGCACACGGCTATGTCCGGAGGTATAATGGACCCAGATATCTCGCGTGCACCAGAACTCTTTTCGACGATGAAAGTGCGATATTCGTTTTTGCCTTCGACTTTCGAACTCAAGATTCTATCAATTCGGGCCAGAGGAGGTTTCTTTGATTTTATATCGGTCAGCAACTTCTTGATCGCAGACTCTCTGCCTTCTAAGAAAATTTCTACCCCTGCGTCGCCTCGGTTTCTCACGTAGCCTGTCAATCCAAGCTGCACTGCGGTTCTGTATATGAATGGGCGGAAGCCTACTCCTTGAACGATGCCTGTAACGTTGACCCTGACCCGCACTCTGGACATCTCTTGAACCTAGTGCGGCATCAGGGTTTCATATACATTTTGAGAAGGCAGATGAAATCTTGGTAAGGACCGAATCTTGCAGGTTGCTTGTTTAACGTTAAATATCCAAATGCAAACTTCAATATTAGGTGCAACTTCATTGGGAAGAGGAGAACTGCCCGCTGGTGCTGGAATCGGTTACGTCTATGATTGGCTCAGAAGACAACGAAAAGCCGACGAACAAAGAAAAAAGAGCAAGAAACTGAAAAAGAAAATCAAGAAGCTGACAAAAGGAAGAAAGAAGGAAAGACGCAGGGATCGAACCAGACAGTCGGAGGCACCAAGAAACGGCTTGAGGAGGAAGAAGGGCATTACGAAAGTATCAAATAGCGTGTGCAGGAAAGTGCCTGGGCAGAACGGCTCCGAATGAGCTGCTGATTCTGCTAAGGGCAATTGATTTTGATGTGTAGACTGTTTCCTGCGAATACAACTCGAAAGGGTAATAAACCTTGTCGAAGAGTGCATTCCGAAGAGCGTGCGCAAGAATGAAGGTCACCGCTATATTGCCGATCGGCGTCCCAGATGAGAAACCTAGAGCGAGAACAAGGAAAGATTTCTCAGAAATTTTCTTCAAAGAAAAATGGCAGACCTGATGAAAAGCAAACCAAGACTTCTGAACGCAGTCTTGGCAACGCTTGGTTGAGAGGAGCTGGGAATGAACAAAATCAAGCTAGTGTCGTTTGATCTGGATGGGACAATCACCGATACCTGTTTCGTCGATTCAGTCTGGTTAGAAGGAATTCCCCGTTTATATGCCTCGAAGGAGGACTTGCCGCTTGAGGATGCGAAGAGACTCGTGAAACGGGAGTATGACAAAATAGGCAGGGAGCGGCTTGAATGGTACGACCCCAGCTACTGGATAGAGAGATTCGGGTTACACGTTTCTCCAAAAGAACTGCTCAACAGTTTTGAAAGCAAAATTCGAATCTTCCCTGAAGTATGTGAAGTATTGGAAGAAATCAGGGTAAGAGGGCTGAAACAAATCATTGTCTCGAACGCCAGGAGAGAATTTGTAGACCTTGAAATTGACAAGACGAACATTGCACACTACTTTGAACGGGTCTTCTCTGCGACATCCGATTTTGGACAAATCAAGAAGTCAGTCGACATTTTCCAGAAAGTGTGCAACATCTGCCGAGTCACGCCAGGAGAGATGGTTCACGTGGGCGACGACCGTCTTTTTGACTTTGAGATCCCCAGAAAACTGGGCATACCGGCTTTCTACTTGGACAGAACGGGACAATGCAAAGAGAAATCCGCAATCCATAATCTTCGAGAACTGAACAGAAAACTGGCAACCTTCGGCTAAAAGGCCTGAAGCTTGTGCCTAAGCACTGTTGTCAATGCTCGTTGACCACGAAAGGAAGCCGAGATTCCCGAGGGTCACACAAGAGACCAGCCACAGCTTTTCCCGCGATACCGTGTTTACATTGGATAGGGGAGGGGATAGGGTGCCAATCGCAAAAAGACTGCAATTACCCCGTGACGAACCAGAGATTTAAGCCGGAACGCCATTACTGCGTAAACATGAAACTAACAATATGCTCTTCAGCACATTTTGCGCATGAATCACGGGAAATAAAAAGGAAACTCGAGAAAAAAGGAGTCGAAGCCCTTCTGTACCCCCAAACCGTCAAGGTAAGGGAAAAGACGATGACCGTTGACGAGTTCTACGTTATGCGCAAGAAAAACCTCACCGAAGAATTGCTCGAGACAAAGAAACAGCTAATGGATGAGCACATCGACAAAATCAAGAACAGCGATGCCATCTTAGTACTGAATTTTGACAAACCGAAAAATCGCGGATATGTCGGAGGAAACAGTTTCTTGGAAATGGGAGTAGCCTACGCTCTTGCCAAAAAAGTGTTCATCTGGAAAAAACCTTCAAACACATTGCCATACTACGAAGAAATAATGGCCATGCGCCCGATCATCATCGAAGAAAACCTGGAAAAAATAGAATAACCATCCTAACGCACCCCTCCACTCTGACATCCCTTTCGAATTAACGCCCGAAATTCCTGATCATCCCCCTGACTCGTGAACTGTACTCTTTAACTAGCCGTTCCGCCCTAACGGCAGTTTTCGCCTCAGCATACAACCGAAACACAGATTCAGTTCCACTAGGCCTCACCAAAATCCCACTCTTGTCTTCAAACCACACCTTGATACCATCAACAGTATCGACTTGAAACGCCTTTGTCTGCTCCATCAATTCCTCCATCACCCTCTGCTTCAAACGCTCCGGACACGCCACTCTCGCGCTCTGCACATAGTATCTTGGCAACTCGCCAACGAGACTGGACAGTCTTCCCCGAGTTTCAGTCAATATTTCAAGAACCATTGCCACGGCCATCGCACCGTCCCTCACTGGCTGATGTGGACCATAGAAGATGCCACCGTACTCTTCACCGCCCAATTTGGCGCCGATTCTTTGCATCGTGCGCGAGACCGTCACGCTTCCAACCTTAGTCCAGACAACAAGTCCGCCATGCGCATCTGCCACGTCTTTGATCAAGCGCGAAGAACTGACCGATGTGACGACTTTCTCGCCGGGGTGCTTTTCTAAGAAAGATTCCTCAATTAAAGCGAAGCTCGCGTCGCCCGAAATCACGTTGCCCTTCTCATCGACAAAAATCGAGCGGTCAGCATCAGAATCATAGGCGACGCCAAGATCTGCACCCAAAGCCTTCACGGTTGAAGCAAAACCACGAAGGTTTTCAGGGTTCGGTTCAGGGAGTCTTCCAGGAAAAGCCCCATCCAGGTTCGCATTGATTGTGGTCACTTTGCACCCAAGTTCTTTCAACAACCGCGGCGCCGCGAGGCTCGCCACACTGTTTGCTGCATCAACCACGACGTGATACCGCTTCTTGCAAATTGCCGCAAAATCAACGTGCTCTCTAACGGCAGCAACGTACTCGTGAACTATGCCGTTGACCTCACGGGTTTTCCCGAGCGAGTTCCATTTTGCACGACGCGTTTTTTGGTTGAAATAAATTTCCTCAATCTCGACTTCCTGTTCACGAGAAAGTTCAATGCCATCATCCCAAATCACTTTTATACCGTTATATTTTGGAGGGTTATGCGACCCAGTTATCATAATGCCGCCATTAATTCCATGGCTTCTTACCCAGAATTGAACCGCAGGAGTCGGCGCCATCCCAGCATCAAGCACGCCGCAACCTGCAGAATTCAGTCCCCCGATAACGGCGCGCGAAAGCAGAGGACTGCTCGTTCGAGAATCATAGCCAACCAACAGATTTCCACATCTGAAGTAACTTCCGATTGCCGCTCCAATTTGAGCCGCCATTTGCGGGGTCAATTCCTCGTTGACCACGCCCCTAATGCCGTTTGTGCCGAACAAACGCCTTGAGCCGACCAGCATGATGTACCCTCTAATTAACACTTAGGATTTTACGTTAATACATTTTTGTAGGCTTGACCGCAGGGTGACACAAGAGCTTTTAATAGAGTCTTGATGGCTCTTAGAAAGATGAAATGGAGGTTCGAGTTCGTTGCCGTACATTAAAACTGAGAAAAGAGTGAAATACGAAAAGGCTTTGAACGAACTGGTGGGGATCCTGAAGTCTTTGCCACCAGAGGAAGTGGACGGAGAACTAAACTACGTTGTCACGAAGATCCTCAAAGGAGTCTATCCTCTCAAGTACTATCATCTCAACAAGGCCATAGGAGTATTGGAATGCATAAAGCTTGAATTCTACAGGCGAGTCGCAGCACCCTATGAAGACGTCAAGATCAAAGAGTCAGGTGACGTGTAAAGCCGAAATAACCAAGAGAAGCCTTCACCACTTGCCTCTACGCAGGGTTTCAAACATTTTCGGGCCCCACGACGGGTTCGCAAAAGTCTTAAAACGCAATCGATCAACATTAGGGTGAGGAATAGAAATGAACAAGACATATGCATACGCAATCGCAGGAATACTGATTGGCTTAGTCATCGGAGCAGCAATCGTCTGGGTCGTAAAGCCAGTTCCTTCAGATGTGGTAAGCAAAACAGACTTTGACAACCTACAAAACAATTACAACACCCTACAGACCAATTACAACAACGTCAACGGTAATCTCACAGCAGCTCTGGCACAACTTGCAGCACTGAAAGCGCCAATAAAGATCGGGCTAGTCTTGGCAACCGGAGGCTTAGGTGACAAGTCGTTCAACGACATTGCCTACGCAGGCATGCTACGGGCCAAGGCAGAACTCAACATAACATTTGCCTACCAACAACCACCGACAATAGCAGACTATGAAAGCGCGCAACGCGGCTATGCTCAGGACGGTGGATACGCACTCATCGTGTGCATCGGCTTCGACCAGGCAGATGCGCTCAACGCTACCGCATTAGCCTATCCGAACCAGAAATTCGCCATAGTCGACATGCCCGTTGACCAACCAAACGTTGCCTCACTTCTCTTCAGAGCAAACGAAGGATCCTTCCTGACAGGCGTCTTAGCTGGAATGTTGACCAACACTGGAAAAGTCGGCTTCGTTGGAGGCATGAACATTCCCTTGATCAATGACTTCTTCGTCGGGTACAAGGCAGGAGCAGAATGGGCGAACGCCACGGTGACTGTGCTCAATCCACAATACGTGGGGGATTGGGCAAATCCCACCTTGGCTAAAGAACAGGCACTTGCACTGATCGGGCTTGGCGCCGACGGCATCTTCGCAGCAGCTGGCAAGAGTGGACTCGGTGCGCTACTGGCATGCAACGAAAGCAATGTTAACGGATTCGGCGTAGATTCTTGCCAAGACTATCTCTACACCCAGATAGTTGGCAGTGCAACGAAGAGAGTCGACAACGCCGTGTTCGAGATGGTGAAAGCGGCGGTGATTTCCAAGCTCTTGCCGAACCTTCAGACTGGCGGTTTCCAAGGCGGAGTTTACAGCGGCGGCGTGGCAGAAAAATGGACCGGATGTAGCAGACTGCCCGAAGAAGAAGCATTCTGGGAACAGACTTTTGGATTCACCGAAACACCACTGCCTGCAGACGTAGTTTCTAAACTGACGGAAGCTGAAGCCAAGATCATCTCGAAAAACATAACCGTGCCATCAGGCTACACTTAGCAGAAAGGCTTAACTCAAGCTACTCTCCTCCTTTTTTATGTATGAGCACAGCCGTAAGAATGGTTAACATCACAAAGACCTTTTCAGGCCTCACAGCAAACGACAAAATCAACTTCGAAGTAAAGAAGGGAGAAGTACATGGCTTGCTGGGGGAGAACGGCGCAGGCAAGACCGTGCTGATGAAAATTCTTTACGGGATGCACAGGCCCGATCAAGGACAGATTTTCGTGGACAGTCAAGAGGTGAGAATCGAAAACTCTGCCAAAGCGATCAGCTTTGGCATCGGAATGGTTCACCAGCACTTCATGCTTGTTCCCAGTCTCACGGTCGCCGAAAACGTTGTGTTAGGCCTAGAGCCAACGAAATACGCCTACTTGTTGAACATCGACAAAACCTTGAAAGACATCAAATCTCTGTCAGACCGCTATCGGCTACTCGTGAATCCGAAAGCTGTCGTCAGCACGATTCCTGTTGGAGAGCAGCAAAGAGTCGAGATTCTGAAGGCTTTGTACCGAAGGGCAGAGATACTCATTTTGGACGAGCCGACATCGATTCTCACGCCGCAGGAAGTGGAGAGTCTTTTCGAAGCCATAAGAGCTTTGAAGCAGCAAGGGAAGTCGGTCATTTTCATAACTCACAAGTTAAAAGAAGTCTGTGCAATCTGTGATAGGATAACTGTTCTGAAAAAAGGGAAGGTAGTCGGGACTGTGGAGAAGACCCAGACGAATTCGGATGAGCTGGCTGAAATGATGGTGGGTCACGAGGTGCTTTACACTTTTGAAAGGGAGCATACAACTCCTGGAAAGATCATTCTTCAGATCGAAAATCTGAACGCATTTAACGATAGGAAGCTCCCGGCACTAAAGAATGTCAATTTAGGAATCCATGAATTCGAAATCCTTGGGTTGGCAGGGATCGAAGGGAACGGACAAACTGAGCTTGCTGAAGTCTTAACTGGGCTGAGAGAGCCTAAATCAGGGAAAATCAGCTTCTTAGATGAAACAATAACGAAAATATCTACTCACGAGAGAATGGAGAGGGGATTCGCTAACGTGCCTGAAGACAGACAAAAGACAGGCCTGGTATTGGATTTTTCAGTCTTGGAGAACCTCATACTTGGGAGGCAAGACAAACCGCCCTTTGCAACAAAATGGTTGACTCTAGACTTCCCCAACGCCACGAGATTCGCAGAGCAATCAATCAAAGAGTATTCAATAAACACACCAAGCGACCACACTCTCGCAAGGTATCTTTCTGGCGGCACTCAGCAAAGAGTCGTCATAGCTCGAGAGTTCAGTAGGAGACCGAAGTTCATCGTAGCATCTCAACCGACTCGCGGGCTCGACATCGGAGCAACCGAATACGTGCACAGAAAACTCGTAGAGATGAGGGACCAGGGTTGCGCCATTCTGCTGATAACCGCGGACCTTGATGAAATGCTCGCTCTGAGTGACAGAATTGCAGTGATATACGAGGGAAGAATAGTAGCCGTAAGGGAAAGAAGCAAAGCGAATGAGCTTGAACTCGGTCTGTTGATGACTGGCGGGAAATGTGAATAGAATGGGCAAAGCTAGGGGCAACCTTAGAGCGCTACTGCACGCGATAGGGTCAAAACTGCCCCGAAGCGTCACGCAACAATTAGAGGGAGTGTGGTCCAGACTGCGTCCGTTTGTGAACTCATTCTTCGACAGGCTATTTCGTAGTTCGGTAAATTTCGCACGAGGCATTGTGCCCTCGACCCTTGCTATCATAATTGCCTTGCTGGTCGGAGCCATAGTACTTTGGGCTACAGGGCACTCGCCGATCGATGCTTACAGCAGTTTGTTCAGCGGTGCTTTCGGCGACAGCTACGGTATTGGACAGACTCTCGCCCAAGCGACGCCGATCATATTTACGTCTCTTGCTTTCCTGTTTGCTTTCAAATGCGGCTTATTCAACATTGGAGCCGAAGGTCAATTTCTGATCGGTGGGTTCGCTGCCGCGTTAGTCGGAATATCCTTCACGGGTCTTCCATTCTACGTTCATCTCCCGTTGGCATTGCTTGCTGGCGCTGCTGGAGGAGCCTTTTGGGGCTTTATTCCTGCCGTATTAAAGGCAAAGCTCGATGCACACGAGGTAATTACGACGCTGATGCTGAGCTACGTAGCATTGTGGGTAATCAGCTACATGGTGAATTATCCTTTCAAAGCACCTGGCATGGTAGCGCAAACTCCATTCATTGCCCCTGCAGCAGAGCTTCCGCGAATTCTGCCGCCGACGCAACTCTCAGGTTCGATCATCGTCGCGCTGATAATGGTCGGAATCGCTGCTTTCGTCCTCCAGAGAACAACACTGGGCTACGAGGTCAGAGCCATCGGGCTAAATGCTACGGCAGCCAGAAGCGGCGGCATCAACGTCAAGAGAGGAATGATTCTGGCTCTTGTCATCAGCGGCACATTGGCAGGACTCGGGGGAGCAGGAGAGATTCTTGGTGTCGAACGCCGTTACATAGACTTTTTTTCGCCTGGATACGGTTGGGACGGGCTGGCCGTCGCCTTGATAGGCGGATTAAACCCGTTCGGCGTAGTGTTGGCCTCAATACTTGTTGGAGCTCTAAGAAGTGGCGGCATGGTGATGAACAGAGTCACAGGGGTACCTCTCGACGTAATATATCTGATTCAATCACTGGTAGTGCTATTCGCTGCAGCTCCCCAACTGATGAAATACCTATCGAAAAAAGGCGTAGCAACCTCGCGAACGGCAGGTCTTGTCTTGACGAGATTTCAATCTGCTTTGAAAAACATCAAACATCGCCTGAAAAGGACGTGACCGCGAATGGTAGGCATAATTGACATAATCAACGTTGGACTGTTCGCGGCCGCTCTGAGAATGGCGACTCCGTTAGTTTATGCTTCGTTGGGCGGTGTTTTCTCAGAGAGAGCTGGAATCGTCAACGTGGGGCTAGAAGGAATGATGCTGATGGGAGCGTTTTCAGGCGTGTTGACAAGTTTCTACACGGGTAACGCTTGGCTGGGAGTCGTGTCAGCCATTTTCACCGGCGGCCTGTTCGGTCTCTTGCACGGCGTTCTAACGGTCAAGTTTGCCGGAAATCAGATTGTCAGCGGCACGGGAATAAACCTGTTTGCGCTGGGCTTCACGGCTTATATGTCCCAGACGATTTGGGGTTCAAGAGGCGCTTCCGCAAGCGTGCCGGGCATTCCGATTATTTCGCTTCAGTTCCTTAAAGATTCGGTCCCCGTTGTCGGTGATGCTTTCAACACTCTATTCTCTCAGAGCCCTCTCGTCTACATCATGTTCGTTGTGGTTGTAATTTCATATATCGTCTTGTTCAAGACCCCGCTGGGGTTGAGAATAAGGGCAGTCGGCGAGCATCCGGCAGCAGCAGACACCGCAGGCGTAAACGTGCACAGAACGAAATACATGTGCCTAATAGCAAGCGGAATGCTTGCCGGTCTAGGAGGGGTATTCCTGTCACTGGGAACCCTGAGTATTTTTGTTTTGGGCATGACTGGAGGAAGAGGCTTCATCGCTCTTGCCGCGATGATATTGGGCAGGTGGAAACCTTTTGGCGCCTTAGCAGCCAGTTTCATGTTCGGCATTCTCTACGCACTGCAGATCGGGCTACAATCCACAGGATGGCTTCCCCCACAAATCATCCAAGCGACTCCCTACATTCTGACTGTAGTGGTACTAGCTGGCTTCGTGCGGAAAGCGAAAGCTCCAAGCGACTACAAACCCTACGAAAAAGATTGACGGAAATCACTTTTCTGCCGCCTCTTGATTTAGCAAGTATAGAAGATTCTTCCATGTGTTGGTTCCGAAATGCATATACCGATGTTATCTTTGATTGAATTGGCGCGTGCAGACCAGTCATCTCAATGGCGACGCCATACTCACCTTGAAAGGGGGAGATGGGAGAAACAGTAATGTTTCACGTCGCTAACCTTACAGTCTGCAGGCGCTATTCCTTTCAAAGTTCGTCTGCAGAAACGCAGTTTGTCGACGCAAACGACTTTTCAAGACGCACCATCCTGCGAAAAAGAGTGACTAAAACGAAATCGTTAAGAGCTAGCAAAACAAATCCAACGAAGATTCTAATGATAAGCAATGGAAGATACTTGTTCACTTCCGAATCTGTGGCCGAGGGTCATCCTGATAAAGTTGCAGACCAAATATCGGACGCCGTCCTTGACACGGTTTTGGCTTGTGACCCGAAGGCAAGGGTTGACTGTGAAACTCTGGTGATGCAGGGCAACGTCATAGTCACCGGGCAGATAACCACCCAGTGCTACGTGGACATCCCCCATGTTGTCAGGAACACGTTAAAGGAAATCGGGTTCGACAATGCCAAAGACGGAATGGACTGGGAGACCTGCGGCGTTCTCGTTTCGATAACGGAGCAGTCGCCCGACATCGCGATGGGAGTCAATGAGACCGAAGGCCATGAGCAGGGAGCTGGAGACCAAGGAATGGTGTTCGGCTACGCCACGAACGAGACAAAGGAGCTGATGCCTCTCCCAATAATGCTTGCCCATGGCCTCGTGAGAAGGCTATCTGAATGCAGGAAAAAAGGGATACTGCCCTATTTGAGGCCGGACGGTAAGTCTCAAGCAACAGTTGAGTACGTTGACGGGAAGCCGAAAAGAGTGGACGCTGTCGTCATAGCTGCACAACACATTGAAAGCGTCGACAGGGCAAAAATGCGAGAAGACATCATAAATCAGGTCATAAAAAAGGTCATACCCTCAGAAATGCTTGACGAAAAAACCAGGATCTACATTAATGAAACGGGAAGGTTTGTGATCGGAGGAACACTGGCGGATTCTGGTTTGACGGGAAGAAAGATTATCGTTGACACATACGGCGGCGTCGGAAGTCACGGTGGAGGATGCTTCTCTGGCAAAGACCCGTCGAAAGTTGACAAGTCAGGCTGTTATATGGCGAGATACATCGCGAAGAACGTCGTTGCAGCTGGTTTAGCTAATCAGTGTGAGGTCCAGATATCCTACGCGATCGGAGTGGCCGAACCGGTCTCAGTGATGCTGAACACTTTTGGAACTGGGAAGCTGCCTGACGAGGCAATCCTTCAGCTGGTCAAGAGGCATTTTGACATGAGGCCTAAAGCAATCATAAGGGAACTAAACTTGCTGAGACCCATATACAGGAAAACCGCTGTTTTTGGGCATTTTGGAAGGGACGACCCGGACTTTACCTGGGAAAGAACCGACAAGGCAGTAGTGCTCAAGAAAGACGCAGGCATCTAATAGCGCGTGCTAATGGGAACGCGTCGCCTAGAAGGATTAAATAGATAGTTGAACACTATATAATTGTGAAAAATGTGTTTCAAAAACAACCGCCTCCCGCGCGCTCAAGGTGTTCGTAGATTGGATGACTATAGGAAGCCGAGATGGTGGAAGAGGAGCGTTCGAAGTTACTGGTTTATCTTTGTACTGTTGCCCTTTGTTGTGATATTAGTAGTGCTTGGTGCGCTGTTTCTTCAGGGAGTAACGGCGCTTACTGAAGTTCTGAAATATGCCGTTATCACTAGCGTGGCCATAGCCTTTGCATATTACATACGGAAGACAAATTCCCTCAAAGTGTGGAGAACTGTATGGGTTTTGCTTGGTGCATGCGGAATAGGCACACTTATAGCAGGAGTAATCAGCGTCGTCTTTGGAAAGACCCTGATACTCTACTTAGGCCCAGGACCTTCGCTTCTGCTTACCTTCGTAACCGCCATAACAGTGGGGGCACTGCTCGGCGACTACATTGGAAAAAGACGCGGCTATCGGCCATTGGCCTAGACTACCGCAAAAATAGATTTTAGCACGCGCCTCTAGCCAAATCTAGCGCGCGCGTCGATGTTCCATAGATAATTTAATAAATACTGAAATTATAACTAGATGGAGAGAGGAATCGTTTTGACCAGAATTGAGAAGTCGATTGTGATAGAGGCTCCTGTGGAAAAGGTCTTTGACTTTTCGAGCGACGTCGACAACTTCGTAAAGACTCAGCCTCCCGAGGCGGAGATGACGGTTCTGAGTCGGGATAAAGGCCCAGATAGAGTAGGGTCCAAAGCAAAGGTGAGAGCTAAGTTTGGGGGCCAGGTGTTGGAAGCCGAAGTCGAAATCACAGAGCTGGTGAAGAACAAAAGGCGTGTCATGCGTATGAAGAGCGGAACCTTGAAAAAGTATGAGGGCACGGATCTCTTCGAACCGACGGAAAAGGGGACCAAGTTGACAACGATACTTGAATATGAACTGCCATACTCCCTGCTTGGCAAGATCGTGGACAAGCTGAAGGTTCGCAAGGACATAGAGAAGGGCATGGACTACTCTGCGAAAAAGATGAAGGAACTCATAGAGAAGGGATAGAAAGCACACCGTATAGTTGTGAGCCAACACCTTTCCTTCTTTTTTATTCTATGAGGTTTATGAAACGAAGCTATTTCTTGCTCAGGTAACTGTTTAATGCTTTGAATCCGCGCGCGCGCGCGCGCGCGTTCCTTCCTTGCTTTTCAGGTTTATTCGGTCAATCTACCATTCGTTCAATCTGCCCGAAAGGTCTTCCGAAGCGAACATTTCGAAGCAAATCAGCGTTTCCGTTCTTCGGACAAACGGAGACTTCCTCATCGACATCACCCTCGCATCCACGTCCTTCATCGACCCGTTGAGCACGACGACAAAGTCAAAGGATCCGTGGACAAAATCCATTCTCTCCACCCTTGAGTCAACAATCAACCCTTTAGACAAGACTTCATCGGCAAACTCTTTCTCTTTCCCAGGCTGGATCTGCACAAGCACGTAAACACGTACAACAGTTTCTTCAGTTGTCATAATTGTCTGCTCTGCCAACCACTCTATTATCCTTTTGCCCAGCACCAGCCCAACGTGCCCTACAGCGATTTCTGTGAAAGGATGTTCTTTGTCAAAATTCGATGATGTACTAAAAACGAAAACGCCTGCCGAGGCTTGCGGAATAAAGGTGGAAGGAAAAAACAAGTGGATAACTTTGATTCAGAATGCAAGTAAACAATGCCAAAATTAGTTAGCGACTTTGCTTTCTCAAAGTTATTTGAAACGCATTGTCAAATGAAAAGTTGACATGGAGAAGATTCAACCAATGGCAGAACCCGCGAAGAAACGGAGCTTAAATATGGTTTCCAGCTTCGCAAGGGTTTTATCGCAACTACGGGGCAAGACATAAATAGAAAAACATATAGTGGAGAACGCATTAGTAATATGTGTGGTTATACGAATGGCACTAGATATTAGAATTAGAAAGGTTAAGATGTTACAAGGCAGGGCAAAAGTCGAAGCCGAGAAGCAAAGCTTGACTCCTAATGACCTAGTCATTGTAACAACTAGCGTAAATTCTTTGCCAGAATACCACGTCGAAAAAGTAAATGGAGATCCAGTCTCGTATTTACTTAAACGTGCCAAGTCCTGAATCTCTAGCGAATCAAATCAGGTCTTTTGATGGACAACGTAAGCGTTCAACCACGGGAGATAATACTGGTTTTATGTCATTCCTTTTTCCATGATGCTTTTAGACTTCAAAGACCAGTAGACGCAGAAAAGTTCAAAATCTGGATGTCTTTACGTTTCGTTGCAAATCTCATAATCGAGAGGCAAGCAGAGCTACCAGAAGGTTGCATATTTGCAGTCACATCAAAACAAGTATTCGAGAGTTTCTCTCAAAAATTCCTAGGGGACAAACCCTCAGATAAACTAAAGGAAACTGTGGAAATATTGCGCAATTCAATGACTGTCTTAAACCATCCTGCTATAAACAACCTGTCAATTGATGACAGCATTCTTGTCATATGTGACACTCTTTTTTCTCGTTCAAACTATGAACCAGTACTTCTTTCTGATATTCCGAAAAAACTGGAAAAAGCAAAAGAATTTTATCAGAAAAAAGACCCTAACGCGGTAATTCCTTATCACATTTATACTGCAGTAGAAGCAGAGCCTTTTCTCCGCGGTAAATTCCAAGACCTATCTACTATCGTCGATGAGCGAATAAGAATAGGGAATGCTTCAAGTCAGCAGACAAAAATCAACAAGTAAAACCCTACTCAGAGTTTGAGAATCCCAACATCCGACGAAAAGTAACACGATGCGGATTCCGACGGAGAGGTAACAGAACCTTCAGGCGCAATACTAATAAGTGCCTTAGGGCGCCTTGCGCAAGAATCTTATAGTACAACCGTCGTATTGGGCAATCGAAAATGACATCATTATTATCATCCCTGTTTCCGAGCGGAGTGACGCTCCTGGAAATATTGGCGATAGCAGTTGCGCTGTTTGTTGCTTGGATCATCGTTTCGATCCCCGCATGGATTGCAGGAAAAGCCGTCACTAAGGGCAAAGCGACGTTCGGCCAAGCTATGTTGGCCACGCTTCTAGGCCCAATCGTCTACATAATAGCGCTAGTAGTCCTGGACCTATTGTTGGGAGGCGTGTTCGGGTCTATCGGATACATTGTCGCATTTGTTCTGGCCTTCGTCGCATGGGTCTGGGTGTACAAGGCCATATTCAAGACCGGCTGGCTGGGAGGCCTTGCGATAGCCATACTAGCCCTAATCGTGTTCATCGTGCTGCTAATCATTATCGGCACATTGCTAGTTGGGATCGTGCCCAACCTACTGCCTTCGACGCTCACTCAATTCTGAACGGCGCAAAAACCGCATTTTTTATTCAACCGTTTTCACGTCAACAAATGAGAATTCAGAATTTCCAGACATGTTTTGCTATGGATGTTTTGACATGGCGACGAAGACGGCTACGCCGGCCACACAGATACCGACTACGATCAGCGTCAGAAAAAGCATCTGATCCATGCCGAAGATATAGTGTTGAACTTCATAGTCAAGGCTGAAGTCTATCTTCCGTTGAGGCGATGTTGGAGAAATGAAGGTTGTATTCGCCCTCTTCTGAACAGACAAAGGCATAGTTCACGTTGCCAGTTGTGCCGAAGGTTGCCATTGTGCTTCCGTTGGGGTCGGTGATATAAAAATCTAGTACGTTTGTGGCTTGTCCGGTTACCGTGAACCTTATCTGAACATGGTCTTCAGTAGCAAGGTTAAGAGCTCTTGTCTCTTCTTGACCAGCTGGTGGAGGCCGAGGCCTCTTGTGGAGGGGGGGGTAGACAGCAGTAACCTCAATGAGAAAGTCACCATTCCGTTTGGGGCATTTTGGGTTCGAGGTCTATTTCGTTTTTCGCCTATGTTTCACGGAATATATGCAGCAAGTATCTTTCGATTCCTATCTTTGATGGAAAGGCTCTCGCGCCAATGCCTTTGACAGTTTGTGCCGCGAACCAGTTGGCGAGTTTTCCGATAGTCCTGTAAGGCAGGTTCTTGACGAGACCATATATCAAAGCCGCTATGAAGGCGTCGCCTGCACCAGTTGTGTCTAATGGCTTGACTTTGTTTCCCACGATTTCGAGCACTTCGTTTTCTTTGATTAATATACAACCATCTTCCCCACACTTCACCGCCGTTAATCTTCCTCTTTTTTGTAGTCTTTCAATAATTTTTTGGAGCTGATTTGTCCTGGTTATCATCTTTGCTTCCTCAAGATTTGGGCAGAAAACGTCGCAAATATTCGAAAGTCTTTCGAACAATTTGAAATTAGACTTTATTAGGTTATGAGAACCTGGATCAAAAATCACTTTGAGATTGTATCTTTTTGCCAAATTAACTGCGTAAAGGATCGCCCTTTTTTGCGGATTTGAAACTAATGAACATCCTGAGAAGTAAAGATAATCCGAATTTTTGAGCGCATTGGCAGATAGATTCACTTCTTCTTTCAAGAGCTTATTGTTAGCTCCTCGGAACAGGAAGAACGACCTCTCACAATTCTTTTCGCGAGTGACCAAAGCGAGCCCTGTCGAGATTCGCTTCGCGAAAAGGATATTGGTGGCTACGGAATGTGCAATTAAATCCGCTTCATATATCTTCCCCCACAGGTCATTGCCAGCCTTGCCAACGAAAAGGACTTTTGCTCCGAGCAATGAAAGGGCCGATGCCACATTTCCTGCACCTCCAAAATCGATCTTTGCAGAACTGCAATATGAAGTTCCTCGGCGTGAAAGAACAGGGTGTCTTTCCTCATTTTGAAAAAAGACATCAAACATAACGTCACCGATGACCACACAGTCGACCATATCTGTCACTACTCGAATGAGATTCAGCCTCTAAGATAAGTGAAGTGCGCCGCGCGTATCAGCGTTGGCGCTCATTACCACTAATTGTACTCTTGTTGCACATCAATATCAGAACTTTTTTATTGAAGAAAAAAAAGCAATTAACCCAAACATGGGCTATCGTAAGTCGTAAGTCGCCACAATAGCATACATAGCAACAGGATCAGTTAGCTTTATGGAGATGCCTGGAGATGTGCAAAGACGAATGCAAAGTCAGATCGTTTAACGGCATAACAATAATGATGAGTCTATTCATCTGTTTCGTTTCGCTTTTAGTCTGTCCAATGATCCAAGATATCGTGCCTTCATACGGAACAATCGACTATTCACTTTCTCGAGCGATGCTTCGTGTCGACAATGACACCATTAGAAATGGTTATGGTTCCGTGCAGCTCGTGGGTGTACAATACGCGGGGGTAAATAGCGGGATGCCAGATGTTTGGTCCTATGCGCCTGAACATTCTCTGCTAATCAAAGATTATGGTTTCAACGTTGTACGGTTGCCGTTTTATTGGAACTGGATGGAAATCAGCTCCAACAAAAGCGAATTTTCCTACAATTATTCCTACATGACAGCGTTTGTAAGTGCAGCCAGGATTTTCACTAGCAGGAGACTGTATGTAATAGTAGACTGTCACACAGTTGAATCTGCAGAATGCACCAGCAGCCTTGGCAACTTCCTCTCGATAAACCAAGCAAATTACAGATTTGAAGCAGATTTCTTTGCTGACACCAGTACAGCATCAAGTGCAAGAGAACATCTAAAGAGGCTCTGGCTAGAACTTACAAGTTTCAAGTTATTGGACGGATACAGTCTGAGAAATGATCCATATGTTGCAGGTTATGATATCCTGAACGAGCCTCACCACAATATTCTGACGGAATCAGGGACTGCTGATGAAAGACAGGAATTGCATGAACGATGGTACGGGATCCAAGATTACATCATTTCCTCGATGAGAAAAACAGGGGACTCACACGTGTTCTTCGGTGAAGAAACCCCTTGGGCAGGAACCGCTATTTTCATGAACAGAACCTTGGAAGACGAGAATGTCGCGTACACATTGCACTTCTACAGAGGTCTAGACCTGACCACGCAAAGCGTGGTCAACAATACCCTGGATTATCTTCGAACACAATTCTTCGGGTCATGGGGATTATGCAACAAGAGACAAATGTTCCCGAATGTTCCATTTCTGATTACGGAATTCGGACATCTATATGACAATGTGGAGGGAGATGAGAAGGAAGTCTGGATACAAAATGCTCAACAGGTTTTCAAAGAAGGAGAACTGGAGGGTTGGATTTGGTTTACGATGGGAAGCACATCAGATGGATATATCTGGTCGAAAGGCACCTTTGTTCAAGACCTGCAAAGGAGTCTGGCATCGTGAACCATCGAGTAGTTTGCAAAACCGTTGTCGCTTATGCGCAAAATCTCCTATGGAGTTTCGAAGGCAATAAATTCCGACCAGACTGTCGCAACTACAGAGCAATGACTCACTGCAGTCAAAGGCTATCTTTCCTTGAACAGAATGCTTATTAGCTCATTGTCGTATATTTTCCCAAGATCTTTCACATTACAGACTACTTCAGTGACGTTTTCGAGGTCGATTCTTTTCACCACAACCTTCCACTCAGGCGTTTGATCATAAATGGCAAATGAAGAGTCAACGAAAATATATCCCCTGCCTAACAAGATATTTCCGTACGCGGCCGGAGCATAATAGAAATCATACCTGGTATCAATCACAAGGGCAAAGGGCGCCGACATGTCCTTGACGATTCCGTCTCCAATGGCTCTCAAATCGGAAGACCTAGTTGCATTGTACCATCTTATGCCAGCAGCAACTTTTTCACCAAACCCCCTCAAGGAGCTTGCCATACCAGTTTCATTTTCCTCGTTGAAGTTATAGTACTGTCTAGGAATCAGATCAACTGCCGAGAAAACATAGCACGAAATAATTAGAAAGATGACCAGCGACGATAAGAATTTCATTTTTTGATTCCCAAGCTTTGAAAATCGTATTGCCGAAGAGCAAGAAAGCTTCCTGACCTTTGCAGCAATATATCCAATCATTGAAGCTAGACCCAAGAAAAGAAAGCTCCAACTTCTGAGCGACAATTCCTCCAAAAGCTCGCTCAAACTGCGCACTGAATATGCCACTAAAAATATGGACCCGAATAGAATTACAATCAAAATCAACATTGGACTTGAATGTCTATCCTTAAGGTAGAATAGAAAACCTACAAGACCCAACAGGAGTACAAATGCTAATGAAGCCAAAATGAAATACAATTCAGTCGTGGAGTACGACCCCGTGAGAAAAGGAAGGGATCTTTCCTGACCGATTTCCAGACTTCCAAATAAGTCCAAAAACACATGTATATGAGCAGACAGAATTTGAAAACTGACGAAAAATGACCACATCGTGGCCATCAGCATCAATGCTAATGTCTGCCATTTGATTGAATTCCACTGGGACAATTTGATTTTCCATCTAGTTTTTCCAAAAATCAACCCAGCCAACAGAATTGAAAAAAGAAAGCCGAATAGAATATATGAAGTCAGATGATGTGTTACGCTCAAGGCTATCGCAAAGAAAAAACTCGCAACCAACAAACTGACACGTTTCAGAATTTGATATAGGGACAATGACAACACAAGAAATAGAAAGAATGCAAATGCGAGAAAATTGTATTTGGGAGAGTAGAAACCATAGGGTACAAATATGAAAACAAACGCGGCCAGCCCAGCAGCAATCCTATGTCTTGTCAACAAATACGTTAAATTATATAGAGCTACCGGGATCATGGTGTATAGCAAAGGTGACAACTTCACTATCATGACTGGGTCAAGCCCGGTGATCATGCTCAAAAAACCTAGCAAGGTATGCATTCCTGGATAATAGGAATATGCTAGGGCTTGACCTACTCCTTCGCCCAAAGGTATTCTTCCATTGAGGATTATGGCGTTTATCACTTGAAGATGATAAGCAGCGTCTCTGGGTGGAACGTAACTAGTATTCTTGAATGACAAAAAATATATGACCTGCACGAAAATCGATGATATTACGATCATTGCCAGACTGATTTTGAAATTGCGTCCTCGCAAAATCGAATAAATTGTGGGTAATGCGACTAGGGCGGCTGAAAAAACCGTCACCATTCTCCAGAAGTCACTGAAAAATCCTTCGAAATATAGCATCTCCATTACTAATCCTATGATTGGAAGTGTCACAAGACAAAGGTCCTGCCGAGTCAATTGAAAACCTCCGAAATCTGCCCCATCAACGCGCCTAGGACCGACCCACCAAGCTCTTACCTCGCCACTCCTTGGGCACGCCAAGATGCAAGAAATCTAAAACTGTCGGCGAAATATCGACGAGATTTCCTGAATTGGATTCGAAGTTCTTCGTAGCTGCAAAAACAGCCAATGAATTCTCACCTCTAGGGGCATATCCATGCATTCCTTTGTAGAGGTTCCGGTGTAATGGGTGAAAGAAGCTCGGGAATATTTCTATACCAGGGTTCAATAGATATATTTTGTCCCCAAAAATGCAATCTCCACAGGACAAGCCGTAATCCGTGATTTCACTTGCAGATAGGAAATGTCCACAAGACAACTTTGAAAGGAGACTGGATATCTCTTCTTCGGCCTTGTCAGAGAAAAACCAGAACCGTGCGATTGTCGATTCAAGAAAAACAAGGTAATGCAACCCCAAAGTCACTGGAAGATGTTTCAGCTTAGAAAGCAAGTCAACGGTTCCTCTCAGAGGATACATTCCATGATCTGAAAACAAGCACAACAACTCAGTCTCTTTCGTTAGCTTATTTAGGATTCTTGAGAGATCTAGTATTCTGAGATACATCTTACGAGATGTTGGGCCTTGGAAATGACCCAAATCGTCTAATTCGCCAGCAAAGTACACGATCGCATCGCATTCATCAACATCATCGGCCAGCATATCCTCGAAACGCCAGCAGAATTTGTAACGCCAACTAATGCCTTCCTTGTCAAAGACCGATAAGAGCGATTGCCGATCAAACGGTTTGTAAGGTTTACTTATGTCAATGTTCCGATTCACAAAATTTTTACGGATTGGAGTAGGTATGGAGGCGCTAATTGTGCTGTATTTTCCTAACACAGAAGAAAGCCTTTTCATCCCGTACAGTCCAATACACGTAAGTTTCCATTCCAAAGATCTTAACCTAATCGGTCTTGGCTCATAGTCGTTGCGCAGTGACCAGATCGTCCAGTTTTCGTGGTCCCGAGGATAACTACTTGTCCATATCGAGGGCAAAATCCCAACGCTATATCCAAGAATGGAACTCAATGGTATTTGCTTTTGGAACGCATTCTTCATGGCAGAACTTATGGTCTGATTGCAGAAGTAGTGAAATCCTAGGCCATCAGCATAGACGATAATAATCTTATGCAATAGTGTCCGACCTCAAATTGGATTTCAACCTAACAGTTTTTGAAGATACTGCAACCGTCCCAACCATCTAGCACCACTTCAATGTTTTACGAATTGTGCGATTTCCAATAACCAGGCCTTCGCTGAGCTCCAACGATTACTACTACTTGTGTACGTTGCCATCCCTGGAAAATAAGTCTTCAAAATATCCTCTGCGATTGCGATTCGTCTTATGTCCAGTGAGAAATATGCACTTCTTTGGACGGAGGTGTACAACAAATAGGCAACGATTAAGCAAAGCCACACTGGATTTTTTGTGAACGCAAATACTTTCCTTCGCCTTCCAGACAAAGAAGGAGTGAAGAAATCCAACATAGCGAGCATTCTGTCATGTGGAGAAAATGGGGGCTCATACTTGAGCATGAAATCTATCAGATCTCTATCACTATTGATTTCCTCACCTTTCCATTTTTCAAAATAGTATTTCAGGAAAGAGTTGAAGAGCTTTTGAGTATCAAACCAAAATGCCCGCGTGTCAATCTCATTCAATGTTTTTGGTGAGATATTCAATTTTGTGAAGGTTGCTTCCCTGACTGCGTTTCGTATAGCAAGCAGTGGCTCAGACCATCTTTTTGACTCTGAAAAGACCTCTTTCTCAAGCATTTCGTTGCGTGCTGAAGCACATGGATTCCATTTATTTCTCAACAATAACAAACATTCACCAAAGGCCAGCGTGGCTTTGTTGCAGCAGTAAGCGAGTTTGATTCTGTGCTCATTGTTTCTTTCTGTGGCAAACGATAAATCGAAAGCTGCGAGAAGATCAAGAATCCGGTTGAAAAGCAAACGAATACCTTCCTCAAGAGGAATGTGATCCGACATACGTAAAGGAATCAAATTCAGAACTTTCTCGTTTCCATGAAGAGTCTGGCTACCGAATTTTATATCATACCAAGTGATTTTTGGAGGCACAAAACGCAGTAATGGTTTCCAAATAATTAAGACAGTGCAATGGCTTCCCATCAATTTCTCAAAATCTTGACTCGTATAAGTCCTCAAAGGTGGAAGAAAAGGTCTCCTAGTAACAACGGTGAAGTCATAGTCGCTCAATGGCACTAGTCTATTGTCCAATTGGTAGTAAGTGCCTTCTCCTTTACCAAGAGACCCTTCTAACACAATCGCCTCTACAGAATTTATCTCTTTGAGGAGCAGATCAGTCAGAATTGATGTTTTCGAAAGAAAGAAATCATTTATTTCTGAGTTGCAATTCTGTACTAAAACAATCTCTTTTTTTTTCATTCTCATCCATTTGTCCAACTGTGTTTTAATTGAGCGATTTGCACATACGGTATACGTCACAATAGGCTGTTGTAGACGTCTAATATTCTGCGTGCCACACTATCCCAGCTATAACGCGCACGAACAATTTTCTGGCCAAGCTTACCCATTCTTGCTGACAGTTGTTCATCGGAAAGCAGTGACAATATGGATTCTGCAAGTTGTCTAGAGTTCCTTCGCTCAACAACTAGTCCAGTCTCTCCATTGAGAACGACGCCAGGTATTGCGCCTACATCAGTTGTGATCACAGGTTTTCCCATTGCAAAGGCTTCAAGCAAGACTGTGGGAAATGCCTCAGTTAGTGAAGGCAGCACCAATAATTTGGCAACAGACAAAACGTGGGGAACATCGACATCATCAATCTTACCCAAGAATCTCACTTCAGAGTCTATTCCTAACTGCTTGCTAAGATCCCGTAAGTTTTTTTCGTATCCACCTTCACCAGCAACTAGCAAAAGAATATCTGGAAGCTCTTTCTTCAACAACCCAATTGATTCCAGAAGATAGTCTAACCCTTTGTATGTTGCAAGACGCCCTAGAAACAAGACTGTGTTTTCGCTGAATATCCTAAACTTTTTCCTGCAATCTTCAACCGGATAGTATCCACCGCCATTGAAGAATCTAGTGTCGACAGCATTTGGGATTACACAGATTTTTCCAGGCTCAATCTTGAAGTTATTACAGACTATCTCTTTGCACTTGCTAGTCAACACGACTATTCTGCTTGCCTGTTTGAATACTAATTTCATTACCAATGCGTTATGCAGATTCAGAACCGCATTCTTGATTCCACTCAAGCCTTCGTTATGCAGATGATAAGTCATGACCAACGGTATACGTGATTTATCCAAGCGTCTAGATAAGAAATTATGGAGCGTTGTAGATTCAGCAAAGAATCGTGGCGGTGAGTGTACATGAATTATATCGGGCTTGATACGACTGAGCCCAAGAAATATAGTCGGACAGATGGGAATTTCTCCCCAATCTCCATAAAAAGAGTACATCAGAGGAAGTGAAATTTGGTCTTCTGATTCAATCAATTCTGGGGAAAAGCGAGATGTCATTACAGTGACTCCATTTCCGGCGAGACGGAGTTCTCTAGTGAGATTGTAGACATATTTTTCTGCTCCTCCAATGTGAGGTGGATAGAACGGTGTCACTTGCAGAATTTCAAGTCTTCTTTTCATTTTTCATAGCCAACGTTGAGATACTGCACAGATTTCAATATTGCCTCGTATTCTTTTCCAGCAACTGTCTTCCAATCCAACTTAGCAGCGAAATCTTTTGAGACTTTGACAATGTCTTCTCTCCTGCGATGAAGGTTTGTCAGATGGTCAATTATGATTTCTATAACTTGTTCTTTTTCACCGACTTCTGCGAATCTGACGGTCGAACAATCCCCAAAAGTCTCGCACAGTGTTGGAATTGCATAAGCAACAACAGGCAACCCGCATGCTAGAGCCTCAGCTACAGCTAAGCCCCAACCTTCTGTTGTACTTAATGTCACGAATAATCGTGACCTTCGAATTGTCAGAATCAAATCCACATCATCGATGTAACCCAAGAACTCCACATTGTGGGCAAGCTTGTTATCCTTTACAAAAACTTCAGCTTTATTGCGCAATTTCCCATTGCCGACGATCGCGATTTTCGCTTTCGTCAGTCTGCTGGCAATCGTTCTCCAGACTTCCAAGAGATCCAAAACTCCTTTTCCTTCATCAAGTCTGCCAACATAGATGGAATCGTAAACAGGGTCATCACAAGTGCTGTCCTCGAATATAGAATTGAAAAACGCGATGTCAATTCCATTTCCCGAAACGAAAATTGGACTCTTGATCCCGAGAGAGTTTATCTGGGAAGCGACTGTACGCGAGATGGTTATGAAAGCATTTGTCCTCTTTAATACTGTGTTCTCAAAAAAAGCGCCTAGTGTTCTGAGAATAGAATCCGTGGTACTCAGGTCGTTGCGTTTCATCAGATGGTATGTCTGGTTGAAGCCGAAGTTCAGAGATCTAGATCCACGAGCAGCGTAGTCGCTCCATCTGAAATGATGAACGACCACAATCAGAGGAAGGTGCGACAATTTGCCAATCAGGTAGCCCAGAAGCAGATTGTACAGATTATTATTGGTTGCATATACGAAATCGTACTTAGTCTTTCGAATGAGACCTATTGCTGTTTTCAACCCACAAACCAGCCAATTTACCAAACCGAAATAGATGCCTTGGGTGGAAAGGTCAATTGGAAAAGAACGGTGGAATGTGTGCATGTAATGATCGATTGTCGGAGTGGTTTCTATTGCGTCGAATTCAACTTGATAGTTCTGTTTCAAAACTTTGGACAAATTGACAAATCTACGTTCTGATCCACTGAATGGCCACAGATTCGAAGGGTGGTACATGACTGCAATTCCTCTCATAGCTCTTCACTTCACAAAGGGCGTTTGTGTGCCAGCTTCTTTCTCTTTGTCGTCTGCAAGTTTGTCCCTTGACGTCTAAACCATTCAATGGTTCGAAGGAGCCCTTGGTCAAGACCGACTTTAGGGTGCCAGTACAGAATATTCTCAGCCCGTTTTATGTCAGGTCTCCTTCTCTTCGGATCATCAGCGGGCAATGGGCAAAACTTTATCGAAACATTGTCATTGATGGCTTCTCTTATTTTCTTGGCCAAATCCAAAATTGCCGTTTCTTGAGGATTCCCAATATTGAGGACTTCTCCCTTTGTTTTGCCGGAACAGAATACTGAAAGGATCCCTCGAATAGTGTCCGAAACATAAGTGAAGGACCTGGTTTGCAATCCGTCTCCGTATACCGTAATGTCGTCACCTTTCAAGGCTTGAACAATAAAACGCGGCAAGGCTCGCGCATACGCACCATCAGCTCGCATTCTCGGACCATATGTATTGTGTATTCTTACGATTCTCATGTTCAACTTGTACTCGCGATTGTATGCCATGAACAGAGCTTCACTGAAGCGTTTCCCTTCATCATAACATGATCGAATTCCTGTGGGGTTAACATTTCCCCAATAGTTTTCAGGAGTAGGAATAATCTTCGGATCACCATAAACTTCAGAAGTTGAAGCAAGAACAATCCTACTATTGCCCTTTCGGGCAAGTTCTAGCATTCGATGGCTGCCATTAGAATTTGTAAGCAAGGTCTCTATCGGATGAAGTTGGTAATCCTCCGGTGAAGCTCTGCTTGCGAGGTTAAAGATATAATCGAAAGCTTCTTTGCTCTTGAATTTCGATACATCAGAGTTTAAGACTCGGAAATTCTTGACCCTGGTCAAGTGATCTATGTTGGTTTTTAGGCCTGTTGAGAAATCGTCTAGACATGTGACATCAGCTTCAAGTTTTGCGAGTGTATCGCAAAGATAACTACCTAGGAATCCTGCACCTCCCGTCACTAATGCTTTCTTCCCCTCGAAGAAACTCCGGTCACATTCACGAGTGATCTCTTGAATGTCTTCAGAAATTATCGTATCGATCACGATTTGGTCCCTTCCGGAAAGCCAATTCCATGATAAATAAAACGGTGGGAGAGCTTTCTAGGATCGAGTGAACGACGTCCATCGAATATGAATCTGCCTTTGAGATAGTCATACAACTTGGGATCAGAGAACATCTGCCATTCTGTCACTATGATGCATGCATCAGCCTTCCGTAAAGCTTCTTCCGCTGTGGAAGTGTAATTGATCCTTCTCCCGAAGAATTTTTTCGCTTCAGCGGCAGCTTCTGGATCGAAAGCATAGACATGCGCCCCTTGAGCGAGCAGTCTCTCTATTATCGGGATCGATCTAGATTCTCTCATGTCACTAGTGCCTGGCTTGAACGCAAGCCCTAAGACCGCGAAATTCTTGTCCTTAAGGTTTCCTAGGGCTCTCTTTACAATGTTCATCAGAACACTGGGTTGATTCTCATTGACCCTCAAGGTCGCTTCAAGAATTGCCGGCTCAATTCCAGCCTCCTTGGCCTTCGAAACAAGAGCTCTAATATCCTTTGGAAAACACGAACCGCCAAAACCGATACCTGCATTCAGGAATCTACCAATTCGCGAGTCCATTTCCAGGCCTTTCTTCACATCCAGATAATCGACGTCCAGCTGTTGACAGATGTTCGCCATTTCATTTGCGAAGGAGATATCCTTTGATAGGTATGCGTTCCTGGCATACTTCACCATTTCTGCAGAATCTAGAGTTGTTCTAAGGATTTCTGCTTCAGAGCCTCTGTATAGCTCCAGAAGGCTATCCCCTGACTTTTCATCAAATTGACCGATGACTATCCCCTGATCTCTTGGAAAAAGCAAGTCCTTAACAGCAGAACCCTCCCGCAGGAACTCTGGATTCATGCAAACTCCAAAGTCAACACCTGCCTTTTTTTTCGACATTTTTTCGAGAAGAGGGATTATTCTTGATCGAGTAGTCCCTGGAACAACTGTACTCTTGACCACGACAACGCAGTATTCGTCTTTTTTCGCCAATGATCTTCCGACATTCCTTGTCGCAATGATGATTTGCCTCAGGTCTATACTTCCGTCCTTCTTGCTCGGCGTGCCTGCACATATGAAAACTGCTGAAGAGGCAGAAATTGAGTTTCCTGCATCCTGTGTCGCAAAAAGCCTTCCCTCTTTCACGACTGCTTCAATAGTCTCTTCAAGGCCACCTTCGTGTATTGGAGACGACCCTTCATTTATCCTCTTGATCCTGGACTGGTCTATGTCGACACAATACACAGTATTTCCTTTGTATGCCAGGCATGCCGAGGTGGTCAGACCTACGTACCCAGCCCCACCGATCACGGTAACGTTCATCGTTATCTCACAACACCGCATCACGCAAAAAGGACATAGTCTATTCTTCTCTGCACCCTTCTTTTCAATTCTTCGAGAACGTACTGCTCAGAAGCTTCAGCAAACTTCCCAGCCCGTCACGATAACGTATTTTGGCTGCTCCATGTTTTCTGTAAGAATAGTCAATGGGAATTTCCAAGATCTTCCATCCATTTTTGAGAACTTTAGCAGTCAACTCTACCTCAACACTGAAACCATTTTCCTTCAAGCGCAATGATTCAAGAACCTTCCTTGAGAAAACCTTGTGTCCAGTCATTATGTCTGTAATGTTTTCTTGGTATAGCATGCTTGCGACCTTTGATAGTATGACATTGCCAACCAAGTGTGAAAATGACATTCCATTTCGCTTACCAATGAATCGTGAACCATAGACGACATCTGCGCGCCCATCAAAAATCGGTTTTACTAGTTGTGGGATCTCAGTGGGAGAATATTCCATATCTGCATCTTGAACGACCACTATTTTCCCATGCCCAATTTTCAGACCTGTCTTCAAAGCCATTCCTTTTCCCATGTTTCTTTGATGCCTAATGTAAATCACTGAAGGAAACCTCGCTACCTCATCCTTTGTCCGATCCGATGAGCCATCGTCGACAACTATTATTTCCAATGGCCGGACCTTGGAATGGATCCTAGTCAGTTCAGACAGCGTTTGACCTATTGTTCCCTCTTCGTTATAGGTTGGGACCACCACAGTGACAGATGGGCAACCTTTTTCCAAAGCTCCTGCTTCAATTTCTGCTTTCCTGATCTCTGAACCAGACGAGATCGGGCGCTGCAACTGTTTTTGCATGTAACCGCAATCCTATTCGCATTGACTTTCGTCGCGGATAGAGGCCGATCTACTGTTCCGGAAGTAATCGTCAGCCATTCGCCAATGTTCTATGTTTCCAACATCATACCAACCATTTTGAACAACAAAAGAGTACACTTTTTCCCCGGCTTCCAACATCCGCGATATTGTATCAGCTGCGATGTCTTCCCCAGGTCTCAGATAATTCAGCACTCTGGGCTCGAAAATCCCAATTCCAATCCACGAAGGTCTTTCAAGCCTTGGTTTCTCTATGAACTTCGTCACTCTTCCCACCGCATCTGTCTCCAGTATGCCCACGGGCAACCTGAAACCTGTTGTTGCTCCCAAAGTCACAACAGCTTCCCTTTCTCTGTGGAATTTCAGCAACTCCCCATAGTCTATCTCCGTCAGATCATCCCCGTACCTCAAAATGAAAGCCCCTTCAATAAGAACACGAGCAAACAAAAGTTCATCGACCGTGCCGTTGGGTTCTTTGCTCGCGCTATACTTCAGTTTCAAATCTCTGAACTCGTACTTGAAATTTGACTCATCTTTCATGTTTATACAAAGAACAATATCCGTGAATCCTTGCTGAATAGCATCCTCCACTATCCACCTCAGACAAGGTTTGCCAGCAACTGGAATAAGACACTTAGGAATCAAAGTGGAGAATGGGAAAAATCTCTCCCCTTTGCCACCCGCCAAAACTAACATTCTCATAGAATTACTCAAGACTTGTTGCCCCCAAGACACCCAACGGCATCTTTCTCTGTTAGCACTGAATAGTCTCTCCCTGGGTGGGAGCAGACATGGAAGCATACGCTAAAACAGGGCAAATTCTGCTTTCTCCTCATCCCCTTCCGTTATATGTACAGAATAGAATAGACAATCGGCTGCTAAATAAGCCTAACTGAAACATTTGTCTTCATGGCAAAACACATTTGCAGCTTCAAATTTGAACAAGTTTAGCGAACAATGCACAAAGAGCAAAGACCTGAAGTCACTTCTTCTGAGAACAAAGAACAAGTTTGCGCAGGCCCATTGGATGCTAGTTTCAAACAATAAACTGACATGAAACTCAAACCTATGTAAGTACAACAGAAACACCGGATCCTTCTTCAGAGTCCCCAGACTACTACGTTTCTGTATTGAACTATTACGTATTTTGCCTTCGCCGCAAATCGGTCTCGACATCGCACAAGCGCGCGCTCAGCTTAGCCTATCGTAGTATGATGAGTTCTTAGTTTGGAGTATTTCGAGAATCATTTTTTCTGTATGTTCTCCGACGCCTTTGATTTCTCGAAGACGGTCTTTCACGGTTGACAACGGCTTGTCCAGTTTCGAGATTGACTGAGCATCATACGCGAAAGACGAACGTTTTCCCTCCAGCCGCAGGAAATACTCAATATGCTCTGGTAACGATTGCCAGGTCATTCTCGGACAAAACGTCCTCGAAGAGCTTTGGAAGCATTCTTCTGGGCATCCTGCAATTCTTGGCTGCCTGATTGAATACCGAATTTATCGAGTTCTAGTATTCTGCTGTTGCATTTCCCCATGGGTCTCCTCTGTAGATTTTCGAATACTCTGCGGCAAGTTCAGAACGCGTTTTTCTCAACAAATTTTCGAAGTAGGCTTTCTGTCTTCTTTTCTTGAGAGTCATGCCACCAAAAAGTGAAGTCAACGCCCCCCTCATGTGCTCTTCTCAGTTTTCCCCGATCAGTTCCGGCGTGTCGGTTATGAACAGAATCACTGGAAGAAGAAACATGCCACATTCAATGCCTTCCCTTTAGACGAGTAATCGTTTCTAATCATTCGATAGGAGACAGGACGCCTGGCTTGACCTCAGAGTTGATCTCATCGTTCGCAGATGAGAAACTGAAGCCGACGACGGACCTGTTCTCCTTGTTGATTTGTTTGATGATGTCCCTTTCGACGAGCGTAGATTTTGTAAGTTTATGCACGGGTCAATTGAGCTCCTGCAACAGCCGTAAGGTCTTTCTGGTCAACTCGTACTTTTTTTCCGCCTGCAGGTAACTGTCGCCGACGCCTCCTCCTAGTTATGATGAACGCTGACCGTGGCCTAGCAAGCTTTCTCAGCGGATTCAGCTCTTTTGGAAAAATTCCCACCGCGTTTATCTTTGCTGCCGCGTCTTCCCCGAAAGTTCCGTCAACATGGTAATTTTCTGACCGTCCGTCACAGTACGCGCAATTGTGCGTGCATCCTCGGTAAAGGTTCATTCCGTATCGTGAGATGAACCATGAATCGATCTTGCCGCGTTTAAGAAGGACCGATTTTGCCTCTGTCTCCCGGACGGTCAACTTGCCACTGGCACCTTCACACGATATTCCTCATTACACGGAGACTGATTTGTTTGTTTCAATTCGGCAAGTAGTTAGCGCACGCCCTATCGATAATCTTATTTCTTGGTTGAACTATAAGTAATCTTGAGGAAGGGTCAGATGCCAAAAGCAACTTTATCCAGATCCATTCTCGGCTTGTTGATTGCATCACTGTTATTCGGGCAGTTTGCCCTCCCCTTTCGATCAATTTCCACGTCAACTCCAACGACGCTCCGGGCCACGTCCACGTCAACAAATATGTCTACTTCTTTGACCCTTCTCGGCGGAGGAGCAAGATGGGCTGGCAGAAACGGCACTTCCGCTCTTTACATAGATTGGAAGGACAACTGGCTCAACCATCACCTCACAGACGGAGCTTCATGGGGTCCATGGCCGGAAGAAGCATATATGGACAACTTGACCGCGTCGGTCTCTCAAGCCTTGACCGAAAACGGTTTTGACGTGCATCTGGCCGGCGATATACCTGACAACCTGTCTGGCTACGACCTCTTGGTACTCTATGCTTACTGGGCAGCCGAGCCAAAGCTTGAACCAGTCATCCGACAGTTCATCTCGAACGGCGGAGGCTTCATTGTTCTAGAAGGCGCTGCCGAATACCTCAGATGCTACTGCAAAGACTTATGGACCTACCTTTGCCCGCCAGACCCCGCGAGCGCTCTTGTGAGCGAGTGGCTTGGCTCAGACTCCTACATTAACACGGGAGGATGGGCACACGTATCCGTGGACAACCCGTTTAACACTTCGCTTGCGACTGGAGACGCGTTGGTCGCAACGTCAGGACACAGCAACGCAGCCGTCGGCAACTTGCACGCTGACAGCCAGACCGTGGCAACGTGGGATTCGGGCTTAATCTTCGGTTACACTCATGAATTCGGGAACGGACGCGTTTACTACCAAGCAACATATTCAGACGAGACTCCTTCTGCACTGCCGCCACCTCCACCACCTCCGCCACCGCCACCGCAGGATAACGAAACCGTAGTCCGTATACAACCAGAAAACATGACCGTCAAGAAAGATGACGTCTTCGCCGTGAACGTCACGATCGAAAACGTCCCAGCAGACCCAGGCATCATGGGCATACAGTTTTCCTTAATTTGGGATCCCACGATTTTGACCGCTGTGAAACTGACTGACGTTGTGTTCCACGAAGTGACACCTTCCGCAGAGTATGACAACATATGGCAACTGCAGAACACCATAAGCCAAGGCCAAGCAAAGTACGCGTACACTTGGCAGGATGCCAGTAGAGCACGAGCTGGAGGCTACCTTCCGATTTCTGGCAACCATACCGTGGCAATGATAGAATTCAAAGCCCTCAACGAAGGCACGACGAGTCTGGGCCTATGGACTTTGATCGTCGCAGACCCGAATGGTGAGCGATTAGGCTACATATATTTCGATTCAACTGTCAACGTCATCGACTGCGTGGTCGCAGACACAAACAGCGACGGCAAAGTGGACCTGTACGATGCGTTGTCCATGGCGGGACATTTTGGCTGCAGAATCGGTGATGCCGATTGGAACGATAGTATAGACATGAACGGTGACCTGCAAATCGACATCTACGACGTAATTATCCTGGCATCTGCCTTCAGAGTATAATAGCGCGCGCTAGAAAGAAGAGATCTCCGAAAATTAAGTGAAAAGCCCATTTCTTGGTTGGGCTACCGCTTGGATCCCCAGATGTTTTCGAATTTCTCTTGCAAGCGTTTCGCCATAGTGAACGCGATAATTGTCTGTTATCACAAGTCTAGGTCTTGATCGTTTCACGTACTCAAGCAGCCCGTCGAAGTCAGAGTGGTCGCTGAGGGC
>Ga0315291_10001487_pt1 | contig 31343 bp, 27 predicted proteins | sample YL17G12_20_MG_FD_203070 | JGI IMG/M metagenome (GOLD analysis project Ga0315291, IMG submission 203070) | Sediment microbial communities from Yellowstone Lake, YNP, Wyoming, USA - YL17G12_20 | ecosystem: Environmental > Aquatic > Freshwater > Lake > Sediment | place: USA: Wyoming | collected...
GTTTAGGAACCGCCTCAAACACTATGATGCTATGACTGACATAGTGTGCGGGCTAGTCAACCTGAGAATAACTGGAATCACAGCCCTCTAAAGCAAACAAGCAAAACCAGAAAACCCGCCTAAACTCTGACACACAATAACGACTAAGGTCTATTATATCTTTTAGATACGATATTAGCAATTTTTAGTTTAGCGTGCGCGCTTCAGGAGATCTAGGTCGAGGATGAGTTTCGCCTCGTCTGATGAGCTTCTCGTTGGTCTTCTTGCAGCTCATAGGTTGTATAATACACCGGATTTATCAAAAAGTTCCGATTAATCCACGTAGCAACTAAACATTATTTCTAAATAATCTTATGGATATTATATCCGAAGAGAATATAAACTCGTGTCTATTCTACATAGAATCACACGGGATCTAAAAGAAAAAAAGGTCAACTCTCCTAAATGTTCACAAAAGGATTCCTCTCAGAAGTTAGACGTAGTGCGCTTCGTAAGGGGGTCTGGTATAGAGCCCTTGACAGCGTCGAGCGAGGTATCCTTTTTATCTCCGCTAAAATCATTGATACTGTAAAGAGCGATGTACTGAACTCTCTGTTAGTGAAGATCATTGCTAAGCTCAGGGACTTTTTCAAGAGTGGCTTCGTCCGGCATTTTGAACGGTTTGGGATGGAGAGGATGAAGATAATTCAAGCCCAGGCAATTGAATTTGGTTACAAAGGAGCCGAGCAACTTAGTAATGACCTCGGTTTTATTAAATATTTGATGTTCCTTGATTATAATCAGCCTATTGGTTGGAGGATTTATTAATAGTCAAAATGGGAAAGTAATCACGGATGCAGACAGATCCAGGCCCAATTGAGCAAACATATAGCCACTCTTTGAGGCGAGGCACGGAGGTTAAACCAATAAAAACCAATTACATTACGAGGAACAACTGGTCTCAATCATCGATAAAATCGAATTTAACCCTAAATCAAGAAATTTCATCGAATCAACAACCTTCAGATACTTCGAATTTACAGGTGGATAAGTTGGATAAACCAAAACCCATTGTTTTCGCATGTGTCCCGGCAATCAACGAAGAAAAGAGCATAGGAAGCATCATCCTTCAAACATTAAAATATGTGGATGAAGTGTTTGTCTGCGACGACGGGTCAGTAGATCAGACTGGCGACTTAGCAGAAGCTCTCGGCGCCATCGTGATTAGGCACGAAGTAAATCAGGGTAAGGGCTCTGCACTAAGAGACCTATTTAATGTCGTCCAAAAGCTCGGTCCTGACGTCGTAGTGGTCCTCGACGCGGACGGCCAGCACAATCCCAAAGATATACCGGGGGTCATAGAACCAATATTAAAAGGGGAGGCAGATATGGTCGTCGGATCTAGGTATGTTAAAGGCTCCAAGACCGATGCCCCTCTCTATCGTCGTATAGGCCTTCGTTTATTTAGTGGATACGGTAAAAATGGAGTGCGAGATGTCCAGAGCGGCTTACGTGCTTTTTCTGGAAAGGCTCTAGCAATCGTTTCGAAAGCCAAAGCCGACAATTTCGGTGTTGAAACTGAGCAAGTTTTCCTTGCCCAGAAGAATGGACTAAGGATGAGTGAGGTTCCAGTTGAGATAAGGTACAGAGGTGTCGTGAAACCATCAAAGACACACCCTATCGTCCACGGAGCACAGATCATCAGCACAATAATTCGACTCGTTACTGATGAGCGGCCCCTTCTTATTCTAGGGGTGCCAGCCTTTATTTTATTATTATTAGGTACAATAAGTGGCTTATTCCTATTTTATTATTATACTTATGGCAATTATTTCAGCTTACCATTCGCCTTATCTTTAACAGTTTGCTTCGCCGTCGGTACACTACTGGGAATATCCGCGTTAGTTCTCTACGCGATATCGAGGATCAAAGAAAAGCTATAAGCATGAGCGAGTATTGGGGTAGATTTTTACTGTGCAAACTTTAGGAAAATATAAGTCATTTATACTTTTAGGATCTGTTTTATTAATTCTATTTGTTTCGGTGAGCGTGATTAGCGCAATCTGGCCACGATCTGAAGAGAACTTTTTTGAGTTAGGTCTCCTCGGCAAGGATATGAAAGCTGAAGGCTATTTTAACAATGCCTCGGTAGTTAGTTTAGATGTTCCACAGCAGTGGAATATTTACATCAACAATCAGATGGGAACAGATCAACTGGTTCTCATCAAGGTAAAGGTACTTAATTCGACCGATCCACTCCCTGATGATAGACAAAACGTATGGAGCCCTGTGAAAACATCTTATGTGACCACATTGCCTCTTTCAGCCAACCAATCCACTTATATCCCGCTTAAATGGAGCGTCCATGACATCCAACATACTAATGACTACGATGCAATTAGAAGTATAACCATAAACAACTCTAAAGTTGATGTCTACGTTAGATCTAGAGATAAACGTTTTTGTATGGTTATTGAACTCTGGGTCTATGACAGAGTAAGACAAGAATTCGTCTTCGGATGGAACTCAGGAAAAGAATTCTATTCGATCTCCATCTACATGTGGTTCAAAACCTGATGGTATTAATATGAAAAAAATCAATGTAGGAGTAATAGGCTTAGGTAATATGGGATATTTACATTTAATGAACTGTCTTCATATCGATGATGTGAATGTTGTAGCAGTTTCAGATAAATCAAAGAGGGCCTTAAAGAAAGCTGAAAATGCAGGTGTACAAAATTCCTACGAAGACTATCAAGATTTAATCAGCAAGCAATCTGGAGAGCTTGATGCTGTTGTGATATCCCTACCCAACTTCCTTCATTTTGAAAGCATTAAACTCTCCTTGGAATCCGGGTTCGATGTATTTGTCGAAAAGCCAATAGCGGTATCCACAAACGAATGTAGGGAAATTATAAGGCTCGTTGAGAAACACGGAAGGAAACTAATGCCTGGCCACTCTATGAGATTTATACCAGCGATCGAAAAGATGAGGGAGACAGTAGATTCAGGGAAGATAGGCAGCTTGAAGATTATAACAATAGAATCTATTCAGAACGGCCCGCTTAGCCACGGGGTGGAGCCAAAGCCTATCCCTGAGTGGTGGTTCAACCCTAAAATGTCAGGTGGTGGGGCTCTCATCGACCTGGGTTACCACCTAATCGACCTGTTTCGCTCCTTTGCCGGGGAATCACATGTAAAATTCTCCTGTCTAGACTATAATTATAATCTCCCTGTAGAAGACGGCGCAACAGTGATCCTGGAGTCTGAAAACACTTCAACGAGGGGGATAATCAACGTCGGTTGGTTCGAAAAAACGATATTTCCAAGATTTAACTTCAGGATGATACTTCATGGCAACGCCGATTTTATTTCAACAGAACAGCTGCTGCCGAGAAATCTCTATTCCCATGCGGTTAAAGAGGGTGTCAATAACTTCTTTAGAAAAGTCTCTGGAAGAAAAATTCACCCACTCTCATACACATATTACTATGAATCCCAGTTTAAGGAACTCGACCATTTCTTCGAATGCATACGAAACGACACTAATCCTTCAATTTCAGCCACCGATGGGATGAAAACAATTGAAATCATTGAGGATGCTTATACATTCGCAAGAACAAATCAGACACATCTAAAAATGAAAGAATAAGGAGAAGATCCATTGGGAGATTTAGTAAGTCTAGTTCGATGTAAAAGCCCCGACGAAATCAAAAATATGATCTACAAAGCGTTAGACCTCATTAACTACAGCCATGATAACTCAGTGAGAAGCGTTGTGATAAAGCCAAATCTCTGCTATTATTGGGATGCCTCTACAGGTTATACCACAGACCCCAGAGTAGTATCCGGAATCATAGATTGGGTCAGAGGTAGGTTCGGCGAGAACACTGACATTAAGATAGCAGAGGCTGATGCTAGCGCAATGAGAACGAATCTAGCCTTCTTAATACTAGGGTACAAGAAAATGGCCAAAGAGAAAGGCGTTGAGTTGAAAAACATCAGTGACGATCAAGGCCTCGTCGAAAAAGTGACAGTGAATAAGCGTGAAATCGAGTTTAAAGTGCCGCAGTTTCTGAAGGAAGCAGATCTATTCATCAACGTGCCTAAGCTAAAAATAATGAGAATCACTCGCATAACCTGCGCAATGAAAAACATATTCGGATGCATTTCCACGCCGAGAAAAGTCGTCTATCATCCTCATCTAAATGAAGCGATCGTGGGGATCAACAAGGTTCTCAAGCCCCACCTTACGCTCGTCGATGGCCTAGTTGGATTAGGTCGATACCCCGTAAAGCTGGACCTCATAATGGCTAGCCGAGACGCCTTCTCGATGGACTGGATCGCATCTGATATCATGGGCTATAACCCTTCAACCTTGGATTTTCTAAAGATCGCCAGAAAAGAGAAGGTTGGTAACCCCGATGGAATAAGAACCGTGGGAGAGAAACCAGACGAGTTTAGAAAAAAATTCCCTAAGGCAAGTAGTCTACCAACCGAGTATTTGTGGTCGCTAGAGATTGGCTTATTGAAAACCTATTCTAGAATACTGGGCGATATAATACCCCCATTCATCCAAGAATAGCCAAAATATTCCGGTCGATATTTAAAAGTTGATTTTTGAGCTGTGGATAACCCTATCTATATTATTCTTTGGCACATATTTTACTTATTTTGTTTATTTAAAATCACACGCAAGCAAACCTTGGAATATACAAATTGATCGCAATTACCAACCTACTGTTTCTATCCTGATTCCAGCTCATAACGAGGAGAGAAACATCACCTCAAAGATGGAGAACGTGATGAAGATTGATTACCCTAAGGATAATACTGAAATCGTCTTGGTGGATGACGCGTCAACAGATGGAACGTTAAACGAAGCTTACGACTTCGTAAACACTCATCCAGATTTTCCATTAAAAATTGTGAAGCAGACTCTCTGGAAGGGAAAATCAACCGCTCTCAACGAAGCATTAAAGACCATTACACACGACATAGTGATAGTTACCGATGCAGACGCATCTTGGTCGAGTGATATCTTATTAAAAGCACTCCCCTACCTATCTGACCCAAAAGTCGGGGCAATCACAGGCAGAGTGACTCCAAGTAACATCGATAGTAATTGGGTAACTAAGGCTGAAGACAATTACCTAGGTTTGATGTCTATGGTACGGCTGGGCGAATCAAAGATACACTCGACAATAAGATTCGAGGGATGTTTTTGCGCATTCAAGAGGAACTCCTTCGATGAGTTTGATACAAAGTCCGGCGCCGACGATTCCGGAACGGCCCTTAAGGTTATTCAGAACAACTTTAGAGCGATTCTCGTGCCAGAGGCAGTGACGTTTGTCGATGCCCCACACAACCTTAAGCTGAGAGTAAGAACAAAATTAAGACGAGCCACTCATCTCACCGAATTATGGTTTCACTGTTTAGTGCTATTCATTAGAGGGAGTTTAGTCATGCCTAAGAGATTATCTGTACCTGAGATACTGATATCGATTTTCAATCCAATCATTTTCATCTTACTTACCTGTATAAGCTTGATAATCATCATTAAATACCCGCTATTTATATTCCCCACATTTCTTGTGCTCTTAATAGTTATCTTAATACCAAAGATTCGCAACTTCTCCTTTGAAGTAGTCCTAGATCAATTTATCCTGTTTTATTCGATTATTCTCTTCATTTTGAAAAGGAAAATAATAGCATGGGATAATTAGAACTGAATTTTAATAAATGTGTAATTTATAATAAGTATGGGAGCTGATAATTAATGGTTAGCTTGAAGTTTATCTTATTTAATCTATTGCAAGCACGTAGATTTCCTCGCTGTATTGTAAAGACAGGTAGACACACTACAAGCGTACCATATATAGTGCCTGCTACTCCGAATGATAGGGTTATTATAGGTAATTTTTGTTCAATTGCTCACGGCACTATAATTATTGCTCATCAAGGACATATTCCCCCGAAAGAATTCCGAGATTACCGAGTAGCTACTTATGCAGTGGCGGTTCTCAAAGGTTGGGATCCGTCTTATGACCTACCCTACAAAGATAATTATGTCATTATTGGGAATGATGTAGTGATTGGAGCGAATGCAATTATCCTTCCAGGAGTCAAGATTGGCGATGGTGCTATTATAGGGGCTGGAGCTGTAGTTACACACGACATCCCTGCATACGCTGTTGTTGCTGGAGTACCTGCGAAAATTATCAGATATCGGTACACCTCAGAAAAGATAGAGAAGTTACTTAAAATTGCCTGGTGGAATTGGAGCGACGAAAAAATAAGAGAAAATATGGATTATTTTTATGGTAAAGTAGATGATTTTATCGAAAAATTCTATAACGAATCAAAAACACTATGAATTTTTAAAAATAATATTCAAGAATTAAAACATGGAATTAGTATCCTATTCTCATCTTAATTATGAATAGTAATAAAAGATTTTAGTTAAGTTATAAGGTGGTTTCAAAATTTTGAAAATTTGCTTTTTAGGATGTCTCGACGATCTATATCTTAAAAACACAGGCGCCGCCATTCGAATATATTATTTGGCAAAAAGTCTTGCATCATTAGATAATGAAATTAAAATTATCATTCCCGCAGGAAAAGGAACGTTCAAATGGGATGAAAGAGTAATTCTTCAAAGTATAACTGGTATCATTCCACGCAAATTTTTGAAGTTTTTCTCTAATTTAATAGGTGTATCGAAATCGGAATCACTTTTCCTTTATGATTTATCTTTTCTTTTTAGATCGCGTTATTTTATTAGAGACGCCGATATAATTCAATTAGAGGGGGCAGTAACATCAGCGTTGATAATTATAGTTGTAAAGAAAATTTTCAAGAAATTTGCTGTAGTTGATTCTCACGATGCATTTCAAGCCTTAAGGATAGAGTATAAAAGCGGCCTAAGAAAGAATTTAGAAATTTTTTTAGAAAAAGTGACTTACAGATATGCTGACTTAATCTTAGCCGTATCCGAAATAGATAAAAAAATTTTAATAAAACAAGGTATTCAACGAGAAAAAATAGTGATCATACCTAATGGTGTAGATACGGTATCTTTTACACCAAAAGTGGAAAAGATTAATAATAGTAATGATAAAAATAAAATGTTTCAAGTTATTTTTGTTGGAAATATGGAATATTTGCCAAACCAAGAAGCCGCTAGTCTCATTATCAATCAGATTGCCCCTAAAGTTTTAAATCGAATCAAAAATGTCAACTTTATTCTAATAGGTAGGACCCCATTAAAACTAAAAAATAACTTGAAAAATATAACTTTCACAGGAGTTGTTGACAATGTTGCCGGACATTTAACTGCTTCAGATGTCGCAATTGCACCTCTTCTTCAAGGTTCAGGTACAAGGTTGAAGATCCTCGAATATTTTTCATGTGGTCTCCCAGTTATTTCTACATCCGTTGGCGCTGAAGGATTAGATGTAACAAACAATACTAACATTTTAATAGAAGATGATGTAGATGGTTTTGTTAATAGTTTAGTTAATATACTAGAGGATAAAGAATTACGTCGGAAGATGGGAGTCGCTGCAAGAGAATTAGTGATTAAAAAATATGATTGGATGATAATAGGGAAACAATTAAATGAAATTTATAGTAAATTTATTTGACTCTAAGAGTGAGTCTATAATTTAAGATATTTATTTTTTTTAAAATTAGGATCGTTAAAGAAACGTTAATATTGTTATATTTTTGCCTTATTATTTATATGGTTGGTTGACTTATTGAGAAAATTAAACCTAGGAATTATTGGTCTTGGGAATCGAGGAAAAGTTCATTTAAATAATTGTTTATTAATGAAGGAAATTAATATTTTAGGAGTAGCAGATGTCTCAAAAAATAGATTAAAATTCGCTGAAGAAAAAGGAATTAAGAATACTTACCTGAACTATGAAGACTTTTTAAAGAATGAGAAACTCGATTCAGTAATAATTAGCCTACCTAATTATCTTCATGCTGAAGCTACGATAAAGGCATCAGAGTTAGGAAAAGATATTCTACTTGAGAAATTCCTTGCGAGAAATGTGCTTGAAAGAAAGTCCATTTTATCAGCAGTCCAAAAATATAGAAATAGATTAATGCTAGGTTATGAATTAATATTTAATAAGAACCTAGTAAAGCTGCATGATGAGCGCGCGCGAGAATATTCCAAAAGGCAAACTGACTACCAACTGAGTATTTGTGGTCTCTTGAGATTAACGTACCTAAAACTCGCGCGCGCGAATAAGAAAATAAATAAATGGCTTAAAGTTCATAAAATTTCATTATAACTAAAAAATGAAAATTCAAGCTGAATTAATTTGAAATCCACAGTTACTATTGGTATTTGTGTTAAAAATGGTGCATCTACATTAGGTAGTACAATTGAAAGTATTATTAAACAGGAATATCCTCATGAATTAATGGATATTATTTTTGTAAATGATGGTAGTACAGATTCCACCTTATTAATAATAGACCAGTATTTAAATAAAATTGATATCAAAACCAAAATTTTTTCACATGAATGGAAAGGTTTAGGTTATAGCAGAAATGTTGTTATTAATAATGCTACTGGAAAATATATTTTATGGGTTGATAGCGATATGATTTTATCACAAAATTATCTAAATAAATTAGTAAAATTTATGGAGATGAATCTAGATATTGGGATTGCAAAAGGTAAATATGATCTTAATTCTGGATTAAATTTAACCTCAACATTAGAAATATATTCACGTTCAAAAAAAAGTGTTGATATCAAATCCAAAAACGCACTTCCATTTGGAACCGGAGGTTCCATATATCGGAGTAAAGCAATAAACGAAGTGGGAGGTTTTGATAATAAATTAAAAGGTTATGGAGAAGATTGGAACATCGAATACAAAATTAAAAGAAATGGATGGAAATTCGCATATCTTGAATGTTACTATAGTGATTATGAAAGATTAGGTATAACTTGGAATGAACTTTGGAGGAAATCTTTTACACATGGATATGATGCTTATAAATATTCTCATATAAATCAAGGGATGTATAAACTCTATAAAATGATTCCTCCATCATCATTTCTTGCTGGTTTTTATGATTCGCTAATTATGTATGAAAGAACTAATAAAAAAATAGCTTTTTTATTACCCATTCAATATATATTTAAGTCCTTAGCCTGGTGTTATGGTTATTCTTCAGCATATTTAAAATTAAAACAATTAAGGACGCGCACGCGAATCAACTATAAAAAAAATTAAGTGAAATAATTTGTTAATTACTATAGGTATGGCTGTAAAAAATGTTGAAAATACGCGCGCGAAATTTTATTTATTGGCATTAATTCCAAAAAACTGAAAAAAAATATATTATAAATACATAAATTTTTTATTTTATCATTTTATATTTTTACAATAATTGGTGAAGGAATGTTAAATAAATCTCATTTTAGGATTACTTCATTTTCTTTATTTCTAATAATTATTGCTGCTATTTTTGTCATTCCAGGTATATCCCTTTTAACAATTACTTATAAAATTAATACCTCAGGTACTATCTTAACGACAATCGCGCGCGCGCGCGCTGTTTGGATACAGAATGAAGGTTGGCCTGCGATGAATCCAAATATTCTAACAACCAACCTCCCCAAAGTGGTCAACGACCTTAAAAACAACAACATAAATTACGCTTTCGTCTTCGTCGGCTACTGGAGTCCGCCGGCGACGATCAACTACCAGCATCCTGATGCTTATTACACAAACGTGATTAATGCATTACACGCTGCGGGTATCAAGGCGATAGCCTGGGCTGAAGCCTACAATAATCCGATGGACATCACGGCGGCAAACAGGAACAACCTCTACAACGCGATAATTGACTGCATGAACCGGTGTCCCTGGGATGGCTATAACGACGACATTGAGCCGCCGTATATTGGTACACTTCAGGACCAGATCGACTTCCTTAACGGACTCACCCCGATACTGCATGGGTTGGGGAAGCTGAATATGCCCGACGTGCCGTATGATTGGGAGCAGAACATCAACCAGTATCTTTACGTGGACTTCATAGTTTCAATGTTCTATGGTAGCACATCTACGCTTGAGAGTTCTCAAGCTGCGGCGTTCTGGCAAGAAGAGTTCGGAGAATATCAAGGATACAACACACCCCCAGCTTCGCCTTTAATCATAGGACTAATGAATTATTACGGGAACCAATATCCGCTGGCCTGGCAGCTGGGCGAGGTCGGAAAGTATCTTTCTCTCTACGGTCATCCAAACCTCGCGGGGTTCAGCGTCTGGCTCTACGAATACATGGGCACGACTCCTGATGACTGGACACAGTGGAATTACTGGATAACCAGAATTGGGACAACCACTCCACCACTATACACCATAACGGTAAATTCCTCACCCCTCTCTGTTCAGATGTCCTTCAATGGCGCACTACATTATACTCCTAACGGGATGTATGCGTTCACTGGGTCAGAAGCCGTGATTACACCATCTCAAGTGCAAGGTGAGACACATAGCGTCTTGTTTGGTGGCTCTGATCATACTGGAGGTGCAGAAGGATATAGCTCCTATACCTATGCTAGTGGTCCATACGAACTCGACTCTCCAGCGTCAGTCAACTCGGTATACATCTATACACCTGTCGCGGGAAACGTGAAGCTCGCTATCTACAGCTCCAGAAACTATGTTATCCCCGGGTGGGTTGGGGTTAATGAGCATCCAGATCAGCTTCTAACTCAGAGTCAGCCAATGACCTGTACAGCAAATTCATGGAATTTAGTCTCTATTCCATCCGTGACGCTGCCCGCAGGGTACTATTTCATAGTCATAAAGGGAGACATAACAGGCATAATAGGGGTAAGCGGTTTAACTCCGAAACAAGTCGAAGGACAAGCCTATGGATATGATCAGTGGATCACTCAAAGCTACAGCACAGCCTTCAATCAAACATTCCCGCAGCCAGAAGGTGCGATGCAAAACGATGCCTCCGCTTATATCCCGACAGCGCCAATCGTGATAACCCCATACACTTTCAGCCACTGGGAAGATGGCTCAACCTCCCTAATAAGAACCGTCATCATAAATTCAAACATGACAATCACCGCTTATTATGCTGGCGTCCCATAGCAATGCACAACTGGAAGGTACCCAGACTACTATGAAAAACCGTACAAGAAGGCCATTGTCAGAAACGGCACTGATACAACCATGATATCATGCGAAGTCATAGGTAGCTATCCATCAGGCAGTCTCATGTTCCACTGGGAGTGTACGTCAAATCAGGGCTATATCACGGATAGCCACAACAGCGTGCAGCCATACACTAAGAGTTTTGACTCAAAGGACCACAACATATACTACGTCTCGGACAGCGAGGCTCAGAACGACGCGCGCGCGTAAAGAAGAAGTAGACAAACATAAAATTCTTTATCTCGGAAAAGTGAATAAAGTAGACCCAACACAATGGCGGGTAAAAGCGTTTACCTTTATTTAGACAACGATGGGAGAGGTGTGAAGTCTGTTTAACCTTGATAATTTAGCTTTTAAATCATCTGATTCAAGTAAGGCATTGGTTCAACTTTACGATATCATTCACTTCACTGAACTTATTATATATATACTTTTTAATGAAAGTATAACAACCTTGGAAAAAAGAAGAAAATTGATGATGAATTACCTATTAAATACAAATATATATCGCGCTCGTGGGATGTGATAAATATGAGTTTTGTAAGTCTTGTTAAAAATCAAGAAGGAAGAGAAGGATTTGTTCGGGCAGTTATTAAATCCTTAGAACTAATTAATTATTCATTTGAAAAAGATATCAAGAATATTATTATTAAGCCTAATTTATGTTATTATTGGGATTATACGACTGGTCAAACTACAGATCCTTATTTTATAGCAGCATTAATTGATGTATTAAGAGCTGAAATCTCTCAAGATATAGATATTTCAATTATCGAGTCAGATGCTTCTGCTATGAAGTGTAAATATGTATTTAAAATGCTAGGTTATGAAAAAATGGCTAAAAAATGTAATGTTAATCTTGTTAATATTTCAGAAGTAGAAAATGAATCGATAAATATTAAGATTAAATCAAAAATAATTCAATTGTCAATTCCTAAAATAATATCCGAATCAGATTTACTCATTAATGTACCAAAAATAAAATATACGATGGATCCAATAAAAATAACATGTGCTTTAAAAAATATTTTTGGATGTAATCCTTATCCTAAGAAATTTGAATATCATTCAGAACTCGGTGAATATATTGTGGCCTGTAATAAGGCCATGAAATTTAATCTTTGTGTTGCAGATGGGGATATTGTCTCCGGAATAAAACCAAAAAAACTTGGACTAGTGATGGCGAGCGTCGACCCAGTATCTTTTGATACTGCTGCTTCAGAAATAGCAGGAATCAATCCTAAAAGCTTGAAATATCTTCAATTGGCTCAAACTGAGGGCATAGGAAAAGCTTCTTTTATTCCAAGAGGTGAAAATATTAACAATTTTAAATCCGCTTATCCTAAAATTAATATAGAGAAAAAATTTATGAGTTTTGCATATAAATCAGTACTTAAAATCGGATTGGGCAATAGACTTGGGCTCTAAGAAAGTTGAGGTAATACTATGAAAACAGTAGGACTCGGGATTATAGGTTTAGGTTATATTGGACAAACTCACCTCAGGAATAGTCTAAAACTCCCAAACTGTAAGGTAATCGGAGTTGCAGATATTTCCAGAAAAGCGCTTTTATACCCTAAAGAATTGGGATTAAAAACATTTACAAACTATGAAGATCTTCTAAAAGAGCCTGCAGTCGACGCAGTAATAATAGGGTTACCCAACCATCTTCACTCTCAATGTGTAAAAAAAGCTGCAGAGGCTGGTAAAAATATATTTTTGGAAAAGCCTATTGCAAGGAACATAGAAGAAGCAAAAGAAATAGTATCAACAACTCAAAAAAATTCAATCAAATTGATGATGGGTTATCCTATGAGATTCCAACAAAGATTTGACGAAGTTAAAATGAGGATTTCAGATGGAACTTTGGGTGATGTGGAAATAGCAACAGCTGTTTATATAGGCTCGGGTCCATTTTTCCATAGATCAGAGGGCTATGCGCCAGTCCCCGTTCCAGAATGGTGGTTTAATAAAGAATTAACTGGTGGCGGTGCATTAATCGACATTGGATGCCATCTAATCAATTTATTTCGCTGGTACTTTGGTGAAATTGTAAATATAAAAAGTAGTCTTGGATACAGATTCAATTTTGATTTTGAGGATAGGGCAACCTGCTTAATCGAATTTGAATCTGGAACTTTTTCAGTCATTAATGTAGGTTGGTTTTCACAATCTAACAAATTGGAGATCGAGTTGCTTGGGAGTGTAAGCCATGTTTCGGCACAACATTCTCCTTCAAATCGAATACTCACTGCACTTCAAATGCTTGTCACAGGTACATCAAAATTCTATGAACCCTTTAAAAGGGAATTAGAATATTTTGTCAAGTGTCTTAATGAAGATCTAATGCCTTCTCCATCAGGATATGATGGTTTAAAGGATATTGAAGCAATATGTTTAGCATACAATAATCAATTAAATTTTGAATCAAATGAATAGAGAAATCGGATTTTCATCTGATTTTTTCTCCCCCTCGGTTAACCTTTTAGATCAGGATCGATTGAGACACCACATGGACTCCTTCACCTCGTACATCTTCCGCCAAGCCTACGAAAAAGTAAATAGAAAAGGCACAGACTCGCCAAGATCGAATCAGCCGTCAACTGGGAGCGGTTCCGACCCATCGTCAAGGCAATGTACCGCAACGACACCGAGAGAGGCGGACGACCCAACACCGACGAGGCGGTGATGATGAAGCTCCTCGTCCTCCAGCAGTGGTACGGGCTCAGCGACCCTGAGCTGGAGAAGCAGGCGCTGAACCGCCTCGACTTCCAGCACTTCCTAGGCTACCCCGAGCAGCCGCCCGACTACTCGACGGTATGGCAGTTCAGGGAGCGCCTCGCCTCGACGGGGACGGACAAGTTCCTCTGGGCGGAGCTGCAGAGGCAGCTCGACGAGAAGGGCCTCCGGGTCCGCAAGGGCGTCGCCCAGGACGCCAGCTTCATCGAGGCGGACCCGGGTCTGTCGGGGAAGCCGCGTGGGGACGAGGCGGCGACCCGGAGGAGCCGGGACGGTGACTGGGCGAAGAGGCTTAAGGAGTCGTTTTTCGGCTTCAAGCTGCACGTTAAGACGGATCTCGACCTGGGCCTCATTCGGGCGGTGGAGACATCGTCGGCGTCGGTGCACGACAGCCGCGTGGACCTGTCGGAGCCGGGTGAGGTCGTGTACCGGGATAAGGGGTACTTCGGGGTAGAGCCGAGGGGCTGGGATGCTACGATGAGGAGGGGCGTCCGTGGTCACTCGCTGGGTGATGCTGACCGGTTAAGGAACCGGCGGATCGGGTTAAAGCGGAGGCCCGTGGAGCGGGTGTTTGCTGTCATTAAGTGCGTGTTTCATGGCGGGCGGGTGCTGGTTACGTCGCTGCCCCGGGTTCGGGTGAAGCTGGTTTTCAGCTGTTTCTGTTTTAGCCTGCTGCAGCTGTGTTCGCTGGGCGTCTGTTCGTAGCGTGAGCCATGGATCTCTGCGGGGAGGAGGCGGGTAAGGGGTGTTTGGGGACTTATTCGGGTGTTTTCGGCGGGTTTTGGCTGGTTTTCCTCGGCGTTTAGCTGCTGTTTGTGTACCTGGGGTGGGTTTTAGGGGCGCGCGCGAAAAAGAGTTTTTAAAAACTATCCACACTATTTCTTTCGATAATTTTAAGCCAGGATTGTGAAATTAATGCATGACCCACTAGAGTAGGATGAACTCCGTCTTGCGCCCAGAATGAGGGTTCTTTTTTTCGTGTCGCATCCAGGAAAATCTGATCCAAAGGAATTAAAAACGTTTCATATTCTCGAGACAATTTATTTACAATTTCTTTTTCTTTATGAAGTTTTTCTTTATATTTGAATTGTTCTTTTGTTACATATAATAGAAATGGCTCAAGTAAGATTATTTTAGCATTTAAAAATTTTCTCGTTATTTCTAATAATTTTCGATAGTCTGTTTCAAAACGATCAATTGGTGTAGAATTATTCCAACCTAACAAACCATTTCCAAATATATCATTTATCCCAATTAGTATTGAAACTATATCTGGTTTTAAATCTAAACAATCCTTCTTCCAACGATCTATTAAGTTTCTAACTCTATTCCCACTCATTCCACGGTTTATAAATTTAACGTTTCTATCTGGATATATGGCAGAAAACCATGATGACACCATCATAGCATAACCATTTCCGAGAGAGTTCTCATCCTTATAATTTCTATTTGCATCTGTGATACTATCTCCCTGAAAAAGGATTATCGCATCTGATGGAATTGCTATTGAATTTTTAAATATATATACTCACCCCTTTTTATATATAGTAGTATAATTTTCTTCTTTATCTCTCCAAAATTTATTAATAAAATCTATAACATCTCCATAAAGATAATTAACATTTGAAAAAATCTTTTCCTTATTCCAGTTCCACCAAGCTATCTTTAACAATTTAGATATCTGTGCTTCCGTGTATCTAAATCTAATGACTTTCGCTGGAATACCACCCACTATAGCATAAGGAGGAATATCACTCGTTACAACTGCTCCTGCGCCGATTATTGCTCCATCTCCAATGCTGACACCTGAAAGTATGATTGTCCCTGTTCCAATCCAAACGTCATTACCTATAATGACAGGACCTTTATTTGATGAATCTCGGTTATCTTCTTTTTTTAAAATATGACTCTTTATAGGGTAACATGTAACTCTTTTAAGATCGTGTTCTCCTCCCATAAGTATTGTTACATTATACGCAATCATACAAAATTTTCCGATAGTAAGCTTATCGTCTTTACGCCAGGAAAGTACTATTGGTCTCCCAAAGGTATATTCGCCTATGTAAATATCTCCTAATGGTTTTATCCCATTAGCTCTCTCTACAATTGAAGAGACTAGATTTCTAGCTCGTCCACTTTTTTCCAACAAAAATAATATACACTCTGTTAACATTCAAATACCCCCCACATATCCATATTTAATCGTATCATGGTACTAAGCTTTAATCTTAGCCTGAAGATACACCTTTTCATCGATTGCAAGTAGCATTTAGACCTTAAGTCATCGAATGGTGACATCCATGAAGTACATGGATAAAGATGTCTATAAAAGATGTGCCAAATAGCAATCTCTAAGAAAAAGCTCTTAATCATCCGTGACGAGGTGTGAGAGCTTTGTCGAGTCTATCAGGAAGGATAGAGCTCAGCGCGCGCGCCTACAAACATATTAATTTAAATTGGAAGAATGAATGTAAAAGGTGATTGGATGTATAGAGGTATTATCATTTGAGCTCATTATTGCTAAAACTTAAGTCAAGCGAGTTTGTTGTAGTTTTGTTTTTACAGTTAATAACGTTTCTTGCTACAATTTTTAATATTCAAATTTTTAGACAATTTTTTGGGTTTATTTATCTTACGTTTATTCCAGGATATATTTTAATTAAGTTGTTGAAATTACAAAATTTAAATAGATTGGGAAAAGTTCTTTATTCACTAGGATTAAGTATATCATTTTTAATGATAACTGGTCTTATTATTAATGAAATAAGTCTTTCTTTTGGAGTTTTAAATCCGTTATCATTATTTATTTTATTACCGATTTTAACTACTTTAATTTTTATTATGAGTTTCTTTGTTTACTTAAGAGACGATGAAAAAGAAATTCTGAGTAATGAACCCAATTTATCAATCAAGCATATTTTACTATTTTTATTGTTACCAATTTTTAGTATCATTGGTGTTATATCAGTTAATTTATCTGGGAATAATTTATTGTTACTTATGATGTTTATAATAATTTCTGTTTTATGTATTATTTGTATTCTTTATAAATCATTAATACCTACAAATTTATATTCACTAGTTATATTAATAATTGCAATTTCTCTGCTTTTTAGTAATTCACTTATATCTAATCAATTAAGTAGTTTTAATTCAGATAATATGCATGAATTATTAGTATTCAAAAATACATTAAATAATTCTTATTGGAGTAGTGCTAATATATATTCTTATGATATTCAAAATGCAAAACCTCATTCTATGTTAAGTGTTACCATTCTACCAACTATTTATTCAAATTTCTTGAATATTGAGCCAGAGTGGATTTTCAAAATTATATATCCATTTATCTTTTCATTTGTGCCAGTTGGTTTATTTCTTTTATGGAAGAAAAATATAGGAATAAAATATGCTTTTATTTCATCATTTATTTTTATGGCATTTGGAACTTTTTATTATGAAATGATAGCTTTAAATAGACAGATTGTTGCTGAAGTTTTTTTAACTTTATTATTACTTACCATATTTAATCAAGGTTTAAATAAGAGAAATATAATAGCTTGTTTTACGATATTTACATTTGGACTAGTAACGTCTCACTATGGTACAGCTATTATATTATTTTTCTTTATATTATCTATATATATATACTTCTTAATCATACAAAAACCATGTAAACAAATAAACTCATTCATGGTATTATATTTCTTAATTACTATGTTAGCTTGGTATATATATACATCTAATTCTTCTGTTCTAGATGCTATGATTATGATGATCAATTATGTTTTAGGTCAATTGGGAAATTTTGCCGATCCTGCATCAAGGGGACAGATAGTCTTAAGAGGATTAGGATTAGAAATGGCTCCATCTATTTGGAATGCAATAAGTAGAGTATTTGCTTATACTACAGAACTTTTAATAGGTGTAGGTTTTATTGGATTAATAACTAAAAAAGTTAAAATTCAATTTGATAGAGAATACTTCATATTAATCGCAACTGCAATAGCATTTTTAGCCGGATTGATAATAGTTCCTGGTTTAGCGCAAACAATGAACATGACACGATATTATCATATATTATTATTCTTCTTAGCTCCTTTATGTATATTAGGCGCAGAAACTATATCTAATTATATTTCACCTAAAAGAGAGCAATTATATACTTCATTTTTAATAATTATTATCTTAATACCTTATTTTTTGTTTCAATCAGGTTTCGTATACGAAATAACTGGAAGTGACAACTTTTCGTTACCGTTAAGTAAGCACAGATCAAGTGAAATTGAGTTATATTCCAAGTTCGGATTTACTCCTATTATGGATGTATATGGTGCTAGATGGCTGTCAAATAATACGGTTACTCAGAGGGCTGAAATATATGCTGATGTTTATGCATCAAGTACATTACTTGGTTATGGTTCACCCATTTTAAATAAAAAGAATGCCTTAAATAATGTTACAACTATATCAATTAATGGAGTAATATTTTTAAATAAATTAAATGGTAAGTATAATAAAATACTTGGGGAGAAGTCACTTGGTAAGAATGACGAATGGAATACAACTACAATTTTACCATTAAATAATATGAATAAAGTATATTCGAACGGTGGAAGTATGATTTACATTAATAACAATGCACCGTCTGAAGGAACTATGACGAAGTGATATATATATTAATTATTTGTTGTTTAAAATATAATATATTCGAGTTCCTAATAGGGGAAAAAGTGTAAATTGAGTTTATTTTTCATATTAAAATGTAGAAAGGTTAAATTCAACCCTTGAATCAGATACACAAATGGATGATAACACAATTGAATTTTCCTTTATCTTTTCTTGATTTTTCAATTTGGCTGGCTCTTAATGCAATAATTCTGCTGGTTACATCAGAGCTACTGTCTTCTTACTATGGAAAGTTTTTCCAAATAGATAAGAAAATTTTCCGGATGGTTGGAGTCACTCTCTTAGTGTGGTTTTTGACATATGTTCTAGTTACTGCCTTTCGATATTGGAGCATTATTATGCCTTAAACAATTGTTTAATTTTTTTTGAGACCTTATAAACACATTTCCTTCATGCTCACGCAATACATTTTTAGATAAGGTGAAAACATTTACATCAGTATGCACGTGCATATTTACCTACCTCTTGAGCAGCTAGATGGGGGATATTTGTAGATGCCTATGTCAAATAAAACGGAGATTGGTTTTCTGCTAATAATTTCCGGAATTTTAGGAATAATATTTTCAATACTGTATGAATCAACGGCCTTGGCCTTCATAAGCCTAACTTTAATCCTCTGGAGCTTTCTCTTCCTGCTGGCTCTACCTGGAAAATATATAGAAAGTGAAGATATGAGCTACTTTATTACTTCAACTTTTTCAGCGTTAGATCAAATAATAACCAGTGCCGGTCTTCAAGGAAAGGCAATCTATATACCCGTTCAAAAGGAATCATATCTGCCTCCTTGGTTAGACTTTAAAAATGAATTTATATATATTTCAAAAGCACAGGAGGGCGATAAAACAACAATAGAAAAAGCCTTCCTAAAAGAAAAAGAGGGCTTATGTTTCAATCCGCCAGGACTAAGCTTACTTAATCTTATGGAAAAAAAATCAAAACTAGAGTTCCACGACATGGACCGTGATAATCTTATTGAAGAATTACCTTCAATATTAACCGATAAAATTGAAATTTGCGATGAATTTAAAATTTATTTTAATGGAAATGAAGCCAGAGCCACAATAAAGAAGCCGATCTGCGAAAATCTATGCATCGAGGTTTCCAAGATGCAGAGTGTATGCCCATATATCGGTTGCCCACTAAGCAGTGCGATAGCATGTATTTTGACTCGAAGTACAAAGAAACCTGTACGTATTTCTGAATGTCTGTTAAAGGATGGAAGTTTAGAAACTAAATATACAATAATTAATTAAGATTGCTTGCGCGCGCAGTTTTCAGTGTCGCGCTTAATGCAATAACAAAAATACTTAATTTGAAGATCATTGTATTGAATCGCAGGTGCCCACGCTTCGAGGTTAAAATGAGATAGTAAACTCGCAGCATTGGTTATGATTTATTTCTCTTAGTAAATAGGTATATTGTACCTATAAAAAAGAGAGCTATTATAGCTACAGTTCCTATTTGTAATTTAATTTTCTCATCTTGGAGAGATGTAACTTGTGATTGTAAGTTTTGATTATCACTCAGTAACGAAGATGTCATGAATTGTAAATCTTTCTTATCATTTTGTAATGATGATATTTGTGATTGCAAATCATTCTTATCGTTTTGTAATGATGATATTTGTGATTGCAAATATTGCACGCGTGCGATCTCGCCACCAAATACAATTGATTTTACACGGCTGGTTGATCCCGAGTATATATTATCTCCACTCCACAAGGCTTTCAAGTAAAATGTCTCGTTGCAAGGAGGTATCCATGAATCGCTGTATCGCCCATTTAACGCAACAACTCTTTTGGAGTACCATGTATTGTTGTCAACTGACCATTGGATTTCCACGATTCCATCACGCGGAGGGTTTATTGAACCAGATATCTGAATAGGAAGAACTGTCGGAGAAGTCTGAACAATTTCTAAAGAGATAGATGATTGGGTGGAGATGGAATTCGAGCCAAACGCATAAATAAAACCATCCGTGCTAACATATAGATTACCATCAGCCACACATAGCCCATAAACTCGATTGCCTATATCTGTCTGCCATATTAATTTGCCATCGGTTTCATTTAGACAGTACAACACTGCAGGATACCCAGTTGATATATAGATTTTGTTATCTGCAGCAGCGATACAGCCTAATGATTGTGTTACCCTTTCTACTAACGTGTATTTCCATACTAATTCCCCTGTGTTCTGATCTAAAGAGTATAAGTAACCATCAGTTGAGGCCACAAACACGTTGCTATAAGTGATAACAGGGGTCGTTGTAACATAATAACTTACGGTAGAATGCCATTTGATATCACCAGTTATATGATTCAAAGCATATACTGATGATCCTAAAGCAACGAAGACGGCATCCTGATATTTAGAGGCTGATTGAAGATGGTATATTTGATAAGCATTAGACACCGTTTCATTCTTCGGCTCATTGATCAGGTCTATAAATTTATGACGCCATAAGAGGACTCCATTTTCCTTATTAAAACATTCGGTATAAGAGATGCCACTCCTATAATCATATGAATTGATTAACACAGTTCCATCGGAGATTGTAGGAAGTGATGGTATTCCTTTAAGGTCAGCTCTCCATATAGTCTTACCATTTGTAGTATCAAGTGCGTAACAATACTCATCAGATCCCCCCGAACTCGTTGTTACAAATATTTTTAGCCCATCGATAACAGGGGAATCTGATAATATCCTACTATATCTTACGGGCGTTGGGGATGTCTCCCAAATTTCCCACCCAGAAGATGCGTCTAAGCAGTACAATAAACCTCCATGAGTAAAGTAAATTTTATTCTCAGAAATCGTCAAACTAGGCAGAATCGAAGGTGGCCAAGAATCACTCCATCTAAAGGTCTTTGTCCAGTTAATTGTTCCATTGTTTTCATTGTAACAATTTATTCTGATAAGTCCCCCTTCTGTTTCATTATAACTACAGAAAAAAATTCTACCATCTTCAATAGTTATTGTACCCGCGTGAATAGAGTTAGTTTTCCAAAGAATATCTGCATTTTTAGGCGCCGTACCCTGAGAATAACTTGTTCTTTGATTATCATGACCCAATATTGACCAAGGATAAATTGGGTTAATTGTACTCGCATTTGCTGATACGGTTCCTGCCACAATAATAAGTACGATAATAAGCGAAAAACTAAGGATTTTTGCATAGTAGATATTTGTCTTGATCATGTTCGTCTAATATGCTTCATGGGTTCTAATTTAAAACTATAGAGGTTTTTCAAGCCCGCGCGAAACCGTTGAATAGGTGTTTTTTACGGGTATTTTTAGGTTTTATTGGTCAAAACGTCGGCTTCCACGAACAAAATGGAGGTTAATTCGAATTTTCCTATCGCGCGTACACCCAAATATTATTAAGAGAATTTCGAAAAACCTATTTTTTTTGGATAAAAACAGCTGTCAAATACATGTCTTTGTCGATGGTTATGGTGATGGTTCTATTTATTTCGCTATAATCACCCGTCCATGTGGAGAAGATATAACCATCATCCGGAATTGCCGTTAATGTAACATTGGATTTCGGGTAAACCTCAATCGACGTAGTGTCCATTGAATCTATCCGAATTGTCCCTCTACCAACCGTTTTAACCCTAATAATATAAGTCGGAGGATGTGTAGAAGTATATAAGAAAATCAGACTAGCCCCCACTAAAGTCACAACGCTGAAAATAACTAAAATTTTTGCATTGAGATCGGCCATAAATTAATCAACGTATCCTTCCAGCATTAAATATTCCTTTTTTTGGTTTCAATAACAATTATACTTTATAGACACTGCTCGTACGCAACATTCTTAAAAATTATTTACATCTTAAAACAGAACTTCCCTTACTAATCCTTCAGGTTTCCTTATAAATATAAGAAGGAGTATTTTTTTATCAGCGTAAATTGAAGTTATGTAAGAGGAAAATTTATTGAATGAAATAGTTGTTTTTGCACCTCATCCAGATGACGAAATATTATGTTGTGGGGGAACTATAATTGAAAAGTTGAAAAAAGGCTTCGACGTTTCGATAATTTATATGACTGATGGTAGAAACGCATTATCTAATCTTGAAATATATACTAATCCCTCACCTCTTGAATTAAAAGAAATTAGACGGAAAGAAGCCATGAGAGGAGCTAACTTTTTAGGTGTAACATCTAGTAACCTGTACTTTTTAGACGTTGAAGATACAAAATTAAATTCTGATCCAAATTTAGTTAATATCATTCGTGATTTATTGGAAAAAATTAAACCCCAAGAAATTTATCTTCCATCAATAAAAGATGCTACATCGGATCACAAAAATGCTAACTTAATTGTTATGTCATCATTAAAAATGACTAAATTGGAAACTAAATTGTACTCGTACATAACCTTCCCAAAATATGCTAGATTAGATTACTTAGTTAAATTATTGCATAGAATATTTGACAAAAGGTATATTGAAAATAATATTTCAGATCATCTTTCCCAAAAATATTTTTCTTTATTGCAGCATAAAAGTCAGATCATGATTCTAAATCCAAAACAAAGACAACCAGTGATCAGTATACCGATACTGCAACGACTTCTAAATAACACAGAATCTTTTATATGTTTGAATGAACTATGATGCAAATATATTAGTATTTGATGAAGAGAGTTAAAACAAAAGATTTACATACTACAAATTTTTATCGCTATAAAACTTAATGTATTTTCATATATGTGATTATATCCAATCAGAATCTCCATAAGTAAAGAGATATGTTTGTGCACTATTTTCCCCAATTTTCTTCAAACTTACCTTATAGTCTTCATCAGGTCTATAATCTAAAACAAGCTCAAAGTTATTCACAAACCCAAATCGTTTTAAAACAGCCTCATATGGATGACCCTCAACTACTGATGAATTTATCAAGATCACTCCGTTCTCGACGAAATACTCACAAGCGTAAGAGACCAAAGCTTCCGCAACATCGAGTCTTCTAGGCAATGTAAGTAGATCAACGATGTAGCCCTGCTGATTTTTACTTAATCTATTTATCCTTAAAACGATATATCCTAAAATTTTACCGTTTTTTTCGGCCTGTTTGACAATATAATCTCCTCCTCTCTTGTCACAATATCTCCAGTTCAAGTATTCCTTCGTCCGAACTATAATGAATTGGTAGCTATTTTTAACTTCGTCCCAAAACTGATTAATTCTATCCTCAAACTCTTTCACCTCATAAATGTTAAAATCTGGCATTAAAGTATAGGGCTTAATTATCGAATATCTAATTTGATTATATCTTGATAGGATTTTATACCCCTGCTTTTTCAGAGAAGTATACTTGGTCTCTGTTCCCTTGAAATGTTTATCTAAATCCATTATTCTACTTAATACTAATTTATTGTGAGGCATCTTTTTTAGGCCTAGTTCTTGAGAAACCCGCAACGTCGCCCGTTGAATATCTATACCATAATGGAACGGTTTTCCGAGTTTATTTTCCATTTCAAAGGCAAAGCGAACTAGTTTCCTATAAATTCCTCTCCCTCTATATTCACTTTTGACTGCTGTGTCCACACCTTGATAACTAGAGAAGTATCTATCACCAATTTTAATAGTCTGAGCCAGATCATGATAACAACCGATAATTTCTCCATCCTTCAATGCCAAGGAAATAATGAACTGTTTTGAAGGATTGTCTTTATACTTCCATGCCCAATGATCCAAAGGCGTGACGGGCAAATCGAAGCGAGGCCAAGGATCGAATGCCGCTTCTAATAATGCGACGATATCTTTCTCATCATCTGGCATATAATTGCGAAACTCAATTTCGTCCGTCAATGTCAAACAATAATTGGGTTTCCCACTTAATATTCTTTTTATTGTTCCCTTTTAAACATAGTTTAATGGAGCATCTCCATTTCGCCGATGAAGGGACAAAATTGTTTTACTAAATCCAGTCAGTATCTCCCATTGTGAATTGAATTTTATTTGGATCTTCTCTGATTAATTCATCAATATTGATATCATTGTTAAGATGTTGATAGAAAATATGCATTTTATTTGGAAATTTCATAAAACCAGATGTCTGCAGAATATTTTCATATTTACTATTTTCAACGAAATATGCGGTAATAATGTTTACATTTTTTTTATCAAAATATCTAAGAGCATTTTGAACTAATATATAACCTACTTCATAAAAATTCGGAAGTGCCATTAAATCCACTATATAACCTCTTGGATATTTCTTACCATATCTATTAATCCTAAGAATGATATAACCAACTATTTTTTCGCCTTGTTTTGCGATTTTAATAATGTAAGATCCAGATCGTGAATCGCAATATCTCCAATTAAGATATTCTTTATTTTTTTCCAATATAAATGAGTAATTATTTTTTATATTATTCCAAAATATATCATAACTATCATCAAAATGATTTATATCAATGATATCTACATCAAAATTTATAGATGATATATGATTTGAAATTTTTATCTTATTTAAATAACTTAGGAAATAATACCCATATTTTTTAAATATTTTATCTTTCTCATTAACCATATCCAAATGTAATTCTATATCTTTAACCTTATTCAAGTTTGAAATTTTAATAGGTAAATAATTATACCTCTTTTTGTAACTTTTTACTAAAATTGGATCTCCAATAACCCCATAATTAAGAGTCCAAAATTTCTTTTTCTCTACATCCAATCTCATATTTTGCAATTCTTTACTTATCCCCATTCCTCTAAAGTTTGGGCTGACCGCATCGTCGGTACCCTGCGAACATAGGTATATATCACGAAAAATTTTTAACTTCAGAGGAATACCATGGTTACAACCTATTATCTGGTTACCTTTCTTAGCTACAACAACAATACTTGGCCCCACTGGGTTATCGTGGTGTTTCCATCTCCAATAATCCAATATGGGGCAGGTTATATCAAATTTAAGCCAACCTCCATAGCATAACTCGAGAAGATTGATGAGCTCACCCTCGTCTCCGGATTCAAATAACCGTAAATTGTAATCATCCAAGAAAAAACACACCTCGAATAAATGATAGTACAAAAAGTTTTACATAATATCTTTATATATAACGTTATCGCAGGTTTCTCGTTCTCTAATTTTCTTTACCTCACTCTTCGAGTTAATCATAACCGCAGCCGGCCTTGGATAGAGAAATTGAGTCGAGTTAGTAAGAGAATAAGCCCCACAGTCAAATACTGCTAGAACATCACCCTCTTCGATTAGGGGAAGCGGTTTATTCAGCGCAAGGACATCGTCTTTAAAGAGACCGGGCCCAACTATATTCACAACTTCCAAGCTATCCTGATCCATTTTATTTACAACTACAACATCTTGCCGCGCCAACGCAGTTGTGGCAGGAACAATATTTTTCCCACCGTCCACAATCACCCACTTATATCCTCCAGAAATCTTCACGTGGTCCACTTTAACCAGCAGTAGCCCAGCCGGCCGCACTATGAATGTCCCTGGCTCAGATATTATCGTCGGCATTGGATTAAGCCCAAGTTCTTTTACCTTATCGGTTATATGTTTTGCAGAGATCCGGATATCAGGGGATTTTGACTTTCTTTCATCGATTTTTGATCCAAAGCCAAATCTCTTTCTAATCAAATCGAGAATTATATCCATATAATTAACATATTGAAGAAATCCAGGATCGAAACTCCCCCCGATATTAAGATATTTTAATTCGATCCCTAAGCTTCGAGCATCTTTTATCATAGAAGCAAACGTCTCAATAGCCGAATGATAGGGGTGGACCATTAAACCTTCGATACGGAGATTTTTATAATTCGCATGTCTTTGAAAGACCAATTTAGCGTCCTTTACTGAAAAACCGAATCTGGAGGAAGAATTACAATTAACAGTGTCATTGATGTTACTTAGACGGAGATTCTTTAAGAATATTTTTGGCTTCCAAGAACTAATCCTTAGCCCCACAGATTGTATTATTTCCATTTCATTTGCTATTTTGTCGATTCTCTCCAGTTCAGTAAAAGATTCCGTATTTATAATTAATATCCTTCTTTCTAAGGCTTTACGAATAACCTTATCTGGTTTGAATCCACCGTCGAAAATAATACGCTCCCCAGGTATATCTAACTTCTCGGCAACATACAAATCGAGCTCTGATGCCACTTCAGCGTAAGCATTATTATCTTTCATTATTTTGCAGATAGCTAGATTATCATTTGTTTTTATTGAATAGGAAACGATAATATTTGGGTAATGTGACTTGAATGCATCAAAAATAGTTGCCAAGTTTTTAACTAAACAATCCTCGTTAAAAACAAATAAAGGAGTATCTTCACTTCTGCTTAATTCAAATAAATCTACATTATGAAGTGAAAGATGTTTATCAGGAGTGACCTTAAAATGATCTCTCAAATCATCAAAGCTCCTTATCGTACGTTAAGGTTTCCATGAATCTGTATCCCCAATGACACTATGCAGAATAAAGACGAGAAACCTTAATAAAAGGTTTAAACATCCAAGATAATTTGGCTTCGCATGAGTTCCTCCTGTTAGCGTAATTGTAGATTTCCAACATTCGCCACCCCCAAAAAAAAACGAAATCGCGCGCGCTAAGTGAGATAAGCCCGCTCGTTCTCCTAGACGCTTTTCAAAAATGGAGATGTAAAATTGGCATATAAATCTCTAATGAAAGTTTTTTTAGTAAAAGAAACTCTTATTAAAGATAAATAGATTGTTCCCAAAAATCTTAAAAAAGGGATCAGTAAAAACGTTCGAGGAATATGGTTAAAGGCGATCAAAATGAGAGTTCTTGCAATAGGAGCTCATCCCGATGATATAGAGCTCGGCTGCGCAGGTACCTTAATCAAACATAGGGAAAATGGCGATGAATTATTCCTGCTTATCCTGACAAAGGGCGAAGCATCCGGAGATCCCAAAACGAGGGAAAAAGAATGTTTCGCTTCCGCAAAGCTACTAGACGTACAGGACTTGTTTTTTGGTGGTCTAAGGGACACTAGAGTAGATGATGGATTCGAGACTATTATGGAAATCGAGAAGATCATAACTCAGGCGAGGCCTGAAATCATCTATACACATAGTGTTAAAGATACACATCAAGACCATAGGAATACTGGTTATGCAACGCTTTCGGCTGCAAGGCGATGTAAGAAGATCCTCATGTATGAATCTCCAACAACCTTCCAGGAGTTCTCCCCACACGTATTCGTAGACATCAAATCACAATTTGAGAGGAAAAAAGAGATTATGCACTTATTCAAATCCCAATCCAATAAGCAATGGTGGTCGATGGGCAGAAGAGCCGCTCTCGCCTTGGAAGGACTTGCATCCTATCGTGGATTCCAAGCTGGCTTGGAGGTTGCAGAAGCTTTCGAGATGGTTCGATTAGTCATTACTGGTGATGAGCCTATACTACCGAGTAAAAGGTCGTAAAACACCCTATTCAAACACGACATGAAGGAAAAAAAGGAAGATGCTGTCAGGTTCTAATGCTTTCAATTCTTTTGATGACTTCAATATACTTGTAGACTCATGTGAATCATTTTATAAAAAGAATCAGGAGATATTCAACAGTGAAGTTAGGAGAGAGCGCTGTAAGCAACTATCTTTTTACATCAGAAAGTTTCATAGGAACTCTGCAACCCTAACCCCTGAAATAGCCTCCAAGATTGACATTCTCGGCGAAGAGCCATCCATCATATTGATGACCGCGCATCAACCTAATCTATTTCCATATAGTGGTGTATTGCGCAAAGCCACTCTACTGATTGTCTTAGAAAAGGAATTAGAAAGACGATTAGGAGTCAACGTCATAAGTTACTATGGTATAGCCGATCAGGATTTCGCCGATGATAGGTGGGTCAGATCCTCAATCGTCCCCTCGTTGACCAGAAAAGACGGAATATTAGCATTAAGTGCTAAATTGCCCCTGAAAGTAACTACAAACAATCTACCAAAGCCCCCGATGGACACGATGGAAAAGTGGAGAGAGAAAATCGAGATGTGGCTAAACGATGCCACATACTCAATCGGTCATTTTTACACAAGTAACGGACTTCCAAAATTGAGCCTAATAGTTAGTCGTCTGCATAACAATTTTGAGATGCTCTGGAGAATAATTGAGGAAGCCTATGAGAGAGCGATAACTTACTCTGACTTTAACGCATTTGTCATGTCCAAGATAGTTAATGAAGCATGGCAATACGACACGCTTTTCTCACGTTTCTCAGAAAGCCAAAGCATATTTTCAAGCGAGTTCAACTACCTTCTGACCCATTTCGCTGAATACTCAGCTTCCATGAAGGAAGCTATTGAAAAAATGCCAAAGGGCGAAAACGCGAAGGGAGTTAGCTTAACAGAACCTGAGTATCTTCCCTTCTGGTATCACTGTGACTGTGGAGGCAAAGCCAGGCTAACTCCTTATTTTGATAGGGATCACATGATAGGCCATGGCTCTTGTATTAGATGCAGTAAAGAATATGAGGTAAATCTGGGTGTGAAAGAGCGCCCCGATGTATCGGAAATTTCCCTAAAGATATCTGCTACGGCAATCCCAATGATTCTCATCTTTTCCAAGGGCCTAGGTTTAACAAGCTATGTTGGAGGATTGGGAGGTAAAGAATACCTTCGCGAAGCACAACATGTAGCAGAAAAACTTGATATAACGATGCCCGTCATCGCGTATTGGCGCCCTCATGATTTTTATCTCAGCATAAGTAACTTGAACGCGTTATCTGAGTACAAAAAAATCAGTGGAAACTACGAAATACATAAATGGAAAAAAGAGGTTGAATTATTGAAATCGAAAATTACTGAGATAAATGATGATATTAATGAGTTAGAACTAAAAAGAAACGGAATCATAGTGAATATAAAAAAAGATCAAACAAAAATTAGGATATATGAGGAAGAATTGCGAAAAATATCAAAAACAATTAATACCATAAGAAAATGGTCAAATCTTTCAGTATTACAGTATCACATCAGGGAACTTAGTAACATACCTTCTACTATAACAAGCATCCCCAGCATTATTGACTACGCAATTAACATAGGCTTAAAAGAAACAAGCGATCAATGGATTAGTCACCTTATGAGTAATGGCTCTCTCTCGTCAGATATCTGTATGAATTCACTCTTTGAGGACTTGTACAAAAAACAACCAAGCGTATTCGATAATATCTATAAGTCATTTTTTGGTCTTAAAGACCCGGAGAGGGTATAGAATACGACCTAAGAGTGCTTAAAAGAGGCGAGGTGTATCGGTTCAATTGTGGAGTCCAAAGTCATAGTAAAACATTCGAAACCATCGATCGACGACAGAGACATTGAGGCCGTCGTCAAAGTTCTGAGCTCTGGCAGCATCTCACAGGGTGAGAAAGTGAGGGAATTCGAGAGAAAAGTAGCCCATTTTGTGGGCGTCAAACATGGTATAGCAGTATCATCGGGGACCGCCGCATTACACCTCGCACTAATGGGCCTTCACCAGGGTTCTGGAGATGAAGTTATTATGCCGAGTTATGTTTGTGCTTCTCCCTACATAGCCACATTGCATGCTGGTGCGATCCCCAAACTAGTTGACGTTAATACCGCTGATTTTAACATCAACACTAAAGAAGTGGAAAAAGCCCAAACAAAAAAGACTAAGGCAGTAATCATACCTCATATGTTTGGCACTCCAGCAGAACTTGATGAGTTGTCAAATATCGAGGTACCTATCATAGAGGATTGCGCTCATTCATTGGGTGCCGAATACCGGCAACGCAGAGTTGGGAACTATGGAAAGGTAGCCATATGTTCTTTCTATGCTACGAAAATGATAACAACCGGGGAAGGTGGTATGATTTTGACTAACGATGATGAAATCTATGAAAAAATTTCTGAAGTTAGACAATATGATGAAAAACCTTTGACTACTTTAAGATATAATTATAAGATGACTGATTTTCAGGCGGCACTAGGGATCAGCCAAATGAATAAACTCCCTTATTTCATTAAACGTAGAAGGGAAATTGCTGAGTTATATGACGAGCTTTTTTCAGAGTTAAACGTCGTAATTTCAACCATCCCTTCTTATAAAAGATCGGTTATTTATAGATATGTAATATTACTCAACAATTTGGATAATATTCAACAAGAAATTAAGAAAAAGGGAATAATGTGTGAGAAACCTGTTTTCGAACCGCTCCATAAAAATTTATGTAAACTCAACTATTCCAATACCGATTACATATATAATCATGCGTTGTCAATTCCAATATATCCCAGTTTAAATACAGAAGAAATTGATTATTTAATTAAACAGTTAAATCAAGTCATTAAAAAGAAAGCATAAATTAGAGTTGGATGATCGTGACGACATCAAAATAATTGAATATAACTACAGCGCGGAATTTGACTTTTTTACGGTTAGAGATGAAGATGTCTTACAATTCGGCTCAAACCCAGTAAATTGCTATCCCTGTCGCGTTGATTCGGGCATTTTAGGATGGACCGCGCGCGATGCGCTACGGTGCCTTAACCGATGAGGGGGGCCGAGTGTGTGTGGGGGTTTAATTTTTTATCCCCACACACACGCATAGACTAGGCAAATCCAGAAGCATAAGATACTTCATGAACTTATTTTCTGAACATCTCTTCTAAAGTTAAAACCATACGGCTTTTATATACCGCAAGAGAAGTTCAATCAGGGAAGAAAAGATGAAGACAAAA
>Ga0315291_10001488_pt1 | contig 31334 bp, 25 predicted proteins | sample YL17G12_20_MG_FD_203070 | JGI IMG/M metagenome (GOLD analysis project Ga0315291, IMG submission 203070) | Sediment microbial communities from Yellowstone Lake, YNP, Wyoming, USA - YL17G12_20 | ecosystem: Environmental > Aquatic > Freshwater > Lake > Sediment | place: USA: Wyoming | collected...
CCACAGGGAAGGCTAGGCACTGGATATCCGTTGGAGGACAGCTGCCGAGCAATTCTTACCGTCTTAGAGGAGCGGGAGAACAGACAGGTCTACAACATCGGCCGAGGAAACGAGAGAAAGAACGTCGAGATCGCCAAGGAGATTCTTCGTTATCCATTGCTTCCTGATGCGATCATAGGGTTCGCAGGCGATCGTCCCGGCCACGACTTCAGATGCTCTCTGAGTTGTGACAAGATTCATCGTTTGGGCTGGACGCCTCAGGTGGGCTTTGAAGAAGGCCCTCAGAAGACGATCGATTGGTACAAGGCGAACCAAGAGGTTTGGCACACGCAGTGAGCTTGGCCAAGGAGTTTGTCGGAAACGACAAGTTCGCCGTATACCTCGGCGACAACCTCCTGAAAGGCGGCATTGCAGAGCATGCAGACGCTTTTGCCTCAAGCGAAGCAGACGCGATGGTCCTGCTTTCAGACGTTTCCAGACTGCTGTTCCTCGAACGTTTCGGCGTGGCGAAGTTCGACAAGAACGGGAAGCTCGAGGCCTTGGTCGAGAAGCCCAAGCAGCCCCCCAGCCAATTCGCCCTCGTAGGCGTGTACTTCTTCACTCCGATAATATTCGATTCAATCAGCAGACTCAGACCCAGCTTTCGAGGTGAATTGGAGATCACCGATGCCATTCAGTCCCTCTTGAGCGCCGGACGCAACGTGCAACACAGATTCGTCCAAGGCTGGTGGAAAGACACAGGGACCTCCGAAGATATCCTAGAGGCAAATCGCTTGATCCTTGACGAGAAGCTACTCGACTCAGAAATCCGTGGAAGAGTCGAGAAAGGCGCCGTGATCCAAGGCAGAGTCAGAATCGAACCTGAGGCATTTGTTCAGGAAGGCGCAACGATCAGAGGGCCAGCCCACATCGGTGGTGAGACGATCGTTGAGAAGGGAACCTACATTGGCCCATACACGAGTCTTGGGAGGCGTTGCAGAATTTCTTCGTGCGAATTAGAGAATAGCATAGTAATGGACGGATGCCAGATTCTGGCTAGGCAACGAATCACGGACAGTATTATTGGCAGCGAAACGACAATCCTAGGACATGAGAACCAAATGCCCAAAGCCTGTCACTTCGTCTTGGGCGAGAGAAGCCAACTTCAGCTATGAAGAAGTGGTATCGAGGCAGGGCGTAGGGACGCGGGAAAAGGAAGGATCCGCTTCCTTCGACGTACGCATGCTGCATGGGCGCCCGCAGACCTGATCCCGTATTCTAGTCGCCTATGACGAATGAGTCTAGGCAAACTAGGATTACCACCGCTCCTCCCATTAAACGAGTATCACGGGGTCCCGAGGACCGAGCTTTCGACCGATCGACCTGTCGTTTCTCGAAGCGAGGCCGATTCGGAAAGTAGTTTAAACATATGTCTTCACAGTCTTGGCAAAGGTTTGGTGGTCGCATGCCCGGCTTCTTAGGTGTATCCGTGGTGATCCCGGTATACAATGGCGAGGCAACCTTAGCTGAGTTGGTTGCCCGTTTGGAGAACGCGCTGCGCGGAGTCTCCGCGCAATTTGAGGTAATCCTAGTGAACGATGGAAGCCAAGACCATAGCTGGGATCTCATTCGCAAGCTAGGCGAACAGAATGATTGGGTACGCGGCATCAACCTCATGCGCAACTACGGCCAGCATAATGCCGTGCTGTGCGGTATTCGTGCGGCCGCATACGAAGCCATCGTGACTATGGATGATGACCTGCAGAATCCGCCCGAGGAGATTCCTAAGCTCCTAGACAAACTAGCCGAAGGATACGATGTCGTTTATGGTCCACCACAGAAGGAGCAGCACGGATTCTGGCGAGATACAGCCTCGCAAGTAACCAAACTGGCTCTGAGAAACATAATGGGTGCGGAGACCGCGCGCAACGTCAGTGCTTTCAGAGCATTCCGAGCCCAAGTCTGCGACGGCTTTGTGGACTACCGAAGCCCATTCGTCTCGATTGATGTGCTGTTGACTTGGGGGACAACGCGTTTTTCCTCTGTTCCGGTGATGCACGACGCGCGCCGGAGAGGCGTTTCTAACTATACATTCAGAAAGTTGTTGACACATGCCTTCAACATGATTACTGGATTCAGCGTTGTGCCGCTGCAGCTTGCGAGCCTGACGGGTTTCGGCCTCACCGTATTCGGGCTCGGGCTTCTGGTATACGTCGTGGGGCGCTACTTGATCGAAGGCAGCACCGTGCCCGGGTTCACTTTCTTAGCCTCGATCATCTGCATCTTTTCGGGGGCACAGCTCTTCGGCTTGGGGATAATTGGCGAATACCTCGCACGTGTCCACTTCCGAACAATGGATAGACCCCAATACGTAGTGCGTTCTAAGACGTTCGAGAGCTGAAGCTAGTATGGCGTCCGCGAAGGGCATCTGCCGCGTTCTCGACTGGGATTCCGAGTTCTTCGGGCAGAAGATTGCGCAGGTTACTGTCAACACACTGGAAAGCGGAGAGATGAAACGCGTCATCGCTTGGTGCAGAGCCCACCACATTCGTTGTCTATATTTCCTTGCGGAAGCTGATCGCGCGCAGACTGTGAGGCTAGCTGAAGACAATGGATTCCGTCTCGTGGATATTCGCATTACGCTCGGAAAAAAGCTTCACCAGGCTCAGACGGTGCCCAGCGGGACCACCTCGAATGTAGTTCGTAGATGCAGGCCGGGAGATGTTTCTTCATTACGGGCCATTGCAAGGGCAAGTCATCGCGACTCCCGTTTCTACTATGATTCCAATTTCCCGAGATCCCTATGTGACCATTTGTACGAGGTCTGGATTGAAAAGAGCTGCAGAGGGTATGCTGACGTCGTCTTCGTGGTTGAGTCGAGAAACCGGCCTGCGGCGTACATCTCATGTCATCTATTGGGTAAACGGAAAGGGAAAATCGGGTTAGTTGGCGTGGCGCCTCATTCGCGAGGGAGGGGTCTGGGAAAGGCGCTAATAAGTCAGGCACTAAGATGGTTCTCGCAGCAAGGCGTTAGGGATGTGACGGTCGTGACTCAGGGGCGAAACCACAGGGCCCAACGCCTATACCAGCAGCTGGGTTTTCATTCGCGATCAGTACAACTGTGGTATCATCGTTGGTTCAAACCCGCAGAGGAAGCCGGCTCAGGATGACTGCATTTCGAATACCCTTCAACAAGCCGAGCATTGTAGGCAACGAGCTTCAATACGTTGCTGACTGCGTGCATCAAGGGAAGATCGCGGGTGACGGCCCCTACACAAAGCTCTGTGAAAGACTGCTGGAGCAAGTGATCGGTGCGCCGAGAGCGCTACTGACAACCTCCTGCACTCACGCTCTTGAAATGGCAGCACTACTGCTCGACATAAAGCCGGGCGATGAAGTGATCGTTCCATCTTTCACGTTCGTCTCAACAGCGAACGCCTTCGTCCTGCGGGGTGCACGTCCGGTTTTCTGCGATATCCGCCCTGACACGCTCAACTTGGACGAAGCAAAGCTGGAGACACACATTACGCGTCGGACAAGGGCCATAGTGTCGGTCCATTACGCCGGTGTCGGCTGCGAGATGGACTCCATCTTGAACATTGCCGAACGCCACGGCGCAGCTGTTGTGGAGGACAATGCCCACGGTCTATTCGGCAGTTACAAGGGAAAGCATCTAGGAACATTCGGATGCTTGGCGACCCAAAGCTTCCACGAGACTAAGAGCATCTCTTGTGGGGAAGGTGGAGCTTTGCTAGTGAACGATCAACGATACGTTGAGCGTGCGGAGATCATTCGAGAGAAAGGCACCAATCGCAGCCAATTCTCCCGTGGTGAGGTAGGCAAGTACACGTGGATAGACCTTGGATCTAGCTACGTCCCCTCAGACATCCTCGCGGCTTTCCTATACGCCCAGCTCGAAGCGCGAGAGCAGATCCAGGCCAGGCGAAAGCGAATATGGGAGTACTACTTCGAGCACCTCGCGAGCTGGTGTCAAAATCATGAAGCAAAGCTTCCCACTGTGCCAAGTCACTGTGAACAGTCATATCACATGTTCTACTTGCTCATGCCCTCCTTGCGGGCCCGCGAACATTTGATTTCGCATTTGAGGTCCCGCGGTATCCTCAGCGTCTTTCATTATCTTCCGCTACATCTCTCGGAGATGGGACGACACTTCGGTGGAAAACAGGGTGATTGTCCGATCACCGAAGAAGTCAGTGAACGCTTGGTGCGTTTGCCTTTCTACAATGATCTAAACGAAACGGATCAGGCGTCTGTGGTCGCTGCGATTAATGAATTCGAAGGATAGCATTCCTCGCGATCTTGTCGGCAAGCTGAATGAAAGGGGCGGCTATGATCCTGCGTACTTCAAGCTCTTGTTTGATGCCGAAGACCGACACTTCTGGTTCCGAGCGCGAAAGGCGATAATAGCCGCTCTCGTGCGCCGGATTTCCCCCAGCCCACAGACCATCTTGGATGTGGGATGCGGAACCGGCACTATGCTCCAGATTCTAAAACGGGCATATCCCCGTGAGACAATCGTAGGAATGGATCTGTTCACCGAGGCGCTGCGTTACGCCCGTCGGCGGACGGGGTGCTCCCGGGTTCGAGCCGACGCAAGATTTCCGCCCTTCTCTGCGCAATTTGACTTGATCATACTTCTCGACGTGCTTGAGCATCTACCTGATGACGTGCAGGTGCTGCGTAATCTCTGTGACTTGTTGACGGACGAGGGTGTGCTCATACTGACCGTGCCTGCTCATTCATCATTGTGGAGTGGCTTTGACGAAGCATCCGGCCACTACCGACGCTACGAGCTAGATGAGATCAGGAGCAAGCTGACTTCCGCGGGTTATCGAGTCGCCTATCATACACAATTCATGGCAACTGTCTTTCCTCTGGCATGGCTAATGCGACGGGTGATAACCCCCGTCCGTCAGCGCATCAGACGTAATAGTGCGCCCGCCTGTGAGGTTCTGGCGGAATTGCGCGTTCCGCGGGTCATCGACAAGCTGCTGTTCTTCGCACTCACTCAGGAGGCCCGGCTAATCGCCCAGGGGCGCAGACTGCCAATCGGCGCCTCGTTGCTGGCATTAGCCCGCCCTCAGGGAAGAAAGCATAACATTCCAAGAGCAATACAACTGGACCAGAAGACGTGATAACTTGACATGAGGGGCATCTTCTCGGAGCTGGCTGCATCGGGTTTCCGGCGGTCACTAAGCGAAATCGCCCTAGTCGGCATTCTTGCGCTTACAACCGTCGCTGTGGACATCTACTTCTCAGCACAAGTAGGGCTGCTTGCCTACCCCCCGTATTATGACGGCATAGGTTACGTACTCGGGGCAAAGAGCCTCTTCTATCAACTGAACCCCTGGTGGCTTAACCTCTGGGTATCTGCCCGCACCGTCTTGAACTCAATAGTTCCGCTTTGGTCGGCGCTCATGATGCTGAATTTCTCACTTCTTGGACAAGGCGAATGGCAGGCATATGCTGTTCGTTTCTGGCCAGTCTTCCTGCTGTTGCTGCTCATGTTTTGGGTTGTTCGACGCCGTGCCTCTCAACAGGTCACGTGGGCCGCCGTGGTATTCACGGCCCTACTGCCGACTGTCAGCGTGGGTTTGCGCGGAAGCTTCACGCAGTATTTCTCCGGAATGCCATCTCCGACTGCTATCTCAACCATAGGTCTAGAACTCTATTTGGCCGATTTGCGCCCCGACCTGCTTTTCTCCGTGCTCCTTCTTTGGGCGATTGTGCCCGTCATCGACCACCTGTACGAACTTGACAAGCGAATCTGGCTGATCTCTGGAACATTCGCCGGCTTATCGATACTCGTGAAATCATCGGGATCACCCATATTGCTGTTTGCTTGGCTTAGCACCGTAGTGTGCGTGCTGATAGTCAATCGTGGTCAACTTCGATTGACCGTGCTGACCGCGTTGTGGAGCGTTATTCCATTCATGGTGCTAGTCACTCCGTGGGTCCTTGAAGGAGGGGCGCAAATGGCGTACCAGTATCTCTACGTGAACCTCTTCGGGGTTCAACGCGCGATCTACGCAAACCTTCATCCCAATCTGATCGGTGAGGCCACTTACTATTGGCAGTATTTCCAAGCGCATATGGGCTATGTGGAGGGCTGGACAACGCTGGCCGTCGGGTTGGCATCATCGATTCTCCTTGTGCGGAAGGCTGTCGGACGAAGGGATGTTCGATTAATGGCATTGCTTGGGGTTTCTATAGCTCTGTATGTGCTCGTGTCCGTATCACTGAACAAGAACTACTTTCTGGGGCTTCCATACTATCTTATGCTTTGGGCATTCTCTTGGAGTGCTCTAGCGTCCGTTCTTGAGAAACGTGTTCGGCGCAATCATTTCACCTCGTGGGCTCTTCTGTTGATTGTATGCACGTACGCAGGCGTCCAGGCGGCTGGCGGGTTTTACTCTCTTGAGAACTGGTCTAGCCAAAGCCGCTTGGCTGCGCAAGAGAATAGGCAGGTTGTTCAGAGGATTGCTGCGGACTTACGCTCGATCCTAGCTAACAATGACACATTCATGTGGGCTCCTGCATATGGCTTTCCGGCGGCGCTCCAGTACTACATGGTCGACGAAAAAGGTCAGTACCCCCAGGTGGTTTGGGTGGACATACAGAAGTCGCCGTACCAGTTCATACGTGAATCCGTGAGTTCCTGTAAAGCCATACTGGCCTATGAGGAAGACATCGATTTTGTTGTGAGAATCTTCCGTCCTTTTGTTGTTGTCCGTCCTGTTGTGCAGCCCTACTTTCAAGCTATCGCGGAATGGTTGAAACAGTCCAACAGTTCCTACACTCCGATAAGGACATACTATTTCGTGACAGGGGGAGGGCGCCTCACCATGCACCTCTACGTCAAGGGCACGAACTCAGGCATGGCCTCCCAGGAAACGGGAACAGTCAAGGCAGACCCAGGGCTAGATGGGAAGGGCCACGTTGCATCTATCCAAAGTACCGTGTGCCTGTATAGTAGGCTGTCACAATGTAAGAGGCACGTGATCGAGCAAGCCCGAGAACAAGAGTGAACATCAAATGACTCCCAGCGCCCCCATGAGTTTCGTCGTAACGGCTTGAAACGGCGATCATGGTGGCGATCTTCTCCATCGAATGAACGTCTTTGTTAGGGCACTTCTGGAACAGACAAAGAGGGAGAATCTCAGTGCTGAGCTCATCCTGATTGAGTGGAATCCCCCTTCTGACAGGCCCAGGCTACGTGAGGTTCTATCTTCGCCTAATGAAGAAGGGACCTGCGATGTGAGAGTGATAGAAGTGCCCCCCGAGGTCCACGCACGTTTTCGGTATTCCGACAGGCTTCCCATGTTTCAAATGATTGCGAAGAACGTCGGCATTCGCAGAGCGAAGGGGCGCTTCGTTCTTCCAACCTCAAGCTGTCACTCCACACTCGGCGGCTTCGAAGGTTCCACGCAACACGCGAAGGCGAAGTCGTGGATTCAAATCCAACGGCCTTGCTTCCGAATGGCAGATAAGCTGACGGCCAGTCTCGCTACGTGCATGGGAGCGAGATCAGCCATGCCGCATTCAGGACTTGACCTCGACTGGGACACGACAGTCCAAGAGATAGTCGCTTTCATCAGGAGAATCGTTACCAAAGCCGAGGCTAAAGGTGTCGTGATCGGACTTAGCGGAGGTGTCGACAGCAGTCTGGTAGCGGCACTATCTGTCAAGGCGCTCGGGAAGGAGAGAGTTCTGGGCATCCTGCTGCCAACAGATTTCACGCCCGATCAGGACATACAAGATGCAATGGACCTGGCCAAACTATTCGAAATACGAACAGAGTGCATCATGATAACACCGATCACGGCTTCTTTCGCCAAAGCTCTCAAAGTAGAGATTGATGATTCGCGAGTAAGAATTCCTCTAGCAAACATAGTCAGTCGTACAAGGATGATAATCCTGTATCACTACGCGAATACCCGCAACTACCTCGTGGCTGGTACCGGTGACCGAAGCGAGGATCTGATCGGATACTTCACAAAGTACGGAGATGGAGGAGCCGATCTACTTCCGATATGTCACCTCTACAAGACGCAGGTTAGGAGACTCGCTGAGTATCTAGGGATCCCATCAAGAATGGCCTTCAAGCCGAGTAGCCCTCAGCTCTACCCAGGACACAAAGCCACGGATGAAATCCCAATAGACTACGACAAACTGGACCCTGTTGAGAGAATGCTCTTTGACGAAAAGCTTTCTTCACCGGAAGTTGCAGAGAAAACACAAGTCGACATCAAAGTCATTCTAGATGTGCTAAAGAGACATCGTTCCTCTGCCCACAAGCGCTGCTATCCTCCCATGCTGCGGGAGTGGTAGGCCACACGGCATTTCTCTCTAAGAGCATCGCAGCAAGTTCACAAACTCTATATGAATCATGAAGGCTGCGCGAGTTGTGGTTGGGCTGAGCGTTGAGAGTCGGCGTGATAGGACTTGGCGTCGGATACGCACTAGCGTGCTGCCTAGCTGAGGCCGGCTACCAAACCACTGGAATCGACGTTAACCCCGCGGTCGTAGCCAAACCAAGGATGGATCCCTCAGTCACACGTCTCCTCGAATATGACAACGCGCACAGACGGAACATCAGAACTCACCTAGAATTGTCCCCAGAGTACAAGAAGCTGTCAGACTGCGACTACGTGACCATCTGCGCTAGTACTGGCGATGAGAAGAAGCTTGTTCTAGGCCATGTGGAGGCTGCTGTCAATTCAAGCCGCAAGGTAATGAAACATGGTGCCACGATGATCGTCTATTCCACACTACCGTTTGGAAGCTCGAAGAAGATCAGGCAGATCATTGAAAGCAAAGGTCTCAAGTGCGATGAGGACGTACGTTACGTTCACATGCCCCTGATGATCGCGCAAGGAACGACTGCAGACGACTTCGTCAACCCGCCCTTTGTTGCTTTCGGAGCGTACTCGCGTGCCAGCGGTGAAGGAGCGCTTCGATTCTACAAGGAATTCATTGCATCTTCGTCAATATGGAAGAAGCAACTGCCCCCGATGTTCGTGACAACCCCAGAGACCGCCGAAATGGCAAAGCTCACCGCCAATGCATTTCTCTCAACCAAGATGAGTTTTGCCAACATGACCGACACGCTCTGCAAGAAGGTTGGAGTCAACTCGGCCGAGCTACTTGAGATTGTTGGATCGGATTGGCGGATCGGTAAGAAGATGTTGAGGCCCGGCTTTGCATGGGGCGGCAACTGCTTCCCACGCGACACCCGGTCACTGGTTGACACTTATGATGAGCTCCATATAGACGCGGGGATTCTCAAGTCTGCGCTTGAGCTTAACGAAGCGCGATTGCTTGAACCCCACTTGATCCTTCATGAGGACGGAATTGATAGCGGTCAGGTTCTGGTGCTTGGGCTCGCCTACAAGTCTGGGATCAATATGATTTCGGGAAGCAAGAGCGTTCAGTTGCTCAAGAACCTGCAAGAGGAAGGCTACGAGGCTGTCGGATACGATCCCAACATCAACCCAGAAGAGGAGTCTAAGATCTCCAAAGCGGCATATCGCGCGATAGTTGTCACCACAGACGAGCCGTGCTTTGACAAGATCATTGACAGGCTAAACGAACTGAATCCAAGAGCAAAGCTTTTGGACTACCGAATGCCGAAGTCGGCCTCGCACAACTTAGCGAGGTAGATGGCAGCTGAAGTCAGTTCTTGTAACTGGCGGAACAGGATTCATCGGAAGCAATCTCGTCGATGCTTTGCTCGGTAGAGGGTTAGACGTCGTAGTTGCCGATCAAGTGATCGCTCCAAACACCAGCCCTGAGCTCTGGAAGAGACGCCTAGACAGATATCACGAAATATGCAAGAGACACAAGACACAGCCTAAGCTGGAAATCATAGACCTGTCCGTCGAACGCGAAAGGCTGAAACACATTCTCACGAAGAACCATGTGGACACAGTCTTCATGCTCAGCGCCGTCTTCGGCGGTCGAGGCTTCGTGGACGAGCAGCAGGGGCTATGCAGCATAGGCTTTGCCATCGATCAGAACACAATACGCGCCTGTCATGAATCGGGATGTGTGGAGCGAATAAGCTACAGCAGCTCAGCTTGCGTCTACCCACCGTCGCTGAACAAGCAAGGATACGCCCTGAAAGAAAGCGACATCCTGTCAACGGGAGAAGGTTTCGCGAGCAGCGACAACCTGTACGGGTTCCAGAAACTGATGACGGAACTGACCCTTCAAGTATTCAGCAAAGAGCATGGTCTGAAGACAAGCTCCTGCCGGTACCTCACCGTATATGGAGCAGGCGAGTTCCCCAGCACACACGCGATCAGCGTTCTATGCGAGCGTGCCCTAAGACATGAGGATCCGTTTCTGGTCTGGGGATCAGGCGAACAGGAACGTGGCTTTACATACGTAACGGACATAGCTGAAGGTCAGATCCTAGCGGCAGAGAAGGTTGCCGACGGCACGGCAGTGAATCTGGGATGGGACAAGCGGTACAAGATCAAGGACGTTGTCAACATGATACTGGAGGTTGTAGGCTACAAGCCGAAGATCTTCTACGACAAGTCAAAGCCGGAAGGACCATTCAGCCGAGGGCTCGACATGTCTCTCGCCAAACAACTTCTAGGATGGACGCCCAAGGTAGACCTGCACGAAGGTCTAGAGCTTACCATACGCTGGATGAAAGAACAGGGCCTGTGATTCAAAGGCACACAAGCGCAGCAACATGACCTCCCGCGGCGACACTGCAATCGACGCGAGAATTGTACGGGGCACGAAGAAGTGGGCAGCAATCCCGCTAGTTGTTGCCTTGGTATATAGAGGCACAGCACATCCAGTATGGAAGGACAGATATACGTGGCGACGTGAGCTACCTAACGAGGAAAAATGACTAAACTACCTAGATCCTCATACGCCATATTGGCTGTGCTATTCATTGTTCTCTTGGTCCTTCCTTCCACACTTGTCTCTACACAGGGTCCGCCAGGCTCCAAGGATTCCGGCACCCGAGCCTCTGTGGTTCAGCCTAAAGACAGCTTCACGAAGATCGATGACTCCTACCAGCGGGGGGAGATCAGCTATGACGAACGCGCTCGGCTCCTGGCCACTGCAATGTACCGCAAGGACGGCCTGCCAGCGAAGTACTCAGGTGACGTGATCGCTGAGGACATCACGACGACGATTCTGGATCTGAAGCATAACTGGGACAAGCTCAGCCCTGAGACGCAGGCGCTATTCCAAGAGCGCGCAGGTTTCACGGATACCTTTGATTGGGGGTCCACCTCTGCCGACTGCGCCACAGGCGCGGGAGTAATCTCGTTTCCCTCGTACGTGGACACGTCGCACTTCAGAATCCACTACGCGACTAGCGGTGGTCACGCATCCACGTTGGCTTACGCGAATACTATAGGTACGAACATTGAGGTCGGTTATCAAACCCGAGGCAACATGAACTTCAAGAACGCTCGGCTCGACGGCAGCACGGGAGGCGGCACCAACAAAATCGACGTGTACATCGGTGACCTTCAGGGTGCTGGATTCTACGGTGTTGCCTTTGAAGAGACTCTTGATGCCAGCTCGAGCAACCCGAACGACTACATCGGCTACATCTGCGTTGACAAGAATCTGCCAACTAATAGACTTCAATCTACGCCCCCTCACGAGTATCATCACCTGGTGCAGTTCGCCTACAACGGTTGGGAGTTCGCTTGGCTCATGGAGGCAACATCCACTTGGTTCCAGGAGAAAGCCTTCCCCAGCAATGACGCATACTACGCCCGGATCACGACCCTCATGACTACCGCTGACTACGATTTGACAAGCACTTACTCTGATAGGGAGTATGGTGCAGCTGGCTTTCTGCTCTACTTTGACAGCCAGCTCGGCAACGACATCGTCAGGAGAATATGGGACAAGACCGTTACAAGCACGTACAGCAGTCATCCCGATTTTAAGGCTGTGTGTGATGCTCTCAAGGTGGCTATGTACGGGTATGACTGGAAGACAGCTATCTTCGACTTCTGGACAGCTATGCAGATGAACTACAACTATGCCGGCCTAGCTCGAGGATACCATCTGCAGGTGGTCGACCAAAGCTACTGGGCTTGGCCGGACTACCAAGCCGCCGGGGGTTACAGTGGGACTACCAAGAGCTTCTCTGACAACGACGGCACTCTGGCATGGGGCGGTTCCGACTGCGTCGCGGTCGCTCCATCTGTGGACAGCATGAAGATCACGTTTGACGGAGCAGACGCGGGGAACTTCCTGGTCGCATTCGTCAGGGTTGGCTGGGGCGGCACGGCCTCACAGTCGGACGTCATCCGCCTAGGGACAGGTGCAGGGAACGTAGCATCGTGGAGCACGAGCAGCGCTACTAACTACGCGGAGTACGACATATTCATCATAAACATCAACTACAACACTGGCACCACTAGCTACGGCTGGACGGTAACGATCAGCCCGCCATAGGCTGGATCTCGTCTCTCTTCCCTCTTTTTTTTCTCACGCTATCTCACGATAGTTGCTGACCATTCTACACGATGGCTCCCGGGACTCCGGTGACAAATGTAAACTGGCTCACTGTCACTATCCGGCCGTCAGGCCTGACTTCCACAAGCCAGCAGATCAGCCTCTCACGCTCGAGACGCTTGAAGAAGATCCGATGGACGAGGAATGAGTCGTCCTTTGCGACCGCAGTTGAATGATTGACCGGAGGAGTCTGCCCATACTCGAGCGTGAAGTTCTGTTCTCGCGCGCGGGACTGCATCCCCTCGAGGATTTCGCGGAACTCCGCGTCAGTCTTGACCTCACGATGTTCGCGGTCGAAGAAGCTAACCTGCGTCTCCTGACACATGAACTCGGCATATTCCTCCGCAATGGTGGGGCTCGAAATAGGGCCAAACACGAAGCCTCCTTGCGTGCCGTTCATAGGCTCGATCGCGAAACCCTTCCCGGTTGACTCGCACACTGCGACGACAAAGGCCCAGGCGTCTCCTCCCTGGCCCGCGAAGACTACCCGCTGAAGCCGAAACCCTTGTCTCACTGCAAGCTCGGGGTACAGAGACAGGTCGAGCGGCATTATCGACTCAACGGGAACGACAGCATTGTTCCAGAGATTGTGAAGTTCTCCGTCTGCATACTCGTAATTGTGATTTGGAAAAACGCATGCACCGCCAGTCTGACTCTGAGTCTGGGTGCCGGGCACGGTTTGAGTCTGGGTCTGCGTTTGGGTTTGAGTGTGGGTCAGCGTTTGGGTTTGAGTCTGGGTACCGGGCGGTCCACTGAAGAGTCCAGGCAACGAGACAGCGGCTACGATTGCCACCGTTGCGAGAACAGCGATCAAGACTAGAGGCTTGAGCATTCGCGGGGTCATAAATTTCAAGCTTACTGGGTCAGGCTCTTTCTTAATGCTAAGGTTTAGAACGGAAGTCGCTCCTGAACTTGCGAGTGCCTGACATGCACTGAAAGACAGAAGGCCGTCAATGCGGCGACCTCTTCCGGGAACATCCAGACCCACGGAGTGAGTTCGTCAGCCTTTCCCTCAAGGGTGCGAGCAGCTGTGTCGACCACTGTTTTCGACATATCCGATTCGTCACCGCTGCTTGTGCCGCGACACAACAGATCGGGTCTCCAAGGCGTACCCGTCCACTTGAGCCCACAGCAAACCTGATGTATTCTGGCAACTCAACTCTCGTGATCTCTGATGTTTGATTGGGCACGAGGCTCGGTACTGAAGAGAATGGTGCAGAACAAGATCCCATTCGCAGTCTACGATACATGGCTAAAGGGGTGGGCACGCGCGTGGCCTTTGGCGTTGCTCGATATCTCACCCGGAGCCCGGTTTCTGGATGTCGGATGCGGCAGTCGCACATACTACCTTCGGCACTTTGCAGATCGAAAATGCGATGCCCATGGCATGGACGCACCCTACGATCCAACAAAGATGAAAGAGGGTTGGGGGATCAACCAAGAGATAATTGAGAAGAATCCGGACATAACGTTTCACCTTGCCTTGGCAGGCGAAGGAAAAGGCCCGGCAGAGTACTTCGATTTGATCAAGTCTATCTCGGCTTTGGAGCACATCTACGATACAACCTATGTGCTTGATCCCAAGAATCCGACGCCGCACGTAGACGCCTTGTATGACATATTGAGGATGCTGAAACCCGGCGGAGTACTGGCTCTGACCATTGACTTCTTCCTCAATGACTTGCCGCATTGGCGCGGCTGGGACTACCTCGCCGATATTCAGATGTTGGAGCTCAACGGCATTCCTCTGCTCAGTCGCAAGCGTCTGCTCCGAAGCCGCACATACGTCTATAACCACGAAGACACGCTATTCATGCAACCCGATGGCATCCTTTCATTCGCAGAAAGCTATCTTCGTTCGACAAGTATCGGAATGATGTTCCGGAAGCCCGGTGCCAACGAGAAGGTTCGCTTCTCACCAAATCCCGCTCTGCAAGATGTCCTATTCCCGCTTTCAGAGACAACCTAGAGGACAAGTTACCGAGGGAGCCTTGAATAAACCGAGCTCGATGCGGAAAAGCGGCCTGTGCATCTCTTGTCCACAGTTGCTTATGGGTGGTCAAGTTTCGTATGATTCTGGGAGCTACGCTTGAGGGGGGGCTTGTTCTCTTTCCGCAATCAGTGTTCTGCCCCGTCTCATTGCGGAGTAGTGCTCGCCCAGTTGGTCGATCATATCTGCGGGTAGAATGAATGGGCTGGCAGCTAACCATTTCTTCGGTTCCCATCGGATCGGCGTCCAACTTGACGAGACCTCTCTGGCTAGGGTCGAGAAATCCAGATCGGGCGGAGCGCTCATTACGTAAGCGACCCCTTTCTTCACGGATCGGTAGAAGTCGTCAAACTTGAACGGAAGCGTGGGCTCCAACGGTTTGGTGGGGATCCCAAAAGCCTCTGCCATTACTGTAACATGAAGACTGCCCGAGAAGATTACGTCGTAGCTCGTCAACTCAGTCACTAAAGACTGAATCTTGTCATAACTTTCAATCCCAATATCGACAACTCTTTCCCTGGGAAACCTAGACTTCCATTCATCATAGTGGGCATGGTGCGGAACCAGACAATAGTCTCCCTTCTTCTGAGTGGAGGGTCTGTAGAAATATGGTATCAATAGTGCAGGATCTCCGTAAGGAATGTTGCGTGGGACATCGTAGTCCCTTTTCTTCATCTCTTCGCGCGTAAGCGGGCCGCGAAGGGCACGGAGGTCAATGTCAAGTCCTCTCTCCATGGGCTTACATCCATGGTGTGCTGGGCCATCAGGTGGGCCCATGCCAAGCCCCCACAAAACAAAGCGATGTGGCCCATAGAGATGATGAGCTAGCGTCCCCAGAAAGCAGTAGATTGTTCTAGGTTGTCCCTCATCGAAAACTAGGGAGAGCCCTCGCGCTTCAATACACACGGGTCTCTTGACGATATCATAGAACATAGCAGGGCCAAGCTTGTCGCCAAAATTGCTCACCTCGTGCCACGCGAATAGCGAGACGGAATTCTCTTTCCGTTCATACCCAATGTCATATGCCATCCTACAACTGCCTCAAGCTCGCAAGGAAACCATTCTCCAGCCCCGCTTGCGCCTCTGCGACTGATCTGCAGTTCGATGTGAACGGTGAGCGTCGGCTCGGCGTGTCTGCTCTCTTTTTTCCATTGCGCATGCGGCAACAGTGCATTACCTCTTTCTTAATCCTACGGTTTAGACGGAAGTCAGGTTGACGTTTCCTCCGCTCGTCAGCGTGCCGGCTACCATGGCCACTTAGTGACTCTGTACCCCGGGATCGGCACCTTCCCTCTTCGCCCTCATCCGTAGAGAAGAGTGCGTTGGCAGACGGAAGAGCAGCATTAGGAGCCAACCAAGCAGCGCAGGGGGCCGTACAATGCGATGGCGAGGGAAAGCGACGCGGTGGGCCCTCTTCTCGGAGGGGTCCTCTCTATCTGTTCTTTGGGTAGAATGAGTATGGGTTCTCCCTGAAACGTCTTGTGTATTCCTCGTAGGACGCGATCACGCCATCGAGTGGTGGCGTCAGCCGATCGAGCAGCTCTGTCGGATTGATGACCTCCGCGATCTTGCCAGAGTACTTGTTGATGAGTTCTGCTGCGCAGTCGGGAAGAGAGAAAAGCTCGAAGGCACAGGCGAGTTTCAGTAGCTTCACTGTCGAAAGCTCACTATCCCAAATCCTACTGTATTCGGGAGAAGCGGCATCTCTGAAGTAAACTAGATCGCCCCATTTCGGCTGACCAGACACCGTACTGGCTAACAGCGGGTATTCGAACTGCATCGGAAGGTCGGCTCTCGAATAGCAGTGAACGCTCATCGCGTAAAGACAGAAGCCGTTTTGTCGCATGAACCTGTCGATGTTGGCGAAATTGCTGACCGTGTCATGGAATGATCCGTAGTAGCGTGATTCAATCATGAATCCCAGAACATTACACTCACAAAGCATGTCCTGGCAAGATACGGCGACTTCCAGATCACTGCCATCCGTGTCGATCTTGATCATGTCGATATTCTGTATGCCCGCCCTTTTGACGAATTGTGCGATGCTGATTCTCTGATCGCTGAGATCTTCCTGTGCAGGCGCTGTTTCCGCGCTTGGCTGGTCGCCTGGTCTACCTTCGGACTGCAAGGCAGACCAAGAACTCGTCCTCTTGGATTGATTGAAGTAGGAATAGATGGCAGGGTTCTCCGATTCCTGAGCTTTCTTTTGCTTCAGGAATTCGTGGTCCTCGTCCAGGCCCACCCAACATGCGAAGTATTTCATGTTGGGATTCTCTTCTTCTTTCGATAGTCTCGCGCACTCGGCCTTCTTGGGATCAAAACCATACGCTTCAAGTTGATCCTTGAACAGACGCCACGCAGGATGGATTCCCCCACTACAACCAACGTCGATCAGCGAGAATCTCTCCTGACGAAAGACTCCGAGTTCAACCAAGTATCGAAGCATCTTTGGGCTGTAGTTGAAATTGATCTCGAGCACCATGAATCGTTACTCAGTCGAAGGCAGGCCGTTCGTTGCGTGATATGCCTTTCGCTCAAGTCGGCATTCGCACGAATCCAGACGCTTGCTTTCACTCGGTTTGGCAGGGGGCAGAAATCGACACAGAAAGGCCTCTTGACCTTGTCACATGGATCTCCATCGTCGAGCACCTCTATGATTTGACATTCGTATTGGACCCAGGACAATCCGATGCATGACATCGCTGCACTTCGAAGCATGAATGATGAATATTGAAGAGTCCTCTCTACAAGGAAACCGGTCTCTTCTGCATGCTTCTCTCTGCGGTTGACTTGCGGTCCGAAGTGACCAGAAGGCGTCAGCTTATCGGCGTGTCAACTCTATCTTTTGATGCTGTCTGCGGTAGCAGTGTGTCACGACGAACAGGTTTTCCTCTGAGAAGTCAAGGAGCTCAAGACTCTTCCCGATGATCTGGGTGTGCAATCTTCCTCCCCCAAGGTCAGGTACGCTGTTCACGATCCGGCATGAGTTCATTACTTGACTGCTCTGAATACCAAATGCCATCCTAGATCGGTCTGGCTAGTCTCTAGCTGCAACTTGACTTTGCGCTTCTCGACGGTGTCAATGACATTATATCGCGTGGTAACCCAAACACGGCGGAAGTGTGTTCGCAGTAACTCGGCGAATTCGTCTTTTGTATATGTCTTTGTGTACGCGTTTCCGGTGGATCTTTCTGAGAAATTCGATGCAATATCCAACTCACTGACACCTTGGGCGAGCAGCCCTTCCTTGATTCCATGCAAGTAGATGATGCTGTAGGCATAGAGGAGACTGTGTCGATTGTAGACCATACCCATGAACAGCCCTCGGGTCCGCAGCGCTCTCCTGACCTCATCGAGAACATCAGCAACGCCCGGAATGTGGTGAATAACGCCGAAACTATACGCCACGTCAAACTGTGACTTTCTGAAAGGAAGATGCTTAGCGTCTGCGAGGACGACATCCCCATCCAGGTGGGCCTCTTTCAGAAGAAGCTTCGTGCTTCTTGTTGAAAGGGGGCTGAAGTCGACGCTGACTATCGTTGCGCCGTTGCGAAGAAATTCGGCAGAATCTATCCCGGCGCCGGAACCAATCTCAAGAACCCGCTTTCCTGCGAAACTTGCGAACTGGAAGACCTCATGCATGTAGTCCTGAAGCTCGTACCGGAATTTTCGTTTCTCTCCGTAAGTTCTCGGCCTGTCCTCGAAAGTCATCGGAACACTTCGGGTCCAGAATTGTCGAGTTCGCACGTAGCTCACTTTGCCAGAGTACGGGTATGTGTCGGGGTTCGGCATTGGAATCACTTCCCTATGCATCTTCTGGTAGGCATACCCTCTAAGGTAATGAATCCTTGACAATGCCACGCTTCTCAAAAGAACGTTCCCAAGCCCGTATCCTTTCTCAGCGTAATACCGTCCGATCTCGAACTGGACATTCGGGCGGTCATTGCAGTAATCGCGCAGTACGTAGGCTCCAAGATCCGGAAGATGAATGCATCTGTGTTTTGCACACATGCAGTTGTGTAGATATGCGTCTTCGCCAACTAAGGCAAGGCTGCCCGTGACACCCATTATTCGAGGGTCCGCTAGATCCTGAATTCCGCCGTCTTCGCTATCCATCCAGTAGGGTCTCCAAATCGCGTACAAACCCGTGAGGGCAGGGGGGGTGTCGAGACGACTAGCCAAGTGATGCGCTGCAGTTTTCCAGAGGCCCAGGAGGCTCTTAGCGCATGGAAGCGTATTGCACGAGACAAGACCAACGTCGTCCTTTCCTACTAGCGACACTGCTTTGAGGACATTTCTGTTAATGACGATGTCTGCATCGACAGTCAAGATCCGATCACACTCTGCTTTCCTAAAGCCCTGTCGTCTAACCCATGCTTGATGAAAGTGATAGTTGGGGTTCCCTGCAACAGTAATGATCTTGGTTCGTCTCGCCCAACCAGACTCGCTCGCTATTCGCTGTGCCTCCTGGAGCGCCCTCTCGTCTGGAGGATCATCAAAGCAGAGGAGCACCTCCTCGGGGCTAACATTGTAGCACGAGGGCAGAGACCGTCGTAAGAGTTCGGATTCAGACTTGACGGGCATGACGATGCTGAAGGGCAGCGGCTTCGCTGAGTGAATTCCGTGAATCTCTCGCCTGATAGTCCTCAACGCTCCGGACAACCTTGAAGTGGTCCTCGACTTTTGGGGAGTGGTTGATCGCGTCATCACCATGGCTGTATCATCTTTCTTCCAGCCCTTCGCCAAAACATCAAATCCCCAAATCAACTGGCGATCAGCAAATCCTCGTTTCACATAGATCCACTGATCCAGCCCTCCATTCTGCGGCACTGATTCGCTGTTCCTTCACCCAGCCTATCGTGAGTTCCTCTCTGAGGTCAACCTTCAGAGTCCAACCCAGAAGCCTCGTCGCTGCGAACTTGAGATCGTCTTCTACCTTCCCTTATCTGGGACAGATTTCGTCCTCGCGGGGGTCCGCTCCTTAATCGCCGGCTCCTTGACCACGGGGGTCTCCTTGAGCTGGCCAGAGCCGATTATCACCGAAAGCAAGGCCCTGCATTCTGGGCAGCGGACATCGCCTTGGTATTTCCAGTATGTTTGCTGATCAAGGGTGATTTCGCCGCCGCACGCTGTACATCTGATTACTGGCAAGATAACCGCTCAACTAGGCATAACCCCCACTAATCTCCTTTTCCCATCGTGAGGCGTCCATCTGTCGATGCGGGCATTGCAAGATCGCTGCATGTCCGGAGAAACACTACAGGCGTCTTAAGACATCGTGTTGCCAAGGTCTATTGCAGTCTCGTGCAGTTTGTATGATGCTAGGCCCCAGTTTTCATCGGCCAGAACCATCGGGCGTTTGTTTCGTTGCATCTGGGTTGCCCACAGCTGGAATTCCGCGAAGTCCAACATGGGGATTCTCATTCTATGCAACCGTTCCACCATCTTACGCTCGCCCTCTGGACTCCAGCCGGAAGAGTGCTCAATGTGATAGATGCGCATTGGATCCGGAAGTACCGCCTCTTTGAGTCCGTGCTGGTAGGCCATTTGGCAGAGCACGGAATCCAAGTTGAAAGAGAACATCTCCAGTTCCGGGTATCCTCGCAAGGCATTCCAGTGCTCTCTAGCCATCAGGGTAAAATCCCCGCACCCATTCATGTGTAGCCTAGGATACTTCGGAAAGAGAAAGTCCTTGACGCGATTGAATCGCGTGATGCAAGCGCTTGAGAAGCTGAAGAAACGGGTTGACAAAAAGAATCCCGACATCCCAAGATACTTGGTGGCACGTAACTTCTGCACCCTGAATGCCATGTGGACTCTCAATTTCGTTGCCGTGAATGCCATGTGGACTCTATTCAGTATGATAGGGCTCACGCTCAACAATACCTGACTCGAGAAAACAGCGAGAGCAATTCCAATCGCAAAGCCGACCTTCGAGACTCTGCGCCGTTTCCTTCTCCTGGGACTAATCTTCTGGGCGATCCTGTGCAGCGTCTGGGCAATTTGTGAGAAAGTGCGAAGGGTCGTGATCCGTTTGGTCAAACGAGTTTGTAACCATCGTCGCAATAGTGCGTTCTTCTTTCTAATCTTCCAGAGCCAGATGTTACTCAATGCCTCCTTCGGAAAAGTGCCGTCCCGCCTGTTTAGGCGAATCACATTCTTCCGGCAGCATTCGAGTTGATCTTCTACCGGGCCATCTTCGCGTATGTCCGCAGCAACATCGTATCGGTCGATTCTATACATGAACTCGGGTGAAAGTTGGTGAGATGCAAAGAATCTCACCAATTGGTCTGAGAAGAGCAGGTCAATATTCGTTGCGAGTACAAAGCGGCCTCGTGCTCTGCGAATGCCGACGTTCTTGGCAATCATCTGGAATAGGGGAAGTTGATCGGAATGTCGGAACCGTGCATGGATGTCCGGGGGCACTTCTACCACTCTTACGCTGCACGGCCCATTCTCTCTTGGCCAATGCAGAGCCTCATGCAATCTCGGTCTGTTGTCTGGTGGATTCCATTCGACTAAGATGAGTTCGGCGCTGAGGTTTTCCTTTCTTGCCTGATATAGAAGTGCTCTTACGAAGATGTTCATACGGTGCAGGAGGTTTCCACCATGATCGTCGTTGCGAGCGGTAACGACGAAACTGATGTATGGTTCAGTGTTCACGTGATGTTCCACCGGCTGAGACCTTACCGCAACGTCTATATTCATCGAGAATCGGGCACGCCCGTCGGGCATTGCACGTGTATCCTTATCAAAGGTACTTATTAGAGGCTCAGGTTGGGGTGTAACGGCTACGTCTGAAACCCTGACAGAGATGCAACAGTCTTGAAGGGCATTGTGAAGCTCACGCTGATTCTGGTACTCCTATCGCTCAGTTTGCATTTCGACTACGTCAATGCCTCCTCCAGCGTCCAACCGTACGACGATTTTTCCAGCGACGCACGTTTAAAGGCATCCGTTATGCAGGACCTACATCAGTGGGATGACCTGTCCGATTTCGGAAAGGTGAGTGCGCTTCGTCATTGGGCAGCCGAGCGCATCGACCTGAGCTCAGAGAGCCTTTTTCTGACCAACAACCAATCGTTCCAATTCTACACTGGAAACGTCTCTGCGATATTTCGCGCATTCCAACAGAATATAGGAGGCGTTTGGTGTGGCGGCACAGCATGGACTCTGAAAAGAACATACCAGCTATTCGGCTACGAGGCCCACTATCTGGCTATCGGGGAAGCCGGGTATACAACACACGCCGAGACGCTTGTGTACATTGACGATCGTGGGAAGAAGGTTCTTTCAGTTCAGGACGCATATTTCGACCTTTCATACGTTGATAAGAAGGGGAATCCTTTGGACTATTTCGAAATGTTGTCCCTGCTGCGAGACAACCGTGACGAGGAGATTGTAATCGTCCGATCTGCAGACCATGAATTCCAGCGAGATCTTCTCATAAAGGAGAATGAAACTTCTATCTGGCGAACTGGTTCATGGCTCCACAGGCCCGAGGATTTTACATATCTGGGCAATTCCACGAGACTCTATAGAGTGACCCTTGATATTGTACTTTACGAGAAGGGTATTCTTGCGCATAAGAAGCTATCCTTCATTGCTCAAGAAGGACATCCGGAGAGGTTGATCTACCTCCAACTGTATCCGTTCCAGGTGGACTACGAAACCAGTTATAGTCTTGCCGAGAGTTACGCGGACTTGAATATCCTGAAAAAGGCTCTTGATGTCTCCCAGGGCTTGGACCCCGAATCGGCCGGAATAGGAACGACGGAGATTCTGCTGATGATCACAGTGACTACGACCATTCTGGCCTTGTCAGTTATCTTGTACCATAAGTTGCGAATTCGGCGTTCGTCTTTTCATTTCGCGACATTGAAGGAGAAGCTACGCTAGCACGTTGGACTGATTCTCTCTCTTCCATGCCTAAGAATCATCATTCTGCCGTCTGAACGAGCGGCCGGCTTGCCTGGTCACAACGTAGTATCCCTCTTGGTTTTGATGAAGGAATCAATTGGATCCTCCCGAGTCTCCAGGTTTCATCGAAGTAGGCAAGGTCGCAACCCTTATCCCTGCGATAGCGAAAGATCCAATCGATCAAAGATTGTTTGATTGGGCTCGAGGTTCAGTTCTTAAGAGAATGATGCAAGCTAGCCTGCCATTTGCCACATATGATGCGTGGCTCAAGGGATGGGCGTGCGCTTGGCCGATAGCGTTGCTGGAGGTTCCCCCGGGAAGTCGCGTTCTTGACGTGGGTTGTGGTAGCCATCCTTACTATGCCCAGTATTTCTTGAAGAAAGGCTGCGAAGCGCATGGAATGGATGCGAAGTATGAGGAGGAGAAGATGAAGAAGGGATGGGGGATTTCTCCCGAGACAATAGCAGATAATCCAGATATACATTTTCATCTTGGCTTGGCAGGGGATGGCGTTGGTCCGGAGAAGTATTTCGACCTTGTCACTTGCATATCAATTGTGGAGCATATCTATGATTCCACATTCGTATTGGATCCTGACAATCCGATGCGTCACATGGCCGCACTTCGGGACATGCTGAGAATGTTGAAGCCCGGAGGAGTGCTCGCACTCACCTATGACTTCTTCTTAAACGACATGCCGCACTGGCGCGGCTGGGACTACTTGGCAGACATCCAGACCCTCGAACTCAACGGTGTTCCTTTACTGTCCCGCGAGCGATTGCTACGAACCCGCACATACATCTATAACCACGAAGACACACTCTTCATGCAACCCGAGGGCATTCTCTCGTTTTCGGACAAATATCTCCGTTCAACAAGCATAGGGATGATGTTTCGTAAGCCAGGCGATTTCGAGTCCAAAGTTCAGCTGTCACCCAATCCGGCGCTGAGAAATGTTCTGTTTCCTCCATCAGAAACTTCTGAACCGTCGCCCAAGGCGTGACTCGCGAACTTGGAGCCCGCAACATCATCACCCAAGACGCTCCCCGGTCAAGCGAGGCGTCGTCTTCGCCACATGTGGACCTAGCGTTCCTTGAACGCCTCCCGGTCTCTCTTGATTGACTCCTGTCCTTGGGACGCTTTTCGAGGGCTACTCTCACGATGGTCTCTGTGTCATTGTGGAACCCTTGACTCCGTAGGTTGATGTCGACCCAGACTAGCCAGACTGCGATCCGGATCCTAGTCTCCAGCAGTACGTCTCCCTGCATGTATAAACCATGTTCTACAACGCGACAAATATGTCAGGCAGATCGTTGCGAGAGAGCAACCGTTATTTCTGCATTAAATCATTCAGGGCGCCGTGGACATGAGAGATTGGACACCAGTGCGGTACGTCACTACTTGGATGTGATAGTCGTGCTAGCGCAGAAGGACTTCAAGCTTCGATACAGGAATTCCGTGCTCGGCTTTCTCTGGTCGCTTCTGAATCCGCTTGCTTACATGGTAATCCTGACACTCGTCTTCTCGCTTCTGCTTCGCGTGAGTATTCCCAATTTTGCGGCATGGCTGCTTATCGGTCTTCTTGTCTGGAGGTTTTTCTCGATCGGTACAGCCCAGGGCCTCTTCAGCATAATAGGAAATCCATCTCTCGTGAGCAAGGTGTACGTTCCCCGATACCTCATCGTCCTATCCAATAACGTGGCAAACTTCCTAGGCGCTTCACTGGAATTCCTTGCTCTGCTCCCTCTACTCGTCCTGATGGGCGTCGACCTGACGGCCTACGCGCTATTCCTGCCAGCAATTGTAGTCGCGGAGTTCCTGCTCGTCTTCGGGCTGTCCCTGTCCCTGTCTTCACTCAACCTGAAGTATCGAGATTTTTACCAGTTATGGGACATAGCGCTCCAGCTCGGCTTCTTCCTCTCACCCATAGTCTACGACCCGAACCTCATCCCAATACGATACAGATTCTTGTACTCTCTCAACCCTGTCACATGCCTGATCGAATCAGCAAGGGAGGTCCTACTCCAACACCGACTGCCATCCACGTTTGATAGCGTTGTGATTGTCTCGACCCTTGGAATCCTTGCAGTTGTCGGTTTCGTGATCTTCCGTCGGCTCGAGGGAGGATTCGCGGAGGAACTCTGATCGTGTCAGTCATAGATGCTGAAGACATCTGGAAGCAGTTTAGAATACCGCATGAAAGACGCGCAACTATCCTCGACCACCTATCCGGCGCCCTGTCGGTTCTGGAAGGCAAACGATATGCCTACGAAGAGTTTTGGGCACTCAAGCAAATCAACTTCAAACTCGACCATGGAGACTCTCTGGGCATAATCGGTTCTAATGGAAGTGGCAAAAGCACCCTGCTCAAACTCATCGCTGGCGTGATGAAGCCCGACAAAGGAAGAATCACGACAAGTGGATCGATAGCACCGGTGCTGGAACTAGGCATTGGCTTCCACGGTGACCTCACCGTGAAAGAAAACACAATGATCTATGGTGTCATAATGGGTCTCCAGAGATCCGACATGAAAAAACGCACAGACTCGATCTTGGACTTCGCAGGCCTAACCAGATTCCAAGATGCCAAGCTCAAGAGTCTTTCCTCTGGGATGACCGTGCGACTTGCTTTCTCAATCGCAATCCAAACCGAGGCGGACATATTTCTAGTGGACGAAGCGCTCGCAGTGGGGGACATCGGATTTCAAGAAAAATGCTTGGAGAAGTTCCGTGAGTTCAAAAAGGACAAGAAGTCAATAGTGCTCGTCTCACACAGCATGGATCTGGTAAAGGGGTTCTGTGAGAAGACGCTCTACCTCCAAGGAGGCGAGGCGAGAGCCTTTGGATCAAGTGAAGAGGCAGCCAATCAATACACTGGAGACATGAAGGCTTCATCAGTAGCGCGTTAGCCGGCGCTAGCGATGTCCGGACGATCGACTCATTGAGGATCGCATTCGTAAACAGATACTACCTGCGTGGCGCAGAGGATCGGAGGCATACCTGTTCACGGTCGCGTCACTGGTTTTCCGAAATGCTCTCCCTTCCCAGAACTGGCGAGTCTGGATTACCTTTTTTAATGATATCGGGGGCGTGGTATCAAATTGGATATGACGAATGATGCGCCTAAGATCCCTCCTCTTGTTGCTACTCGTGGTTCTTGCATCACCTGCTTACCTGCATCCCGTGTCCGCTCAAGCGCCCAGTAGCCCTCGCGACACGGACGCGGACTTGAAGCAAAGGATTCTACTGGAGTTTCCAAATTGGACAAACATGACAGACTGGGAAAGGGTGACTGCTTTGCGGCATTGGGCCGCGGTGCGCATTGACTTAAGCTCAGAGAGTCTTTTGTTGACTAAAAACAAGTCCTTCAGCTTCTATGCCCAGAGCGTTTCGACGATATTTCAGGCCTTCGAGAACAACATGGGAGGAGTATGGTGCGGTGGCGCAGCGTGGACCTTGATGTTACTCTATCAGCTCTTCGGCTACGAGTCTCATTATCTCGGCAGCGGAATAGAGTCCTATGATACACATGCTGAAACACTCGTCAACATAGATGCAGGGGGAAGCAGAGTCGTATCGGTTCAGGATGCCTATTTTGACATCGGGTACGCCAACCAAGACGGGCGCCCACTTGACTACTTCAGGATGCTATCGATCCTGAGAAGTCACGGGGACAAAGAGATTCAGATCGTCCCTCCTCCAGATCTCGGCATTACGCGAGGGCTCTTGGTGACGGTAAGCGAAGAGCCTCTGTGGCATAAAACCTCCCCGCCTTCGTGGCTCAACGTCTCTGATAGTTACATCACTCTTGCGAACGGTTGGTTACTGTTTACGGTCAATTTCAGTGCTGCTTCTTTTGAGAAGTATTCCCCGTCAGCACAACGGTTCCTAGACTTCCTTGCTATTCAAGGGTACCCGAGGAGCCTCATCTACATTCACCTGTACCCCTTTCAAATTGACCACTCGCAGTCTGCTGTGCCCTCCGCTCCTGTCTTGGTGAGCCCTGAGGCTGGAGCTACACGTGTCAGTTTGACGCCCACGTTGAGTTGGAACGCGGTTTCCGGGTCTTGTATCAAGTATTCGGTTCTCATCTTCAGTTCGTCTCCCGGGAATATGGCTGATAGTGCCGGTGTCATCGACAGTTCATCTCTTGACACTTTGATGGATGGTGCTGTTCTTGCCGACCTCGTCAGTTCTACTGAGAGTCTGGTTGATGGCGCCGTTCTTTCCTGTTCGGTTACAAGTTACACCGTTCCTTCTGGGAAGCTTGCTAATGGTACGGCCTATCGCTGGCTTGTTAACGCCAACAATACGGTTGGTTGGGGTCCTGCCTCATATCGTTTCTTCACAACGTTTGGCGTACCTGCTGCTCCTGTCTTGGTGAGTCCGGCGGATGGTGTTACAGGTGTCAGCTGGACGCCCACGTTAAGCTGGGAGGCGGTTCCGGGGTCTTGTATCAAGTATTCGGTTCTTATCTACAGTTTGTCTCCTAGTAGTGCGGTTGACAAGGCTGCGTTTTCTTGTTCGGTTACGAGTTACACTGTTCCTTCTGGGAAGCTTGCTAGTGCTACGAAGTATCGCTGGTTTGTTACGGCTTATAATGCGGCTGGTTGGGGTCCTAGATCGTATCGTGACTTTACAACGGCTGACAGTTCGCCTTCACCTTCGCCTCCGTCTCGTGCGCCTTCGTCGTTGAACGCTGCCGTTGACAATGGGTTACTTGAGACTCTTCCCGCAACCGGTTCCACACTCGGATTCTGTATTGCCCTCAGCTCTGGTATTGTCTCTTCCAACAAGAGGACAGACTAGGGCCGCAGATCCTAGTCTCTGGAGAGATTCCGTCAGTTCAGAGAAGAGGGGCGATCCATAGTGTTGGTCTCGCAGAACATGAAACTGATAACGGATTTCTGCGACAAGGCTCTATACCTTTCAAAAGGTGAAACAAGAGGCTTTGGGCCTTCCGCAGAAGTGACCAATCAATACGTGAAAAACTCAGCCCTCCAGCAGTAGCGTTGCCAAGTCGGTCGATTCAATGAGAATGGCCATCGCCAATAGCTTCGTTGTCTCCTCTACGTTTTGCATCTCTGTTCATTGCGAGCACATTGCATTGGAGAACATGCTGTTCGAGGACAGCCAACCCACGCCAGGTTGCCTGAACCAGTTTGGGTTCCGGACGAAGGAGGCTGATGGCAGGAGTGTGCAGAAGTCGTGGGCATCTGTACATAAGTCCCACCTTGGCAGCCTAGTATGCTAGGAATGAGTCCTCAGGCGATAGGGCCCGTGAGAATCACCATTGTCAACAGTTTCTTTCCTCCTTGGCGTGGAGGCGCCGAAACATACGTCTACAACCTGTGCAGGCACCTGAAAGAATGCGGCCACGAAGTCACGATAATCTGTAGCAGTCCTCCATTTGAGCCGGGCATGCAATTCGTCGATGGGGTGAGAGTTCAGCGCCTGAGGACATGTGGGAAACTGTACGGAACCCCCATCATGCCCGAGCTGTTCCAGAAGCTCATGGGCGAGCAAGCAGACATCGTACATGCAAACTTCCCCAGCCCATACATCGCATGTCTTGTCTCAACCGTATCTCGCATACGAGGAGTACCGGCCGTTCTGACTTGGCACAATGACCTGCCTCCAGTAACGCGGCTGGCGCGAATTCTCGTCGAGGCTCACGACCGACTAGTTCTACCACTCTACCTGCCTCAATTCAGTTCCATAATCGCCACATCCGAACTCTACGCCGAAACCTCCCAGATCTTGGACGGACACAAGGATCGCGTCGTTGTGATACCGAACGGGGTCGACACTCAAAGGTTCAACCCTGATCTTCCCGGCAAAGAGATGCGCCATAGGCTCGGGGTCGATCGAGGGAAGATCGTGCTCTTCGTGGGCGCTCTCACACAGTGGCACAGGTACAAAGGCCTCGACGTGTTGATCCAAGCCATGGCCCTCATGAGGGATCGGCTCCCCGAGGCAAGATTGGTCATCGTCGGAGCAGGCCAGCTTGAAACCGAGTACAGACAACTAGTCAGTCGGCATGGTTTGACAAGCTGGGTAATCTTTGCTGGAAACGTTCCTGACGACGAGCTGCCAAAGTACTACGCTTCCTCCGACATCTTGGCCCTGCCCAGTAAGGACAGATCTGAAGGTTTTGGACTCACGATACTTGAGGCGAACGCAACAGGAAAACCGGCCATCGGAACCACGGTCGGGGGAATACCGAGCGTGATCCGTGACGGATACAATGGCCTGCTCGTCCCACCAAACGACCCTGGTGCCTTGGCCGAGGCTATCAAGAAAGTCCTCTCGGACGACGACCTGCTCAAACGGATGGGCAGGAATGGACGCGCACTCGCCGAGCAGCACGACTGGTCCATCGTAGCGGAACAGACAGAGAACGTATACAAACGCGCACTGGCTGCGCATTGATCATTTTAGGTACAGTCCTTGACCGAGGTCATCGGTTCAAGCAGCGGAATCTTGCTGCTAACCCGATTCCTGATTTTCCGAAGCTTAGAAGGACGATTGGCTGAAGAGCTGTGACGACTTTCACGTGAAACGACAAAGAATCACTGCCGCGCCAGCCATTACCCTCAGTCCGTCGGACGGAGCTGGCAAGTTCGCTTGTAGGTCGATATCCTTCCCGGCCCCAAACGGGGTCTTCCTAATAGAACTTCTCTCTTCTGCCCACCCTGAGTACGACAACCTCGCCCCTCTCGAAGTTGACGGTGAAGACTATTCTGTAGTCGCCCACTCTTCTTCTGAGAAGCCCCTTTGCACCCTTGATAGGTTTGATGTCACCGCTGAAGGGTTCCGCGGCTATCTGCCTGATTGCGCTCAGAATCCGCTGCTTATCCTCGGTGGGGAATTCGTCGATCTCTTTCAGAGCCTTCCTGTGTACGAGTATGCTAAACATTTTTCTGCTGCTCGTCTAGCATCACGAACTCGGAGCGCCTTCCCTTCAGGTAATCATCCAGGCGCGCCTTTAGCTCCTCGAGTTCTTCCGACGGAAACGCCTCTCCCTCCTCGAAGAGAAGCACATTGAGGCCCTTCATGATGGTGTCAACTTTCCTCTCCAACTCCATAACTCTAGCCTCAGCCAACACGACGCCCTCAGAGATTAGATAACGCAGCCACAAATAAAGCCTTGAACTACACTCTACGCGGCCATGTAACGACCCTGGTGCCTTGGCCGAGGCTATCCAGAAAGTCCTCTCGGACGACGACCTGCTCAAACGGATGGGCAGGAATGGACGCGCACTCGCCAAACGACACGACTGGTCGATTGTGGCCAAGCAAACCGAAGAACTGTACAAGCGTGCACTGACCGCGCGATGATTGTGCAGTGCTCTATCATCCTACCAGGCTGAGACGTTGTTATCGTGCGATAGTTTGATGAATAGCCTAGACAGATGACAACACAAGTTGTCTTAGCAGAGGGGTATCCTTGAGAGGATTCCTCGATACTCCGCGGTCGCGAATCATGACGCTATCACTGATGGTGATGCTTGGGTTCGCGGTTGTCGTTGAACTGCTTGCATTTTTCGCATGGATTACCGATCCATCCGCGGCTCTGAGAATGTATGCGAACCCTACGAGCCTTCTTTTTGCTGCTGGTCAAGTCGAACTTGCTTTCTTCAGGGCGGGATACGGGCTCGCGGTTTGGATGATTCTTCTTCTGATGGTCTCACCGATACTCCTCGAAGGATCCTATCGTTGGACCAGACGATACATGTGTGTGACCTCTCAGCCGGCCGGCAAACCGATTCAGCTGAGAGCGGCAACCGTTGGCGTTGCGCTAGTAGCTGTGTCGGTGCTTGCTGGTCTAATGGCGTATCTGCCGTATTCCTTCAGTGATTTTCCGGTAGGAATCGACGCGCATTGGTACTACGAAAGGCTAGGGGCGCTGGGCGAAGGCGTCTCAATCCCAAACTTGCTGCTCGAGGAGCCGCGAGCTGCATACCTGCTCTTGCTCTATGGCATACGATTGGCGACGCAACTTCCGATTCGTGAGACAGCGATGGCAGGCGCCATTATCGTTTCTGTGCTTTGTGCTCTTGGCAGCTTCTTTCTTGTGAGGGAGATGGGGCAAGGTGATCTGGCCTCTCTACTTGCGGCTTTGTTCGCGAGCTTGTCGCCGCAAATGCTTGTGGGAACACTTGCGTCGATCTTCAGCAATTGGTTGGCGATGGCTGAAATGTTGTTCTTCTTCGCGTTTCTTCTGCGCGCCGGAAAGACTCTAGGCAAGTCTTGGTTCGCCGCGAGCCTTGCGGTCTCATTAGTCATAATGGTTACGCACCCGTGGACGTGGCCAATTCTGATGCTGGTCCTCGCAATCTACGCAGTCCTCTCAGCATTGCGTGACCGCTCGTGGGACTCTTTGCGGAGCTCTGTGGGGTTGAGAATCCTTGCCGGGTCGATGCTCATGGGAGTGGTTGTGTTTTTGGTGGCCAGCGGGCTAGCTGTCTCCCAAGGAGTAGTGAACTTGGCCTACTATTTTGGGTTGGTCGAGAACCTGCGACTTCAGAGGCCGCCTGACCTTTTCATCAGAGACGTACAGATAGCCCTGTTCAACTATTCCACGCAAGGCCTCTTCTCCAACTGGCTAATGATCAGTCTCGCGGTTGTCGGGGTCTTCAGGCTCGGAAAAATGGGGAAGGAAACGAGGTTCCTCCTTGAATCTTGGATCCTGGGGCCTTCTCTACTGATTCTCTTCTTGGGTCCGGAAATCCAGTGGCGGCTGCTTTTCCTGATACCGTATCACATCTTGGCCGTGCTTGGAGTGACGACCCTAATGGGCGTCCTCAGGAGACTGATCTCCGCGCCAGATCAGTCGCGCGTGCGCTCCCTCATCGTCAAGGCAGTACAGGTCGGGTTTGTCACGTTTCTTGTGCTCCTGTTCTTGAACAATGCT
>Ga0315291_10001489_pt1 | contig 31328 bp, 62 predicted proteins | sample YL17G12_20_MG_FD_203070 | JGI IMG/M metagenome (GOLD analysis project Ga0315291, IMG submission 203070) | Sediment microbial communities from Yellowstone Lake, YNP, Wyoming, USA - YL17G12_20 | ecosystem: Environmental > Aquatic > Freshwater > Lake > Sediment | place: USA: Wyoming | collected...
CTATAAAATATTAGAAGTTAGCAGAGAACGCTGGATGATAGAGTTGGATAAATTGTTAATGACCGATAATCCCAGAGTTGGCTTAGTTGCTTTAATGGAATCAAGGTTAATGAATTTTATGATTCCAGAATTGGCTTTACAATACAAGTATGAACAGAATAATCCTCACCATGAATATGACTTATGGACACATACTTTAAATGTAGTGGAGAATACTCCTAAAGATATTAATTTGCGTTGGGCGAGCCTCTTGCATGATTGCGCCAAGCCGTATGTTAGAACTAATAGAGAAGATAGAAGCAACTATATCAAACATGATTTATTAGGTAAGGAAATTGTTATTAGATTAGCAAGATATTTAAAATGGTCAAATGAAAGAACAGAAATAATCTCAGACCTAGTATTGAATCATGTTAAAGATGAAAGCCCATTAAAAGAAGCAGATACAAAAGGAAAGAAAAATGGATAAAGACTCTATAGAAAAACAACTTAGAACTCCTAGAGATATTAGTAATGACTCTTTAGAAAAGCAAGCAAATACCCTTACATTGGCTTTTATTGGCTTTATTGCAATTCCTACTGGTATATCTAAAGAATTACTTGAGAAGTGTTGTGAAGCTTTTAATAATAATCGAGGTCAGGTTGAATGGGAAGAAGAGGCGGTTTTAAAAGTATTAAAGGAGAATAATGAAACTACAAATAACTAAACAAGATAGGCAAGCATTAAATAAAGTATTTGAAAACTTTGGTAGACCAAAGACCGAAGAAGAGATATTTTATAGCCTATGTTTTTGCATCTGTGCCCCACAAACCACATTTAAAGCGAATACAAAAGTAATACAGAAATTAAAGGAATTAGATTTTTATTATTTTGGCGAGGCTTATGAAGGATATTGTGGGATAGACCAAATAGAAGAAATTTTAAAACCAGTAAGATTTTATAGGAATAAGACTAAATATCTTTTAGAAATTAAAAGGAACTTTAATGAAATTCTTGCAATATTGAAGATATTTTTAGAAGAGAATGATATGAATTCTAAAGTAACCCCGATGATAGAAATAAGGGAGTGGTTAGTTAAAACTATTAAAGGAATGGGTATGAAAGTTGCTTCTCACTTTCTTAGAAACTTAGGGGATACTTCTCTAGCAATCCTTGACGTTCATATTATTAAGTTTTTGGCAGAGCAGATTGGAGTCCCTCTTAATTTAACTTATGAAAATGCAATTAAGTATTTTAAGAAAGTAGTAAGTAGAAAGCAGGGATATTTAGATTTAGAAAAAATATTTCAAAACATAGCAAAAGAGAATGAACTGAGTACCGCCATGCTTGATGCTTATTTATGGAAATTTTATTCAGGAACAAGTTGGGAAAATTTTAAATATTAAAAAAAGGAGCTGGAAAATGACGAATATAGAATATTTAAGAAATAGAATGACTGAATTAGAGAAGGAAGGGCGATTAACAGAGGTTTTTCATAGGTTTTGTATGGAGTCAGATGTAGAAGGATTGAGAAAAATTATTAAAGAAAATATTAATATTTCTTGTATTAAAGTCATACCCAAAAATCCATCCTTTCTATCCTTTATAGGGTGTGATGAATATTTTTATACAACAGATGATTTAAAATTTAATGAACTTGGACGAGAACAGATTTTAAAAATTTGAGGTTAAATAAAAAATGAAACAACAACTAACCAATAAAGACCAAATAACATTACTAAAAATTCAAGTTATATTAAAGGATTTATATAGTCTTATTCCAATGAAGGAAGAAGAAAAACCATTATTGGAAGAGTTTCATAATCTTTGTAGAAAGTATTGTTCATTTGGAGAACAAGATGAAGAATCTTAAACATATTAAAGAAGATTGCTTTTTATGTCAAGGCTATGGAGAAGTAAAAGTATCCCCAAATGATTTAGTGGTTTGCTTATCTGGGGAAGTAAAAATTTGTCCCATTTGTTTAGGTAATGGAAATCTTATTATTTTAAATACGGAGGTAATAAAGGATGGGTAATATTCAATTTATTATTGGGCTAATCATAAGTTTAATGGCAATAATCTTTATTGCTTTTTTAAAGGAGAGATAAGATGAATAGTTGTGAACAGTATTTAAAATCTTTTGGACAATTAACTAAAGAACAAGAAAAAATAGTCAAAACTACCCTAGTATATCAAGCGTGCTTAGTTGGTGATACGATAAAGGAATTAGGAAGGGTTATTATAACGTCTTTAAAATTGAGGAGGAATAAATGTTAATAGGAATAGGGTTGATTTGTTTTTTAATCTTATGGATTTATATTTCTTTTAATTGGTATGCTTGGAAAACTAATATAGAGTTATGGCAATTAAGAATAAATAAAAACAAAGAAAAAATTAATAGGACAGCTTATAAAACTTTTGATGAAATGATGGTTGATTTAAATAAAAAGGATGTATGGTATAAGGATTTATATTTAACTATTCGAGTAAAGATTGAACAATTTTTTGATATACCCAGAGATGTTTATAGATTTTTTAAAAGAGGACTACAAAGATGGGCTAGGGGTTGGGCAGACGAAGATTGCTGGTCTATAGATGGATTTTTAACTTCTATAATACCTCCGATGTTAAAAAGGTTAAAAGAAACTAAACATGGATTACCGACTTGGGCAGAAGATAAAACTGAAGAACAAGCTCAAAAAGAATGGGACGATATTTTAGATAGTATTATATACACTTTTGAAGTAAGTAAAAATATTTCAGATAGTAATTTATTTTATCAGCCTTCAGAAGAATGGTCTAGGAAGGAAGCTAATAAATACAATAAAATATGGGTAGACGGTAAATATGAACCTAAACCAAGAGCTATGACGTTAGAGGAGTGCAAGCGGTATGAACTGGGGTGGTCTAACTTGAAGCGGTATTTTTTCAGCCTTTGGGATTAATTTACTAAATAATAATTTATATTTGAAAGGAGAAGGATTGAAATGCCGTTAATAGAGCATACTCAATGTAAGAATCAGGGATTAATTTTTAGAGGTAAATCTTCTTTATTTTTTAATTCAAGGACTAAGTCTTTAGGAATAGTTAGTAACCTTAGATTAATTAAAAGAAAGTCTTGTTCTTGTAGGAACTGCCTACGTTTACTAGAATGTTTACAAGAAAAAGTAGACGAAGGAGACATAAGAATACCCGATATTGAAGAAAAAGCATTATATGGACTTAAAGTAACTAACGAGAAAATAGATAAAGAACTTTGGATTGCAGAAGATTACGAAATTGAATTTTATAAATTAGCCGTTAATTCATAATGAAAAAGCTAAATTGTCTTGATATGGAAATTGCAGTTGCCCAATCCTTTGGTTACAGACAAAATACCATTGTTCCTAATATTTCTTATGGTTTATGGATACATGAAGTAGATGTTCTAATTATTTCTAAAAGTGGTTATGCAACCGAGGTAGAAATAAAAACTTCTATTTCAGATTTGAAAGCGGATTTAAATAAAAAACATGGGCATAGCAGTAATAAAATTAAATATTTATATTTTGTCATTCCTGAAGAATTAAAAGAAAAAGCTTTACCTTTAATTCCAGAAAGAGCAGGATTAATAATTGTCAAACAAGACCAATATAAATATCTATGGTGTGAAGTTATTAAATCGCCAAGGGTTAATAAAGAAGCGAGGGCTTTAACACAGGAAGAGCTAACTAAATTAGGTTATTTAGCTTCTTTAAGAATATGGAATTTAAAAAGAATAATAAGAGGCCTTAAAAATGAAAATTGCAATCTTAGAAACAACACAGGGAATAATAAAACTCAAACTTCTTCCCCAAATAGCTCCCAAGACTTGCTTTAATTTTATGGAGCTTATAAGAAGGGGAGCTTATGATGGGGCATTGTTTCATCGTGTTGTTCCTAATTTTATGATTCAGGGTGGCCAAATAGAAGGAGTTACTTCTGTATATGGTAAAAGTTTTGAGGACGAGATAAGCGAAGAAGTCAATTTTGGAAGACCTGGAGTTTTAGCTATGGCTAATCAAGGAAAGGGAACAAATACCAATGGTAGTCAATTCTTTCTTACAATGATTCCTACAGAATGGCTTAACGGGTGTCATACTATATTTGGAGAAGTTTGGGAAGGTTATAATATTATATGGAAAATATGTAGAGACCCAAGAGATAAGCAGGATAAACCTATAGTAGACCAAAAAATTATTAAAGCATACATGGAGGTGACTAAATGAAATTTACATTAACTAGTTTATTTTTTATACTTTTACTTATTATGGTTATTCAACCTTGTGAAGCAGTTACAAAATGTTATAAAGATGTTTGTATTGGGCAAGTTGTTATTGTAAATAGTGGATTATATAAAGGCAATAAAGTTAGAATTTTAGATATAATAAAAGAAAGAACTCCAGACGAAGACGAAGAACAGATTAGAGATTATTTTAAATACTTTGTTAGTTTTGAAGACGGAACAACTACCGAGTTATATAAGGAGGAATTGAAATGAAAAAAGAAATTAAAGTAACACCAAAGTTATTAAAACAATTGCACATGTTTTGGCCCAAAGTTCAACTAATAGAAGAAATGTATTGGAAAGAAATTAATAAAGCAGAAAAAGAACTAGAGGAACTCACTGGAATTACGGATATTTTAATTTTTCATTCAGATGGAGAAATAGTAGGAATAGGAAATGCAGAAAAAACAATACGATTAATCCATAGGCACGAGATTGAAGAAAATAAAATTGATAAAGAATATGACAAATAAAAAGAAAAAACTTAAACTATGTGCAATAGGCGATACCCACCGCCAGCATTGGTCTATTAAGATTCCTAAATGTGATATATTCATTTTTGCTGGAGACGGCGAAATAGATTCTTTATTGGCTTTGCATGATTTCAATGATTGGTTAGGGACTATTAAAGCAAAATATGGGCGTGTGGTCATTGGAGGTAATCATGATAAATATTTGGAATTTATTGGAAAAGGGGAGTGTAAAAGACTCTTAACTAACTGTATTTATTTGGAAAATGAAAGTATTAATATTAAGGGACTAAAAATATTTGGTAGCCCCCTTAGCCCACTATTTCTTGATTGGTCATTTATGAAGCATGATAATGATTTGAAAGAGATTTGGGCTACTATTCCAGATGATACTAATATTATCGTAATACATACTATGCCATTTGGAATACTCGATACCGTTCTTCCAAGAGAGGAGCATGTTGGCAGTATGACATTGCGAGATAGGGTAAAGGAAATACAACCTAAAATTTTTATTGGCGGTCATTTACATTTATGTGGTGGTCAGAAATATACAGATTATAAAACAGATTATTTTAATGTTTCGGTTTTAGATGATGCGTATCAATTAGTAAATAAACCTACAATAATTAAGGTATAAAAGAGGATAAATAAAATGTCCTATGAATTAGATAATTTAAAAAGAGAAGTTGATTCTCTTAAATGGCAGAAAGCTGATAATTATAAATTGGAAAGTTTAGAACAAACTATACAAACTTTAAAAGAACGAATTATGAATTTGGCAAATGAGAATGGTTGGCTTAATGCACGTATATTGAAACTTGAACAAAAAGAATTGGAAAGGGAAAATGAAAAAATTTAAAAAACTTTACAAACTAACAACTAAAAATGAAATCCAAGAGTGGGAAATCTGGGTAGAAGGAAATACAATACATGAACAATACGGATTACAAAAAGGCAAGAAACAACACATAACAGATACCATAAAAGAGGGTAAGAATATTGGCAGGGCGAATGAGACTACTCCAGAAGAACAAGCAGAGTTAGAAGCACAAGCAAAGTGGACAAAGAAGAAAGAGAAAGACTACAGAGAAAGTATTGAGGAGCTTTCTGATAAAGAAAAGACTAGTAGTTTTGGTGGTTTTTTGCCTATGTTAGCACATGGCTATAAAGATAATAGTCATAAGATTAAGTGGCCGTGTTATTTACAAACTAAATTAGACGGTCTAAGAAGTATCAGTGTAAAAGAAAATGGTAGGGTAACTTTATGGTTTAGGTCAGGCAAGCAAGTAAAAACAATGCAACATATAGAAGAAGCCCTAAATAAAGTTATGCAGGATAGCGAGATTTGGGACGGGGAACTATATGTCCATAATGAAGACTTTAATAAGTTAGGAGGGAGTATTAGGAAGGATGTTAATTTAGATTTAGAAACTGCAAAAAAAGTAGAGTACCGTATTTATGATTTTCCTAGAATTCACACAGTAGATACTTTATTAGTTGAGCATATTCCTTATCAATGGAGATTAAAAGCCTTTAATTATAGAAAAATAAACCACCCTTTAGTGGCTGTCAGGACTGTTATTATTAATAATGAAGAAGAGATGAAGAAACTCTTTTCAGAATATATAGAAAAGGGATATGAAGGCGTTATGGTAAGGAATGTGGGTATGCCATACGAACAAAGAAGAAGCTATGATTTACTAAAATATAAAGAGTTCGATGATGCCGAGTTCCAAATTATTGGATATGAAGAAGGAAGAGGGCAATTAGCTGGAGCAGTTGGTTCTTTTATTTGTGAATTGCCCAATGGTCAAACATTTAAGGCAAAACTTAAAGGTAAAGATGTTACAAATTTATTGGTGCAATATTTTAAAAATCCTAAACTTTTCATGGGGAAGCAACTAACTGTTCAGTATCAAGGTTTATCAAAAGATGGTGTGCCACGTTTCCCCGTTGGCAAAAGTTTACGAATGGATAAATAAAAAATGCAAGACCCAAAACGCTATATAACATTTAAAATAGAAACAGCAGAAAATATGACTAGGGATAAGGTCATCTTATTAGTACATCCTGATAATAAAGAAATGCTATCTATGCTTTTATCTAGATTACAAAATGAATTAGGGTATGATGATGAAGAGGAGGATTAAATATGATTTATATTGTGTGTGACCTGGAATGCAATAATTTGGGGAATTACTTTAAAATTATCGGCCATGAACGAGAAGTAGACCAAGATGAAAACTCTTATATTATAAAGGAGGAAAGTGGTTGTATAACTTATTATCCAAAAAGCCATTGTTATAGAGCTAAAGGAATGGAATTTATTCGTAGTGAGTATGATATGGATACCTTTGTTTATTCTTCAGCAATTGACCATCTAATTCCAGAAGATTATGTTAGATGGCAAAAAACCAGGTTTAGAGGATTATAATGAATTACCCCAAACTCCAAATAGAAAATGAATTACAATCTAAAGGATATAAATATATCTGTGGTGTAGATGAATCTGGAGTTGGAGCATTTGCTGGTGGCTTTACTGTTGGGGCTTTAATTTTAGATTTAAGTAAGCCTTATATAGATGGTATTGACGATTCAAAAAATTTAACTAAGAAAAAGAAAAGAGAACTTGAACCATTAATTAAAGTAGGTTGTATAGATTATAGTATAGTTTACGTTTCAGCAAAAGAAATAAATGATGCTTATAAAAAAGCAAACAAGCAAGTTGGAAGTTTTCGTAGGTTACATTTAAATGCTATGAAACAAGCTATACAAAATTTAAAAGTTCGGCCTGATTACGTCATTGTTGATGGGACTTATAAAGTTCCTAATATTACTATTCCACAAAAGGCAATTATTAGGGGAGACCAGAAATCGGCCTCGATTGCGGGAGCTTCAATACTAGCTAGGGTTCTTAGAGAACGTGCTATGGAGGAACTCGCAACAAAATATGAGGGGTACTCGCATTGGAATGAAACCTATGGTTATTGTAGTATTCAAGAAATTGTAGCTTTAAATAAGATAGGGCCAACTCCTGAACATAGGATTTGTTTTATTGAGAATACTTTAAATTACAAGACTGGAAAAATAATTAAGATTGATGGGAAATTAAAAATGAAAGAATGCCCAAAAACAAGGTGTCCTTGCGAATATATTAAATATGCAAAAGAATACAATTTAGAAGTGGGGTGTCCAAATGGAAAACAAAACACCAGGATTTGAGATTTTAGAAGCACTCTTAGATGAGATGGAACGTGTTGGGTCACATAGTTTGCCCAGTTTGAATCAATTTTTAAATGATAAACAATTATATCTAACTAGGGAAGATGTAAAAGAATTACGGAAATTTTTAAAAGACAAGAAGTATAAGTTGGTGCGGGTGGTTGATTACTCAATAATTAAACGAGGTCATAAACGATGATTAGAGAACTATTTTTATTATCTATATTCTTTATTGGCATAATTGAAGAGACTCTAAACCAGATTTATTATAAGGCGGGTCAAAAACGATATAAATATCTATTAGCAATTGGTATTGTCTGTCGTGGTTATATTTGGTATTATATTTTACGAAGCGTATTTACAAATTTAGAAGAAAGTTTTGTTTTAGCAAGTATTTATATTTTTGGTAATGTTTTAGGTGGTTGGTTAAGTATGTTTTTAGAAACCCCTATAGATAAGTTTGTAATTAAAATTAGACATAAGGGCAGACGTAAAAAAAGATGGTATTTATTTTATGAGAAAAAAATATAAAGGAACTTATGAAATTCCATTACTTTGTTTTAATTATCTTAGTTAAAATTTGGCCAAACCTATTTAAAAGATATTATCAAGAATACAAACAAGTAGCTAAACAATGGAGGATTAAGTAATGAGTAGTATTTATAGCATACACGATATGAAGCTTCATGCAGAATTAAACTTTAATCATTTCAAGATTTTTCGTGTTCCAGGTGGCTGGATTTACATACTTACAGATATTTATGGAGATAATCCTACATCAGTATTTATTCCCTTTAATATGGAATTTCAGGATACGGTGAATTAATGAAGGACTTTCAAAGAATAATAATAGATGAAGATAATTATAATTATCTGGTAAGAAAAGAACTTGTTGATTATTCTATTTGGCTTAATTATGGAATTCCTAGAAAAAGTGCTAAGGAATATTTAGGGTGTAAACATAAAGGAACTAGAATAAGGATTAAAAATAAAGAAGGAGCACAACAATTATTTGCGAACTGGAAAGAGGAATGGATTACAAAATTTTATAGAAAAGAAATTATTAGTCTTTATTTAAATTATACTCCTGTATATTTCTATTATGTTACTTGTCCTTTATGTGGAAAAGATGCAGAGATTCAAGATTTTATTACAATATTAGGGACAGATATGGAAGAGCATTTTCCAATTATTTGTAGGCATTGTAATGAAACTCCAGAAGAAATTTATTCTTGGACTACGGTTGGGGAGTGCCAGATGACGTTATTAAATAAAACCAATGAAGAACAGGAGATTACTATTAATGTATCTTATCAAACAGGGCAAATAAGATATGAGGATTTTATAAAAAATCCTGAAATACTACAAAGGGCATAATGAAGAAATCTATTTTTTGGATATATGCTTTATCTTCAGTTATCTATTTTGGACAGGGAATAGAGCAAATTCCATTTTTACCATTCTTTTTTTATTTGAAAGAGCAATTACATCTTGATGAATCCAGGATAATGTTTCTTTCTTCTTGGATTACTCTAGCGTGGCTTGCAAAGCCAATCATAGGTTACTTGTCAGATAATTTTTTAACTAAGAAAATTTGGATTATTGGGTCATTGCTTGGAAGTTTAATTTTTGCCATACTTCTTGGAATGATAAATTATCTTCCTTTGGTGTGGCTTATTATTTTTATGGCATTAGCATCAACGAATACGGCATTTCGTGACGTAAATGTTGATGGGATTATGTGTTGCGAGGGTAAGAAATTAGGCATAACAGGGCGTATTCAAAGTCTTAATTGGGCTTTCTTAACTGTAGCTACTGTTCTTACAGGAGTTATAGGTGGTTACTTAGCTGAACATTGGAACTATCAAGTAGGATACCTAATTTTAGTTCCTATCTATCTTATTATAATTACTATAGTTATGCAATATAAATCGCCAAAAGTTGTAATAAAAAGTAATAGAAATTTGTTACAAACATTAAAAGAATTATTGACAGATAAACGTCTTATGTTAGTTTGCCTATTTTTATTTCTTTATAAATTTTCTCCCGCAATTGGAACACCTATAACATTTATTTTAAAAGATAAATTTCATTGGTCAAAACAATTTATTGGAATAACTGAAACTCTTTATGCAGGTTTTGGAATTTTAGGAGCATGGGTTTATTTTCATTATAGTAAAAAACTTAATTTAATAAGGTGGCTAACTGCTTCTGTTTTTATTAGTGCCACATTAATATTATGTTATTTAATATTTACTCCTATAACAGCCATAATTTATAGAACACTATTTAGCATCGTAGAAATGTTTATTTATTTATTGGTACTTGACTTTATGGCACAAAACACTAAATCTGGGCTTGAATCAACCAGTTTTGCCTTACTCTGTTCAATAAGTAATTTGGCGGCCACGTGCAATGGTTTTGCTGGTTCATTTTTATTTCCAATTATTGGTCTCCAGTGGCTTATTATAATTTCGGCATTGGCGTCTTTTATTTGTTTGCCTATAATACCACATTTAAAACTAAATAAAAATTAGGAGCACCTATGGGATTATTAATTTTTTGGGCAATTATTTTTGTTATCGTAGTATTACATGAATTAGGGCATCTTTTAATGGCAAAAAAATATGGTGTAAGAGTAAACACATATTCAATAGGATTCGGCCCAAGAATTATAGGAATTAAATTTTACAAGCGACAAATTTCATGGAGAATTGGAAATAGAATACCAACAAATACTAAAGTATGGTTTAGAAAAGATAATACCGAATATAGGATTGCACCCATCTTGTTCGGAGGCTTCTGTTCATTAGCTGGGGAAATGGTAAGCACAGGTAAATCTTATGAACTTTCATCAAAACCTTTTGGTCAAAAATTGCAAATAGTTTTAGCTGGTGTAGTAATGAATTTTATTAGTGGTATGTTAGTTTTATTTGGAATAGCTATTAAAAATCTTGGATTTATAGAAGGAATAAAAGCTACAATAATTATGGTATATCAAGCTATTGTTAGTTTCTGTGTTGGAATTTATTTACTTTGTATAGGCCAAACAGGAATTACTAAAGCAGGAGAAGTAAATCAAATAATGTCTAACCTTAGTATGGAGTATATTTTAGCTTATTTTGGGGTGTTCTCAATTTTAATGGGAGTAATTAATATTTTTCCTTTCCCCGCTCTTGATGGAAGTTTGCCATTTCTTTGGGTTATTGAAAAATTAACAGGTGGAAAAGCTTCTAAAGTATTACAATATGTGTGGTTTATTGGATTTATTTTATTAATGATTTTGCAAGTTGCCATATTCTATTTTTGGATTTTTTAATAAGAGGACTTGACAAACCCTAGTTCAATATGTTATACTTGATGTAGGAGATAAAATGGATGATATTTTAATTTCTTTGCTTTTGTTAGATATTACAAAGCGGGATTTGAAATTAATTAGTGTTTTATACCTATTATATATGAAATCTGTGGAAAACAAGGGTAGAACTGTCAAAATACGTGACATAGCCACTCTAACAAGCCTTACTTCTACGGCAGTTGTGGCTTCTTTGAATGATTTAGTCAACTATAATGTGGTTGGGCGTTTAATCTTAGAAAGTGGCTTAGAACGCAAAATACAGCGTAATTTCGATGATTCATTTTTACAGACCTTGAAATCTATAAATAAGAAGGAAAAGACCCACGAAGCTATAAATAGAGTAGGTTATTATATTACTGATGATACAAGCATTTATGTGTTTAATCCTATTATATCTTCCTGGAAATTTTTGAAATGGGGGCAAGTAGAAAAAGCTTTAAACTCACTAAAGTCTATATGCGACAATGAGTTAATAGAAAAGCTATTAAAAAACAAGAATACCAACAGAAATAAACAAGACCAAAGTGTGCGGGGAATTAGTATTAAGGCTTGTTTGAAGGCGTTTTGCGACAAGTTTCAGGATACTTATGGAACTGTTTATACTTTAAATTACCAGATAGAATACTCCTTAATGAAACAAGCATTGAAACAAATAACTGTTAATGGTTTGTTACAGATGAAGGATTACTTAAAGTTTTTAGATTGGGCATTTTTGCAATCAAAAGAAAAAGAGAAGGTACTACATATACAAGGGTTAAAATATATGTTGAATGAGTATCTAGTTAATATTAAACCAAACACAAATTATTATTACAATGATGAGGGGATTTTAGTGAGGAAAAAGAATGAATAATAAAATTATACTATCTACTGGAAAGAGGTGTCCTAAATGCGGATGTGATTCTTTAGAAGAAACATACACCAAAAATACGGCAGGTTATGATAATAATTATTCTTGTATTCTTAATTGTGGCATGATGTTTGCTTTTAATAAACGTAAAGATGGAAAATATAATCTTTTTTATAATAAAGAAAATGAAAAATATCTTGCTACAAGATTCGAGTTTAGAGAGATTAAAAATGATTTGTAAAAAATGCAAGTGCGACATTTCTGGGGATTGCGTATTAACAGGAAGACCAGATGTAGAAGGGGTCTGTGTTTTCTGCTATTACCAAATTGATAGTTGGGATAGTAATGGGCAATTGGTTACTAAAGAGGATGCGACACGATTTCGAGGTTGGTGGACAAGTACAGATTTAAATTTATATGATGATATTGCTGAGGTAATTTCAAAATTTTATCCTTATTCAAGTTTAGATGTTTATAAAATATTAAAACAATCTAGAAGTATAGATTTCTGTATAAAAGTTTTAGAATATTCAATGTCATATAATGTAAGTATAGAACAAAGTTTAAAAGATTTGGAGAAAATCGAATGAAAAAGTGTCCATATTGCGGAAGCGAAGATTTATTTTTTGACCCAATCATGAGAAATTATATTTGTGAGGATTGTGATAAACTTTTTGAACCCGACGAATTAGAGGAGTAATAACAAATGAAAAATATTAATTGTATTAGTATAATGTTCTATAGTTATAAAAATATATTTGTATTTTTACATTTAAAGAACGGCAAAATATTAGACACCACTAGTATAAATATTTGGCAAACATTTAAATTTATAATTAAAAATATGAGGAAAGAACTGAATGAAACTTAAAACCTATATGTTATTTTCTCCAGAAAGAAAAGAAATAGTTTGGCAAGACGATGCTCCCTTATTGCATGAAGGAATTAAAATTGGCAAAGTTGAAAAAGTAAATTGGAATAAACAGACTGGCGAATTTGAGATAATTTTTAAAGTATTTGATAAAAATATCAAAAGAGTTAAGAAACTTATTAAAGGAACTAAAAATGGCCTATAAAAAATGTGATATATGTAAAGAATGGGATTTTTTACCACATGCCTGTAAGCCTATTTTCTTTTTTAAACATGAAAATTGGGGAGAAGAACTACAAGAAATAAGAGCAGACAGCTTTGAAGATGCGGCTGAAAACTTTGCCAAGTTATATAATGAAGATGGGGATTATGCTTTAATGAATAGTTCAGAAGAAGTAATAATTTCAGATGGTAAAGTAGAAAAGAAATTTAGAGTATCGGCTGAACAATATATTTCTTATGGGGTGGAGGAAATTAAAAATGAAAATAAAAATTAAAAAAGTATACTATTGCGAGTTTTGCAATAAGCATTCTCTAAGAACCTTGGTCGAACACGAAAAGCATTGTACTGCCAATCCTAGTAGGGTATGCAAATTGTGTGAAATTTTTGAAATATCAAATAATATTTTAGAACTTATTGAAAAATATAAAAAGATAGCTGAGGAGTATCTTGGTCGAGCAACCGAATTAAATCAAGAGGTTGTATTAAATGAATTAAAGAAGGATACGGACTACTGCCCAAATTGTATATTAACTATTATTCGTTGTTCTGGATTAAATAATATATTAACCTACGATGGTTATAATTATAAAGAGGAATTAAGAAAAGTTTGGGAAGAGTTTAATGCAGCCTGTAGGCCAGATTATTAAGGAGGTTATAACTGCTTATGAAAATCCAACAAAATCAAAAGAAATCGGTTAAAATCACTTGCTTTTTAACCAGAAATAGTGTATATTTAAGGAGTGAAATATGAAAGTCATCAAAGTAACGAAAGAGTATTTCCATACAGAGGACGAGAAGGTTTATTTCTTTGAGCCTTTGGAAAAAGAAATATCCGTTGAGGATATGCAGAAGATTGTGGATGCAAACGAGAAATTAGTTAAGGAGTTGAAAGATGGGAAAAGTTCTAATCGCCTGTGAGGAATCCCAGACAGTAACAAAAGAAATGAGAGCGTTGGGAATCGAAGCCTATTCTTGTGATATGTATCCCTGTTCAGGTGGACATCCTGAATGGCACATTCAAGGAGATGTTACACCAATACTCGAACAAGGGTGGGATTTGATTATTGCCTTCCCGCCCTGCACTTATTTAACAAATGCAGGTATGTGCAATTTAACAAGAAAAAATTCAACAGAGGAATATAGAGCCAATCGGCTTAGAAAGCGTGATGACGCTTTAATGTTTGTACTGAAAATTTATAACTCTGGATGTTCTAAAATAGCTATTGAAAATGGGGTTGGATATTTAAGCACAGGATGGAGAAAACCAGACCAAATAATACGCCCATTTGAACATGGTCATTCTGTAAACAAGAAAACCTGTTTATGGTTAAAGGGTTTGCCAAAATTAGTGCCAACAAAAATTGTGGAACAGGATGAAATTACAGTTTGGGACGGCACACAAAAGAAAATATCAAAATGGTATAAAGAAACACTTTATCTCTGTGGTGGGGATTTGTCTAAACTTTCACGCATAAGGAGCAAAACTTTTGACGGCATAGCAAAAGCAATGGCTAATCAATGGGGAATGCTTGTCAAATGAAAATCTATAAAATCACAGAAGCAAGCGATTATCTTGGGGTGTCAATAAACACTCTCAAGACGCTTGCTAACAACGGAAAGATAAAATCTTTCAAGACTACTGGTGAGCATAGGCGTTTCCGTCAGGAAGATTTAGACGCTTACATGGGAGTCGAGAAAGAGAAGCAAGAAAAGTTGACTGTGATTTACGCAAGGTGTTCAACAGCAAAACAGAAAGAGAATCTTGAACGGCAGAAAGACAGGTTAAGAAAACACGCAGAAGCCAAAGGTTATAAGTATGTTTTGATTGATGAGATTGCCAGCGGGATAAACGAGAAGCGAAACGGCATACATAAGCTAATCAAGATGTGCTTTGAAGGTAAAGTTGAACGGGTGCTGATTGAATACAAAGACAGACTTGCCAGATTTGGATATGAATATCTTGATGCAATTTTTACGAATCTTGAAATCGAAGTAGAGATAATGGAAACCAAAGAGAAGAAATATGAAGAAGAATTAGCAGAGGATATTATGAAAATTCTTACCTGTTATTCAGCGAGATATTACGGGGCGAGAGGTGGCAGAAAGAAGAAAAATCAGGCTGAAAATACGCCTGTCGAATCTAATGGAATTTGAAAAGGAGGAATAATAATGCTTGAGTGGGAAAATATAACAAAAGAAACAACCGATAGATTAAAAGTACCTTTAGGGTGGTTAGTTAGAAGTTATAGAAGCAAAGGGCATAGTTGGTATAGTGGGGCTTCTGATGCTATAGGCGTAGCTATGGTATTTGTGTTTGACCCTTTACATTTGTGGAAAATTGAGGAAGATAAGGAGAAAAAGTAATGGAAGAAAATAACGAACAAAACTTGTTGCCTGAGCTTATTGATATTAGAAATAGAATCTTAGCCTACAATACAGTTCATCCAGAGGGTTGCTTTATATTTAGATTTGTTGGATATAAAGATTCAGAAGAAGTTTGTGAAGAATGCGGAGAGAAATGTATGTGTGAGTATAATGAAAGAAAGTCAGATTTAGGAATTTGTGGTGATATTGAAACTATTAGGAATATACTAAATGAATTGCGGGATATTGCAGAAGATTATAAAGATGAAGACGGTCTTGTGAATTTTTGAGGGAAAATAATGGAAAAACAACCTAAAACTAGGATATGTAAAAAGTGTGGTAAAAGAAAATTATTAAGTGCCTTTTATAAAAATAAACGTTATAAATATAAAGTAAGGTCACAGTGTAAAAAGTGTGATTCTGAAACTAATAAAAAATATATGATGGAACATAAGGAGGAGCGTAGTTTATATACAAAGAATTATAGAAAAAATAATAAGATAAAAGTTCAAAAAGCACGTAGAAAATGCTATAAGAAAAATTTTAAAAAAGAAAGAACCAATGCTTTAAAATATTATTATAAACATTTAGAAAAATATGTAAAAAATTATAAATTAAGGATAAAGAATAAACCTTGGCTATCTTCCTATTATAACGCAAGAATAAGATGTAATAATAAAAAACATGTGAGTTATAAATATTATGGTGCTAAAGGAATTAGCTTTCTAATGACCCAAGAAGACTTTAAGTTTCTTTGGTTTAGAGATAAGGCGTACTTAATGAAAAGACCTAGTATTGATAGAAAAAATTCTAAAGGAGATTATATTTTAGGAAATTGTAAATTTATTGAGTTAAAAAAGAATGTAATAAAAGCCCTTAAAGAAAGGTATGATAAAATATGAAAGTTCGTAATCTTGATGAAATTATGGAGCGAATACGGGAATATTTGGATGATTATCTAAAAATACATAATACAGAGTTTACTGCGACTCATTTTACTTGTCCAAATAGAAATGTCCATAAAAATGAAGATTATAAGCCATCGTGCGCTCACTTTCCAAATCAACACGCTTGGAAATGTTTTTCTTGCCAGGAATCAGGTGACATATATACAGCTGCTCATTACCTCGAAGGAAAGCCATTGACAGGCCAAGGCTTCATTACAGATAATGTATTGTATTTAGCAGATTTATTTGGAATTAAGTATGAAGTAGAAGAATATTCACCTGAAGAAAAAAAGAAAGAAGAACTCTATAAAGCTCTCGAAGACGCTTGCAAAATATGTAATCAAGTAATTAAAGTGGATAATGAAAAGACTTTGAAGGTTAGAGAATATGTTTCTAAACGCCAATGGGAAGATTTGGTTGATATTTTTCAGTTTGGCTATTGTAATTATGATAAGTTGATTGAGCTATTAAAGAAGAAGGGACACGCAGAGGAAACCTTAAAAGAAGTTGGATTAATCCCTTCGGCTGAATCTAAAGGTAATCAAGCTAAATATCTTTTAGATGATAGATTACTTTTTCCTATTAAAAATCATTATGGTAGAACAGTTGGATTTGCAAGTAGAGCTTTAGATGAAAATTCCAATGGGCAAAAATATTTAAACTCTAGAAACACTGTTCTATATAATAAGACAAATGTTCTATTTAATTTAGATAAAGCCAGACTTAATTCTGATATTTATGTGGTTGAGGGTTATGCAGATGTTTTTACTCTATATAAATACGGGATTAAGAATGTAGTAGCCTTATGTGGGCTAAGTTTTAATGAGGAGCGATATAAGATATTAGTCAAACAGGGAATTACTAAGATTAATTTTGTTTTGGATTCTGACTCGGCGGGGAAACAAGCTTTAACTCGTATAATTGACAAAGATATTAAAGGACTTCAAGGCATCAATTTATTTGTAAAAGAGATTCCAAGCCCATACAAAGATGTAGATGAGTTACTTGTTAAGGAAGGTATTGCCGCTTTCAAATCTATAAAAGAATTAAGTATCTTCGATTGGAAATTAGCGTTACTAGAAAAGGATGTGGAGAATGAATTTCTCAAGAACGATGCTATTAAATTAATTGTATTAGAAAGCGATTATACAATTAAAGAAAAACTATGCCAGAAATTAGCCAAGGTTTTAGATGTATCAAAAGAAGCTGTCAAGAAAGAAACAGAAAAACATGACCTATTAGATAAGGGTAGAAGGTTAATTACCTCAGAGGACATACAAGAGGAAGATAAGTGCTTTGAAAGAGTATTGAGTGATTGGGATAGGAGTGTGTGGAATAGGCAAGGAAACCTATTAGGATTAAAAGCAGATAAGTTCCCCTTATTTGTAAAGAAGATGGATGGGATTCAGAATATGTTTTATATCCTTGCTGGCGATACAAATTTGGGAAAAACGACCTTACTATTAAATCTTGCTATGGATATGTTACAATCTAATGAGAATTTATTTATTTTGTTCTTTTCAATAGATGATAGTTTGGGCCAACTTTTACCAAGAATAGTTTCATTAAATACGGGAGTGCCAATTAACGCAATTGCCAATCCAAAATTTAAAATTAAGTTAAGAGAAGACTTATCAGAAGAAGAGAAAGAAAAATTATTAAGACTTCGTGGTGAAGAGATAGAAAGATTGAAATCCATATCAGATAGATTTGCAATAAAAGAAGAATCGGAAGCCAAACGAATTGAGCAATTGTCTAAGTATATTAAGATTTACAAGAAGCTTTCTGAAGGAAAACAATTAGTAGTATTTATTGATAACTTACATAGATTAACAAGTTATAAAAAAGCTGAAACCAGAGAACTATTTATGATGATTTCAGACCAGTTAAAGTATTGGAAGAACCAGTATGATATTCCAGTAATAGCAACGGCAGAGTTAAGAAAAACCAATACTGTAAAAAGACCCATCGGGGATGATATAAAAGAGACGAAAGATTTGCAGTTTGACGCTGATTTTGTAGGTTTGCTATACAATGATTATTATAAAAATCCAAATACAACTTTAAAATTTGTCAGAAATGTAAATTCAGAAGATGCCTATGGCCCTATTGTAGAATTAAATGTAATAAAAAACAAGACTAGTAGTTTTAAGAGTAGATTATATTATAAGTTTTATCCAGAAATTTCTAAATTTACAGAGTGCACAGAAAATGAAAGACAAGAATATTTAGAGCACGGATTTTAAAAAGGAGATTTCTATGATAAATAAAAAACAAATAATAAAGAAAGAACCTCCAGAATTTAAACCAAATGATATTTTAATTAAGCATAGAGAATTATTTTTATATGAAGAGGTTACAGAGGAATCTGTAGCAAGGCTTATTAAAGAAATAAAGGCTTTAAATTATGTAAATCACAATCCCATTACTCTATGGATTAATAGTCCTGGTGGAAGTACTACAAATGGTTTAGCATTGATTAATGTAATGCTTGGTGTGGAATCGGATATAATCACTATTATTAATACCCAAGCTTGTAGTATGGCTAGTCAAATTTCTATTGCTGGTAATAAAAGAAAAATGATGTATAATGGCGAATGGATGGCACATGACATGTCGGGCGGTATTACGGGAGATTATTCAAATAAGGTAAAATATAGAGCCCAATGGTTAGAAAAACATTATAAAATACTTGAAGATAACTATAAAAGATTTACTAAATTAACAGGTAAGGATTTAGAAATCGCAAGAAACGGCGAACTTTGGTTAGGTGCTGAAGAGTGTTTAGAAAAAGGTATTGTAGATGAAATCATTAAAATATAAAAGAGGATAAAATGAATATAGATGACACATTTGTTTGTCAAAGAGGCAAGGATATAGCAGAAGCAAAAAGAAGATTATACAGCTTATTATTACAGAAAAAGAATTGGACTACTACTGAATGTTCCATAGGTTATTATTTGGCCCAAGATGATGATATTCAAAAAATACTTGAGCAAGCTCTAAAAAAGGAGAAATAAACAATGAGTATAGATTGTAGATGTGATGAGTGCAGCAAAACAATTGATGTAGGAGAAACTACTGTTTGTCAGAAATGTTATAATCGGGCATTTGATAATATTGTTTCTTTAGAAGAAAAAATAAAATATCTCGAAAATATAATTGAGGAGGCTAAAGATGAATAAACGATATTGGGATGAAAATAAAATTGCTTTACTTAAGGCACTATCTGAAAATCCTGGATTAACTCAGCCTGATATAGCTAAGAAAATGAATACAACTTTAGATGCGGTAGACCATGCTCAGAGAAGATATGGGATTAAGCAAGTCACAGCCCCTAAAGAAGCCCCAGAAGGTCTAAAATACGTAGAAACTTATGCTGGTATGGTTAATTATTTAAAGGAAGAACTTTCTAAAACGGAACCCTGCTCTAAAATAGTTATATCTTCTAAAAAAGCGGGCGATACTCTTAATGTTCATATTACCGATTGGCATGTTGGACGTATTATTAAAGATGAGCATGGGCAAATTATTTATGATGTTAATACCTTTAAACAAATGATTGATAAATTCTCATTAGAACTATTAAAACTAGTAGATAAGTATATTAGTAAAGGTACCCCAATTACGAATGTAAATATTTTATCTACTGGGGATATTGCAGATGGTATGGGCATTTTTGCTTCACAAGAAACTGTTTCGGAATTAGCGCCCCCATTCCAAGTTATGTTGGCAACACAAGTAATTCAGAAGTTAATTTTATCTTTTTTGGAACGTAAATTAGTAGTTACTTTTTACGGTGTCAACGGTAATCATGGTTCAATTAGAACTAATGGCAAAAGTACAGACTTTAACGCCAATTGGGATTTAATGATTTATTTGATGTTAGATTTATGGACAAAGACAGATAAACGAGCACAAAGTGTAAAAATTAATTATTCAGAATTAGAATATCTAAATTTTGTAAACAGGGGTTGGAATTATCATTTAAGACACATAGCCCCCAATCAGTCTGAGACTTCCGCAGGTAAGGCTAAATTTTTAGGTTGGGCTAAACGACACGATTTTAGTGTACTTGTGTATGGGCACTACCATCATTGGGGAGCCTGGGATAGAAGTAAGATTACAGTTATTAGAGGAGGAGCCTTGACTGCTAGTGATGAGTTTTCTGAAACATTAGCAGAAGAAAGTGAGCCAGTACAACTTGTATGGGGTTGTAATGAGCATAGGCCTGTTACTTTTCTTTACCCATTAGATTTGGGCCAAAAAGAAAAAAGGAAATAAAAATTGACATGGATATATCAGAATTACCTTTAGTGAAGAACTGTATGAACAAAGCAGAAGAATACGAAGCTGCTGGTGATATGGTTAATGCAGAAAAATGGTTAGAATGGGCAACAAAAGCAGAAGCATATTACGCTAAACAAGATTATAAAACAGCAGACGAATTTTATAAGGATGGACATGGAACAACTTAAAGACATATTAGGCTTAATTTTGATTATCTCAGGCCTATGTAACGGGATTAGGTATCACTGGAGTGCTTCCTCCATTCGTGGAGCTGGAACTGCGAAAGGACATTCTAGGAAATCTATGAATACTGGAATAGCTGATGACCTTGTTAGATTTATATATGGAATTGCCGCTAGAGATTTTTTTATTATTATTTCAGCGTTTATATGTTTAGTATTCATGATAGAAAAATGGTATATAATTTATTATTTTTATCCCTTTAAACGACGTGGTTTACTAAACTTTAGGCGACCTTCTTTATGGAAATACTTTATTAACTCAGTTATACCAAATAATAAAAGGAAAAGACTTTAATGATAAGCTTACTTATTTGTTTAATAATAGCGGGATTAGCACTTATAATTTTTCCTACACTACGAACATACCTGGTATTTTTCTTTTTAGTATTACCAATAGGAATTATAATGCTAGTTATTCAGACAGTAAATTTTTTGTTGAATTATTATTTTAAAAGGATTATAAAATGTCTGAAAAGAAAAAGATAACTGAACAAAAGCGAGATGTATTTAAAGAAGGTTGGAAATATATTACCTGCTTCGTTACTGATAACGGAAAACTTTGCCCAATGGGAGAAGCAAAAAATAAAGAATATGCTATTGAAATAGCAAAGCAACATAAACATATGTTATGCAGACTTGTTAAAGTAGAAGATTACAGAAAAGAAAAAAAGGAGAATAAATGATTGATAACATAGCAAAATATTTAGAATCTACCAATTTAAATGACAATGCAACAAGACAAGATATTAATAAGTTAATCGATGATGCTATCAAATATAATTTTTATGGGATTTGTATCTCTCCCGTTTGGACTCTTTATGCTAGAAATAGATTAAGTAGATTAAAAACAAATGTAAAGTTAATAAGTGTCCCAAATTGGAAAATCGGCGGGGGATTGTCTCAAAACACAGGTATCAGTGATATAGTTTTTCGTGTTTGTGATGAGGTAGACTTTATTTGGAACTGTTATGAGTATTCAGATTTAAAGGCCTGGGACAGGATTGAAAAAGAATTAAAGGATATAAGAGAAAAAACTAATGGTAAGATTTTAAAAATTATTATTGAGGCATACTATTTAAGAAAAATGGATGAGAATGTTTATAAGTTGGGATTAAATAATGTTTTTAAAGAGGCTTGTAGATTAGTTAGAGAAAGCGGTGCGGATTTTTTGAAAACGGATAGTGGCCTTTTTAAGCGTCCAGACTTTGAAACTTTAGTAGAGGATGTTAAAATTATAAAAAAATATTCCAAACTACCTATAAAAGCGGCTGGAGGAATATCAACACGAATACAAGTAGAACAATTAATTAAAGCTGGAGCAGATAGGATAGGAACTTCAAAGGCTTTGGAGATTATCTAGGAGAAATAACTATGAACGACCACCAGATTATAAATGATTGGATAAAGGTGTATATGATAGGGCCTATGGAGCAAACTAAGGCTGGTGATTCTGGTATTGGTTGGAGAAATAAATTAAAACCAGAACTCCAAGGTCGTGTGGATAAAAATGGTAATCCTATATACGTGTTTGACCCTTGCGCCGAAGAGCAAAATAAAGTATCAATGGATACTGTTACCTTCCATAAAAAATTAAAATCTTGGATTAACTCTGGTAATAATGATAAAGTAGCAGAGGGTATAGATTTAATATGGCGAGGTAAGACTTATATCGAAAAAACGGAGGAAGGCCATGCAAAATTAGTAAAAATTTTAGGAGACAATGACTATACCGTTAATTCAACCTTTATAGTTGCTAGAATGGAAGAAGGAGATGTTAGTTGTGGAACTTTTGGAGAAGCTTATTTAGCTTTTATAAATAGAATACCTATTTATGTATTACAAACAATGCCTAGAGAAAAATATCCAGTTACATTTACTGGTTGGGTATTTGGAAGTGGGGGGCAATTTTTTAATTCCCAAAATGAATTATTGGATTTTATAGATGAAAAATATAAACTTAAAGTTATAAAATCTGATAAAAAAGAGGAGAAATAAATGGCTAAAAAAATCCCATGTTTTATTTGTGGTACTTTAACAGAGGTAAAAGATGAAAGAGCAATCGCTATTCTTTGTGCCCAGCATAAGACTACAGAGAATATTGAAAAGATGAAGAATACTCCTACACACCAATTACTTAGAATTTTAAATGATGGGGTAAAACAAGAATTAGCAATCAATAAAGAAGAGACTTCTCAACAAATAGAAAATCTAAAAACCCTAATTGCTGATTTAGAAGCACAATTAAGAAATCAAGAAACTAAGGTTCAACAGGTTCAAGAGACTCCAAAAACACAAATAACTTCACAGGGTAGTGTAAACGAGTGGGGTGAGCTCGTATGATAAGGTTTATTTATTCTTTATTAAGTAAGTATTCTTGGAATATGGCTAATTGGTTAAGGAAACAAGTTAAGGTTTGTGAGTGTTGTAGTGCACATTGGTCGTTTAAAGCTAGAGGATTTAGTATGAAGAATGAAATTAAGGAGAAGGAATAATGGATTATATTGAAGAACCTTATAGAATGATTTGTGGAAGTTATGAGGCCGAGATTAGAAAATATAAAATGTATATGGGTAAAAGTGGTAGACGTTGGCTTGTAGCTATTCAACCTAATGAGGCCGATGATATTTATGTAGAAGGTGGCCCAAATAGTAATGGTTTTGCTGGAAGAACTCTTAATTTTACTCTGGAGGGTGGGGAGGTTGTTTCTTTAAAGGGGCCTTGGCATAGTAGTTCTGGTAGTCTATTTGGGGATACTGGAGTAGATATAAGAGATAAGCATTTAACTTTTACTGTTATAGGATTAGATAGAACACATACAGAAGATAGGTCTTATAGAACTATTATAAAAGATATTATATATCAAGATAAAGAACCTGTAATAGGAGAATATTATAGAGGAACTAAAATAGCTATGAAACTAGCGAAAGAATTAAATAAACCTGTTATGTGTTATTCAAAATCTACTGGTGGAGGTTCTAGTGGTTTAGTTTATCCAGACCAAATAGATGTTCATGGTAATAGGGAGAAAAAGTAATATAAATAATCCCGTTAGGGCTTAATATTATTAAAAAGTTTCAATTTTAATTAAAATATTGCATAATTTTTCAAAATTATACCCTATAAGGAGAAAATAATGCACGATATTGAGTTTCGTAAAATTCAAGAAGCAATTGCTAATCTATTACTAATAAAAGATGAAGTAGCCAAAGGCGCTTATGAACTATTTAAAGCTTATGAAAATGCTGGTTTTGATAAACAACAAGCTTTACAATTAGTACTTGCTTATCTTTTTGGAAAGGAGTTAAAATGAACCAAGAATTTCAAATAAGCAATTTAAAATTAATCCAGGATGAGGATGGTTATGGCATTATGCGTAAAATCCAAGAAGGAGTCTGGGAGCCTATAGCCACGTTCAAATATCCAGAAGATGCTATAACTTATTTTGCAAATACAATAATGCAAGCTCTAGCTTATCAACAAACCATAGGAGAAGCCAATGCGAGACAAGAAAAGAATTCCTAAAATTATAAAAGGGCTTGAAAAAATTTGGCTAAAACATCCAGAGTTAAGATTAGGGCAACTTATAGGAAATGTTAAAGAATTTGAAGGCATCCTTTATTATGTGGAAGACGAAGCTTTAATAGAATATTTAGAAAGGTATTATAATGCCTAAATGTGAAAAATGTGAATTGTCTAAAACCAGCCAGGTTAAGAATAGTGGTAAAACATATGAATGTATATGCTTGCCTGGAGAGGGCCCAAAAACTGCAAAGATAATGTTTATTGGATTGTGCCCAGGAAAAAATGAGATAATTAACAAACGGCCATTTGTCGGCGATTCTGGCCAAATGTTAAATGCTTGTTTAGAGGAAGCAGGAATTAAAAGGGAAGAAATTTACATCACTAACTTGGTCAAATGTCGCAGCATCCCTGTTGAAAAGAAACCAGGATATTGGGAAGATAGAGAGCCTAATACGAAAGAAATAAAGGCTTGTTTACCTTATCTTGAAGAAGAGATTAAGCAAATTAAGCCCAATGTTATAGTTTTATTGGGCAATACTGTATCTAAAGCTATTATAGGTAAAACTAATATAACACAAATTCATGGTAATCCTTTTTTACATGAAGGTTGGCAAATTACTTGTATACCTTTATATCATCCAAGTTATTTAACAAGAAGAAGAGATGCAGAAGGATTAAAAGCAAGAAAGGATTTTATTGAAGATTTAAAATTTGTTAAACAATCGGCTCAAACTCCGAAGTTTAAAGCAAAAGATAAACAGAAAACGCACTATATTGTATGTGATACCTTACCTAAAATTACAAAGGCTCTTAAACGTCTAAATAGTGTTCCAGAGTTTGCCTTTGATATAGAAACAACTGGTTTAAAGGCTGATAAAGATAGGCCTTTATGCTTATCTTTTTCTTGGGCAGAAGCAACTGGCATAGTAATACCTATTTGGGATTGGCAAAAAGAAGAATTGTGGAGTCAGGAAGATTTAGCTTATATTAAATCTAATTTAAAGTTAGTCATGGAAAATCCAAATATTAAAAAGATTGGTCATAATATTAGTTTTGATATTTTCTTTTTAAATAAGAAATGGGGCTGGGATATTCAAGGAGCTTATTTTGATACAATGTTTGCTTATTATTTATTAGACCAAGATAGAAAAGGTTCACAACGATTACATGATTTAGCTTGGATATATACGGATATGGGTGGCTACGATGATAAAGTGAAGGCCGATAGAGAGAACGGGTTTAAAAATACGGGTTGGGACGATTTATATGAATATAGTGCTGCGGATTCAGATTGTACTTATAGAATATATAAGAAATTAAAAGAAGAACTAGAAGAAGGTATGTTATATGTTTTATCTAATATAATGGTTCCATTATCTTTAGTTACAGCTCAAATGGAAAATAACGGAATTCAGATTGATGTTGAATATTTAGATAAATTAACAAATGAATATGCACAAAAAATTGAAGAACAAGAAAAAGCTATATATGAAATTGAAGATGTAAAAAAGTTTTCAGATAGTTATATTAAAAACCAAACAAAAGAAATATTAGCAAAATATGAAAAATCTAAAACTTTAAAGAAAAAATATACCGAAGAAGCATATATTGATAAGAATTTAGAGCCCGTAAATTTTAACTCCACCAAACAATTAAGAGAACTCTTATTTAATTACTTAGGTTTAACTGTAGTTAAGCGTACAAAACTAGCCAAAGAGCCATCAACTGACGAAGCTTCCCTAGAATTATTAAAGGGCGAGCATGAATTTATAGATAAATTACTAGAACTTCGCTATTTAAGAAAAATATATAGTACTTATCTAAATCCAATAAAAGAAAAATTAGATGAAAATGGAAGGCTACATACGGAATATTTATTGAGCAGAACAGCTACTGGAAGAATGGCCTCAAGAAACATTAATCTTCAAAATATACCAAAGAAGAGAGATGGTAAATTAATTAGAGATTATTTTACTGCTTCCGAAGGAAACGTATTACTGTCGAGCGATTTACGTCAAGTCGAGTACCGTATACTAGCCCACTTCGTAAATGACTATATACAAATAAAAGATATAGAAAATGGTTTAGATATTCATAGTGAAGTGGCTTCGGATGTATATAAAATACCAAAAGAACAAGTAACAAGCGAACAAAGAGACCGTTCTAAGGCCGTAACCTTTGGCCTTCCTTATGGTCGTAGTGCTGCTTCTTTGGCAGAAGAATACGACATGTCTCCAATTGAGGCCGAGGAATTTATAAAAGCTTTCTTTAATAAATATCCAAAAGTACCATTATGGATTGATAAAATGGTTGAGGTTGCTAGAACAAAGGGGTATATAAAAAATTATTTTGGTAGGAAAAGATATTTGCCAAAAATAAATGACTCCGATAATTTTATTAGAGGAGAAGAAGAGCGTAAAGTAGTATCAACATGTATTCAAGGAACCGCTTCAGATATTCTATCAATTTATACTATCAATGTTGCTCGTAGGTTAAAAGAATTAAAAAGTAAGGCCAAATTAGTGTTGACTATCCATGACGATATTGTATTAGATACCCCAAAAGAGGAAGTAGAGCAAATAGTTGAGCTACTTAAAATAGAGATGCAAAGACCTTTAGAAGGTATAAGAGTGCCTATTGAAACAGAAATAAAAATAGGAAAACGCTGGGGGTCATTAGAAAAATATGAGGAGACCAAAAATGAAAAATAAAATATCCATAGAAAAGAAACAAATAATGAAAAGATGTGGTTGCACCCATCAATTACCAAACAAAACCGTAGCTGCAAATCCTAATTGTAAAAGTTGTAACGGAACTGGTGAATTAGAAGATAGTATTTATTTTCATATAGTTAATGGTATATGTTTTGAAGGAGATACAATCAAGTGAGCTATAAAAGAAAAACTTGTAGATGTGGACATAATAAAAAAGCTCATGGATATTATTATGGATGTAATAGGTGTGATTGTACGGTTTTTAAAGAAAGAAAAAAAGGAGAATAAAATGAAAGTAATAAGATTAACGCACGGCTGCGGTATAGTAAAAAATACAGGAAATTATGAATCTGTAAGGGTTTATAATGAAGTTGAAGCAACTATTAATGAGGGAGATAGTATTAAAGATGCTCATATTAAACTCAGGGAAGCTATAGAAAAGTTAAATAAGCAGGATTTAAATAGGATTTTAGGGGAGTAGGTCTTGACAAACTGGCATTTGATATGGTATACTTATAAAGGAGGTATAATAGTATGGAATTTATTTATGGAGATAAAGTTGAAGTAATAGCAGGCTTTTATAAAGGTTATATGGGAATAGTAGAAGATTATTCAAAAACACCCACTGGAACAATATTTTATAACGTCACTATAACAATGGTAATTGATGACTGTTGGAAAAGAAAAGTTTGTGAAATTCGAGAAAGTTATCTACAAAAACCAATACTTTAAAGGAGATAATTTATAATATGAAAGAAACTATAAAAAAGTTAGGTTTAGAACAAGGAATTCAGGAGATGGTTGCCTTATACAAAAAAATTCCTAAATCGGGAGAGATAACTCCAGATGAGGCTATGATATTACATGTGTTATTCTGGCAAATGAAAACTAAGTTATCAGATATGGTTACTAAAGCAGAACGATACGAACTTGATACTAAACAGAAAAGAGATAACTTAGATGTAGATATTCAAAGTGAGAGTGAAGAAAAAAGTGAAGCCAGTAAACAAAGAGTATCAAAAGCCGATTCAAGATGGCGAGAACTTCAAGATAAAAGATTAGAAGCTCAAGTACTTACTCAGTATTTAAAAATGAAAAGAGAAGATTTTGACCAGGCTGTTTATGTTATGAGAACATCCGTAACTTATGGACATAGGGATGAACAATCAACACCAACACAAGAAATTTAATTTATTAAACTAAACAAGGAGGATTTACAGATGGAAGACAAAACACAAGGCAACCCAGACTTCTTAGATGATTTTGTAGTAACAATAAGAAAGGCGAAGAATGATGAAGATAGGCCTAAATTACCAGAGTTGACCTGGCTACCAGCAACAATTAAACAAATTAAGCAAAAACAATTACCAAAAAGTCAGAGTGTTAGGGCTCAGTTTACTTTTGTTATTTCTTCTGGTAAATATAAAGACCAATATGCTTGGGGTTCTGTACCTTTACATGCAGAGATTACAGAGAAGGCAGACCTCTATAAATGGCTATGTAATATATTAGGAGAAAGTGAATTAGCAATAGATGAAAATGTTCGTATTGGTGATTTAGTTGGAAGGCCTGTTGATATTATGGTAAAAAATACCAAGGGTGCTAATGGTAAAATTTATCAAAATGTTACAGAGGTTCGAGCACAGGAAACAAGTAGTGAAGTTGAAGAACCACCTGTAAAAGTAACTAAAGCAGTTATAAAACCAGCCACAACCCCTGTAAAAACGGTGGAAAAAACAATCCCTATTAAAAAGACAGTACCCGTTAAGCAAGAAGAGCCAGCTGAAGAAACGGGTTTAGATGATTTAGATGAAAAAGAAGCTCCAGAAAATGATGAGATTTCTGAGGATGATTTACCCTTTTAAATTGAAAGGAATTAAATAATGCGGCTTATAAAAACTATAGTCTGTTTGATTTTTGGACATGTTTGTGAGAAAAAGTTAATTACTTTAGAAAATTATCAAAATTACATTGTGCCCTGTACAAGATGTAAAAGGCAAATTCAGAAGATTTTTTCTAGGGTAGAACCTCCAGTGGACATTGGCAATAATCAAATTGTTAAATGGCTTTTACATGAAGAAAAATTAATTAGTTTAAAAAATGTTAAAAAAGCATAGTCACACTAGATAATTTTAACAAAATATAAACTAAACATAGTTGATGTGGCGTTCTGGTGAAGGGTGCAGGCCAATCCAGTATTTAAAGCTCGCTATTGAATTAGCACAATCCTGCCGTCAACTTTTTTACAATATCGGAGATTAGATGAAAGTATTAGCTTTAGACGTATCCACTAGTACAACAGGTTTTGCGGTTGTAGACTCTAATCTTAAGCTGTTAGAGTACGGACAGTTTACTATAAAAGACCGTACTCTGTCAGACACAATGTATACTGTTGAAATTACAGATAAGTCCCTGGCTCTAGCTGAAAAATATAAAGTTGATGCAATTATAATTGAGGATATTTTTTGCATTGACCCTAAAGTTTTTAGAAGGTGGGCCAGGGTTCATGGGGGTATGGCCATTACTTGGTACAAAAAGACTAAAAAAGAACCTATATTTATGATGGCTGTTTCTGCCAGGCCTAAATCCAATATAAGCGGGAAAGCTTCTAAAATAGAGGTTCAGGTAGAAATAGCCAAGAGATACAATCTTGTTGATAAAGCAATTTGTAGTAAATACGCAAAAGCGTTTTATACATTAGTAGAAGAAAAAGAAAATAAAATTAAAGCAATTGAAAAAGAAATTAAAGATAAGAAAAAACAAACAGAAGAAAAAAAGAAGATAAATGGTAAGTTTAAATACGCAGTAGGTAAATTAAGTGGGGAGTTTGAGAAAGATGGGAAGGGTCCGAGTGAGCACATTTCAGACGCCATTGTTTTAGGAATTGCTTTTTTTAAATAGGAGGTTTAAATGTCTTTTATTTGTAAAGTCTGTGGGCCTGTGGGTAGCGGTTTAAAACAATTCAAAATCCCTACAAAAATAAGGGATGTTGTTTATAGTTTACAAGTTAGAACAATCTATGCAGATGGGGAATCTACAAGAATTGTTAGAAGTGTCAAGGGTTCAGAAATTGCTGAAGAAATTTCATATTGTAAAGAACATTTGCCAGTTAATACAATACCAGAAAAAATTGGGAAAGTAACAAGAAACCAACTCATTAAAACAGTGCTAGTTAAAAGAGATAATAAAGATGAAGAAGAGGAAAAATAAATGGGAAAATTACAAGAATATATAAATAAGTACAATAAGGACTTAGCGGGCTCAATCATTAAGTTAAGCGATAGCCCCTATACTGGCATAGAACGAGCCTCTACTGGGTCATTTTCATGCGATATTGCCACTGGCGGGGGTTTACCATGCTCCAGCATTATTGAGCTATTTGGAGAAGAAAGCACAGGAAAATCTCTCCTAAGCCTTAAAACTATAGCAACTGTACAGAAAAAATTCGATAAAGACTGTGTTTACATAGACTTAGAGGGCGCTTTAACAAAAGAATGGGCTACAAAAGTAGGTGTTAATCCTGAAAAACTTTATATTGTTAGGCCAAAGACAGCAGAGAAAGCATTAGATACTCTTATAGACTTAGTATCGAGTAGGGAAGCGGGGGTAATTGTAGTAGATTCTGTGGCGGCCTTATGTCCAATAGTTGAAACAGAAGAAAGTTTAGAGAAGAATCAAATGGGTGTTGCCGCTAGGCTCATGAGTAAAACATTACGCATTCTAGCATCGGCGTTACAACCAGAAAGTTTAACAGACAAAGAAAAATATAATCCGTGTATCGTAATTTTTATAAATCAGACAAGAGAAAAAATAGGAATTCTATATGGAAGCCCATTGACAACCCCAGGAGGGAAAGCTCTAAAATTTTATAGTAATGTTCGTATTCATCTTAAAAGAGGAGACCACCTTAGAGACGATGCTAAAAATGTAATAGGTCAGAATATTAAATTTACAGTAGTTAAGAA